>JACXTT010001070.1_pt1 | contig 46604 bp, 47 predicted proteins | sample 9270951 | NCBI WGS metagenome assembly JACXTT01 (sample SAMN15532306, study PRJNA645909) | rock metagenome | isolation source: weathered quartz diorite | place: Puerto Rico | collected 2017-06-21 | reverse complement strand
GGGCGTTGAAGCACTTCGATGAACGAAGCGGTCATTTCCTGGAACAGTTGCAGAGGAAAGTTCAACTGATGAACAGTGAATGAGCGGTGCGAAGGGAATGCACCGTTCACATTTCAGGGTGAACCGGAGAGCACCAGGTCCCACGGTGCATACTTTCGGTACCACCAGCACCAACCATCTTTGACCAATTCATGGTTAAGATTTTGACCATTGGGTAAAACGACCGTACCCCAAAGTGCGTCCATATCGATCCTTGCCACTACTCTGAACCGTCACTATCTGTCCAAAGCTCATGTAGACGTAGCTTGCTTGGCTCTTTGGCCAAAAGCTTGCTTCTTTTCAGGGCAATCTATACCAGTGAGGCGGATACGATCAGTGGTCATTCGCTCCATGGAGAAACGCTTACTAAGAGGAAGATTAGGAAAAGCGGATTAAGAGCAGCAGCCATTTCGTTTAGGTGTACATGAATAACGAGGCATTGCACCTCACAGCCAACCGGCGCACCCCTTCCCCATACAGACAAGGGTCCGATATTGGGCTTGCAGCACACGGGGAAAAACGGTTCTCAAAAGAGTCAGATTCCATCAGCCTCAAGACCCGCTCTATTCGTAGTAGGCAAGGAGGAGCAGACCAAAGAGGATGATAAATCCCGCCCAGGCGACTTCCCACCATGTCCTCATTTGAGGCGATGCGCCGGGCAGCCAGGACGCCAAGGCCTTGGAGAATGCTGCACTGACACCGACGATGCCCAACAATGAGTGGTGGAACTGGATCTTCGCAGCCGCGGGGTGATTCCCGTGTGAATGGTCAAATAGCGAGAGCGCACTGACCAGGACTAACAAGACGAGTGGAGCGGCCCACGCCGGGTGTCGAACTTTACCGGTTCGACGGAGCATCTCAAAGAATGCTATGGCGAGGGCAAGGATTGCGTAGGACTTATGTTGAATAATTTCATGATCTTCACCGAAGAACGTTTCCACAAAGCTGAGGGAACCAATCGGCCACGCGTCATGGTCACAGCAAATCAGCGTGAACCCTCCGACAACAGTGAGCGCACCAGGAAGAATGAAACGAACCCAGTAGGGCAGAGGGTACTGCAACGCAGATCCCAATTCAGCGAGGCCAAATATCACATCGAAAGAACCCGCGAAGTGATGGGCGAACTCTGAAAAAGCCTTCTCTTCGGGTGAACCTTCCCAGCGTTCACTGGCATGCCCTCCGTGGGGATCGCCCGTAACATTCGTTTCATTCGCGACATTCTGATGACCGGAGCGTGCTTGGGCCTGGACGTCGGAAATGCTGGTCGTGGAAACGATGAGGAACAGGAGGACAGGCAGTAGAGAAGACCAGCGTTTCATATCCGAAGAACCACCGATCAGCACAGTCAGGGCAAAGTGGTGGGGACCATATCACAGGTATGTCCACACATCTATTTGAAGGACGCCCGAATCGTCAGCAAAGAACGAGACATGACAAGTTTTGCAAACTGGTTTCAATTCACACGCATTGTCGTGTGTCCTGTAAACAACAGGTACGACGACGTGAATCACTTTGATACAAATAGAATACAAATGGATTCACTGTCGGGCTTCATCGGTGGGAACGGCAGCGCAATTCCTCTCAATTCAGGCCATCCGTGTGACGTTCATCGCGGCCTGGTGTTTGCTCATGGCGTCTTCCACGGAACGACTTCCCGGTAAGCATCGTCAAGGAATTGCTGATCGGTGCGTCGACAGCTCAAACCCACAGGAGGGTATTATGCAATCCAAGATGACGGATCGACGACACAGAGGTGTCTCTGGCGTAACACTGGTTGTGCTTATCCTGACGTTGGCCGCCATGCTATGCTCTGGAACCCCAGCCAGCGCAGTGGATCCGCCGGACCTCGAGATTGACTTTCCGGCCGGAGCAGCCTGTTGGTTCGATTTGCGTGTCGGGATTTCGTTCAACCCGAATCGGGTGGACAGGCAGTTCACAGACAAGAACGGGAACGTCGTGCGCCTGCTCACGGCGGGAAAGGGGAGTACGCTAGTGTTCACGAATCTGTTGACTGGTAACAAGCTGTCCTTGAAACCGAATGGCTCGGTTGAGCACATCACGCTCAATCCTAACGGGTCGCAAACAGTGAGCATCACGGGGCACAACGTCGTGATACTCTTTCCAACCGACGTACCGGCCGGCCCCTCGACGACCCTGTACGTCGGTCGAGTGACCTATACCGTCGACACAAATCAAGTGTTCACGCTCCAAAGTACCAGCGGCGCATCGACCGATATCTGCGGCGCACTGCCTTAGTCCTGTGAGTGATTCCCCAGTCTGCGTGATCGACCGTGGGTTCACCGCGAGCGATGACCTGTCCCCTTTAAACCAGGCCAGCAGTGGAGTGAGGCTCGCTGGCCATTGGTCGGCCTGGTCGGCCCTCGATTTCTTTACCAAATTTACGGAGAGTCTCTAGCGGTGATGACAAGTTCACGGAGCAGATGCTCCGCCGCCCGCTTCGCCAATGCGGCAAGGGTGTGATCGCGGAGTGCCCGGGGAGGGCGACTCTCGTTCTACTCCCGCCGCCAGGCTTCGATACGCGCTTGGGCTTCAGGGAGCGACTCGAACCAGTGCACGTTGAGGCATTCCCGTCGGAACGTCGCATTGAAGGATTCCACATGGGCATGGTCCGTTGGCTTTCCAGGTCGGGAGCAGTCGATGTGCACGTGCGGCTGAGAGGCCCAGAGATCGACCAGTTGACTGCAAAACTCGCTGCCATGATCGCAGAAGAGCCGCTGGGGGGCACCTCGGGACACCGTAATCCGATTCAGCACCGGGACCACCTGCTCGCTGCGGAGATGGCGGCCCACTTCAATCGCCAGACTCTCTCGGGTATAGACATCGACCACGGTGAGAGCCCGAATCCGTTGCCCATTCGCCAGTTGATCGGCCACAAAATCCAGCGTCCAACCCGCATTTGGTTGGGTGACCAGTGGCCGATGAGCCCGGGCGACCATCGCCTTCCGTCGCCGTGGGGGCCGATGCCGTAGCATCAAGCCTTCTTCCCGATAGAGGCGGTAGACCAGCTTCTTGCCCACGGCCCAGCCTTCGCGATTCAAGAGCACCCGAATCGTGCGGTCGCCGTAGCGGACCCGCGCCTGGGCCATCTCCCGGATTCGCTGCCGAAGCTCGGCGCGTGGATTGCGCTCGCTCTGATACTGCTATGTGGCCCTCGCGCAGCGGACGGTCCGGCAGGCTCGCCGGTCACTGATCGGATACGTCGTGCCCAGGTCCTGCGCAACGGTGCGCCGCTGCGAGGGCCTTCCCATTGTTTTGCGAGCACATCCTGGAGCATGACGTTGTCGAGCGAGACGTCGGCCACCAACCGGTTCAGCTTCGCGTGCTCCTCTTGCAGCTGGTTGAACTCACGGACCTGCTCCGATTCGAGGCCGGCATAGCGCCGTTTCCACCGATAGAAGGTCTGCTCGGCGATTCCGAGATGACGAATCACGATTTGGTCCACACTGCAGCGTGTTCGTTTCACAGCATCCTCCTTCCCCCCTCAGGGGCGAATGATGCCGGAAACTCTTCGTCACGTTGGTCCAACAATCAGGGGGCCGACCAGGTGTGGCACACGCCCACCAATCGGCCACAAATATGGCCGCACGTGCTTGACGCTATGTTAAAATCCGCCCTCTCGCCGGAGTGGCGGAATAGGCAGACGCAAGGGACTTAAAATCCCTCGGGTCCAAAAGGCCCGTACCGGTTCGATCCCGGTCTCCGGCACCATGTTTCACGGACTTATCCATGAGTCTTCCCGCGCACTGCTCCATCAGCTTTTCGATTCTGTGCCCAAACGCTGCCTAAACATTTTTTGAAAGTCCGTTTCAGATCCCTCGCACAGAGTGCTGCAAGCGGCTTCACTTCTACAGTGAGGTCCGCTTCGGAAACGATTGCATATCGCCGATAGACACTCTCGGTCTTATGCCCGGTGATCATCATGGCGACAGACCAGGGGACGTAAGATTTTGGTCGGGCGTCCGTGAGCTGAGTAGGCTAGTCATTATCACTCTCCGTGATGACCACAATCATGAGTCTCCGAAATTGATTGCTTCTTATACAGAGAGGCAGGATAGGTCCCTATAAATACCCTGTAAGAAGAGCAGGACGTGATCGACCATACTGAAAAGACATCGACAATCGTCAGGCGAAAGGAGGAGCACATCTCTATATTGCTCAGCATGGTCCATCTGTATCATGCATTCCAAAATAGGGTGCGCCCTTGGGCACCGCTTCTCCTGCGGGTATTTGTTGGCTATGGCTTCATGGCTCACGGATACGCCAAGTTGAGCAGAGGACCCGAGCAGTTTATCAGTATTCTGAATGCGATCGGTATTCCCATGCCTCATCTCATGGGGTGGGCCACGATCGTTGTCCAATTAGTAGGCGGTCTGTGTGTGCTATTAGGGGCGTGTGTAATCCTCTGGAGCATACCAATGGCGGCTATTCTGATTGTGGCAGCCGTCACGGTGCATTGGCCTTATGGATTCAGCTCTATCAAACTTCAATCCGTTATCGACGGCAGAGCGCAGTTCGGGCAACCAGGCTATGAGACCGATTTGTTATATCTCATATGTATCGCCGTACTTGTGGCCGAGGGTGCTGGCCCTTACGCGGTAGATAATATGATAGCTCGCAAAATGGATCATCGGGGCTCGGCAGATCTTTCCGAGACCTCTTGATTGCTACGCGGTACTCCATGCAGTTCAGTCCGCCTCATTCTCGTTGTCATAGCGACGATAGACGGAAATCGCTTTACGGCACGACCTCTTCACGACAGCCTCCACTTAGGTAGGAACCAATTAAGAAGATCACAGAATAGCCCAAGGCAAGGTTTCTGTCGCAGAATGCCAGGACCTGAATTTTCTATGGCTGCTCTGAACGGAATGACGAGGTGATGCACGATGCCACACGCATTCGATCCCGGCTATGGGCAGGAACCCTTCAAGAGTTTGTGCGAGGACTACCCGGACGAGACGGTATATCCGGCGAGCAACTTCCGTCTTGAGTGGGGACCCATCTTTCATCGAGGGCGCCTCGACGGCTCCGCCAGGATCCTCGTGATTGGACAGGATCCCGCGCAGCACGAAACGATCATCCGCCGGATTCTGGTCGGCGAAGCGGGGCGACGCGTCCAGGGGTTTTTGGCCAAGCTCGGCATCACCAAGAGCTATGTCTTCGTCAATACCTACTTGTACAGCGTCTACGGCAGTGTCACGGCCAAAACCCGCAAGAATCCGGCCCTGATCGAATACCGCAATCGATGGTTCAAGGCCTTACTGGTCGGCAGTCAAGTGAAAGTCGTGCTCGCCCTCGGGCAGGCCGCGGACGAAGCGTGGCAGTTCTGGAGTGCGGCGCCGGCGGCGCAGTCGGTGCACGTCACCTATGCGGCGGTGCCGCATCCGACACAGCCAGAAAGCTCGTCCAAGGGGGACAAGACCAAGCTCATCGCCGCGACCAAAAAAATGCTGCAGAATTGGAACGCGGCCCTCCAAATCCTCTCGCCGAGCGTGCCAGATGTGGATGCCCCCACCCCGCTGGTGCTGTACGGCGAGAGCTGGGCTGACGGCGACCGTGTGGGGATCCCCGCATTCGACCTACCGGCCGGTCTGCCTGACTGGATGCATGAACAAGACGGCTGGGCCAAGCGCTCCGGTGCCAATGACCTCGCCAAGCGCCGCAATATTACGATCACCGTGCCCAAGGGGATCGTGACATGAGCCACGCCCCACGCCGTTGGTATCCGCTCGGGGGGAGAGCGGCCACAGCCCGAGGAGTTACGCCATTAACAGCGAGCGTCACACAGTCGCGTGGGCCGATCGATCCGCTCATGGGGCCAAAGATTGGGCTGGCGGGACGGGTCGTCACCATGGACGATTCGTGGACCGTGAAGCCCAACGCCGTCTTGTTCATCGACAAAGGGACCATCGTCTCGATCCAGGACCGTGCCCAGCAGGCACCAGCCGGCTTCGACAATGTGACGATCGTGGAAACCGCCGGCACGCTCTATCCCGGCTTGATCGAGCTCCACAATCATCTCAGTTATAACGCGCTACCGCTGTGGAGCCCCGTGCCGAAATTGTTTCAGCACCGTGGCCAGTGGCCCGACCACCCCGATTACCGCAAGCTCATCAGCGGTCCCATGACCGTAATGGGGAAATACCGGGACGTCCATGGGAACCCTTCGCTGTTGGCTCCGCTCATCCGCTATGTCGAATGTAAATGTCTCCTCGGAGGCGTCACGACGAGCCAGGGAATCATGCTGAGCAGCAATGCGGGTGTGCAGCGGTATTACCGGGGAATTGTGCGCAACGTGGAGAACACCGACGACCCCGATCTCTCCGAGGCCAAAGCCAGGATCCCCGACGTGGATGCCAAGAGCGCCCGCTCCTTTCTGGCACGGCTGAACAAGGAGGATAGTTGTTTTCTCCTCCACCTGAGCGAGGGGATCACCACATCCGGACAGGTCAGTTCGATTGCCCGCAAGCATTTTCTCGCCCTTCAGGTCGCACCGAACGAGTGGGCGCTCAATGACCGATTCGCGGCTATTCATGCCACAGGGCTGCTTCCTGAAGACTTCGCTGTGCTGGGCGAATATGGGGGGTCTATGGTCTGGTCGCCGCTCAGCAACATGCTGCTCTACGGAGCCACGGCACGGGTGGAGGCAGCCAAGCAGGCGGGTGTCCGCATCGGCCTCGGCAGTGACTGGTCCCCGTCGGGGAGCAAAAACTTACTCGGCGAGCTCAAAGTCGCCTGGCTCCATTCTCAGCATCTATTGGGGGGGCTATTCAGTGCGCGAGAGCTGATCGCGATGGCGACACGGGATGCGGCCAAGATTCTCAAGTGGCATGACGCGCTTGGGACGCTCGAAGCAGGCAAGCGCGCCGATGTGATCGTAATCGCCGGGCAAGAGGGCGATCCCTATGATGCCCTGATTCAGGCGAAGGAAACATCGATGAGTCTGGTTATGATCAACGGGGTTGCCCGCTACGGCATCTCCGGCTTGATGACCACGCTTGGGTCGAAGGGAGAGACGGTGCGGGTGGGCGGAAAGGCGAGACAACTGTTTCTGCAACAAGAGACCGGCGATCCGGACGTGGCCAAGATTTCCCTGCGCGCGGCCCGGACTGCGCTGCAGAAGGCCTTCCATGATCTCCCCAAGCTCGCCCGAGAGATGGAGACACCGCGATCACGAGCCACCAGGCGGGCCGTACTGGATAGGCAGGAGCCGGTGGTATGGACCTTGGCGCTCGATGAGATTCAGACCACGGGAACGGACCTACGTCCGAGATTGCCCTTGAATGGACCACGCGACTTCACGGGGCCTGAGCGGGTCTCCCAGCGAGCCGCGGCCGTGCCGCTCTCGCAGCTGCTCAAGCCAATCACGCTCGATCCGCTCACGGTGGCCGACGATCCCAATTTTCTGGCCGAGATGGCACATCAGCCAAACGTGCCTGAGCCGATCCGCACGGGACTCGCGGAGCTCTACTGACGCAGTTCATAGTGGACCCACCCTCACCCTCGATGAGTATCCACATGACAGCTCTCAAGCCTTCTTTCTCAGCCGCTCCAGCCTTCATTTCCGCGGATAGATTTTAATGAGTCTCTATGGACTCTGACGGGACTTCAGTCTTAAAATCCCTCGGGCTCGAAAAGCCCGTACCGGTTCGATTCCGGTCTCCGCCACCAGTCACATGAGAATCGGGTATGTGTCGAAAATGAACCTATTGAGGGATGCATGAATACAAAGGGGATCGTGATGCTTGTTGCCGGTGTCATTCTCTTTCTTAGTGTCATCGGGATTGGGGCTTGGGTGATGACAGCGCCTTTGGAAGCGGGGGAAGCAGAAACGAAACGGTGTAATGAATATGTGGTTGAGTTGGATCAGGTGAATAAGTACAAGTGGTTTTGGACACCCTATCATCAGCGCATGGCATTCAATACCTGCATCACCAAGAAAATAGGGCAGTAGAAGTAGTCGTCACCAAGTCTCTTCCGTTAAAACCAGTCGTCAGGAGTTCTGTTTCAACATGCGCATGGTGTGGTGGTGGATGCCTTGTGCTCGTGCAGGCCTCCAGGGAGCGTCGAGACTTCTCCTTGGGTTTACGCTCCTCCAGCTATGGAACGCTGCCCCACTGCGCGCGGAATGGTCTCTTGTCGATAGGAACGACAAGGCCAAAATCTATGTTGATTCGGAAAGCATCATCCGGAATGGTGAGTTGGTGAGCGTCTGGGTCTTGGATGATCTGAAGATTGCTCAAATGCGTGGGTTCAGGAAATACTTGTCCTCACGCGCCCAGGAAGAGCACGACTGTATCAAGGAACGTTTTCGGCTGCTGGCATTGGAGTATTTTTCGGGGAATATGGGGTCGGGTGAAGTGCTGCATAAAACGTCGGGCGAATCAGACTGGACTCCCATTCCACGCGGAACCTTAGCACAATCAGTCTGGATGTATGTGTGTAAGAGGTTGAAATAATCAACCTCTTTCCTGTCCGCACTTCCAACATTCCGCAAATTGGCTTCCGTGACGCTCGCCACATTCCGCGCATGTCCAAGAATCTTGGTCCGATCCTAACAACACCAGGCCGTCTTCCAGTAAGTGCTGCGCCCGATCATAATCCTCGTCTTGAAGAACCCACACCTCCGGAAAAACCTCAGTAAATGGAATCTCCCCGGCCAGGCCCGAGGAACGCTGGTTCTTGATCGTGCACGGAATCCCGGCCTGCTCCAGCCGCTCCTTGCGCATCTCGACCTCGAACAAGTTCTGCGACACGAAGACCTTTTTCATCGAGGCAATTCTCGCAGCGTTTCTTATTCCGTGCAACCGGTGCAAACTGGTTCCGGCTATTCAATCAGGTTGCCATTTGCAAGTCTCTTGCGAATATGCCAGTTGTGGCATATGATTGTCCTATGCGAGGGCTTGAATGAAGCCGGTGCATTTTATTGGCTCATCTCGGGAGGATCTTCGAGAACTTCCCGAAGATGCTAGAGAAACAGCAGGGCACCAGCTTTTCAAGGTGCAGCAGGGCAAGGAACCTGACGATTGGAAGCCAATGCCCGCGGTTGGGGCAGGCGTCAATGAAATCCGCGTCTGGGAAGAGAGCGGAACTTATAGAGTGCTCTATTTGGCCAAGTTTGTGGAAGCAATCTATGTGCTCCATGTCTTCGAGAAGCGGTCGCAGAAGACTCAGAAGGACGACATTCAGTTAGCCAAGGTGCGATACGCTGACTTGTTGAGATGGCGGAAGGAGCTGCAATTATGACACGTGCAACGGTGACAAAGGGTAGTGGGAACGTGTTCAGGGATTTGGGGTTCTCGGAGGAAAAGTCCGCTGAATTGATTCTGAAAAGCAATTTGCTCCAAGCGCTCCAAGAGACAATCAGGGGACGTGGTTGGAAGCAGATCGAAGCTGCGGCCCAACTAGGCATTGACCAAGCCAAGATATCAAGACTCCTGGCTGGTCAGATGGCTGGATTCTCCATCGAGCGTCTCGTCCACTTTCTTTCGTTGCTCGGCCAAGATGTCGAGGTCACGGTTCGAAAAGCTACGCGGGGAAGACGGCGTGGGACGGTTCGAACGAGGGCAGCCAAGAAGTTGGAGAAAGCCACTGATTAACTTGACGAATTTCGATGACGGTTTCGAGGATCTCGAGTGTCAGAAAAGGGGCGAGATCGTTCAATATGGAGGAGCATCCGTCTAGTGAAGAGAGACATCGAGCACAAGAGACTTCACTCTTATTGAATCCTTTGAAACTCCTGTAGCAGAATCCTCTAGTCTCCTTCTTGTCTCTTCGATACTTGGACAAAGCCTCCGAGCTTGTTGCTTCCGCCTATCCTGCTTCGTCCATTCATCACAATTAAACCACCCCACCAAGTAAAGACCATGTTGGCAATGGTTATCTTTCAAGTACATTCCTATCAGCTGATCCTTCATCGCACTATACAACTCAGGATTCCAGCATCCTTTGACTTCGATGATGGCGGTGATGGAATCATAGGGTTGTCCTGGAGAAGTCTGAATAACAGCATCAATGTGGATGTCCGTTCTTTGTCCTCTATGAATGCGTACCTCTCTATTTAGAACTATGCCCTTTTGTTTCAAATCTTCGTCGAGAAAGTTTGCTACATAATCGGAAAACATGTTCTCGTCTTTGGGCTTTGCATCAGACGTGGAAGCGTTGTCCCAGAGGAATGGGGTTTGTGGTCTTGCTCCTTGCAGCCTTGCTTGAAGCCTTTCCAATGATTCGACCAGAATCTTGAGTAACTGATCTCCACTCTGGATCAACCGTAATTTTTGGTCTGCAACAAGCTTTACAATATCTTGCGGTCGTGCTGGCACCCATGTAGCTCGACGTACTTCCGTCTGAGCATCAATAAGTACCCATTTAAGCCAATCTAATGTTGAAAGCTCTTGTTGGAGTTTCCTGATTGCCGCACAGGCACTAAAGGTGCCTTGGTGTATTAAAAGCTGAAGGATAGCGTTTCGCAGGAGACTTACATCGTCAAAAGGTTTAGGAGATTTAAAGTGGCGGGAAAGCCATATGTAAAGATCTGCAAGTTGATCCTCGGTTAGCCTTTGACCTATAACTTCAAAGTCACGATTGATTCCTTTGATAAATTGCCTGCCGAAATCCTCATCCGCTTGAATTGCAGGCCATACAATCGACCAGCCAGCATCCTTTGTATTAAGCATCAGTGCCTTTGCTGTGACAATCGCACGTGTCCTTTCTGGTTCGTTAACAGGGGGAGGTGTAGGAACTAGAGAAGAGGCGAATGAATAGGCCTCAGTATTATCGTGAGAGAATAAGATATCGAACAAAGAGCTCAAGGACTTAGGTTTGATCTTGCTGTTCTTTACATGCCGGATGAGAAAATTGGCCACACGTTCATCCCAAACGGCATTTAACTCTGAAGCGGTGGCTAGACTTTCTCCAATCTCAATCTCCATTTCGATCAAGACCTCTGCCGCACCAAGTACGGCAACCGGAGATTTCCGGTAGGCAAGCTTGAGCAATTCTTCTTTAACGGATCTATCTTCGTTATTATCCAGAAATGGGAAGGCGACAATAATTGGGCACCATTTCTCAATCTGGCTGGCCGACAAGTTTCTTATGACCTCGGGCCTAACCTTTTGAAGTAATGCAACGGCACTCCATTGTGATACGACCTGTCGACTCCATTGCCTTGTCCCAAGCCACTCATGCGAAATATTAGTATCAGATTGTACATATTTCTCTGCTACGCGAACGATTCGTTCGCGAGTTGCTTCGTTGGCTGATAGCCAGCCTGGCAGCTTCATCACATTCGATTCAAAATGCAGGGTGTAATCTGTACTCGTAGGTTCTAGAGTCAACTCATGGGTAACTCGCCACCAATCGCTGGGATCACGATTCTCACAATCCTCAATAGCTCTCATCAGTCTTTCAGCCGGAGATGGATGCAGTGGGGGCTTATCATTCAGCTTTTCCCATTCCTGCTCTTCTTCATATCGGGCTTTTAACTTTTTCGCTTGTTCAGTGCTTAGACCCATCGGTTCCCATAACCACTTGAATTTGTCCTCCATTGCTGGGTGTTTCCCACCTGCCTCATAAATTGCCTCGAAATGCTCACGGGAGTGATTGAAAAGTCTAAATAAAAGATCGGCTATAACTTTCTGGATTTCTCTTCCATGGTCTTCGTCAAGCCATGAAATGAACCAATAGAAATCTTTGGACAGAACTATAGGTGTGTGGGAGAAGAAAAGATCTGAGACCTTACTATTTGAATCATCTGCAAGGACATAAAGAATCGACTTAAGCAGCTGACGCCTTTTGTCTTCATCGTACAAAAATGGATGATTACCTGCTTTGAGCCTGTTCCTTATCAGATCGTTGTGATGCTTCAGTCGAGCCACCACAAATTTAGCAAGAGCATCGGTTACTCCGGGTAGGTCCATGTTGTCCCATGCTTTAATTAAGATGCCATCCATGAGTGATTCAAAACAGGTATCCATCTCATGTCTTGGCTGCGATAGTTTGCTGGCGAACTGCAGAGTGGGGACTAGATTCTCCGGTGTTATGCCCTTGGCGAGATCGGATGACAAAAACATGTGGTAAGCCCCAATAAGATCTCTATCTTTCGGTGGTTTCAGCAGGGGAAATAATTCAGCAGCGGTAATATGGGAAGGCCATAGTGCTCCAAGAATGCAGCCTTTTAGTTCATCTTGCTGGTCATTAGATATATCTCCAGTGAGTAATGGCTTGAGCTTCTCTCTGGTTGCGTTATCCCCTATCCTTCTAATCGCGTAAGCTGTCTGGACGCGAATTGCTAGAACATCTGATGGATCAAGGACAACAGCTGAAAGGACATTATTGAGACTTTGAACATTGCAAGACTCTGTAATGTCAACGGCTACTCGACGAACGAGGACTCCTTTTGTCTTATCTGGGATATATGGTCGAAGTTGGTTGCCTAATTCTGGATAAAATAAATTCTTGTAGTTTCCACGGTCGTGATCATAGCCTTTCTCTTCCTCATACAATTGCAACAATGCTTTAGCTAAAACAGCTCTCTGATTCCAATCTCCTGTGGCAACCTGGCTCCTAAGCAATTTATCCGGTTCTGTTCGGACAATAGCTTGAAACACAAAAGGAATCATGCCTGCCAGCCATGCCGCAGTTTCACCCAATTGGGGGATAATCATACCCGCTGGATCATTGGGGTGGGCAACTAGACCCATTATTTGAGGGAAGGTAGCACCATGGGTTCTCAGATACGACGCCGCTAGAAATTCGGCATAAGTTTGATGCCCCCATCCGATACGGTGACGGCCGCGATCCGAGAATAATCCTGTAGCAAGTGTTTCTCGAATCTCTTTATCCGTTACCGTAAACCGTATGTCGTTATCTGTTTCGATCCCACCGGATAAATCACGGAGTGTGACGTCCTCCTCAGAAGTCTCAGAAGAGCTTGTACCTATGTATATAGTATTGCGATTGGAGAAGATCGTGCACGCAGCAATGCGAGCTGCTACAGCCAATCGCTGGTCTGCGTTTAGTTGACCAGCTTCCCGTGCAGCAATGCGACTCTTACTCTTCTCAACGGCTAACTCACGGCACCCGTCAGAATATAATTCAATCTGCGAGGAGGGGAGTTTGCCTTGTTTCCTGGAAAGTGCGAGCAAAAATTTTAAAGTTACAGGTTTTATAGCAAAGGGTACTGCCCCAGACGACTCTATTTGTCCAAGGAATGTTATTGGATCTAAGCCGCTGACTCTGGCAGATTCTTCAACATCCACCTTCCTCAGAGGAGCCAAGACGTAATACCCTACTGCTTTTTCACCCAGCCACTCTGCGAGGCCGTCTGCAAGCAGGGTTGGCCATTCGACGGTTCTACACGCTATGCTAAATTTCAGTCGCTCCGTCGGCAGTCTCTTCAGATTGTCGACTAAAAGGGCGGCGAGAACTTTGATTGATAGGAGACCTTCATCCAAACTATCTAATGAGAGATATAAGTTATGTGAACCTGCCAGCCATTCTTTGAGAATGGGACTATCAAAGGTATCAGCGATTAGCCGAGTTTCGGTTTGGTAGGATCGAAGATTGATGAATAGAGATCGGTTGCTTGGGTGATTCGGCTTGTCTTTCAGTTGCGATTCTTCACCAGATATAACAGTTGACTTTCCCATCCCAGGATCGCCGAGTAAGACAAGCGCCTTCGTACTTTGAATTTCTGAAAGAGTAACAAGCTCTGGATTAGCAATCTTTCCTGTTCTCGAATGGGGATCAGGCAAGTAGCCGTCATCCGACAGACTGAGGCTGGTGCCTCTGGGGTACCAAAATCTTTCCCAGTTGAATCGGATATTTTCTGTCAAATTTACCTCATGATACTGCGGATGTGTCCGTGCACCAGTTAATGCCGACGCTTGCTTCAGCAGTCTTGTCTCACCGACCGCGCAGTACTCACTTTTTAAACACCAGTCTCGGTTCTGTCATGCTGCCCATCGATACTGCCACCAGTTCCCATCCGTCTGCCCCAAACTCATTCAGCTTGGTTTGCATATTCTGGGTATCCGGGAGTACCTCGATGATTTGGTATTGAAAGCGTTTCGGCTCCTGAGCCGTTACGGTGAGCGGTTGGCCGAAAAGGAGCACAAGGCCGAGGGCCCCAAGGCTGACGAGGGCGATCGTCCACGCAACGGAAATGCGTATGGTCAGCATATGTCACCTCGCATGTGTGTAAGTTAGGAGTACGGCACGCGTCAGTTGTTGCCGACACTGACATCTGCGGCATGACTGACGCTCAGCGCTTACCGACATCTTCTATCTTAGTTTGTACCGGCTGGCTGACTATGTTGCAAGTGTCGGTGATGCGAACGAGGGGTTTCATCATCGGCGAGTCCGCGCCTATCTTCGCATGGCTTCCCTATCTATGGATGCGCTGCGCGCCAGTTTTTGCCGATACCGAAATCCACTTTGAGCGGAACCGACAAACCCAGTTGTTTCCCAACACCTTCCATTTCCTGCTTCACTAACCGCTTCGCTTCCTCCAGGTTCTGATCCGGTACTTCAAAGATAAGTTCGTCGTGGACTTGCAGGATTATCTTCACGTGGGGCAGTTCTTCGTGAAGTGTCTTCTGCACGTTGATCATCGCCAGCTTGATCAAGTCTGCCGCGGAACCTTGTATCGGGCTGTTGACTGCCATGCGCTCGCCGAATCCCCGTTGCACCGGATCACCACTCTGGAGTTCGGGAATCGGCCGGCGGCGGCCGAGGATCGTCGTGGTGTAGCCCTTTTCCCGTCCTTCGGTGATATTGCGATCCATGAGGGCCCGCACCGCCGCAAATCGTTCAAAGAACGTCTCGATGTATTTCTTGGCCTCGGCTTGAGGCACGCCGAGGTTCTGGGAGAGACCAAATGGACTGATGCCGTAGACGATCCCGAAGACGACGGTCTTGGCGGTACGGCGCATGTCTCTGGTGATCTGACTAGAAGGTAGGTTAAAGATTTCCATGGCCGTCGCCATATGGATGTCCTCGCTTTGGGTGAACACGGACACCAAGCGAGGGTCTTGCGAGAGATGGGCGAGGATGCGCGGTTCGATCTGGCTGTAGTCGGCACAGAGGAGCTCGTGGCCTTTCGGGACGATGAACGCCTCGCGAATACGCAGACCATACTCACCCTTCACAGGAATATTTTGCAGATTTGGGTCCGTGGATGAGAGACGTCCGGTTGCCGCGACAGTCTGGTTCAGCGACGTGTGGAGCCGTTTCGTCTCCGGATGCACCAGTTGCGGCAATGCGTCTAGGTAGGTCGATTTAAGCTTGCTGAGACTTCGGTAGTTGAGAATCTGGGCGGGTAATTCGTGCTGGGTTGCGAGTTGCGTGAGTGTGTCTTCATCGGTCGAGTAACCGGTCTTGGTTTTGCGCACGGGCTTGAGGCCGAGTTTTTCAAACAGGACGGCGGCGAGTTGCCTCGGCGAATTAATGTTGAATTCGCCCCCGGCCAATCTTGCGATGGTTTCCATCATGCGGTCGAGCTCTCGCTCCAATTCGTTGCTCAAGGTGTGAAGTCCTTCAACATCGAGTAAGAACCCGTTCCGCTCGATATCGGCTAAGACCGGCACGAGCGGCATCTCGACTTCAGTGAAGAGTTTCAGGCTGCCTTGCTCCGTCAACCGTTCGGTCAGAATCGGCTGCAACTTGACCAGAGCAGCAGCAGCTTCAGTCGCCGCTTCACGCGAGCCGGTGTCGACTGCGAAGAGCGATTGAGGCTGGCCTTTCTCCGGTTTGCCCGATCCGAGCCGTTCTCCCAACAGCTCCAACGCAATCGTTTCGAGGCTGTGGTCGCGGCGGTTGGGATTAAGTAAGTAGTCCGCGATCATCGTGTCCACGTATGGTGGCGCCAGGGTGATACCGAGGCGATGAAGAACCAGTAGGGTGGCTTTAAGGTCATGCACGATTTTTGGTCTGTGCGCGTCGTGCAGGACGTGGGTGATAGGCCGCATGAACGTGTGGATGTCGACCGGAATGAAGGCCGTCTGCCCGCTGGTGGAAAGGGCCAGGCCGAGGACATCGGCATGAACACCTGGTTGGCCCGCTATCAAACAATGCAGGCCGAGCGGCGCACTGCTGTGGACACTGTCGACAAAACGTTGCGCGGTGGTTTCGTCTTCAATGACGGTGATGGCGTGGGTCTTTGTCTCTGACTGCTTCGACGACGGCTGCAGACTCTTGAGGAGAGAGGTGAATTCCAATTCGCGCAGCAACTCGGCCAGCTGCTCATCATGCGGCGGCTTGATTCGGTATGAGTCGGGATGGAATTCCACGGGACTCTGTGTGTCGATGGTCGCCAGTTTCCGGCTGAGTCGCGCATTCTCCGACTGTTCGGCAAGGAGGGTCTTGATGCGGGCGGGTGTGACCTCATCGAGGCGGCGCAGCAGTTCATCGATCGTTCCAAACTGCGCGATCAATTTCATCGCGGTTTTCTCGCCGATCCCTTTCACGCCGGGAATGTTGTCGGTGCTGTCGCCCATGAGCCCCATGACTTCCACCACCCGCACCGGTTCGACTCCAAACCGTTCACGGCATTCGGCTTCGCCGGACCATTTGTTCTTCACCGGGTCATAGATACGGACGTGTGACGTGATCAGCTGCAACATGTCTTTGTCGCCTGTGACGATCACGACATCATACCCGGATGTTTCTGCCTGCCGGGCCAACGTCCCGATCAGGTCGTCCGCTTCGTATCCGCCTTGCCTGACCGCGGGGATATTCAGCGCCTCCACCACGCGATGAATATAAGGAATCTGTACTGCCATCCCGTCCGGCATCGGCGGGCGCTGCGCCTTATACGCTTTGAATTCCTCGTGCCGAAGGGTTGGGCCCTTTTCGTCAAAGGCTACGGCAAGACCATCCGGCTTGTGCTCCCGGATAATCTTCAGGAGTGTGGTCATGAATCCATAGACCGCGTTCGTTTGGAGGCCCTTCGAATTATTCAGCGCAGGCAGGGCAAAGAAGGCTCGATAGATGTAGGCGCTGCCGTCGATGAGATAGAGGACCTTGCGGGAAGATTGAGAGACCGACATAGACACAGCTTACAGCGTTCGGCCTTCGGTGGTCAGCATCTGATTTTCGTGGTGGCCGGGTCGACGATGGCCGATAATTGACGACTCATCGATTACGGTTCTGGTGCGATCACCAACGGCGGCTTCCCGAACTTCTGACGCATGTTGTTGATCGTGTTCAGGACAGCAGGTTGACCGATCATTGTTGCTTCAAGCTTGCGCTTGCCGGGAAAGTCCAGCATGGTCACACCGATCAGCATTGTGAGAATGCCCTGCCCCGGCAAGAACAGCATCAAAAATCCGGCGAACAGAAAGATAGCGCCGACCACGTTCTTTGCGAGGTGGCCGAGTAACCGAAGCACCGGGTGATGATTTTCCATCCAGTGTCGCGGCACACGGGTATCGAAGAAATCCGTCGGGAGCCGGACGAGGATAAACGGGATGGCAATCAGCGATCCGACAAAGAAAACAATTGAGAGGGCCGTCAGAGTAACGAGGGTTTCGGCCGAGACGTATTGCTGAACTGCCGAGAGGAGCCCATCCATCGGGGGCATCCTAGCATGTGCATCGGTGCCCCTCAAGACAGATTGGGCCGGGAGCTTGTGTTTACGCAGTCGCACGCGATCGATATAATCCTCCTTCATGGAGCGTCGCCATGAATCCTTACAAACCGCGCGCAATGATCGTATGGTTCATCCTCAGCATGGCATCAGTGGTCTGGGGCTGTTCTCTCATAAGTACGGCACGGGCGTCTGCTGACGTGGGTGAAGATCTCCGGATCGAGGTCACTCAAAAAGGCGCGGGCAAACAAGTCGTGCTTTCACAAGGGGCTAAGGAGTGGTTCATGCTGATCGATGTGACCCCGGACAACGCGGTTGTTCTCCGGCAGGAGAAAGATCACGACCGATATGTTGTCGATGAAAGCGAGACGCATGACCGCCCGATGACCTCGGACGAGATCGATGCCGCCATTACAGAGTATGTGAATAGTGTGAAAACCCGCGCACAGAAGAAATAGGTATGGCCGTCAGGTCAAGTCCTTGCGCGTATGTCGCTGGTTTTTCGTCGGTCCGTCGGATTCTTCATGGACCCCTAACGGGATCGTGTGACCCCCGTTCGGTTGCACAAGTCTGCCAATTTACATGTGCTGCACAACGGTGAAACGGGAAGGCAAAGGTTTTGACCGTAGGGGACTAGGAGATCGTTATAGGTCATCCAGTACTGTTTGGGCAGCTTGCGCCGCAAGGCGTTTTCCGTTTCCTCCGGCGTTTTTGTGTTGATATACCCCCACCGGTTGCTGATGCGATGCACGTGCACATCGACGCAAATGCCCGGCTTCTGAAATCCGACTGTGACAACGAGATTTGCCGTCTTCCTTCCCACCCCCGGGAGCGTCACCAGTTCATCGATGGAATCCGGTACCACTCCGTCATACTCATCGAGGAGTCGCCGGCAGATTTGGTGAATCGATTTGGCCTTCATCCGGTAGAATCCGACCGGGTAAATCGCCCGTTCGATTTTCTTCAACGGGAGCTTCAACATCGACGCCGGTGTGCGTGCCAAGGCGAAGAGTCGATCACTGGCTTCTCTGGTGGTTTTGTCCTTGGTCCGGAGGCTCAAGAGACAGGAAATCAGGATAAGAAAGGGATCACGATCGGATTGTTTGGCGACGATGCCGAGGACAGGCTCTTGCCATCGGCGTACCTCCTGCTTCACGAGTCGGATTGCCGTATGAATTTGACCCGGACGCATCGGACTTGAATGACAACGGGGGAAGGAATGGACGAGGGCGGTATCTAACTCGGAACGACGAGTCTAGTCAGGCTTCCGCTTCGATAGCCACTTCTGCCGGCGTCGTTGAGCTTCGCGTTGCTTGGCTTTTTTCCTGACACTAGGCTTTTCATAGAAGCGGCGACGCTTTAACTCACGGAACAGACCCTCGCCCGCCAGCTTCTTTTTGGCGACCTTGAGTGCTTTCTCAACGTTGTTATTAAAAACCTTGATTTCCATCCGGTTCGCTTTCGACTTTCTCAGGCCAAGTTGGCCTGCTGCTTCTGGGTTTTAAGAATTCGGCGCCGGAGTGTAACATAACCTCTTCAGTTCCTCAAGATTGTCGGTAGCCTTTGCAATTCTGGTCTGAATGATATCGGTAAGCTGATGATTTCGTTGTGAATTTACGTTCGTCGTGGCGGTAAGAAGGCCTGCTTGAGCAGCGGCAATAGCCATGGTGATGCCGACGGTAAGATCTGAACGGACCGCCGGTTTGACGAGCTCGCGTATTGATTGAAGATAGCGCCCTACCGCACAGGCCGTCTCCGAGATTTCCAGAGGCACTTCCGTGGCCTTCTGTAGCGCCATGGAAACTGCATGAGGGCGGTCTGAATGATGTTTGGGGATTTTGTAAGCTTCTGTCAAGCCATTGTAGGCCTCCGTATCTTCTTGCACCAGTAGATGGAGTCGCCGGCTCAATTCCAATAGATGCTGTTCCGTGTCAGATTGCCGACCAAGACGCGCTCCCATCACGCCAAGCGAGGCCGCCAAGGCTCCGACGAATGCCGCCACGCCGCCACCGGCTGGTGTCGGTGTGGCGGCAGCGACTGCGGTGAGAAAATCCGATAATGTGTGTTCCGTCTCCTTCTTCCTCAGCATCGTCTCGGCTATTCTTGTCTCGAGTACCTGGCTCGAATCGAATCGGTCGAGCTGCATCGCCGCCGCCGCGGCTTGATCCAATGCCGCCTGCGGCACTAATCCGATCAGTTCGCTTCCCGCCACCGCTATTCCTCGGCTCGCGGCTTCGGTCTTGACCGCCTCAAACGCCGTCAGGATCGGCGTCGCCAAATGGTCGGTCAGATTCATGGCGACCTGCACTATACCGCGGCTGGCCAACTCGACGCCGATCGCCTTCAGATGGGGCAACCCCCCGGTTGATTGGCGGACGGCCCTTGCGATGGACTCAGCCACTTGGACGTCCTTGGATCGGAGGTTCACGTTATAGGCGATCAGGGGTGGCCTGGCGCCGATCGCGATGGCTCCGGCGCTTTCATGGAGTCGAGGCGGACCAAAGTCCGGCGTCCAATCCGGGTCGCTGCCCATTCGGAACGCCAAGCCTTCAAGCCCCCCACGTCTGACTGCCTCCAATGGAACGTGGTCGGCATGACTTGCGGCTCGTTCATACAAGAAAACGGGAATTTCCAGCTCACGCCCAACTTTTTCTCCCAGTCGCTTGGCGAGCTGCACACAGTCCTGCATCGTTGTGTTTCTGACCGGAATAAACGGCACCACGTCGGTCGCACCGACACGGGGATGCACACCGGCATGTTTACGCAGATCGATCAGGTCCGTCGCGATCCGAATGGCACGAAAGGCCGCCTCGACGATCGCATCCGGGGTTCCGCAGAATGTCAGGACCGACCGGTGGTGGTCTGTATCCATGGAGTCGTCCAACAGCACCACGCCGGTGGTCGAAGTCACCGCGTCGATCAGAGCTTGAACGGTCGCTCGATTGCGGCCTTCGCTGAAGTTGGGGACACACTCAACGATTCCGACCATAAACCCTCGCACTCGTAAACGAAAAAGCCGGAGGACTGGGCACCGTCCCTCCGGCTTCTTACCTTGTTCGTCTCCAAGAAGGTGTGACTATTTCGTCTTCTTGACGAAGGCCTTGTAGATCCGTCCCGACTTTGCCTGTTCCTCTTCCAAGCCCATCATTTGATGGCCTGTGGTTTCACACCAAGCCGGCATGTCCTTCTTGATCCCCTCATCATCGGATAGGATCTCCAGCACCTGTCCCAAAGCCAACTCTTTGATTTTCTTTGACGTCAGAATGATCGGCATCGGACAAAAGTATCCCAACGTATCGAGTTTGACATCGGCTTGCATCATCAAGACACGCTGACCTCGGTTAATGGTTCCAATAAAGGCGGCCAATCCCGTATATTGCTTCGGCCAGCTACGTGATTTCACACTCGCGACCGATCAATTTTGGGCGTGAGCAGAATAGTATGCGATCATTTGGGGTGTCAAGAAACCAGACATCCCGTGACTCTGGTTCGTTGCTTGACCTATCACCATGCCCTCGTTATAGTCGGACCCCATTGCAGGATGCCCTTCCTGCCTATCAATGACCGAGCAACCATCACCCGAAGTTGTCTTCTCCAAGAGCGCGCCACTCTTCGGATTCTGGTACCCCGCCGTGCCCAGCGATACCTTGCCCCCAGGTACTATGAAGGGACTGCTGATGTTGGGGTTGCCGATCGTCCTCTGCCGGGATCGAGCGGGTGGCCTCGCTGCGATGCGTGACATCTGTCCCCACCGTGGCATGCCTCTGTCATTCGGACGGTTCACCGGTGAGCGAGTGGAATGTTCGTATCATGGATGGCAGTTCGACATGAACGGTCGCTGCCGATGTATACCTGCTTTACCCGGAGAGACGGCGCTACAACCAGACAAAATCGGCGTCACGACCTATCCAGCCGAAGAAACGGACGGCATGATTTGGCTGTATCTCGCCGATGAGCGAGGCCATGTCGACCCGTTGCCGGCTGCTCCGCGCATGCCGCTCCCATCGGAGCCTCGACAATCCTTCCATATTTCGTTGACCTACACCTGTACTGCGGATGATGGCATCATCGGTCTCATCGACCCGGTCCACGGGCCGTATGTCCATTCCTGGTGGCGAAGCGATGCGCGTATGCACGAGAAGACGAAGATTTTTGAGCCAATTCCAAACGGCTTCCGAATGACCGCCCACCGGCCGGCGAAGAACAGTGGCCCGTTTCATTGGATGGAGCGTATCTACGGGGGGCCGCTGACCACCACGATCGACTTCCTCCTGCCGAACCAACGGGTGGAGCTCATGCAGTGTGGGAGAGCGTGGCTCGCCAATCGACTGATGGCCACACCCGTGTCCGATATGGAATGCCGTATCGATTTTTCCGCCTATTGGCGCGGGCTGCATTGGCTCCCGTTCGGCAATTTGATTTTTCGTACCCTGACGAAAATGTTTCTCAGCCAGGATGAGCGGGCGATGAAACACCTGGCGGTAGGCCTTCGTCACAAACCCTCATCGATGTTTGTCGGTGATGCCGACATGCCGGCCAAATGGTATTACAAACTGAAGGCAGCCCATCTGGCCTCAGTCCACACAGGCCAGCCGTTCGATCACCCGCTCAAAGAGCGAGTGACGCTACGGTGGCGAAGCTGACCGCACTCATTCGATCGGTGTGCATATCGGTGCGTGCCGACCTGCATGGGCCGGACTTTCCTTCGGGATTTATCTCGGCGTTGAATCGGATGTGAGGCGCATCAAGCCTGACGGCAGGCTAGCTTTCGGGCTCGTTCGCCAGAATGAAACTCATGGCCCGCCTGATCTCAGGCCGCGATCCGAGCAGTACGACGACATCGCCGGCCAGGAGCGTGGTCTTTTCTGATGGGTTGGACTCCGTGACGCCGCCTCTGGTCAAGGCAATGATGGAGGCCCCTGTCCGCGGCCGCAGCGCCAATTGGGCGATGGTCTTTCCATCCGCCGGAGAATCTTCATCGATTCGGCACGTCTCGATTTCGACATCCGTGAGGGTGCCGCCGCGAAGGTGATGCGCCAACTCGGGGAGTTCGCTGCGACGCAGGAGCGCATAGCCCTCACGGCGTACTTGTTCAGCCTTTCGCACGACGAAGTCTTGCGGCATGTTGTAGGTGCGGAGGACGAGCGCAAAGATTTCGATCGATGTTTCAAATTCTTCAGGCACCACATCATCCGCGCCCAGCTGGTGAAGTTCCTCTAACTCCCGCAAATAGCGGGTTCTTACGACGATGTGGATCTTTGGATTCAGGCCTCTGGCGACCTGCACCGTCCGGCGGGCCATGAACGGATCCGAGATCGCGACGACCAAGACTCGTGCGTCTTCGATCTTCACGTGCCTCAGCACCGTCGGGTTGGTCGCATCTCCGTAATAGAGTGGCAAGCCATGAGCCGCTTCGCGGCGCACTCTGTCACCGTCCAAATCCAACGCGATGTACGGCACTTCCGTCTCACTCAATACGCGAGCCAGATTGCGCCCGTTCAACCCATACCCCACGATAATGACATGGTCTTTGATGCGTAGGTGCCGCCCTTCCGCTTCCAGTACATGGGCTGCCGTTTGCCCAGGAAGCCAATGATGGAGTCGTTGCACCGCCTCGACTCTTCGGCCGAGATGCGGCGACAACTGCATGAGGAACGGTGTGATGATCATCGAGCAGACCGAGACCGCCAGGAAGATCTGATAAGGCGCTCCCGACAAGAGCTTATGCTCCTGCCCGACTTGTGCGAGGACGAAACTAAACTCCCCCACCTGGGCAAGGGCAATGCCGGTCATGACGGCCGAGCGTGGAGGGACGGGGATGGTCAAGACGGCTCCAGCACCGGTGACGAACTTCACGAGCAGGACCACGAGCAAGACGCCGGTCACGACGACCGGATACTCCGACAAGATGCGCCAATCCATCAGCATACCGATGGAGACAAAAAACAGACTGTTGAAGCTGTCTCGAAACGGCAGCACTTCCGCAATGGCCTGGTGACTGTACTCCGATTCGGAAATCACGAGGCCCGCGATGAAGGCACCCAAGGCGAGCGACAGTCCACCCAGAGAGGTCAACCACGCGATGCCGAGGCACATCACAATGATCGTCAGGAGGAAGAGTTCCCGGCTTCGACTGCGAACGATGTGATCGAGCAGTTTCGGCACCACATACCATGCGGCTGCGACGATACAGACGACAACCACCATAGACTTGCCCAACGAAAACAGCACCGAGGTGACCGCGCCTTCATTGGGGCTGGCGAGAATAGGCGTCAACAAGATCATGGGGACGACGGCCAAGTCCTGAAAGACCAGAATGCCGACGGTGGCTCGCCCGTGCGGTGTATCACTGTCTCCACTGGCGGCCAACGCTTTCAACACAATGGCTGTGCTGCTGAGTGAGAGTAAAAAGCCCCAGAAGATCGCCTGAGATGTCGGTAATCCTGTCAGGGTGCCGCCAAGCCATGCGATCGCAATGACTCCTCCCACTTGGATAGGAGCGGCGACCAGAAGTAGACGTCGAAGTGAAGCCAGTTGGGTCAGTGAGAATTCGATGCCTATCGTGAACAGGAGCAGCGCGATTCCTATTTCCGCCAGTAAGTGAACTGTCTCGATGTCGGAAACAAGATTGAGTCCGTGTGGACCGATCAATGCACCGGCCACGAGGAATCCCGCGATAGACGGCAGTCGGAATTGATGAAAGAGAAACACCACCGCAATGGAAACGGTGTAAATGAGCAGTAAGTTTCCGAGCACACCGTGGTCAGTCATGTTGCACGTTTATCGCATCGGCTGTCGTGCGTCGAACATCCTTGTGGCCGATGATCTGATGATTTGTAGCTTACGCAAAACTCTCTCGCGTCGAGAGGTCATCACGAGAGATACGAAGGATACCTGAGGTCTATGCAAGGGACAAGGCAAAGCGGCAACCCCCACACAAGTTTCCAGGAGACTTTTCTATCCTTGCATGGGCTCAACAGGTCGGCAAGAGAGGGGAGTGCGAAGCGCCTACAGACCAGGGATGCAGAACCATGTGTCACCGGGTGGGGGCTTTGCCGCGCCAGTCTTGGATTTGCCCCCTCCAAAGAGGCATAGACCGAGCAATAAAGTATTGCGTAGGGTGTGGCCACCTTAGTGTGACACGGGCGACCAGGCACCGAGTGCCTCCGCCATATGATCGGGAGGTGCCCTATGCGGCTGATCCGAACGGCTTTCCTTTCATCGGCAATCCTGGGGATTATTTCAGCGGGGTCGGCTTTCGGCGATTCCTCACCGGGACCAGCGATGACGTGGGAATGTCCCCAGGCAGATGGCAGTTCTATGTACACCAATAAGGAAAGAGCCGGCTGCCATGCCATGGCGCTCAAGCCGCTTTCTGTGGTGCCCAATTTGGAGAATATGCCGACGGCGCCTCGAATCATGGCCACCGGCGCGCCGCAGCATGAGACGCCTCCTTATCAGGAACGTGCATCAGGGAGAGAAGGTCGCCAGGTGCCGGATTGGGCGCGTGACTGGTACGCAACTAACACGTCTTCCGGCTCTGGACAGGCTGAAGTATGCACGCTGTATATGGAATGGTTGCAACTTGTGCAGAAGACCCGGGGTGGCGTATTTTTCGGTTCTGATCCGTCCTATGGAGGAGATATCAGCGGGCGTGGTCAGCGAGGGGCAAGCTACTCATTTTACGATAACTCGCGGTATATCGCGCTTTCGAGACTCTTCGGCCCTGGGTTCGTGCCCGTGGGGTGTTTCTAGCGCGAGGCGCCCTGGCGCATCACACTCTATAGAACTCACGATACCACTTCACAAAACGGGGAATGCCCTCGTCAATTGGGGTGGTCGGCTTGAAGCCGATATCGCTGGTGAGATCGTCGATGTCGGCATAGGTAGCAGGGACGTCCCCGGGTTGTATCGGCATGAGCCTCTTCTCCGCCTGTTTCCCCAACGCTTTTTCCAGAACCTCGATGAAGTGCAGGAGTTCTACCGGCTGGTGGTTGCCGATATTATAGATGCGCGCCGGAGCCGAACTGGTCCCTGGATCAGGCTTGTCTCCTGACCACGATGGATTGGCTGTCGCCGGATGATCCAATGTCCGGATGACGCCTTCAACAATGTCGTCCACGTAGGTGAAATCGCGTTTCATCCTGCCTTGGTTGAAGACCTCGATTGGTTTCCCTTCCAAGATCGCCTTCGTAAAGATGAAGAGGGCCATATCGGGGCGTCCCCAGGGCCCGTACACGGTAAAGAATCGGAGCCCGGTGCAGGGAAGCCGATACAGGTGGGCATAACAGTGCGCCATCAATTCGTTGGCCTTCTTACTGGCGGCATAGAGTGAGACCGGATGGTCTACATTGTCATGAATAGAGAACGGCATGTGGGTATTGCCGCCATAAACGGAACTGGAAGAGGCATAGACGAGATGCTCGACGCGACCGTGCCGACAGCCTTCCAGAATATTGATGAATCCTTCGATGTTGCTCTCCGTATACGCATGGGGATTGACAAGGGAATAGCGGACGCCTGCTTGCGCCGCAAGATGAATGACTCGTCGTATTGCCTCATCGGTAAAGAGATCGCGAATGCCTTGTCGATTGGCAAGATCGAGCCTGACGAACCGGAATCCTGCGCGGGCTTTCAATTGCGCGAGCCGAGCTTCTTTTAACCGGACGTCGTAGTAGTCATTGACATTGTCGAGGCCGATGACATGGTCGCCCCTGTCCAACAGACGCGTGGCCACGTGAAATCCGATGAACCCCGCGGCACCTGTGACAAGAATCGGCGACTGTGATCCACTCATGTGTTCTCCTCAGCAAAGAAAATGTTCTACCGTCGTGTGTCGGCTTTCATGAACGGTGGATCCCCGTGGTCCAACCGGTACAAAGTCAGCGGGGTCAACGTATTCACGGCGGAAGCAATTTCGATCCTGCCCCTGCCGGTTGTGCGATACAGGTCCAGGGCGTGGGCACAATGATATCGACATTCGTGCGGGGCGAGAAGGTCTTTCAATTTCTCCGGCGACTCCCAGTGAGCCGTCAAGAGCGCGGTTCTGGCTGGATTGCGACGGCTGAACATAAAGGAAAGATGATCGGGGTACCAGTCAGCTCCGCCGGTGGCGTACGAAACAAACACCTGTGCCTGGGCGGTCGCGCAGACCTCAGCGAGATAGCTGTTGGTGAGATAGCCGTTCTCACCAACATCCAGCCATTTGCCGGGATGGGAGAGCGGGGCATGGGTGGCATGACTCCGGATTTCGAGTAGCTGTTGCTGGGACGCCAACACCAACGGAATCGGCCCGTACTTTCCGACCAATTGCTGAATGACGTTATCCTTGAGAGCCGATCGTCCGTCGTTGGTCGGGCCGCTGTCCGCATGGATCAATGCATTGTGCCCACGGTCCGAGATTAAATAGCAATTCCTGGGCATTTCGAGATCGCACGGGTCTTCCCCGTAGAAGGGAACGGATATCACCGCACCGCCTTCAAACGGCCAGCTTTCGCCATGGGCGAGTTCGATGATTCGATCAAAACCCAGTTCTGTGAGGAGCGACCGATAGTCAAAGAACAAACGCTTTCGGTTCCGTCGGCTAGGGACGATGATCGGCGTGTCTTTCGGCAAATGGAGCAACGTGCGGGGATCGACATGATCGTCGTGGTCGTGGGTGAGGAACACTGCGGCGGGTTTAGGGAGAAGCGCACCCCAGAGCGACGGCATCGGTGACTCGGCAAACCATGGCAGAAGCCATGGGTCAAACAGAAATACAGTCTCACGTTGTCGGTAGAGCAAGGCCGCGTGTCCCAGGTGGACCATGTCTTGATCCTGTACGATGTCGAACCAATGCCGACGGACTGAGGCCGTCGGAGAAGCGGACAAGCACCCATGCAGGTGCAACAAGTCCAGCAACTGCGTCAGTACTCCCTGTGAGTCGCGAGGCATCGCAAACACGGCGGATCTGATATCGTCCACCGTATGACTCCCATCGAGTAGACCGACGAGCTTTCCTACGACAGGACCTAGAGGCCGGTCATTGAATCCGAGGGGGACTACTTGGTGGTTGACCGCATCAAAAATACGAAGACCGCCGTTGGTCACGGTCGAGGAAGCGGTCGGACCGATCGGAAACTCCCAGTGGAATGTTCCATCCGGTCGGCGGCCGCAGCGAATGTGCTGTTTGAGGTATGGCCGCGCGTTGACCAGCTCCGCATAAGCATCCTCCAGCCGTCGCTGACGATCGTGCTCATCGAGCGGTGCACGTTTCGCGAAGACATCGCTGATTGCCGTGTCAATCGCACTGGACAGAAGACTATGCGCCTCGTGCAGGCTGGTGACCACATCAGGGGCTACGCCGCCCACGAACGGAAAGGGCCCCGGCGGTTCCGCGCTCTCCAACTGTATCCAGCACCAAGGGGCGAGGCTCAGATGGTGACTCTTTGGAAGACTGGTCCAAGTCCCGCTCATGTGTCAGCTCTGAATTTCAGCTTGCTGATCGTCGGTTCATACAGCGCCTGGATCAGGGTGCCGTCAGGATCTGAAAAATAGAACGAATAGCTGCCGTCACGGTGCTGTTTGGGCTTCTTGGTAATTTGGCCGCCTAGAGATTCGATTTTTGGCATGACCGCTTGGTACATCTGATCGACGGCCTGTGGACTGTCGAGAATCACCCCGATATGATCGAGAAGCTGGGCGTTGGGGGGCTGGTAGGAGGAGAGCTCATCTTTTGGAATTTGGTGGAGCGCCAGGTTGTCTGCCCCCGAGCTGAAATATACGTTCTCTTGGTCCGGTTCCCACACGGCCTGCATGCCAAGCAACTGTTCATAGAATTGACGCGAGCGAGGAAGGTCCACGACACGTAACGCCAGATGGCGAAGACCTCGATGAAATGGAGCTGTCATACCAAAGCAAGTCAAATTGATCAAACTGGAATTGGTATAGTAGGGAGACCGGAGACCAGTCGTCAACGGAAAATCGGCCTCTGCTCAAAATCGGCGACCATCAGCATGGGTGCGGACATGATTACTTCAGGTTGCTCATGTCGATGACATTTGGCGGAATGAGAGTTGTCGCATTCGAAAGCCGGATGGCAACGGAGATCGCCCGCCTGATTGAGCGCTATGGCGGACGGCCACTTGTCGCTCCGGTCCTGCGCGAAGTCTCACTGGAGAACAATCCGGTGGCGCTGGAGTTCGGGACTCGACTCATCGCCGGACGCATCGATCTGCTTATTCTCCTGACCGGTGTCGGTGTTACCGCATTGTTCGACTTTCTCAAAATGCACTATCCGTGGAGGTCGATCTCGTCGGCGCTGACACAGACTATTCTCATTGCACGAGGACCGAAGCCAGTCGCGGCTCTTAAGGCCTTGGGATTCAAGGCGACGGCAACCGTCCCTGAACCAAACACGTGGGTCGATCTGATTTCCATCTTGGACGAGTCTTGCCCTGTGAAAGGATTGAAGGTGGCCGTGCAGGAGTATGGGATGTCGAACCCCGATTTGCTGAACGCACTGGAACAGCGAGGCGCAGAAGTCTTTCCGGTTCCGATCTACAAATGGGCGTTGCCGGAGGATCTTGGCCCGATTCGCCATGCACTCGATGAAATCATCGCGGGGTGTGTCCACGTGATACTGATCACCAATGCTGCGCAGGTCGATCATGTCATGCAGATGCTGGAGCAAGATAGAAAAGTGGAACACTTTCGAACAGCATTAGAAAAGCTTGTCGTTGCCTCGATCGGCCCGACCGCCAGTGAACGGCTGCGCCACTATGATTGGCCGGTGGATTTCGAGCCATCACACCCCAAGATGGGAATCTTGGTGAAAGAAGTCTCAGAACAAGCTTCTAATATCCTCGATAGAAAGCGATAGGGGTGCCGCGATCACATCGTAAGGACCGCCGCTCCCTGGAAGGCCCCGGCTTTCAGTTCCTGTAACGCGCGGTTGGCTTGTTCGAGAGGAAAGCGGATCGTATGTGGCTTGATCGGGATGGCGGCTGCTTCGCGCAAGAGATCGAGCCCATCTTGTCTCGTGTTGGCGGTGACACTGCGGATCACCCGCTCGCCGAACACCTCACGATCATAGTCCAGCGAAGGAATCGGCGACATATGAATGCCCGCCAAGGCTAAGGTCCCCCCTCGGTCGAGCGCTCGTAATGCCGGAGGAACAAGTTCACCGGCGGGAGCAAAGATAATTGACCCGTGCAGTTTATCGGGTGGCATATCCATTGCTCCGCCAACCCACACTGCCCCAAGTCGTCTTGCCAGAGCCTGATGCTCCGGCTTGAGGGAACTAACGTAGACGCGGCAGTTCCAGTGGCGCGCGATCTGGATGGCGATGTGGGCGGATGCGCCGAATCCATAGAGTCCCAGACGCTGACCTGGCTGAATGCCGCTGAGACGCAAGGCGCGATATCCGATAATACCGGCACAGAGCAAGGGCGCCGCTTCATCATCCGAAAAGGTCGACGGGATTGGATAGGCAAATCGTGCGGGGACGACCCCATACTCCGCATAGCCTCCGTCGACCTGATAACCGGTAAACTTCGCCTGTAAACAGAGATTTTCCCGCCCACTGGTGCAGAACGCGCAGTGTCCGCATGTGCCTTGAAGCCAGGCAATCCCCACACGGTCCCCTTCCTTGACCTCAGACACATTGGGGCCGACTTGTATCACTGTTCCCACGGCTTGATGGCCGGGGATCAGAGGCAAGGCAAGGTCGGGAAGTTCCCCTTCCACCACGTGGAGGTCTGTGCGACAGACTCCACAAGCCTGAACTTTGACGAGCACCTGATCTGGATTTGGAACAGGGATTGGCCGATCTTGAAGTTGCAAAGGAGCGCTTGAAACATCGCTCGTACGATTGAGCACCATCGCTTTCATCGCTGGGTCCCGGCCAACAGAGGCAAAGAGTTCGAGCAACTCGAAACGCAGTCTGGAAGGTACATGAGACGCTGAAGGAACAGAACGACGTTAGGATGATTTCTGGGCCTTGATGCACTCGATGTCAAGCCGGATTTCCACCTCCTCTCCGACGACGAGTCCGCCGCTGTCGAGCGTTTTGTTCCACATCATGCCGAAATCTTTGCGGTTCAGCTTTCCCTCAGCGGTGAACCCGGCTCTGGTGTTGCCCCAGGGATCTTTCGTCACACCGTTGAAGGCCCCGATGAGCGTGACCTCTTTGGTCACGCCATGCAGAGTGAAGTGACCGATCACCGTGTAGGTGTCTCCCTGCTTCTGGTACTGCTTCATCTTGTACGTCATCGTCGGAAACTGTTTGACGTCCAAGAAATCGGCATCGCGGAGATGCGCGTCGCGTTTCTCGTGGTGTGTATTGATCGACTCGGCATTGATCGTCGCGTCAATCGCTTTGAAGGTTTTGGCGTCCGTATCCATCTCGACAAATCCACGAAAGTCCATGAACCGTCCCGACGTTTTTGAGACCACCATATGGGCGACACGAAACTCAATCGCCGAATGAGCCGGGTCAATGTCCCAGCGAGTCGTTTCCGCCTCGACGCTCAACGGGAGGAGCGCCAACAGGCCCGTGATCGCCATTTTCTGCATCCATCTCTCCCCGATCTTCATATCCGCCTCTTTCAGCATAGCCACTGTTGTGAACGACGGTCATTTCTTTAGCGATCTCAACGTTGGATGAGGTCTCTCAGGGTTGATGACCGCGCGAGATCCCTGTGCTCCCTTTGCCCCGGTCTTCATCAGCACGTGGACCTCGATGGGGTCCGATCCCAGATCCTGGGGAAAGACGGGAAATGGTTGTGCGTGGACGATGGCATGGATACCCGCCTCATCAATCTCACGAGCCCCGGATCCTTTTTCAATCTGGATTAACTGAGCCCGTCCACCGGGATAGAGCCGAAACCGTACATGCACGGTCTCGCTGGATGGGGAATGACGGACTCGGCGCACCACATGGCTCCAGTTTCGGCTGACGAGGTGGCTCACTCGGTGCCAATAGGTTTGCGGCTGTTCCGCCGAGGGGGGCGGTAGGAGATCTTCTTCGACCACCGGTCCACTGGCCAACGGAATCGCATCCGGCTGTGGTTCAGCTTGATCCTTGACCACATCGCCTGCGGGAGGTTCGTCTTGATCGAGCAACGACGGCTCCTTGTCGTGGTCGGAAAGTTCCGGCTGTTCCAACGTCACGTACACGATTCGCGTCATAATCCGTTCGAACTTTTTTTCATTGGATCTGGCGAACGTGAATTGTATGCGTGAAACATTCGGGTTCACCGACAGTTGGGTTGGTGGAACGGGTTCAAGGGTCGTGGTGGCCTTCATCACCATGGATAAGGGATCGAGTGTAAATGTCACGACCTGTAACTGAAAATGGGTGGATTCACAGATGGCGACCAATGGCGCATGGCCCTGGGCGACTCCGCCGAGCGCAATCGACAATTCGAGTCGTTGGCCGAGTTGGATAGCTCCGGAGTGATTCGAACCTGCGAAGTCGAACGTGACCCATCGCTTTCCCGAAGAAAGCGCCTGAGACGCCACAGGCAGAGGGTCTGCTCGCGCGTCCTCCTGAAGGAGCGCAAGGCCCAAGACCACGATCGGAAGGCCGATAGCCAATATCAGGCGGATGACAGCTGGATGGACCATGGTCCCCGGCATCCTACTCATCGTCGTAAGTCCGCGCAACCCGTTCTTTCCCTAAACCTATGTGTCGAACCGATTGAGTTAGTATAGAATAGGTTCATGCAAGCACTCGTCAAGACCGCTGCTGGACCGGGTTTAACCCTGACGGATTGGGCCGATCCGACCCCTGGTCCACATGATGCGGTCGTGAAAGTAGCCGCCACGTCATTGTGTGGAACTGATGCGCATATCTACCGTTGGGACGAATGGGCCCAGAAACGGATCCAGCCTCCGCGCATCATCGGCCATGAAGTGTGCGGCCACGTCGTAGAGGTTGGGCGTGAGGTGTCCCTCGTCAAGATCGGTGATTACGTCGCAGCCGAATCGCATCTGACCTGTGGAGCATGTTTCCAATGTCGAACGGGACAGGCACATGTGTGCAAAAATTATAAGATTCTCGGGGTCGACCGAGACGGGTCCTATGCGCAGTATGTCGTGCTACCTGAGGGCGTGCTATGGCATACGGATTCGGGAATCCCTCCAGAGTTGGCCTGTGTGCAGGAGCCTCTCGGCAATGCGGTGGACGCTGCGCTCGCCGAGGATCTCACCGGTCATACGGTCTTGATCACGGGGTGCGGCCCGACGGGGCTCTTTGCCGCTGCGGTTGCGCGAACCGCCGGTGCAGCCACAATTATTGCGTCCGATGTCAGTGACTATCGGCTTGGTTTGGCGAAGCAAGTCGGAGTCGATCATGTCATCAACGCGAGAGTGGAGTCACCGGAACGAGTGGGGGCAGCGATCCTCGACATGACGGGGGGTGAAGGAGTGGATGCGGCGCTGGAGATGTCGGGGGATCCCACGGCCTTGCATCAGGCCTTTCGCGCAGTGAAGAACGGAGGACGAGTGACCCTGTTCGGCATTCCGACCGGTTCCGTGTGCTTCGATCTGCCGAACGAAATTATTTTTAAGGGCATTCGGGTCTATGGAATCACCGGCCGACGGCTTTTCGGTACATGGTACCGGCTGGCAGGACTCTTTAAAGCAGGTCTCGATATTCGGCCCGTCGTCACCCATTCATTCCCATTGCGCGAGTTTGCGACCGGCTTTGAATTGATTCAGTCTGGCCAGTGCGGCAAAGTCGTCTTGTTCCCTTAACTACTCAGCCGACGGGCCTTCCGGATCGTCCGCGTCGCGTCGAACCCGTATCAACGACGAACCATGGCGTACCACTCACTGAAAGCGTCTCTCCAAACTCAACTTGCCGATATTAGAGCCCGCAGTCTCTATAAGGTCGAACGTCGATTGTTGAGCCCACAGGGTGCCGACATCAGAGTGGCGCAAGGCCACGTGCTGAATCTCTGTGCGAACAATTACCTGGGCTTAGCAAATCACCCAGCTATCGTGCAGGCTGCCCAAAAGGGATTGGAAACGTATGGATATGGTATGGCGTCCGTGCGGTTCATTTGCGGCACGCAGGATCTGCACAAACAACTGGAACAGGCCATCAGTGCGTTTCTCGGCACCGAGGACTCGATCTTATACAGTTCGTGCTTTGATGCGAATGGAGGACTGTTCGAAGTCTTGTTGGATGAGCGGGATGCCGTCATCAGTGATGCGTTGAATCATGCCAGCCTCATCGACGGCATCAGACTGTGCAAGGCGAAGCGTTTCCGATATGCCCATTCCAACATGGCGGAACTTGAAGCCCGGCTGCAGGAATCGAGCGGCTGCCGTCTGCGGCTGATTGCAACGGATGGGGTGTTCTCGATGGATGGCGATCTGGCCAAACTGGGTCAGATTGTGGAGCTTGCAGAACGGTACGACGCAGTGGTGGTGGTCGATGACAGTCATGCAACCGGGGTCCTCGGCCCCGAGGGGAGGGGCACACCGGCTCATTTTGGGGTGGCCGATAGAGTCGAGATCGTCACCAGCACCCTGGGGAAGACACTCGGCGGCGCGACCGGCGGCTTTACATCCGGGAAGGCCGAGGTGATCGAGCTGCTTCGCCAACGATCGAGGCCCTATCTGTTTTCGAACGCGCTTCCCCCTCCTGTCGCGGCTGGCGCGCTGTGTGCGCTTGACCTGGTGAAACAGGGTGACCATCTCAGGGAGAGCATTCGCGCCAATGCCGCCGTCTTCCGGGGAGAGCTGGCTTCGCTTGGCTTCAGGCTCGTTCCGGGCGAACATCCTATCATCCCCGTGATGTTGGGTGACGCCGCCCTGGCCACGTCCATGGCGGAGGCATTACTCAAAGAAGGGGTCTATGTCGTCGGGTTCAGTTATCCGGTGGTGCCGCAAGGGCAAGCAAGGATTCGGACTCAAATGTCGGCTGCCCATACGACCGCTCAGCTCAAGCAGGCCGTGGAGGCGTTTGCGCGGGTGGGGCGATCGCTCGGTGTGATCCGCTAACCGCTTCAAGGATCCCGGTAGTGCATCAGTTTGAAATGACCCCCGATTGAAAACCCCTTCCGTTTGTGCCATGCTTAGCGGTATGCAGCGGCCAAAACGTCCACGCGACCCCAACCAGCTCGGCAAGCTCATTGTAGATCTCAGTGTAGGCGAAGCCGACGACTCTAAGAACCTGCCCGATGATATCGGGAAAGATCCTGCAGCTGTAGCCCTCGGGAAGAAAGGGGGGCAGGCGAGAGCTGCGAAGCTATCGGCGCGGAGGAAATCACAAATTGCTAAAAAAGCGGCTGTGGAAAGGTGGAAAAAGTAGATTATTTACAATGATTTGTAATGTAAATAATTCATGGAATAAATAACGCTCAATTTGACAATTGTAGGCTATACGTGATACTCCTTGGGAAATTTTAGCCAAGGAGGTTATCGTGGCTCCCATATCACGGACTGAAGCGCTCATATCTTTGTCCCCGCATTTCCCCACCCTGCAAGAAGTTTTTAGACGTACTGAAAAACATTACCTCGATTATCCAGCGATAGTTAGATTGGACCATAGCAAGCGCACTCGCGCTACGAACATCCACGATCTTCTCGTTCGATACGCCCGTGAGCTGTTTGAGGGAGTTCCAAATGTGTTTCTTAGGAAGATCAGAGGATTATTCCTTGTCGAAATAGCCGGAATGCTGGTGCGGTTTAAGAAACTGAGTAAAAATGGTCGGCACCATAGTTCTTCGACACGACAAGGCAACTTGTTCTACTCACAACAATTCGAGCAGGTCCCCATGCCTGGTATACCAGTTGCCACAAGTGTAGTTGCTGGATATCAAGAAGATTCGCTTGAGCAATCCATGAGTGAATGCAAGATGGTATGCCCAATCGGGTCTGATAGCTTATGGACAATCGACATTAATCATCCATTTGAGATTGAAGAAAATATACCAGTGGTGATACCACCGAAACAAAAGAAAACGGTGCGAGCAAAGAAACTGAAGAGGGATTCAAAGGCTGATGGCTCCTTATAACCCGTCTATGGTGGCTCTGGCGAGAGAATGGCGCCAGGTAACGCAGAGTGAATTGGCCTCACGCCTTGGAGTTACGCAGGGGAAGCTCTCAAAAATGGAAAGCGGCGTCCTGCCTATCTCGAATGAGAGGGAGAGTAGAATATGCGGTAACCTCGCGTGTCCAATCGTGTTTTTTGAAAAAACTGACAAGCTATATGGACCCGCCGTAGGCGAGCTTTACCATCGTAAGCGACACAGTGCTTCAAAGAAGCTAATGCAACACCTCTACGCCGGTATAAATGTGCGAAGAATGCATATTGATAGACTACTTCGAGGAGCAGAAGCTATTGACTGCAAAATTATCGATCACGACATCGATGAATATGACGGTCGTGCCTATGAAATAGCTAGAATGGTCAGAGCAGAGTGGTCCTTACCATATGGACCTATCAAAAACGTTACTGAAGCCATAGAGCAAGCTGGTGGAATTATTATTCCGTGTGACTTTGGCACTCGATTAATTGATGGCATGAGTCGCTGGGTTCCAGGGCTTCCCCCTCTTTTTTTCATAAATAAAGATCTCCCGCCTGACCGATGGAGATTCACTCTCTGTCACGAGCTAGCCCATTTAGTTATGCACAGATCACCTAATGTAGATATGGAGCGGCAGGCCAATGAGTTTGCAGCAGAGTTCCTCATGCCAAGAGATCAGATTAGGCCAATGCTTAACGATGTGAATCTCTCCAAGCTGATTCAGCTGAAAGAACATTGGAGAGTAGCAATGAGTGCCTTACTGAAGAGGACTGAGGATCTTGGGAAAATTACATCTCGGCAAGCACGATATCTATGGATGCGAATGAGTGCTACGGGCATGAAAGCCCATGAACCCTTTGAGCATCTTGTCCCGGTCGAAAAGGTTACAACATTGAAAGATCTCATACGAGTTCATTTTACAGACCTTGGGTATACAGTTGAGGAGCTTTGCCAACTATTATCACTTGAGATCAATGACTTGTATTCGCTCTACCCGTTTGCGATGGAGAATACTCCAAAGGCGCATTTATCACTTATAAAGGACTGAAAATGAGGAGGTTAAGAAGTAGGAGAGATAAAAATACCCCACCAGATCAGACGAGAAGCGACCTGGTGGGGCATTCTACAAAAACCGTAACTGTTGGGGCTGTAGCCTAGTGGATTAGGCGCCGGTTTCGTAAACCGGGTAAACATTTGTCGGTCCGCCTGCAAGCAATCCGACATCTGTACGCGGGTTCAAATCCCGCCAGCCCCTCCACTAACGATGAGGTAACTATACCAACCCACCAGACATTGTCAATCCTATTTCCGTCTTGAACGTTTCCAAAGAATAAGCACTCGGAAAACTTTCTATCGTAACTGAATATTTATACTTGACAGTAAGCATGAAGGTTCAGTATGCTATGAGCATGAACAAATTGGATCATGCAAAGCGAGTTCAAATCATCAACCTGCTGGTGGAAGGCAACAGCATGCGTGCTACGGCTCGTATTGCGGATGTTGCTTTCAATACGGTTGCCAAGCTGTTTATTGATACGGCGAAAGTATGTGCGGATTATCAGGATAAAGCCTTTCGCAATCTGGGATGTAAGCGCTTGCAGCTCGATGAGATCTGGTCGTTTGTTTATGCCAAGCAAAAGAATGTTCCTGATGAAAAAGTCGGGAAGGCTGGTGATGTGTGGACATGGGTTGCCATTGATGCCGATAGCAAGCTTGTTCCCACTTGGCGGATTGGTAGTCGTGATGCGCGTACAGCCTGTGATTTTGTCGAGGATCTCGCAAGGCGCCTAGTCAACCGTGTGCAGATTACGGCGGATGGTCACCCACCCTATATTCAAGCCGTCGAAGGGGCATTTGGAGGGGATGTAGACTTTGCTCAGCTGGTGAAGATCTATGGAGATCCAGGTGAAGGACGACACAGGCGGTATAGCCCGCCGGTCTGTATCAACGCTGTGAAATCAAAGGTTATCGGCAATCCTGATATGTGCTGTGTGAGCACGTCCTATATTGAACGTCAAAACCTGACCATGCGCATGAGTATCCGACGATTCACACGGCTTACCAATGCCTTCTCTAAGAAGATTGAGAACCATGCCCATTCAGTAGCCCTACACTATATGCTTTACAATTTTGTCCGTATTCATAAAACACTCAGGGTGACGCCAGCCATGGCCGCTGGGGTGACCGATCGCTTGTGGACTGTAGATGATATTGTTACCCTAGTAGAAAAGTCCGAGGCTTCAAACTGATGCACTACCAGGATCCCCTCCGAATTGACATTTCGCAGTCAGGTCAGTATCCTCGCCTTCTTTATTATGTGAAGGAGTAGGGGTATGAAAGTCATTCTTCAAGAGACCCTCGAGGGGGTGGGACATCTCGGCGATCTCATCAACGTCGCGGATGGATTTGCACGGAACTATCTGTTACCACGCCGCAAGGCGGTTGAGGCCGATAGCCGCAGCATTAAAGCGTTCGAACATGTCAAGCGAGTGGCTGCCGAAAAGGCTAAGAAAGAAAAGCTGGAGATCGAGTCCTATGCCAAGAAAGTGTCGGCTGTTGCGTTGACGATTGAAGCGCAAGTCGGCAAGGACGACAAGATGTTCGGCTCCGTCACCGCCAAAGACATTGCGGAAGGATTGGCGGTGCAAGGTGTGACAGTGGATCGCCGTAAGATTCAGTTGGCGCATCCGATCAAGGAACTCGGTACGGTGGCGGTGCCTATCAAGATGCCCAGAGATGTGACGGCGACGGTGACGGTTCATGTGGTGAAGAAGCAAGAGCCTGAAGAGCCTTCGGCATAGGTATTTGAACATGGAAAAGATGGTCGGTGAGGCAATTGGTTCATGGGAGGCGCTGAAAAACGCAGATCCGGAAGTCTGTGCGGCGATCGAGGCGGAAGAAGTTCGGCAGCGTGAGAAGCTGCTGTTGATTGCCTCGGAAAATTTTGCCAGCCCCGCCGTCTTGGCGGCGCAAGGTTCCTTGCTTACCAACAAATATGCCGAAGGGTATCCCGGCAAGCGATACTATGGCGGGTGTCAGCATGCCGACACAGTCGAAGATTTGGCGATTCAGCGATGTAAAGAGATTTTCGGGGCCGAACACGTCAATGTGCAGCCCCATTCCGGTTCGCAAGCCAACATGGCGGCATATTTGTCGGTTCTGAAGGCGGGGGACACGATTCTTGGAATGGACCTTGCCCAGGGCGGCCACCTTACGCATGGGAGCAAAGTCAACTTCTCCGGTCTCCTCTTCCGCGTCTTCTCGTATGGTGTCGATCGCCAAACCGAAACTATCGACTATGATGCCGTCCAAAAGATCGCAGAAGAATGCCGCCCCAGGATGATTGTGGTCGGAGCCAGTGCCTATGCCCGCGTGCTGGATTTTCCGCGGTTCCAACAGATTGCCAAATCGGTGGGGGCGTATCTGCTGGTCGATATCGCCCATATCGCGGGGCTCATTGCGGCGGGGCTTCATCCGAATCCCGTTCCCTACGCAGACTTCGTCACGACGACGACCCATAAGACATTGCGTGGTCCGCGCGGGGGCGTCACGATGTGTAAGACCGAGCATGCGAAGGCGGTTGATAAACTGGTGTTTCCGGGTCTCCAGGGTGGCCCATTGATGCACGTGATCGCCGCCAAGGCGGTGGCCTTCAAGGAGGCGTTGTCGCCGGCATTCAAGCGCTATCAGCAGCAAGTCCTCACCAATGCGAAGGCACTGGCCCAGGAATTCGTCGATCGCGGCTACAAGATCGTCTCCGGGGGGACGGATACGCACTTGATGCTGTTGAACCTTACCAACAAGGGCATCACCGGGAAAGAGGCGGATGCCGCCCTCGATGCGGCCGGGATCATTGTGAATAAGAATGCCGTTCCCTACGATGAGAAACCACCTGCGGTCGCCAGCGGTATCCGCTTGGGGTCGCCGATCGTCTCGACACGTGGGATGCGTGAACCGGAAATGAAACAGATTGTCGATTTAGTCGACCGTGTTCTCCAACACCGGCAGGATCCGGCGGTGCTCGAAGAGGTTCGCGCACAAGCCAAAGCGTTGTGCGCCAAGTTTCCCATCTTTCATCCCTACTAGCAGGATGTTGAAAAAGTCCTCCAGCTATGTTCACGCATCGCTCAGAGGCTCAACGTACCACAAAGAGTACGCCTTGCCTCTTGCCTCGCTGAGGCCGTGGTCGGTGAAAGTCGCGCCTTGGCGCGACGGGGTGGGTGGGTGAGACGTGAGGGCCATTTTGAACATCCTACGAAGCGATGTTCATTCGATGTGAGACCTTCCATGGCTGGATCTTGCAGCCAGGGGAGTAGGTTTTCAACAATCTGCTGATATGCCCATAGTAGAGGGCAGGGTCGCCGCCGGTGAAATGTCCTTTCTGTGATGAACTCGAAGACAAAGTAGTCGATTCTCGCATGGCCAAGGAAGGCGAGGTCATCCGCCGCCGCCGCGAGTGTCTTGGTTGTAAACGCCGCTATACCACCTATGAGCGCGTCGAGGAAATTCTGCCTGTCGTCGTGAAGAAGGACGGCCGCCGCGAGTCGTTCGACCGGACCAAGATCCTTGCCGGAATGAAGAAAGCGTGCGAAAAGCGGCCGATCAGCACCGGGACCATCGAAGCCGTCACCGATCGGATAGAAAAACGGATTCAGGAGATGGGCGAAACGGAGATGGAAAGTCGGGTCGTGGGAGAAGAAGTCATGAAGGAGTTGCACCAGTTGGACCAGGTCGCCTATGTCCGATTTGCCTCCGTCTATCGGGAGTTCAAGGACATCGACCAATTCATGGACGAGTTGAAAACACTGGCTCAGCAACGCCGCGAACGGTAATACGGTACTCCTGGGGCCATTGGCCGTCTTCTCCGGACTCGTGCTCTCTTCTCCGATTCGACACCCATCCAGTGGTGATCCAGACGGACTCTGTGCAGGAAGTTCTGAACCGATGAACAAGCCGCTTTCCAAGCGCGCCAGGCGGACTGCGCCGACTGCAGGCGCGACAAGCGTCGCCATCATTGGTGCCGGTCGCGGTGGTACGGCATTGATGGAGATTTTTGCGAATGACCCACTGGTGCAGATTGTGGGCGTTGCAGAACTCGATCCGGGAGCGCCGGGACTGGAGCTGGCCAAACAACTCAGAATTCCGATCACACGCGACTATCGACAACTGTTGGCGATGGAGCGAGTTGATCTGGTCATCGATGTGTCGGGCGACGCGGATGTCTGGCAGTTTCTCCAGGATTTTCATCGCATGGGGGTCACCATCATCGGCGGCGCCAGCGCCAAGTTCATGTGGGAACTGATTGGGGCTCGGATTCGCGCCACGGCGGAGATTGAGAAGACCTTGAACAAATATCAATCCCTGTACCGACTGTACGTGAAAGAGAGCGGAGCAGCCGTCACGGAGGAGCGGACCAGAATTGCCTGCGAGATGCACGACGGACTGGTGCAAAGCTTGGCGGGAGTGAATTTCAAACTGGATCTCTGCCAACAACTGTTTCGGAAGAACCCCAGAGCCAGTTTGGCCACCATCAAAGAGAGCAAGGCCCAGCTCAAGTTGGCCATTCAGGAGGCCCGCCAGGTCATTTTCAACCTCCGGCCCTTGCACTATGACAAGATGGAACTGATTCCCGCCTTGACCAACTATTTCAAATCCTACGAGATCCAGACCCACGTCACTACGAAGTTTACGGCGACCGGAGATGAACAAATCCTCTTTCCACGGACGAAGATCTTCCTGTTCCGGATCATCCAGGAAGCCTTGAACAACGTTCAGAAACATGCGAAAGCCGACCGAGTCTCGATCAAATTGGACATCGCGATCGATCTGTTGCGGGTCACCATTACCGACAATGGAGTCGGATTCGATCTGGAGACCGTTTTGCGTGACCCTGAAAAGTGGGATCATTTCGGAATCAAGGGCATCTTGGAACGAGCTCGGTTAGTTGGAGGAGATGGACGCGTCCACTCCAAGCCAGGGAAGGGCACAAAGATCATCGTCGAGGTGCCGCTGGGTTATAAGGAGGAGAGGGGCAATGGAGAAGATTAAGGTTCTGATTTCCGATGACCACCGGGTAGTCCGGGAAGGCTTAGCCGCCATCCTCAAGACCAAAGAAGACATTCAGGTCATCGGGGAAGCGCAAGACGGCGCTGAAGCGGTGGAGAAAGCTCGTGCCTTGCTCCCGGATGTCATTCTGATGGATGTGAGCATGCCGCGCATGGGCGGCGTCGAGGCGACGAGACAGATCAAACGCGAGTTTCCGCACATCGGCATCGTGGCGTTGACCATGTATGAGGAACAGCAATACATCTTCGATCTCGTCCGCGCCGGTGCGACGGGGTATCTGCTGAAAGACTCCGAATCATCGCAGATCGTTGCCGCCATCCGCGCTATCTATCGAGGCGAATCGCTGATCCACCCTTCCGTCGCCAGCAAGATTTTGGCCGAGTTCTCGCTAATGGCTCAAAAGAAAGGGAAGAAGCCGGCTTGGGCTGAGCACGATTTGACCGATCGGGAGATCACCGTCTTGCGATTGGTCGCCGACGGCAAGACCAACAAGGAGATTGCCAACAGCCTTGACCTCAGTGAAAAGACTGTGAAGAATCATGTTCGGAACATCTTCCACAAGCTGCAAGTCTACGACCGCACACAAGCGGCGATTCTTGCCATCCGCAAAGGGCTGATCGAGCTGGATCCGAAGCGGTAGACTGTTCTACCGCGACCAGTTCGGGGCCTGCACAGTAGTCTTTCGCCATTCCTCACGGGTTGCGCTCCGAGAAGAAGCTCATGGTTTGTAGCTGGGGAATCGGCTTTCTACGGCGGTGAGCTGAAGCGGCCCTACGAGACGGAACAGTCGCTGGTATGTCTAGCGGAATCCACGTTCTATGGTGATGGTGTAGGTCCTGGGGCTTCCATTCGGTGCTATCACGGTGATCGACGCTTCGGTGGTTGTCCCTGGCCCATTCAACGGAATGGTCGCCCTGCCGGATGCGGTTCCGGCCCCGGCTACCACTGAACCGGACATCACCGCAGTCGGATCCGCTTTGGTTGCGGAAATGGTCACACTGTCGATACCGGCGCCGACGGCGACTGTGTAAATTGGGATACCTGGGGCAAAACCTGGAACCAACACGCCGGGTCTCACACTCAACGCCGACAATGCGTTCTCGCTGCCGGGTGTTGCTCGATTGACCGTGATGCGATACGTTTTTGAGTCTCCATTCGGTGCCGTCACCGTAATTGATACGGCGGTCGAGGTTCCTTGCCCCCCGAGCGGAATAGTCGCCTGGCCGGTTGCTGTTCCTGCCCCGGCTACGACTGAACCGGACAGCACGGCATTCGAATCGGCCTTGGTTGCGGAAACGGTCACACTGTCGATACTGCTGCCGACGGTGACCGTATAGTTCAGGGTGCCTTGGGCAAACCCGGGAACCAATACACCGGGGGTCACACTCAACGCTGATAGATTGTTGTTTACGCGACTCACCGTGATGCGGTACGTCTTCGAAATTCCATTCGACGCGGTCACGGTGATCGACACCACGGTACTTGACCCTGGCTGGCCCAACGGAATGGTCGCCTGGCCGGTCGCGGTCCCGGCAGCAGCGGACACCGAACCGGACAGCACGGCATTCGGATCGGCTTTGGTCGCGGACACAGTCACACTGGTGATATCGGCGTCGACATCCGTCGTGTAGTTCAAGGTGCCTGGCGCAAAAGCTGGAGACAAGGAGCCGGGTGTTACGCTTAACGCCGAGAGATCGTTGTTTACTTTACGCACAATGACGACATAGGTGTGCTGATTTTGGCTCGGTGCCGTCAACACGATAATGATATTGGTTGTAGGCTGTGGGAGCGCGATGGCGCGTGCCTCCCCAGCGCTCGTGTCTTGCCCATTGATCGTCATCGTTGTTCCGCTGTCTTGAGGGGTGGCTCTTACGGTAACGCTGGTGTCCGCAGAGGACACGTCCACCGTATAGCTTGTGGTGTCGCTGGAGAAAGTCGGATTAAGCGCTCCAGGGGTGACGCTCAAGCTGGCGAGCTGCCCCTCCTTGTTCACCGACGCCGCATCTTGGCAGCCGAAGGTTCCCAAGCCGATTCCAATCAGATAGACGGCGGCTAAAAATTGTCCGGCTATGGTGAACGTGCGCCTCATGTGATGCGGGGCACTTTCTCTCCGTAGATGATGAGCTGTCTGTTCCGGTGAACCCAAACGGTAGGCGTAGAGGCTACGAGAGGGCTCAAAATCGGCCTATGAGGTTTTCACAAGGCCTAGTGATTGTATAGCTGATCCGATGTGTCGGGTCAACACATTGGAGGAGGAGCTATGAGGATTGCGAAGGGTCTGAGGCAGCTTGCGCCGATGGCTGCGGAGCATCTCTTTGTGCGTGTACAGGCGCTTAGTGTGGGGAGTGTTTAATCGGTGCGGCATTCGAGATGGAATGGATTCAATTGATCTATTGGATCTTGGGCTGCGAGGACGATTCGCTAGCGGAACGGTCGGCTCACGGTGATGCGGTAGGTCTTTGGGCTTCCATCCGGTGCGGTCACGATGAGTATCACGTCCGTACTCGTTCCCAGCCCCACGGAGACGTTCACTTGCCCTGTTGGATCCCCTGCTGCGGCAATCACCGAGCCGAACGCGGATATCACGGCGTTCGGATCGGATTTGGTTGCGGAAACGGTCACATTGGCGACACCGTTGCCGACGTTCACGCCGTAGGTTAGGACGCCCGGCGAAAAGGGTGGAGCCAGGTCGCCCGATGACACAGTCAAGGCCGACAGATTGTTGTTAGCGGATGCTGCTCGGCTCACAGTGATGCGGTAGGTCTTGGCGTTTCCATTCGGGGCGGTGACGACAATGGAAATGCTCGTGTTCGATCCCGGAGCGCCAAGGGCAATGTCACGTCCTTGTCCTGAGCCGGTTCCTTGTCCATTCACCACCATGCTCGCATTCGAATCTGCCTTCGTCGCGGTGACGGTGACGGTGGTGACGGAGGTCGCGACGTCCGTCGTGTAGGTCGTGGTGCTTGGAGTAAAGTCGGGAGCCAAGGAACCTTCCGTCATAGTCAATGCCGCCAAGTTATTATTGCTGGCGAGCGCCGCTCGCTCGACCGTGATGTGGTAGGTCTTTTGGCTTCCATTTTGAGCCGTCACTGTGATCGACACTGAGGTGGTCGTCCCTGGTCCTCCGAGTTGAATGGATGTTTGTCCTGAAGCCGTTCCGGCCCCGGCGGTCAGCGAGCCGGACATCTCAGCATTCGAATCGGATTTAGTCGCGGAGACGGACACACTCGTCACGGTGGCCGCCACATCTGCGGTGTAGGTCAAGGTCCCCGCGGTAAAGGCGGGAGATAAGGCACCCGGGGTCACGCGCAAGGCCGAAAGATTACTGTTGCCCGATTCCGCTCGATTGACGACGACGACATAGGTGTTGCGGCTTCCGCTCTGCGCAGTTAAGACAATCGCGATGCTTGTGCTGGATCCCAGCGATCCCAGCGTGACGGTCCGTCCCTGCCCAACGCCGGTGGCCGCTCCGTTGATCGTCATGGTGGTCGTATTGTCTTCAGGGGTGGCCACCACCGAGACGCTGGTCACGGTGCTCGCCACGTCTACCGTATAGCTCGAGGTGCCTGGAGCAAAGGCAGGAGACAAAGAGCCTGGAGTCACGCGCAGGGCCGAAAGATCGCTATTGTTCGATGCCGGTCTATTGACGACGACGACATAGGTGTTGCGACTTCCACTTTGCGCCGTCAACGCGATCGTCACGTTCGTGCGCGACCCCGGGCCTCCCAGCGTGACGGTCCGCCCCTGTCCCGCGCCGGTGGCAGCTCCGTTGATGGTCATGGTGGTCGTGTTGTTTTCAGGAGTGGCGGACACCGTGACGCTGGTGACGGTTGTCGAGACATCGACCTCATAGCTGACAGTGTTGCTTGAAAACGCCGGCTGGAGCACCCCGGGGCTGACGGATAGGCTGGAGAGTTGGGCCTCCGGTTGATCGGAAATCGACCCGGTGTCCTTGCATCCGTAGAAACTGAAGCCAATCGCCAGAATGAGGGCGATAGCTAGACCGTGTGTGATAAATGGAATCCTGTGCCCCATCAGGAGCCGATCACCTTCCCTGATGCACGATAATGATGAGCCCGTCCGTTCTGATGAATCCAAACGGTAGACATCGAGAAGACGGGCGGGTTTAAAAATTACGAAAAGGTCAAACAGGAGTTACACGTATAGCTGATCCCACTAATGGGGTCAAGACTTCGAATCGAGCGGAGGGGGCAAGCGTGGGTGCGAACCAGAAATGTACGGTGATAGAGTTTCTGTGAGAGATCTATTCTTCTGATGCTGTTCCCATCCAGGCTATTCTTGTCCCTCACATCACCGTATTCGGGTCGGATCTAGTAGCCATACTTGGTCACGCTGTCGGTTGGCCATCATGATGGCGGCGGTAGTGCAGTCGTGTCGATGGTCACAGTCAAGGCAGCACTCTGATCAGATTCAAGGTTTGTTGCTGTACTGGTCACTGTGCTGGTAATCGTGTGGGGCCCGTCAGGCAGCGATGACGATGGCTGGAGGGTGTTATTTGCCGCATTAAAGGTAGATCCGACTTTTTTCCCATCCACGTAAAGGTTTGGAGTCAGGCCTGGACCCGGCTCAGGTATTGCGAATCTAGGTGTCGAGACGTTCGTGATGTTGTCCGACTTACTGGTGCCAGGCGCGCACCCATCAGCATCAACATCAGGAGGTACCCCAGGAGTACAGGAGTCGTCCGCTGCTATCAGATCCGGTCCGGGCTTCGGAGTATCCGGCGGACTCGCCGGAGCCGCGCGGTTCACGGTGATGGCGTAGGTCTTCGAGCTGTTATTCGGCGCGGTCACGGTGATCGACACGGCTGTGCTCGTGCCTGCTCCGTTCAGCGGAATAGTCGCTTGTCCTGTGGC
>JACXTT010001069.1_pt1 | contig 46658 bp, 44 predicted proteins | sample 9270951 | NCBI WGS metagenome assembly JACXTT01 (sample SAMN15532306, study PRJNA645909) | rock metagenome | isolation source: weathered quartz diorite | place: Puerto Rico | collected 2017-06-21 | reverse complement strand
CACTCGACAATACAGTTCTCCATAATCGAATTGGTGCCACCCGTTTGCCGAAAATTCATCACTCGCCACTGCCCCGGCTGCTTGACCACCTTGTCCGAGGTGAAAAGAATCGGGCTGCCCGCCGTTCCTCGCGCGTTCAGCGTGCCGTCAATGAACGCCCCGACGTTCACGTTGGTGAATTGGACGGTGATACCGGATTCTGGCGTCAGCGTGACTCCGTTGTTCACGTACAGATCTGAAGTAATGCTGTACGGAAGATTGTCCCGCGTCCAGGCGCCGCTCCGCGAGACGTTGTTGCCGAACACCTCGATCGCATTCCCGCCGTTGCCCTGCGCCGTGTTGTTCCGCAGCACCGGCAGGCAGTCAGCCCGCATGGACACCGCGAAACCCGGGTTGTTGCTGAACACACAGTTCTGAATATGCGGGTCGGAAATGTAACAGCTAATCCCGTGCCCCCCGCTGCTGCGAATCGTGCAGTTGGTTATCACCGCCGCGAAAGTGTACTCATTCTCTATCCGAATGTTCTCCGTGTAGCCGCCGGAGGACGCCGCCCCGCACTCTACAATGCAGTTCTCCAAAATCGAATTGGTGCCACCCGTTTGCCGAAAATTCATCACTCGCCACTGCCCTGGCTGCTTGGCCACCTTGTCCGAGGTGAAAAGAATCGGGCTGCCCGCCGTTCCTCGCGCGTTGAGCGTGCCGTCAATGAACGCGCCGATGTTCACGTTGGTGAATTGGAGCACGACTCCCGGCTCGATGGTCAAAGTCTGGCCTCCTGGCACAAACATGTCGCTGGTGACGATGTAAGGACTGTTCGTCAAATACAACGTTCCCGACTGGTTGCCGCTGATGAATGTGGGGCCCGCGCCCCAGGCGCTGCTCGAAGCCAACATGATTAGTGCCGCGAAGGTAGTGGCAAGGCGGATGTGGTCTCTCATATTCTTTTTCGGCCGCCTCAAAGGTGCGCCGACCACCCTGAGCTAAAGCTAAGTCAGCTTACTGATACGCGACTTCGGAGGCAGCGTCAAGCGAAAATGGAGAACCGGCGAAGAGCCTCATGGATGGCGGAGTTGCAGACGGCGACACCTGCAGCGATTTCGGAGAAGACGACGCCGGGCGCGTCGGCGGCTCTTGTGAAAGTGACGGCAGGATCAGTTGCGCTAAGTGTCACGGCATCGGCTCTGAGTGCGCCGAGAAAATTCTGCGCCCACTCCGCCAGGAAAGCGAGGGCCGCCCTTGACGTGTATATTTTCGCAACTTTCAGCCGTCCCCTCTACGGGATCGGTCGGTGCAATTCTTCGCGTTCGAGAGCGTCCGCTGAGTGACGCCCGGGGCCAAAGCTTGCCTGTGAGTCGTGAAGGCTGCCAAAAATCCTGCCGAGGACTAGCCAGTGTCTGTGACGGGTGGTTTGTCTATCTCCTCGCGAGGCTCATAAGTGTCCACATTTGGGAGTCATTGTCATGCGGCTATACAAGCCGACGCGTCTGACCGTGTCCTGAACTCAAACTCGCGAGTCTCATTTTTGGCCCGCTCAATGCTGTCAGGCACGGGACGGTCGAGCGTGACGACATTCAGTCGCGGCATCGATCAAAAAGTTAGGTATGACAAGAGGTATCGCCCGTTTTGCAGGTTTTATTTGTTCTTTGCTTCTAATCCCAGCACCAGCCAACTCCCTGGCCTGTGGCAAGCTTTCCAGCAGCATCACTCTCCTGCCGTCATTGGGAGGCTCAGCGCTGCAAGTCAACGGCTTGAATCCTGCCGGCCAGCTCACCGGCTTTTCGTACACGACTGGCGATCTTGCCGCCCACGCCTTCCTCTATAGTACTGGTGTCTTAACCGATCTGGGCACGCTCGGCGGGACTATCAGCCAAGGTTTCGCCATCAATTCTTCCGGCCTGGTTGTGGGCCAAGCTGATCTGAGCGGGTTCAACCAAACCCACGCTTTCCTCTACAACGGCACAAACCTGCTCGATCTGGGAACCCTGGGTGGCTCATTCAGCGGGGCCTTGCTAATTAACGACGCCGGCCAGGTCGCAGGGGAATCTTTGACCGCAGGCGACGGAATGGTCCAAGCCTTCCTCTATGCCAACGGCTCGATGACCAATTTGCCTGACCTGGGAGGTGGCGGAACCTATGTCGCGGCGCTCAACCAATTGGGCCAGATTGCCGGTGACTCGCTGACCGAGACTTTCGACGACCACGCTTTCCTCTGCGAAAACGGCACGCTGCTGGACCTGGGCACCTTGGGTGGAAATTACAGCGCGGCCGTCGCCCTCAATGACGCCGGAATGGCCGTTGGTGAATCGTCGCTTAACTCTGGCGACATCCACGCCTTTGTCTATACGGGAGGAGCGATGGTGGACGTCGGCACTCTGGGAGGAACGTTCTCGCAAGCCGTCGCCGTCAACAACGCCGGGCAAGTCATCGGCCTCGCCACGACCACTGATAATAGCCAAACGCACGGTTTCATTTACAACCACTCCACGATGACCGACCTGGGCACGTTGGGTGGCGATTACAGTTACGCCAACTCGCTCAACAATAAAGGACAAGTGGTTGGCAATGCCGGAATCGGCGACAACAGCTCTCACGCATTTCTGTGGCAAGATGGCGCCATGCTCGATCTGAATACTGTGCTTCCTGCCAATTCCGGTTGGGAGTTGAGCAGCGCCCAATTCATCAACGATTCCGGCCGCATCGTCGGCACCGGCTCTTACAATCAGCTCTACTCCTGGTTTGTGTTGGACTTGGTGTCTGGCAATGCCGCTCCGGTCGCAAGCGCAGGTCCGGACCGGGTTGTCGAATGCCCGGCCATCCTCACTCTGGATGCCAGCGCCTCCCGCGACCCTGATGGAGACATGCTTGCTTATGAGTGGAGCGAAGGCGGCGCAATCTTCAGTACGGACGTAACCGTGACAGCTTCCTTTTCTACCGGCGTGCATACAGTGACACTCAAAGTGACCGATCCCTGCGGTGCATTCTCCCAAACCAACGTCGCCATCCGCGTCACAGACGCGACGCCTCCTAGCATCGCTTGTCCGGCAGTAATCCTTGCCTCGGTCGGCGCCAATTGCCAGGCCGTCGTGCCCGATGTGGTCGCGCAAACTTCCGCCAGCGATACGTGCACGGCCAGCGCCGCCCTCGTCCTGAGCCAGATTCCAACAGCCGGCACCGGCATGGAACCCGGGGACCACGTGATCACCGTGCAGGCTACGGACGCTGCGGGAAATACCGCCGCCTGCAGCACACTCTTTCGCGTGGTTGATCTCGATCCACCAACAATCCACAGCGCACCAGGCCCGCTCACGCTCGTAGCCGACGCCAACTGCCAGGCAGTGGTGCCCAACCTCCTGCTCGAGGTCGTCGCTGCCGACAATTGCACTCCTGCCGACCGGCTGTTTCGGACTCAAAGTCCCGCCGCCGGCACGACTGTTAGCGTGGGTCAACACAACCTCACCGTCACCGTCACAGATGCCGCTGGCAATGGTGCCAGCACCAGTATCCAACTCAACGTCGTGGATGGGTCCGCTCCCACGATACTCAGCGCACCAGGCGCCCTCACGCTCGTCGCCGACGCCAACTGCCAGGCAGTGGTGCCCAACCTCCTGCTCGAGGTCGTCGCTGCCGACAATTGCACTCCTGCCGACAGGCTGATTCTGACTCAAAGTCCCGCCTCAGGTACCACCGTCAGCGTGGGTCAACACAACGTCACCGTCACAGCCACGGATGCCACTGGCAATGGCGCCAGCACCAGTATCCAACTCAACGTCGTGGATGGAACCGCTCCCTCAATCCTCAGCGCGCCAGGCCCGCTCACGCTCGTCGCCGACGCCAACTGCCAGGCAGTGGTGCCCAACCTCTTGCACGATGTCGTCGCTGCCGACAACTGCACACCTGCCGACAGGCTAGTTCGGACTCAAAGTCCTGCCGCCGGAGCTGCAGTGGGCTTGGGCCAGTTCAGCGTCACGGTTAGCGTCACGGATGCCTCCGGGAATACCGCCAGCACCAGTGTTCAACTCAACGTCGTGGATGCGACCGCTCCAACGATCCTCAGTGCGCCCGGCCCCCTCACACTCACGACTGATTCCACCGGTCACGCTGTCGTTCCGAATGTTTTTGCCGACGTAGTCGCAGCCGACAACTGCACGCCTGTCAATCAGTTGGTGCTGACCCAATCGCCCGCTGCCGGCACCGTGGTCGGTCCGGGCCAATATGCCATTACTGTCGCGGCGACGGACGCCTCTGGCAACACTTCCACACGGGCCGTCTCCTGCTCTGTTGTTGGATCAAGTCCTCCTGCCATCCAGTCCCTGACCGCGAGCCCCAGCGTTCTATCCCCACCCAATCACCAACTGGTGCCAGTGAGTTTGACGGTCGTTGCCTTTGATGCGGCCGATCCCGCGCCCGTCAGCAAGATTACTTCAGTCACCTGCAATGAAACGGTTGCCGCCGGAGATGTCCAAATCACGGGTAATTTGACAGTCACGCTTGCGGCTTCAAGAGCTCCTTCGGGAAACGGCCGAGTTTATACGATCACGGTCGAATGCCGTGATGCGGCGGGCAACATCGCAACATCGAGCACCACCGTTAGCGTGCCCAAAAGCAAAGGGCATTAGAATTCCGAAGGCCGAAGCCCGAAATCCAACCCGCTGCTACGTGCGTCAGCGCGGCGAGAAGAAGCCCGAATTCCTAAACCCGAATGGGTGCAGTGTGCAGGACTGGCTCGAGGAGATCTCGCCCCCCAATCATTCACAGACACTTTGGAGGGAGCAAAACGGGAAAGCTGACGGGCGTCAGGTTGCCGGAGTTGGATCTCCAATCGACAGGCGAATCGTATTCAGCAATTCATCATTGTTGATCGGCTTCCGGAAAAAGCCGACCGCGCCAGCGGCGATTGCACGGGACTCGTAGTCCTCGGCATTTCCGCCCGTGATGAATATGACCGGCAAGTTCTTCGCTTCATCCATCTGCCGCACCCACTGTATGATCTGAAATCCATCCCATGCTCCTCCTCCGTGTGCCACGTCGGGCGGGAAGACGATGTCCAACAGCATCAGGTCGATTTTGTTCTTGCGCAAGACCCCGACAGCCCCAGGGCCATCAGCGGCTTCGAGCACCTCGTAGCCACTGCTCTTGAGTTTCATCGAGAGCAGCTTCCGGATGACAAGGCTGTCATCCACTACCAAAATCTTTTTCCGATCGACTGCCTGTTCTGAACTCGTCGCCGCCAGGGGGGCTGGCAGCGTGAAACCGCCGATCGAATCCGCACGAGTTACCGTTGGCTGTGGCACTGTATTCATATCGGGACTCCTCAAATTCTATTACTGATTATCTATAGCAGGGTTTTGCTCCGGTCGCAATGAACTTTCGCGACTGATTCCACGGATTTGCGCGTCGTGCCGGGTACGGAAGGGGGTCGTTCGGCAGCGCAGAATCGCGACCAGAGGCGCCGACGTGAGGAGGCGGAACATTCGCCAATCCGTCATTTTACGGAGCGGAAACCCCGGGCTTTCCCTGATTTTGGCTCAAATCCCCTCATAAACTTTGACAACGCCCAGTCGCATGATAGAAGATAATGGACCGAAACCCGACAAAGAATCTCGCGACATTTCGGACGCGAAATGAAGATCAAATGCCGAACCCACGAAATCGGTGCTGCGGCAGCCTACACGCTGGCGGAGGTGCTGCTGTCCGTTTTTGTCCTGGGCGTCATGCTGATCTCCCTCTACGGCGGGTTTTCAGCGGGGTTCGCTGTTGTGCAGCTTGCTCGCGAAAATCTGCGCGCCACGCAGATCATGATGCAGAAGATGGAGACCGTGCGGCTTCTCAAATGGAGTCAGCTCCTTGATACAGCAAATTATCTGCAACCGACCTTTCTGGATTATTATGATCCTTCCTCGACGAATGTCCAATCCGCGGGCGCGATCTACCAGGGAAACGTCACGTTAACTGCCGCCGCCATCAGCGGTTTTCCCGCATATTCTATTAACATGCGGGAGATCACCGTCACGATCTATTGGACCAATTACCCGCACGGCCTGAGCGGAACCCCGATCGTCCGCACACGCACAATGCAGACTTTGGCTGCCCAGTACGGCATGCAGAACTACGTCTATAAATGAGCAGCCAAACATCCACGCACCCGGCTTGTCTCCGAACCAGTTGCGCTTTTACCCTGGTCGAGGCGCTCATTGCCGTCGGAGTGGCCTCACTCGTTCTTGCCATGACCATGGGCGTTTATCTTTTTGGCCTCCGCAGCTTCGCGGCGATGGGCAACTACGCTCAAATGTCCGGCAAAAGCCGGCTGGCGCTGGATGTGATGTCGCGTGACATTCGCCAGGCGACCAGCCTGCTGGCCTGCACCACCAACCTTCCGGTCAAGTCTTTCACCCTGGCCACCTACGACGGGAACACACCGTGCACGGTTACTTACTCATGGGACTCGAATGCCCGAGTGGCTACCTGCTCCAGGACTATCAACGGCCAGACGACACTTTCCACCAACTTGACCGGCTGCGATAGTTGGAACTTTTTCCTCTACCAGCGCACGCCCACGAACAACTACGTTTTCTATCCAACCACCAACTTGACGATTTGCAAACTCATCAATTTGTCCTGGAAATGTTCGCGCACCATTCTCGGCAAAAAGATTAATACCGAGGACATGATGACCGCCGAAGTGGTGCTGCGCAACCTGAACGTGCCTCTCTCGAACTGAAAATGAGCACCAGCCGCCATCGAACGTCCGGGAGCATCCTGATCATCACTCTGCTCCTGGCTTCGATTCTGGGGTTGACCCTGGGCAGTTATCTCTACTGGGTGCGCACGCAGAACCTGCTGGTGGCCGAATCGCAACAGTGGAACAGTGCGCTGGCCCTGGCTGAGGCAGGAATTGAGGAAGGGCTGGCTCAGATCAACGTCAATGTGGGGGCTTCCGACCCGACCATTGTTGCCAATTTCGCGCCCTCAGCCGTTGTGAATTTTGGTCCGCTCTCAGGAGGTTCCTATGGTCCCAAGACCAACACGTTTCTCACGGCGAGCGGCGGTTTCTATAGCGTGATCATCACACCCCCAGCGACTGGTTCGGACCCCACCAACGGCCCCACCATCACCGCGATCGGTAACACCACGCTGCCGATTGTTGGACGGCCAATCGCCCGGAAAGTCCAGGTGACGACGTCCGTCAAGGCCCTGCTCGCCAACACTATCACGGTGCTCACGAATATAGATTTCAAAGGAAACAATGTGACGATTGATAGTTTCAATTCCACGGACCCAAATCACAGCACCAACGGCATGTACAACGCAGCCACCAGGATGGCCGGTGGCGACGTGGCCAGCCTTTTTGGCCTCGTCAGTATCGGGAACGCCAAAATTTACGGGCACCTGGAAACCGGTGTCAACGATACGAATACGCCTACGTGGGGCACCCATGGAACTGCAGGAGATATCAGTTGGGTAGATGGCGGCAATACAGGCCCCAAGCCCGGTTGGTGGGTCAATGACTTCAATATGGATATCCCGGACATCCAGCCGCCCTACGCCAGCGGGTCTGCGGTCAACCAGAATCCCAACTTCCCGAGCACTTCAAATAACAAGTACATACTCGGTGGCAGTCAAGATTACATGATCTACGGAGATCTGACCTTAAAGAACGGCGAGACTCTTTATGTATCGGGCGGCACGAACAGGCTCTACGTGACGGGTAACATTTCCATGCAGTCCCAGAATTCGTCCATCATCAGCCTGGCGACGGGTAGCAGCCTGGAAATTTTTGTCGGGACTGTCAGCGGTCCGGCCGTCGATGCTACCTTTACCACGGTCAACAACTCGGGCAATGACAGCCTGTTCAAAATATTCGGGTTGCCCAGCCTCAAAACGATGTCCTGGAATGGCAACGCCGCGTTTACGGGGGTTGTGTACGCGCCCGAGGCCGTCTTTACTCTCGGTGGCGGCGGCAGCAGCACCTACGATTTTCAGGGGGCTATCACTGTCGGTTCTATGAAGATGAATGGAAACTTCACCCTTCACTTCGATGAAAACCTCAAGAAATTGGGACCCTCCAGCGGATATGCGGTGACCTCCTGGCGAGAACTCGCTCCGCAGTAAAGTGTCCTGCCCCGGATGAAGTTTGTTCCATTTGCAGCCTGCGGCCTCATCTTCGGCTCGCTGGCGGCCGCCTGTGCGGCGCCGTGCAGCTATTCGCTTTCCCCCGCCAGCGCTTCCGTCAGTTCCTCTGCCGGTGCCGGTTCCTTCAGCGTATTGGCAGGCAGCTCATGCGCCTGGACGGCCACGACAACCAACAGTTGGATCCACACGACCAGTACCGGCACGGGCAATGGGACCGTCAATTACACCCTGGATGCAAATACCGCCTCGAGCCCGCGCGTGGGCGCAATCACCGGCGGGAGCAAGACTTTCACCTTTGTCGTGAACCAGCAAGTCGCTCTCGGGGTTGCCCTTGACAATACCAATTTGAATTGGGTCACGGGCGCCGACTACCCCTGGTTCAGCACCGCGGACCCGGCTTATGACGGCGTGGACTCCGCTGGCAGCGGAAACCAATACATCGCCGATTCCACCAGTTGGCTCCAAACCACCGTCGTCGGGCCGGGCACGCTGAGCTTCTGGTGGAAAATCAACGCTGATCCGAGTGTCAATCTGGAGTTTTACCTCGGCGGCGCGCTCCAAGACCAGATTAACGGCATGACGGACTGGTTGTACCGGACTTACGTTATCCCCCCAGGCACGAATGTGCTTCAGTGGCAGTACGTCAAGGTGGGCTCAATCAACGTCGGCACGGATCGCGGCTGGTTGGACCAGGTTATCTACTCAACCAATCCGCCGACTGCCTTGCAGGAGGCGCTGGACACCTGCGGCGTAAGTTGGACCAGCGGCGGCAACGGCAATCCGACATATTGGGCTGGGCAAACCAACGTGTCGCATGACGGCAAGTCGGCCGCCCAAAGCGGTGCGGTCTATACTTCCCAGGAAAGCTGGATGGAAACCAGTGTGAGAGGTGTGACGAACGTTAGCTTCTGGTGGAAGGTGTCGTCGCAAACGAACGATGATTTTTTGGAGTTTTATACCAACGGCGTTCTTGTACGCGGGATTTCGGGCGCGGTCAACTGGCAATCCAACTACTTCCGACTGCCTCCGGCAACGAACACGCTCCGGTGGCGCTATGCGATGACCAGTTTTGTCGATCCAAGCGTCCCGTTCGGCCAGAATTGCGGTTGGGTGGACCAAGTCGCGTTCAACCCGCCGCTCACGGCACCACCAATTGTTACTGTGCTTGGCGCGAACCCAATGGTAATCGAGTGCCACGGCTCATTCACTGACCCAGGAGCCACGGCGCAAGACGGTTGCTCAGGAGTGGCTTTGAGTGTGACCACAAACGGATTGGTGAGCCCAAACGTCCTAGGTTCTTACAATCTCCAATACATCGCAACGAATGCGAGCGGCAATTCCGCAACGAGCACACGCACCGTCAACGTCGTTGATACCACGCCTCCGCAGATTCTGTTCTCTTTCACCAATCTGACCCTGGCTGCGAACGGCAACTGCCAGGCAGTTCTGCCCGACTTGACCGGCACGAATTATTTCATCGCCAGTGACAATTGCAGTTCCGTCACCGTCACCCAAACGCCCCCGGCAGGAACGCCGCTTTCTCTGGGCACGAACAAACTGGTGTTGACGGCCACAGATGCCTCCGCCAACACAGTTTCTCAAACCAATGAACTTGTCGTGACCGATCAACACCCGCCGGTATTGGTTTGTCCACCCAACGTGCAATTGTCCGCGGACCAGGGCCAGTGCACGAGAACCAATGTGGCGCTGGGAGCGCCCACGGTGAGCGATAATTGCGGACCGGTCGCGGTGACGAACGACGCGCCCCTGATTTTTCCCGTCGGCACCAACCTCGTGACCTGGACTGCCGCCGACGGCCATGGAAACACCACGAACTGCCTCCAGCTTGTGATCATCAAAGATACGGAATTGCCAGTCCTGCTCGCGCCGGGCACCGTCACCGTCTTGTCGGATCCCGGAACGAACTACGCCAGTTCGGTTGCCCTGGGGACTCCGGTTTCCAGCGACAACTGCGGCCTGGCCGGCGTTACCAATGACGCCCCGAATGCCTTCCCCGAGGGGACCAACACGGTCAACTGGACTGCCACAGATATCCACGGGAACGTTGCCTTTGCAGCCCAACAGGTGGTGGTCAAGCCGCGCCTCCCGCATCGAATCGTCAGCATCGTGAAGAACGGAGATAGCTCTTTTTCGCTAACCTTTGCGGGCACAGCGGGCGTGGAGTTCATCGTGCAGATCTCCTCGAACCTGCTGGACTGGGTCTCAGTTCAGACTAATGTCGCGGCCACCGACGGCACCTGGACTTACCTGGACTCCGCTCCCTCGGTGGGAATGAGTCGATTCTTCCGCTCATTCCAACCGTAGCACCCACCTGTAGGGACCATCGCGGATTGATCTCCCGGAGATTCTCCTGGGTTGTTTCTCGCTACCGTCCCAGTTGTAACGAGCGCAGTTCTCCGGCATAGTTGGGGCACGAAGTAGAGCTAGGAGGATATGGATTTTCAAAGCCATTCAGTTGCGAAAACGAATGCGGGTCTGGTTCGTCCCACCCGTCGGCCTGAGGCCGGCCCGCAACTCTATGCGACCAACCAACAGGGCCGTCCGACTGACGCGCTAAACGCCCTGGACAGGCAAGGCCCTGTGATGCCGGCCAATTCGCCAGGAGATGAGACCGCCCAGAAGGCCGGCGAACAAGCCAAGAACTTCCTCAAACGTGTCGAGGAGGCAAAGGCCAAACTCGCGAGTGCGCGGGGCTCGACAAAATCGCAGGGCGGCCCAGGCTGGCTGGCGCGGGACCCGTCCGAATGGGTTGGCCGTAAGATCCGGCACCGGCTAACCGGAAAGGTTTATGTGGTCCGCACTGTCTTCGTTAACGGCCGGGTGGAGTTGGAAAAAAGTTGGATGACGTACTTGTCGTACGTGTGGACCGTTCGCGCCGAGTACGAGACCTACTCCTGAGCCGGCCCATCGTCTCCCTCGATCTCCGGTGGGCCCTGGGGTTGCCGACCTTCAGGAAATCCTCAAATACACCAAAGCCAAATTGATCTCCAGGAGATTCCCCCGGGTCAATTCCGGCAACCGTCCCAATTGAAGCCTGCGCCGTTTTCCAGCATAGTTGAGGCATGTTGGTTGCCAGAATTGGCAGCAGCGGAAAGAAAAAACGCGCGGAGGAAGCAGGTGCACCAGTGATTGTTGGGCAGAATCGTTCACACGCAATCGGGAGGCAGCAGGGTTTTCGAATCCAACAGCGCAAGAGTCTGAACCCAGAGAAGTGCACGGTGAGGATCGCCCGCAAACCTGGAACGTCGCGAAGTCGCGGCGGATTCACAATGATCGAAACTGTGGTGGCTCTGCCCATTGCGGCGGTTGTGCTCGCTGCGTTGTATAGCTGCTTTGCCTGGGGGTTCAATGTTGTGGGCTTAGCGCGGGAAAACCTGCGGGCAACGCAAATCCTGGTGCAAAGGACCGAGGACTATCGGCTTTACGGGTGGTCGCAACTCACCAACTCGAGCGTAGTCGCTCCCGCCTTCATTGATTACTTCGATCCGTCGGGAACAAATTCACAATCCAAGGGGGCAGTTTACCAGGGGGTCGTTTCCAATGACATTCCGGCTAATCTGCCTGCCGCCTACCGGAACGACATGCGCGCTCTGACTGTGGCAGTTTATTGGACTAATTATTCCAGGAGACCCGCCATGGCCCCAATCGTGCACAGCCGGCAGATGCAGACCCTGGTCGCCCGATATGGCATGCAAAACTACGTCTCGAGATGAACACCAAGAATCTGGTCCCCAACCGTTCGAATCATTCCATGGGAATGACCCTCGTTGACCTGCTCATCTCCTTGGCTGTCGCATCCATCGTGCTCACGGTTGTTATGAGTTTTTATGTCTTCGCTCTGCGCGGCTTCGGGGCGCTTGGCAATTATACGCAGATGGACAGCAAGAGCCAACAAGCCGTGGACCTCATGCTGCGCGAGGTTCGCGAGGCCAACATGGTCGTCGGCTACCAAAACAACGGTTCGGGAACCTGGCTCAAATTGGCGAATACGAATGCCTCACCCGCCGTTACCAACACTTTCACCTGGGACCCGACGACTTCCTTCTTGACGTGGGACAAAACTGGCCAGGCCACGCGCACGCTGCTTACAGGCTGTGACAGTTGGACTTTCACCTTTTATTTTCGAGTCCCGGATTCCAACGGGGTCTTTTATTCAACCACGGACGCCTCCGCTTGCAAGCTGATCAACATGTCCTGGAAATGTTCCCGCTCGAACATCACCAAGAAGATGAACACCGAGTCGGTCGTCACCGCTGAGGTAGTCCTGCGCAACAAGGCCTGAGCCACCCATGCGGCCACAACCAACTATCTCGAAAAAGCAGTCAGCCAGCGTCTTGGTACTGACGCTCATCCTCGCGGGCGTGGTCACGCTCACGCTGACCAGCTACATGATGTTGGTCAGGAACCAGACGCTGCTCGGAACGCAATCTCAGGCCTGGAATTCAGCCCTGACCCTTGCGGAAGCCGGCATCGAGGAAGGCCTGGCCCAAATCAACATTTCTTACGGGGCTGTGGTGAGTCCGACCAATTACCTCGATTCCATTCAGACCAACTGGGGCCCGTTGACCGGAGGGGTTTATACCAAATCGAATACGTTGCTCAGCGGCTCGTACTCGGCCAGCGTCTTGCCCAATAGTCCCGGTCCGACGATTACTGCCACCGGCTATACGATGGTCCCATTCGTGGCCAAACCGATTTCCCGGATGGTCCAGGTAACGACCGCTCCGTTGCCCTTCTTCGCCAACGGAATGGCAGCGCTGTTGGGAGTCACTACCAAGGGCAACAAACTCACCGTGGACAGCTTTGATTCCGCCGATCCGCTTCACAGCACCAACGGCATGTACAATGCCGCCACGCGCAAAGCTAATGGAGATGTGGCCAATGTCACCGGCAATGTGAACGTTCAGAATGCAAACATTTACGGGCACTTGAAGCTCGGTCCGACAGCGACCTATACCCTGAACAATGGAACGGTGGGGGATCTCAACTGGCTCGGCCCGGGTATCGAGTCGGGCTGGATCGTGAATGATTTCAACATGGCGCCACCGGAGGTTGTCGCGCCTTACAGCTCGGGTTCGTCGGTGCCATATGACAAAAAGACCCAAACCTACAGCCTCTCGACCGGCAGCTACATGGTGCAAGGGGATTTCGCGATGTCGCAAAATGAAACCATGGTCGTGAGCGGCAATGCCTCACTCTATGTGACCGGCAACTTCACCATGAAGTCGCAAAATAACTGCTTTATCAATATTCTCCCGGGGTCCACTCTGTCCCTCTTTGTCGGCACTGCTTCCGGACCAAGCGTCAGCGCCTCCCTGACTCAGGTTAATTTGACGGGTAATGTCCTAAATTTTTCTTACTATGGCCTGCCGAGCAACAATTCCATAGTCTGGAGCGGGAATAACCAATACGTCGGCACCGTGTATGCCCCCGAAGCGGATTTTTCCTGTGGCGGCGGCGGCAACAATACCTATGATTATCAAGGGGCCTGTATAGTTAAAACGGTCACTATGAACGGCAAGTTCAATTTCCATTTCGACGAGAACCTCAAGCGATCCGGGCCTATTAGCGGCTTCACTGTCGCGTCCTGGAAAGAGCTGTAAGCCGCGCGCGGAGTCCAACCTGCGGCCGCCTCGCCCCCATCCTGGCTTCTGCCTCGCAGCGCGATGGAACTGTCACCCTCCAATTCATCGGCACCGCAAACGCGAAGCACTTTCAGCAGGTTTCTTCCAACCGACTCGATTGGCGACCGTGCATACCAACACTGCCGGCTCGAATGGGACTTGGACTTGCGTCAATTTGACTGCGGCTGATTCCCGAACTCGCTTCTACCGGTCTGTTCAACCGTGAGCCGGTGATTCTATGGCCCCATAGGCAGTTTCGTCCTGCTGTCTCGAATTGAGACAGTGATTTCCGCTCGGCAATCGAACTGTCGCTGGAAGTCTGTCCGGGGACAATCCTCTGCTTTCGCTGATTCTGCCATTTATTAGGCTCCAATAACGCAGCGCGATTGCTGGTCCGATTCTTGCCTCTGGGCGCGCCAAGGCCGATTCTCGCGGCCAAAAGACTTGGCAAGCCGAATGCTACCTTAAGCAAGAAGTTAGCATCGCAATGCTAGAGCAGTATCGTCACAGCAGAACCGGGAGAACATGAAAATCCGAAGATCAAACACCCCAAGCACAAAACGGCGTCAAATCGCATATTCAATCATCGAAGTCCTTGTAGGAGCAGGGATTTTCGGCCTGGGATTCGTGTCGCTGCTCGCCGGCATCAGTTCAACCTTTTCCTTCACCCAACTGGCGCGCGAGGACCTTCGTGCCACCCAAATCATGCTCGAGAGGATGGAAACCATCCGCCTCTACAACTGGGACCAAATCAACCAACGTAACGGGTTCGTCATCCCGACACTGTTCACAAACGCCTATTACCCGCCCGGTTTGAGCACTTCGAGCGGCATTTATTATACCGGCCAAATTGCGATTTTGACTGCCACAAATCTCGATACCGCCTCTTACACCGACGCGATGCGAAACGTCCAGGTCACTCTCCAATGGACCTCGGGCCACATTCTACGCACCCGCACCATGAGCAGCCTGATCGGCTCGAACGGAATTCAGAATTACGTCTATTACTGATCCGAAGCTCCAAGCCGACAGCCTATGAAATTGACCCTCGAACATTCGCAAACAAGGCGCCAGACAGGCTGGAGAGCCGCCGCGCTCATGGAACTGATGGTGGCTTCGGGGATTGGCATGATTGTTTTGCTGGCCATCAGCACGCTTTCCTATTTCATGACCCGCAGCTTTGTCGCCCTGGGAAATTACTCCGACCTCGATCGCGCCAGCAAGCAGGCTCTCGACAAGATGACTCGCGATATCCGGGGCACCTCTTACCTCATCAGCTCCAGCACGAATCAATTGGTCTTCAACGTCAGCGGCGCCACGAACCTGAGCTTCACCTGGAGCCCATCGGCCAAGACATTGACCCGATCCATGACGGGCGTGCCGGACCAGATACTCCTGGGCCATTGTGACTACTTGTTGTTCAATACTTACCAGCGCAACATGTCCAATCAGGTCTATGGCGCTTTCTCCAACGCCACAGCCCAGACCTGCAAGCTGGTGGACCTGAGCTGGCGGTGCTCGCGAACCATTTACGGCAATCCGGTCAACACCGAGAGTGTGCAAACCGCAAAAATAGTTATCCGCAACGAACATCCGCACTAATTATGAAAACGAACAACCTCCGCGCGGCTGCCGATCAGGGAAGCGTGCTCATGATCAGCCTTTTGCTTTGTATAATCATGGGTGTCACTATGGCCAGCTATCTTACTCTGGCCCGTACCCAACTCTCCTCTGTGCGCCGTTCCCAATCCTGGAATACGTGCCTCGCCGCCTCCGAAGCCGGAGTCGAGGACGCCTTGTGCCACATCAACTCGCCCAGCGGCCTGATGGGTAATTTCGCGTCCAACGGCTGGACCAAGCAAGCTGACGGGTCCTACACCGTGACCCGATATGTGCCGGACGGTTATTACACTGTGACTCTCACCATGCCAGCCCTGGCCACAGGTCCGAATATTACCAGCCAGGGCTTCAGCCAGCTTTGGCTCGCACAGGCGCCCCAACCGATGTTCGCCGCCGCGGGCACTCAGACTCCGCAGTACGCGTCCCGAACTGTCCAGATTACTACCAAGCTGGATGCGCTACTCTCGGTAACTATGGCGGCCAAGAAAAACATCAATCTGAGCGGCTTCAACGTAGCTACTGACAGCTTCGATTCCGCCGATCCGAACTATAGTACCAACGGCCTCTACGACCCGACGAAGGCCAAGGACCATGGCGATGTTGTCACCGACTCGACCATTACCAATGATTTCAGCGTGGGAAACGCCAAAATCAAAGGCGTCATTCGGACCGGTCCCAAAGGCGTTCCCTACCTAGGGCCGAATGCCTCCGTTGGAGACGCCGCCTGGGTCAGGTCAACCAATGGAATTGAGACGGGCCACTTTTTCGATGATATGAACGTAGTCTGGCCGGATGCAAGCCTGCCCAACAACACCTGGTATGTGCCCGTCGCCGTCAATACCAATATCAATGGCAAGAACTACAAGTACTACCTGACAGACGGCAATTACCGTATCGACGATATGAGCGCATCAATTTATGTCGATGGCAACGTCTCGGTTTATGTTCCGCCCACAGGCAAGATTAACATGAGCGGCCAGGACCAGATTTTCATCGCCCCGAATCCAGCGGGCTTCCAGCAAAAGAGCATGAAGCTTTATGCTGCGCCAGCAACCACCAGCCTGGGCGGCAACGGCGTCATCAACTCCACCGGCAATGCGCTAAACTTCTTCTACTACGGCTTGCCCAGCAACACAGCCTTCGGTTTCAGCGCCAACGCCGCTTTCGTCGGCTGCATCTATTGCCCGGACGCCGCGTTCACCCTGGGCGGCGGCGGCAATAATACTTACGACTTCGTCGGTGCCAGCGTTTCCAACACGGTCAAGATGAATGGCAAGTTCAACTTCCATTATGACGAGAACTTGCGCCGCATCGGACCGGGACGTGGTTTCGTGCCTACCTCGTGGAAAGAGCTGTAAGTCACCCGAACGCTGAACAACCGCCATGCAAGCCAACACAAACATAACCAGGCAGGATCTGCTGGAATTTTACCTTTTCAAGCAGCGCTCTTGCGGGAAAGGCCGCGTCCGGCCTATCGCTCTTGCCATCTCGCCCCCGATGGCAATAACCGCGGCGGTTCTGACCCTGCTGGCCCTGTTCGTCCCGCGGGCAGTATGGTCGGCGGCCACGCTTGTTCCCCTGGCGGCGATCCTTCCCTGCTACTTCCTCCTGCTTCGCTGTGTCAGCCAGCGTCGGGTTGCCAAAGCTTTGGACCATTGGCTCCTCTACCCGGATGCCAAAGCGCTTCTAGGCGAGCAAACCGTGGCCCTGGAAACCGACGGTGTTAGCGTCGTTCGAAGCGGGCAACAAATGCTTTACCCTTGGGCTGACATCAGCCGCGTCGTTGCTGAGGATGATCACTGTTACATTTTTGTCGGAGCCGATAAAGTCATTATCATCCCAAGCAGCAGCTTCGCGGATCCGGATGTGTTCCGCGTGTTCGTTAAAATGGCGGTGATTTCTCATTGGCACGACGAACGGACTTCTCCGGTCCATCACACGTCGCGGTCCGGGCGGGCGCAGCAACGGGTGTCCGGTCCAGTCCTGTCCGTCGGTTCGGCTCTGGCCCTCGAGCCGAAAGTAACAGTTTAGGCGCGGTCACTGGACACCCTGATCATCGACCCGCCTCGGGGCGTTCCTTCGCTGGAACGCCCTCTTTTTTTTGTCAAAACCACGGCCGCTTCTGAAGAGCAGAACCAGTTTTCTTCTCGACTCCGCCGTGCGCCGACTCAAACAATCCGTCGTGCGCATTTGCGTCATTTTTAATCCGGCCGCCCGCGGCGAAAAAGCCCGGCGCTTCCGCCGGCATCTGGACGCTTTCGGCAAAGAAAGCACGCTGCGCCAAACCGCTGCTGCCGGCGATGCCCGCCGGCTGGCGGCGGGAGCCGTACGGGAGGGCTTTGACGTCGTGGTCGCCGCTGGAGGCGATGGCACGCTGAACGAAGTCCTCAATGGAATTGGCGACGCACCGGACGGATTCGAGCGGACGCGCTTGGGCGTGCTACCGCTAGGGACCGTGAATGTGTTTGCCCAGGAGTTGGCGCTGCCCGCCAATGTCGAAGCAGCTTGGGATATCATTCGGCGCGGTGTCGAAACTCGAATCGATTTGCCGTGGGTGGAGTATCAAGCGAATGGAATCGCCACGCGGCGTTGCTTTGCGCAATTGGCGGGCGCCGGCCTGGACGCCCGCGCGGTTGAACTGGTCAAGTGGCAGATGAAGAAATTAGTTGGCCCGGTCGCTTACGTGTTAGCCGGCGCCCATGCCATGCTTCACGCCTCCTCAAAGATCACTGCCACCGCCGGCTCGGGCTCGGAGCTGGGAGATCTGGTTCTTGTTGGCAACGGGCGTTTATACGGCGGGAGGTACCGTCTTTTTCCGAACGCCGATCTGCGCGATGGCCTGCTGGAAGTGTGCGTGTTCCCGCGGGTCAATTGGCTCACGCTGGCGCGCTGCAGCCCAAGCTTGTTGCTCAACGGAAGTTTACCCGCCTCTGAAACCCGACTCTTCCAGGCAGAATCGTTCACCCTCACAAGCTCCTCCCCTGCCCCGCTCCAGATTGACGGCGAACTGATCGGACAACTTCCCGCGACCTTCTCGATTCAACGCTCCCGCTTGCGAGTGCTCGTTCCCGCATCTTGAATTGCAAGCACCCGCGCCGAACTCACTCGCACCGGACACTGTCGCGGGTTAAGTTGAGATTATTCTTTGGAATTCCAGGGAGCCCGTGCTAGTGTGCATTTGTCGCCGTGGTGGATTGATTCCGGACACAAATCAAGCGCCCAGTCCGGACTGGGGCGCGGACACAAGCCGGAGCCTCCCAACCAGCGGAATTTGTGTTCGCGGAAATGCGATGGCGGCGAACCGAACCCATCGGCTGGAGTCGGTAAGTGGAATGGAACATAGGGTATGGAACGATTATTTTACACGGACAAACCGAGGCCCACGCTGCAACCCATCTCGATCTCAAAAGCCTTGGCCGGTTACCTTCATTTTTTCTGGGCCGGCCTGGCAAAGCAGGGGCAAACAGGAGCACTGGTGCCGTCACAACGCTTCCTGATCGAAAAGATGCTCGCTCCCATTCCCGCGGATTATTGTGGGCAGATTGTGGAGTTGGGAGCCGGAACCGGTGCTCTCACGGTTCGCCTGGCCACGAAATGCCCGGCAGCGCGCGTGCTGGCCTGTGAAATCAACCCCACTCTGGCCGCCGACAGCAGATACAACCTCATGCAGGCCGGCCTCACTCGCCGAGTGAGAATCGTTTCCGACTCCGCCGAACATCTCCTCGCGGAAGTGGCGAGGACCGGGGCTGAAAAGCCTGATTTCATCCTTTCGGGAATTCCGCTGGGAAATTTCGGCCGCAAGCGAACCATGGCACTGCTTGACGCAATCCGCCGTACGGTTCGTGACGGGGGGATGTATATTCAGTTCCAACATTCGTTACTGGACCGAAGGAGAATCAAGGCGAGATTTCCAAACCTCCGCACTGCCCTCGTTTTCATAAACTTCCCTCCCGCATTCGTTTATTACGCGCGCAAGTGACGCGATGCCATCAGACGGAAGCTCCTTCCTCCGCGCTCCCGCACGGTGGACCCGCCGACGACTTAAACGCCCAAAAACATCCGCGGAATTTTTCGGCCTGCAACGGGCTCACCCAATCCGAGTGGAAACGAATCCGGCACGGAGGCGGGATCCACATAGGTTCCGAACAGCCGGTCCCAGAGCGAGAAAGTCGTGCCCAGGTTCTTACCGCGGTGGATGGTGGCCGAGTGGTGAATGCGATGGTAAGCCGGCGTGATAATTAGCCAAGCGAGTGGGCCGACGTTCACGTTCAGGTTCGTGTGTTCCCAAAACTGGATCAGCAGGCCCAGAGAATAGCCGATGCCCGCTTCGGCAGGACTGAGCCGGAACAGAGTGATCGGGATTACGACCTGCGGAAGGTTGTAGATGAAGGAGTGGAGAAAGCTGGTGCGGAAACCAGCGAACCAATACATCTGCTCGATGGAATGATGCCAGGCATGCGTGCGCCAGAGCAGATCATACTTATGTTGCGCCCGATGAATCCAATAAATGGTAAAATCAGCCAGGAAGAGCGCGAGCACGATCTTGACCGGGCTGGGCAGGCTTTGAAGATAACGAATCGAACTCGCAAGGGCCACCGGTGTTACGTCTCCCACCCACATGCGAATCAGGTAAGTGCACAGTCGGTTGACCGCCACAGCGAACCCAAACGAGAGCACGTCCAACCGCAAATCACGCCACCGGTCCACCTTCCGCGCGGGCCAGATGCGCTCGCAGGCCTCAAAAATCGCCACGAACGCAAAAAATGCAGCTAACTCGTAGTCTCCGGTCTGCATGTTCTTATTAGAGGCGGCTCTCGCCCGATATACAAGACACCTGATTTATTTTCCAGATTATTCGATTCACGGTTTCTTGCCAATTTCGACCGGCAGCTTTTCACGCGCAAGCCGGACAATTTTCTAATCCCAAATCCGGTACGGCATGACGTTGCGTTCGAGGTAAGTACCGCAGCGCGGGCATTTGTTCGGGGCATTCCAGGCTTCCACCCTGTGAAAAGAAGCCACCGGGCATTGCAGCCTGAAATGCAGCCATTTAAGATTCTTCACGCCTTTGAAGGAGAGCCGATTGAGCATGGACTGAAAACTGGGTGGATTGCGTGGATTCAGGCTCGGCAAAGTTGGCTGCCGCCAGTTCGCAAGCGCGTTACTGAGCCCCAATCCGCGAGGGTCCGGCACCCTCACTCGCGTCACCGCATCGAATAGCCGCTTGCAATTGCCGCATGCGACGGTTTGCAAATAGAAATTGAGGCCGCGGTCCGGCCCTCCTGAAACCTGGGCCCGATAACAGCATCTGGAGCATTCAAACCAATACGAACGGCCCACGGGAACGACACTACAATCTTTTTCCCCTATTGTCATCCGGCCCCAGCGGCCGTGCGAGGTGCGACAGCTCGCGCGCGGCGGACGCGGGCCGGTCGAATTGGTAAGGGTTGCGCTTTTCACGCTGCGAAGCACGGCCTAGCGAGCTTGCAAGAGACGGCCGAGTGAAAAGCGCGACGCTTGCCCGGCGGTCCGTTTGGGTTGGTTTCGTGTTACTTCAGCGCGAAGCGATAGCGGAGCGCGAACTGGCTATTTGTCGAGCCTTCGGCGAGCTGGATTCGCCGGTTGCGCGGTGGAGAGCGCGAGGCCCCGAAGGGCTAACGCGCCCAGGGCGGACGGCGGCGCGGAGCGGGAAGGCGACCGGAGAGACGGAGCCACGCGAGCAGGAACGGCTGCCACCACGGAAGGCGAGGACGAAACTGAGGAGGACGGCCGAGCGCGAGCCACCAGCGCACCGGCAAGGACACCCGCTGGAAATAGAACGCCGCGACGCGACACTGAAAGCGCTCCCACCGAACGCCGACCAACAGATGCCAACGCCTAGCGGCCCAGCCCCGCTGTAGATGCTCTCTCACACTTTTCCCCTGGAGAGAGCAGCTACAGCGGGGCTGGGACGCGGGCAGCTCTGGGCGCGGAGGAGAGCGCGAGGGGCCCGGCAGCCCGAAGGAGTCGATTAGACTAACTTTGCCTTTGTCCGGAGCGAAGTGGCAGGGCGGCGGACGACAAGCAGGGCTCGTGACAGACCCTGGAGGAAGTGGATGGTGGATAGTGGATAGTGGATAGTTGAAGGCCAGGGGCGGGGCTGGCACGCGACCTGCCGGACGCCGCCCGAACGAAGCGATCAGGGCTGAGGGGGCTGGCGGCGCGGCACCACTACTAGCAAGACAGAGGGGACGTTGGAATTGCGATCGAGGGTGGACCTGCCCGAAGGTGTGCCGCGCCGACATGCCCCCGTCGAGTTGGTTGCGATGCCAGGAATTGTGAGGCGTATTCGGCGGCGCGACAGCGGTGGGACGTGCGATTACCCAGGGCGAGGCCCCGGACGCCGCGCGCGCTGTTTATGGGCGGTGACGCTGGAATGCAATGAGGGCGTGCGAGGGGCGAAAGCTCGCGCGCGGCGGACGCGGGCCGGCCGAATTGTGAGGGCGTATCGAATCGCGCGGAGCGGGAGGGCGGTCGAAGGTCAGTGATGGTTGAATCGCAGAGGCGCGTGCGCGGAAGGAGCGATGTTAGCGTTGGTCCGTGTAGTCCTGAACCTTTTCGTTGGCAAGTGTTGCGGGGCGCTCTGCCTCAGCGGAATTTGCGAAGCCATGAACCGGAGCCAGTGGAGCTGATGGATCGGCGCACGGATGCCGCAGGCGTAAGACTGATACGTTGGAAACGGCTACCGGGCCATCCCAGTAGTTAATCGGGAAGGCACGGTATTCATGGGGCAGTGGTGGGCGAGCATTGATACAGGCATAGGCGATTGCGTAGGTATTATGGTGGATTTCACTTTAGATTTGGACTTCGCGTAGGATAGAATCATCGGGTTATTCTGTGATTCGAGTAAACTATTGTCTTTCGCAGCCGCTCAAACCGTTGCTCGGCGCCGTGTCTGTCGTTTTGATCCTCGCAGGGTTGGTGTCGGCGGAGCCTGACAAGCAAGAGGTTACGTTCCACTTTCGACCGCCGGACGGAACGGTGCTAGTCGAGAAAAGTGACAGAACAAGAATTACATCGTCTGCAGACGGAACGAACAACTATGGCACAGAAAGGACTATTATCGTTTCAGAGTCTACGTTCCAATCCTCGCCTGGGGGTTACACCGTTGCCCGAGTTGCTAAAGACATGAAAGGAGAGATGAACGGCAAGCCATTCGTGAACCCAGTGACAAAGCTCCTCATCGGAACAACCAACACGCTTACACTTTCACCAAAAGCCAACTTATTGGATCTACACGTAGACGAGAATCTCGTTCCAGGGCTCAAGCGTATTCTTCCAACAAACCTTTATCCCGATATTGACAAGGAATTCAGCTCGAAGACCCAATTCAAGTCAGAAAACAACAATTGGCAGTTCAATGTTACTCGATTTGCCGAACGCACTGTGAAAGCTGGGGATTATTGGACGGAAGAAGATACGACCATTGAACCGAAGCGTTTTTGCCTAACAAAGGTATTTGAAGTTAAGCAGGTCGGCTCTCAGACGAGAGTAATGGTCATCTCGATGGAATCCTCCAATAAGCAAGAAGTTAAAGCGCTAAATCCGGATTTGGTTGGCGCCCTTGGAACGAATTCTAAATTCCTGGCGATCAATGGGACGGTTCCTTCTGACAGAATGATTCAAGTGCGAACTGTCGACGCTGCCACAATGTTACCAATTGCTGATCGGCGCATAACGGTATGGTTCAAGCCAACGCCAGATGGAAAAGGCTGGGTAAGAAAAGAAGTGTTGGATTGTCAGTTTGAAGTCAGGTAGGGCGACAGCTCGCGCGCGGCGGACGCGGGCTGGTGGACTTGTGAGGGTGTGTCGAATCGCGCGAAGCGGTGCGGTGGTCGAATTGGTGTGCGCGGCGGAGGTTGGGCGTCATTTTGTGACAGGGTTAGTATTCGAGTTCAAAGACTTCAGGCGCAGGTCGTCCAGCCGGTAAATCGCCTCAACCACCGTCGAGGGGCTGAGTGAGCCCTTTTAGCCCTTTATGAGCCCTTTGATTTGCGTGAGTCGATTGAGTCGTTTGTGAGTCATTTCCGCTTGGGCTGCTTGTGAGTGCGACGGCTGTCGGTCGGTTTTCCAGGTTCGTCTTGTCTGTCCTGTTTATGTCGTGTTTGCGTCCCACCCGAGTTTGTCCTGTTTGTCCTGTTTATGTCCTGTTTCCCTTTGAAGATGTAATGTGCGCCTCGTCCGGTCCGTCCCACCTTCGAGAGAACACCAATTCGCACCAAGTCGTCCAGGTCCCGGGCGGCGGTTCTTGGAATTACTCCGGCGATTTGCTGGTATTCGCGATTAGTGATGCGCGCGTGTTGACGGATATGGCTGACCGCCAGGCGCTGACGATCGCTGAGTTGGAGCTGGGCGAGGACTTTTTCCGTAAGCCAGTCGCGCCACAAGGTCACCATCCATTGTCCGCCTTCCTGGCGAAAGTCGGGTTCGGGGAGGCCGGCTTCGCGGCAGAGAGCGATCATGTCGAGCGTGCCGGTACCGAGTTTCTCGATGTAACGGACCCAGAACAGGGGTTCGGCTATGAGTGGGTTGCGTGGGATGGAGGCGTGAGGGTGGCGCAGCATCTCAGGCGTCAGACCGGCGGGGAGGTCACCGGGATTCCAGACCTCGATCCGGTCGGCAAACAACATTACCTGGACGCCGGCGTTGCTGGTGTAGTCCCGGTGGGCGACGGCGTTGACGATGGCCTCGCGCACGGCTTTGTAGGGGAGGTCGTACTCGACGCGGCTGGCGGGCGTGCCGACCTGCGGGGTGACCTTGCGGGCAATCTTGGACATTACGAAGTCCACGGCTTGGTCGACCTGGTTGAACAGGCTGCCTTTGTAGATCTGATAGGAGGGGATGGGTTTGCGGATTTCGGTCCCGTGGAAGTGAGCGCATTTGGTCTCCGCGGCCGGAACGAAATGCTGGGGATTCTTCCCGAACAGGAGCAGAGCTGCGTGAGAGGGGGTGCCGTGCTCGAGCAAATCAAGGTGAGCCAGCGCTTCCATGGGCGGAGTGTTTTGCGGCAAGGAAAGGTTGCGCTCGCGACGAGCTGTTTCCAGAAACCAGCCCAACTTTTCCTCTGCAATGTCGGCTGCCGACGCGTCGCGTCCCGGGGTCTTGTCGAAAGGCGTGGTGCGCAGGGCGCCACTTGCTTCGAGGAAATCCACGAGGCTGGCATACACAGCGGTGTTGAGCTCAGCCAGGTTCTCAAACCGGCGGCGGATGAGTTGTGTCCCGGCTTTGCGAATGAGTGCGAGCATCTTCGGGTGGCGGCTCTTGTCGTCCTGGCCTTTGACATATATGAGGCGAGTCTTGCCCTGCGCGGTGGCGCGGTCGAATTCTCGCTCGGTGGGCGACACTCCGGCGGCGTCTTCGAAGCCGTATTCGTTGCCGAATAGACCGAGGTAGATCGCGCAGCGATCGACCTGATCGAGATAGGCGTTGTCTGCGCGGCGATCCGAGGCGGGCAAATCCTCGAAGAGGAAAACGTCGAAGAAGCGGCGCAGGAGGGCGTCGCCCTGGATGTACTGCTTGAGCGCCCGGCGCTCGGCGGCGAATTCCTTCTGCACACTGCTGATGAAGATACGGAGCATGTTAGAAGAGCGCTTCGAGTTCAGCGGCGGTTGCGCCTTGAACGGTTCTTCACGTCGGTTTGATAAGATTGAGCTTTGTCAGCCGGCTTTGGATGGCGCCTGGCTGCCGCTCTAGCGTTTGTGCGATTTCATTTGGGTTCAGTCCGCTTCGGTGCATTTCGGCAAGCTCTGCATCTTCCGTCGCGCTCCACTTTACGTAAGCTCGTTTGTACTGCTTGCGAATGTTGTGTACGCTGTAGGCTTTGCCGGAGCCAGGATGCCCGAGGCATTCGAGGGCCTCCGCTGCTGCCCGAAAGATATCGTGATAGGTAAGTTCCAGATTTCCAGTCAGTATTTGTTCAGGCGGATGACCATCCGCGATCGATTTAAGAATGTTGTGGGATTTCTCGCTCAGTTGCATATCACAGTTCTCCTGCGCGGTCGAGGATGGCAGGGAGCAGGGCGTCCAGTTCGGCGACGGTCTTGGCTTGGAGGCGCTTCAGCGTCCGGCTCGGCCAGGAGCCGGCGTGTATCACAAATACGCTTTGGTTGCGAACTCATTTTATGTCCAAGCTCCTGTCAAGAGTTTACGACGACGGCGTTCAACCAGGCTCACCACGACGACCGGCCAAGCACAAGAGGCAAACACCAATACCATTTCGAGTGTTGTCGCTCCGCGTCCGACGGTGCGGAAGATAAGGTAGGAAATCGGCAAAATCGCAATGACCAGTACCATGATGGCCGCGGTAAAGGTCTGAGCGTATGAGGCAAAGTCGCGCTCGATACGGACAGCATCGTCGAAGCGGTGACCGTCCTCCTTGATGCCGTCCGGTCGCACTGCGCCGACGTAAATTGCCGACCACGATGAAAGTGGCCAGGCTGGCAGAAAGAAAACCGTAGCCCAAAGAGTAAACTCGACGCGACCGTTAGGCTTCCGCTCAATAGCGAATGCCTTGATGCCGACTCCGTAGTGCGTGAACACCTCCACTATAATTCTCCTTTGAAGGCGCGGTCGAGGATGGCGGGGAGCAGGGCGTCCAGCTCGGCGGCGGTCTCGGCTTGCAGGCGCTTCAGCGCGTCCAACTCGGCTTGCAACGCGTCCAACTCGGCCACGATGCGACGCTGCTCGGCCAGGCTTCGGGCGGCGGTGTCTTCTGCCACAGATTTTGATTTCATTAATCTTCGAAAAGATCGCGTTTCGACTCACGTTCTGCGTCCCGCTCGTAGCATTTCGCAAGGTCGCGCATTGCGGTGGCGAAGCGGTGAAAGCCGTTCTCTTCAAGGGCGTCGGCCTGTTTGTGGTAGCCGGCCGCAATTTGTAGTTCCTCCTTTCCGGCGCTGAAGCCGTGGACGCCACGACTGTTGAGTAGCTCGCATGTGAATGCGGAACGCAGCTCATTCGCGTCTTTCGCGTTCAGCACTTCGGCGACTGACCGATGGATCCACAAACCGCCTGGATCAGCGGGTGCATACGGAAGCACTTGGCCGATTTGGTTCAAGGCGATGCGGTGATGACCGGATCCTTTCGTCCGACGGCCTACTTCGTCCAGCCATTTCTCAAATGCCGCCTGGTCGAACGCGCCGTCTGGCCTTTTTCCTGGAACGGCTCGCCAGCCGTGCAGCAGACGGTACGCGTTGTGAGCGATTTTGCTCTCTGCCTCGCTTAGCTCCCGCTTTTCCCCTTTGTCTTTGTCTGACCTGAACACAAGCGCTAGCACTTCGCAAAAGAACTCGGGGCTAGCCGCTAAACGAGCTTCGAGAGTTATGGGTGTCCCGCCATAATCGTGATCAAGAAGGGGCAGATAGGCCCATTCGATTCTAAAGAGTGCCTCTGGATCTGTCGCCGGGTTGGCCTGCAGCCATTTAATTATTTCACTCAGGGTGTACTGATCAAGGCCTCGCAAGGGCTCCTCTGTATTGGCGGCGTCGAGCAAGGCTTGGACTGCGACCGCTGGCGGAAACTCGGCTTTCTCGTGCACGAGGCGATTCAGGCAGGTAAGTGCGGAGCGGGGTCTCTTGTGCTGGAGGAGTTTCTCGACTGCTTCGAGGATGTGGGGTTGTTCGCCGTATGGCTGGACATTGACCTTCTTCCAGTAGGGTGCTGCATCGGGTGCTAGAGCTGCCTCGGCTCGTCGCCACGTTTCGAAGCGAAAGGGAAGAAAGGTAAAGAAGGTAACTTTTTGGTCCGTTGTCCATGCTTGGCCGAGGGCGCCGTCTACCCAATCCCAGCCTTTGGTCCAGAACCTTCCCCAGACGAAATTGGCAACGAATTGCCCTAAGACTTTGTCCTCTGTGTCAAGGTAACTGGGCAGGAGGGCTGCGTCTGCCGAGGGCCAGTCAATCTGTCCGAAGGCTAACCCTACCGTGCCGGGATTTGTCGTTTGGCGTGCAAACTCGAAAAGCCCCTCCAAATGGACGGAGTCGAGGATTTGGCGGACGGCGGATTGACGACGGGAGTTGAGCTTCTTTTGTTGTTCATCATAGTTACCGGACTCGTCAAACAAGTCAAAATCCCGGTCGCTGAAGAGGCGCCGGTGAGCAAAAATTGGTCCTTTTGGCGCTAATTTGGCGGCCGCTTCTTCAATTCTGGCAATCCAACCCTCGGGCATTACCCATTTTGCGTCTGGAAACTTTCGGTGCTTCCTCGCGAGATCGACAAGCGCTTCCCATAAAGGTAGGCGTGAAGCTTCGGGCAGAGCTAAGATGGCTTCTGAGGCAAAGTGATTAAGTACATGTGAGTGGGCCGGGTTTGGGAGATCGGGTAGGCGGTCAATGAGCTCTGCGAGTTTTGTCAGATCAAGTTTTGCAATCCCGACTGCCAACTCTGCGTAAAGCGTCACTTGTTTCCGATAGTCGTCTTTGGTGACCTTCTCTGACCAGCCCTGCGGGATCAGTTGCCGCCATACTGGTTTTCGGGTGCCCGACGTGACTCCATGCAGGTGGGGCAGCAGGGCCATAAGGAGCTTCCATCCGACTTGAGGCTGCTCCTTCAAGAGCAATTCGAGAGATGATTTGCGTTTGGTGATTTCAGCGCATGTCTGCGGATGCCAGGGAAGGAATATGTCAGTTAGGGAGTTTGCAGGCCGGTTTGACCAGTTACCACCTGGGTCTATGGCAGCAAGCTCACCGAGCAAAACGGTTACGCGCTGGAGATAGTCCGGGTGCCACGCCAGTGTCTCTAGCGCCCAAAGAAGGCCGCTCATATAGTTCCAGCCGATGACACCGGGACGCTCCTCAGCGAAGACAGCTTTGAATGGGCTGTCCTCAGGATTTAGTAGCGCTGTTTCTACGGCATCCAAAAACTGTTCCGGGGCTGCCTCGGCTATCAGGGGCAGATGATGATCTAAACTGGCCCATGTCATCCAATTGGCGTTCTTCAGCAGTGTTCGGACGGTGAAGGAAGCGACGAATTCTGGTTTGTCCTGCGAGCACGAGATCAAAGCCTTGGGTCGGCTGCCGAGGAGCGCCAATGTTTCGGCCATGCCCTTACGGATAGCGCTGGAGTGGTTGAGAACCTTCCCGTGAACGGACGCGGCAAAGCGGTCGTCAGGCGGTAGTTCCAGTTTTGGATCGCGTTCGCCCAGAACCATGGTTACAGCTTTCTGGAAACGATCCAAGTCGTCATTCGAAATGCGCGGGCCGAGTGCTGACCATGCCTCTCCGCGAGAAATGATCTTCCAGTTTTCGTTATGCTGAATCAGGGGAGTGTCCGAACGCAGCGTCTCAGGACGAACGAGTTCGATCCACTCCCCATAAGATTTTCCCAGCAGGGTCTCCATTGATTTCTGGTCGGCTGAGTTCTCTCCCGACCACCTGCCGGCCAGACCAGCTTGGGCCAGTAGGCGGGCTTTGTCCCAGGTAGCATATGGCGGCAACTCTCCCAATCCTCGCATGTGGCGCTTCAACGCCCCGAGGCTCAGCGCGCCAGCCGCGGCAAGGGCGCGAGCCCTATCCAGCGGGTATCCGCACTCGCTCAGCGTAACCTCAATCATTGAGGCGGAAGGACTTCGCAGGGGGATGAGTTTGTCACTCCCTCCCGCCCAAGCCCCGGACACTGGTATTACGACTCGATGGCCTTTCTTAGTTGCGGCCATGTGGAGCTGCTCGCCAGTATCGTCTAAGTCGAGCTTCGGGTGAGCGAGAAGCACGTGCGCGGTTCTCAAGCTAGCCATCGAGTGCCAAGCGTCTGCGGCTTCGATGAAAAGGCACTTATTGCTGAAAGCCCTTCGCGTTTCTGGATCCAAGTCTGCGAGGAAGGCGGCGATGAAATCTTCTGCGTCGTTCTCGCTCTCTGTCACGAGCGCCAACTGGTTTATTTCCCCTCGAAAAACCCGCATGGCTTCGGCGTGAGCTTGCTCTCTCCCAACCAGGAACAGCTTAGGGGGTATCGGCGGGTCATTGTACGGCTTTGCGAGCTGCTGGAGGTTTTCCCAATGCTCAGCTGGCGTTGAAAAGCCGGAAATGACTTTGACAAGCCCCATTCTCTTGAGCAGCCACTTCCCGATAGCGGGAAAGTCGCGCAGCCAATCGGCGATTTGAACGCCGTCCAGGATCTTAATTCGTGCCCAACCGAATTTCTTACGACGACTAATCCACTTAGCCTGGGCGGGCTCGTTCCAACCACCAGCACCTGCACCATGCGGCGTCGCGAAGACGTATGTGGCATCTTGCCTGTCCTCCGGCCTCGTCGCCTTGGTGCGCTTTTTGAAGTCGCTGGTGGCTTTGCTTTGTGGATTACCCCCTGTCCCGATTTCCCAGAAGCTCTTCTTTTGCGGAACGAATTGCCGAAAACCATTTGCCGTTTCGACGAGGCCATCCCAGCCGGGCTGGTTGATCGCGTCGCCGTAGGGGACTCGGCAGGTCGTCAGATCAAACGTGGATTCCTTGACGAGCATCCAAATTAATTCGGGAACAACTGCTTCACTAGATATGGTGTTAGCGTAGTTGTCCAACTCTGCTGCGGTGACAATCTGTGTGTGCTCCATGGCTCGTGTTTTTTGCTTATATTGGCTGCGGCAGCGGTTGGGGTCGTGTGACGACCTAGCGAAATGCGTCGCTCAAGGCGATTCAGGGTTCATGGCTGGGGATTGAGAACGCCGCCGAGCGGTTGGCCCTTGCGAGACGATGCGGCCGGCTGTGAAATAGCGCTGTTCGGCGATGGAGTGGGGGTCATCATCCCAGCCGGACTGCTGGAGGAGTGGCACGACGAATTTGCGGCATGTGTCGGCCTCGGTCATGGGCGTTTGCTATTTGCGGATGTCGCGTTCTGATTATGCTGGCGCAGGCGGATAACTTCCTGCGGGCGACCAACTCACAGGCGAGCGACACCTTAGCGAGAAAGCAAGTGCACCGCAAGGAATCTGAGTGATGGAGGTGGGCTTGGGTGGGTGTGAGGAGCGCGTGAGCTCGGAAGGTGAGGGGTCGCTGGAGGGCCAGCGGCTTAGGTTTGGGGGGCTTTACTTTGCCATTAAGTTTGCCATTAAGATGCATTTAATGGCAAATCCGTGCCCCGGCGTGCAGCACGTTGCATTGCGGGCCTTAAAAGAAGGATGTGCAAAATACCCTGTGTTTACAAGGCGTTTTGCACTTTCCGAAGGGAAAAAGGTGGTGGGTTGGCTGGGACTCGAACCCAGGACCAACGGCTTAAAAGGCCGCTGCTCTACCGACTGAGCTACCAACCCACGAAATTCAGACCCGCAAAACCCGCCCGCCCAGCCCCAAGGACCAACCCCGAATGCTTTCGGGGCTGCTCTACCGACTGAGCTACCAACCCACAAGTGACCGAATAGAACATTTTCTCGATCGCTCAACTCCCGGGATTTTAGCACGGCGGAACCGCCGGCCCCCATCAAAATCGCAGCAGAAGCTATTCGAGCCAACATACCCGCGCAAGGTTTTTCGCTTGCCGGCGCTGCCTAGGACTGATATACTGAGGCAACCGTGTGTAGTCGGGCGCATCCCTGTCGGATGCGCCTTTCTATTCGTAATCGATGCCTCAGTGCAATGAGTTTCCTGGGTGGTGACAGGTGTCTCGACCGCCTTAGCCGGTGGCACCGACCGGCCCGGAACGGACACTGTGCGCTCACTGATGATGGCTCCTGGAGAACTCCGCCTCCGCTTCCGGCAGCCACTTTTTCAAATCGGCAATTCGCGCCTCATCCAGCGGATGTGTGCTCAGAAACTTCGAGACGAATGAAGGTCTGCCACCCCGTTGCTGATTGTAGCCGGAGAACCGTTCCCAAAACGCCACGGCCGCTTTGGGGTCATAACCCGCCCGGGCCAAATACACTAACCCGATGTGATCGGCTTCGGATTCCTGCTTTCGGTCGTGAGGAAGTTCACGGCCCACCTTGGTCCCCACGCCATAGGCCACCAGCGCGGCGTTTTGCCACTCCGGGGCCTCGGCCGCAAGGACCGAGCTGCCAAGATGACCGAGCCCTTGCATGGCCAGCGCCTCGCTCATGCGCTCGGCGCCATGATGGGCCACGGCATGACCCGCTTCGTGCCCAATCACCGTCGCCAGCCCGGCATCATCTTTTGTGATCGCCAAAATCCCAGTGTACACACCCACTTTCCCACCCGGCAGACAAAAGGCGTTTGCCTCTTTGCTCTCGAAGACCACGAATTCCCATTGCGCGCCCGGCATGTCTTTGCTGGCGACCTCGGCGATCCGTTTGCCGACGCGCTGAACCATGGCGTTGAGCGCCGGGTCGTGACTGATTGGAGTATTAGTCTTGAGCTGGTCGAAACTGGCCAATCCGAGCTGCAACTCCTGACCCGACGTCACTATATTGAATTCGCGGCGGCCGGTAACCGGCACAGTGGAGCAGCCATCGCAAAGCAACAACGCTGCCAGGCAAAGCGCAGCAACCCAACAACTGACGAAACAGTGAGTGCCCATTTCCGAAAGATTCTTCACAGTCAGCCCAATCATGATCTGTCCAAAGTTCAACCGAACCGTGCGCCGCGCTCGGCGGTGGCGCGTTCCGCGGCCCCATTCCAAATTCCCAACTGCTCGAGTTGGCGCGTGGCCTGCCTTTCCCAGTTCTGATTGGCCGCCGGGCTCGCCGGACTCGGATGCAGAATGCGGCCCAGCTTCGGTCGGCCCACCGGCAAAACTGCCTGAGCGCGGCGCCAGGCGAAATCCCCGATGCCGACGAGCCACTCCGGTTGAAGCGTCGCCACGATGGCGCGCAGATGAATGTCGCAGGCGGCAAATAACGCCGCTCGCTCGGCGGGAGGCAACTTATCCGGCGTGCGGTTCCGGCCCGTCGCCTCCATGAATGCCAGTGGGCAATAATTCATCACCAGATGCCCGGCAAAAAAGTCTTCCGGCCGGCCAAATCGGGCTGCGAACAGGCCCCACAACCGCTGGCCGCTGACCTCGGAACGCGCGCAATCGAAACCAGAGACCGCTCTGCGCGGATGCTCCCTCTCAGGTCGGCCCACCATACCTACAATCTGCAACCAATCTCGTACGGCGGCGATATCCCCGAAAGGCACTCCAGTCTGGACCATTCCAAACGGGCCCGGATTCATTCCGAGAAATACCACGCGCTTGGGAGCGCGGGCAAACTTACGCAAGTACGCCTCGTAGGGAGCCCAGGCATAGACGAGCGGATTATAAGCGTGCGTGACGGGAGAAGCGAAACTCAATCCGTCCACCGCCGCGCGAAGCCGTTTGGCCGCCAGGGCGATACGGCCACTGAGATCTGAAATCATTCGAGCACAAGAGCCCTAATGCCCGTCCCTGGGCACTTCCCTGGGCCTGCGCAGCGGGCGCAAGGCACGCCGCAATTCCTCGATTTCCTGCTCGTCAGCATTCTTTTGTCGTTCCACAACCTCGAGCGTCTCCAGCACTTCTTCCATATCATCCAGCGCTCCGCGAAGAGTTTCGATGATTTGGTTGACATCTTCGATGGCTTTCTGAATTGCGCCAACCTCTGTCGGTCGGCGCTCGATCAGATCTCTTGCGGAAGCTGCTCTCTCAGACAGCGGGGCACGTTCCGCGGTTGGCGCGGCTGTTTCCAACGCTGCCTCCGCCGTTTCACCCCCCTGCCCTCGAGTAGATTCCTGCCGTTCGGCGTGCTGTTGCAAGTGGCGCCCGCGGCCTCTCCGGCCGCGCCCGGAGCGCCTGCCGCGCCGGGAGCCATGCGGCGGTTGCGTTCTCGGCTGCTCAGCAGTGCCGGACTTGGATTCTGGTTCTGGAACCATCTGCTAGTCAAATTGCCCTGAACCCGCGCAAATGCAACGGGAATTGTGCGCTTGAATGAAATTTGGTGGACGGAAGATGCCGGTTTGTCCAAATTGCGATTCGTATGCGCGAGCCGCAGCGAATCCGGCGGACTAGCCTCGGCTGGCTGCTCTCTTCTTTCATTCTGGTTGCGCAGAGCGCCGTGAGCGCGCCGCCCGATTCGCCGGGGGCCACGGCGGCACGAAAGCCGAACATTATTTTCATCCTGGCCGACGATCTTGGCTACGGTGATCTGGGTTGCTACGGCCAGACACGGATCAAGACCCCAAACCTGGATCAGTTGGCCGCCGAAGGCATCCGCTTCACCGATTTCTACGCCGGCAGCACCGTCTGTGCCCCATCACGCTGCGCTCTGATGACCGGACTGCACATTGGACATGCGTTGATCCGCGGCAATGCCACGCAAGCGCTTCGCTCAGGCGACCTGACCGTGGCCGAAGTGCTGAGGCAAAGTGGCTATTACAGTGGCTTGATCGGCAAGTGGGGGCTCGGCAACGAACACACCGAAGGAGTCCCTCAGAAAAAGGGATTCGATGAGTTTGTCGGTTATCTGGACCAGACCCACGCGCACGATTACTACACGGATTACCTCTGGCACTACGATCCCAAGAGTGGATTTGATGATCGGGAAAAGCTGCTTGAGAACCAGGGCGGCAAGAAGGGGTTGTATATCCCGGACCTGCTGACGCGCGCGGCGTTGAATTTCGTTCGCAATAACAAACCCGACCAGCTCAATCACTATCGGCCGTTTTTCCTCTATCTTCCGTACATTATTCCACATGCCAACAATGAGGAAGGACGCCGCACAGGCAACGGGATGCAAGTGCCCAGCGACGCGCCTTACTCGAACGAACCCTGGCCCCAGACGGAAAAGAATAAGGCTGCCATGATTTCCCGGCTCGATGCTGACGTCGGCAAGCTCATGGACAAACTGAAGCAGTTGAAGATCGACGACAACACCATCGTGTTTTTTTCCAGCGACAATGGCCCGCATAAAGAGGGTGGCGTGGACCCGAGATTCTTTGAAAGTTCCGGCCCATTGCGTGGCACTAAACGCGATTTGTATGAGGGAGGGATCCGTGTGCCACTTATTGTCCGCTGGCCGAAGGCCATCAAGCCCGGCCAGGTTAGCAATTTCATTGGCGCCTTTTGGGACTTCCTGCCGACGGCCGCTGAGATCGTCGGGGCGAGGTATCCGACGAACCTTGACGGCATTTCGATGCTGCCCACCCTGCTGGGCCGGCCGCAAACCAATTGGCACGAATTCCTTTACTGGGAATTCCACGAGCGCGGTTTTCAGCAAGCCATCCGTATGGGTGACTGGAAAGCCGTGCGCCCCCAGGCCGGCGAACCGCTCGAGCTCTATGACTTAAGAAGTGATGCCGGCGAAAAACAAAACGTCGCGGACAAGAACCCCGCCGTCGTCGCGCAACTCGAGGCGCTTCTAAAACAGGCGCGCACGGATTCAGAGCGGTGGCCGATCAAGCCACCGCCTGACAAAAGCACAGCGAAAGACAAAAAGGCGCGATAGCAATGGACGAGAATGCGGCGAGCCGGAGCGAGAAACGGCCCAGGCGGCGCTACACCTGGCCGTGGCTGCTGTTGGCGGCGGTCGTGTTGGGGATCGTTCTGTCGATCCTGTGGATGAGACACGAAGTCAACCGCATCCAGCGCAGCCGCGATTCCAACACTGCCCCGACCGAGAGCCTGAAATAGCCTATGAAATCGTCTCCAGGAAACCTTCCAACTTGCTCCGGCGTGTGGGGTGGCGGAGTTTGCGCAGTGCCTTGGCCTCGATTTGGCGGATACGTTCGCGCGTAACATCGTACTGTCTCCCCACCTCTTCCAATGTTCGGGGGTAGCCATCGCTTAAACCGTAGCGCAACTCCAGAATCTTGCGCTCGCGCTCCGACAGCCCGTTAAGCACCTCGCCGAGCCTGCCCTTGAGCAAGTGAAAGCTGGTCACCACGCTTGGATTTTCGGCCGTCTTGTCCTCGAGCAAATCGCCAAAATCCGTGTCGTCCGTGTCGCCGACCGGTGATTGCATCGAGACGGGCTGCTGGGCCATCCGCATGATGGTCCGCACGCGCTCGACGCTCAGCTCGAGGGCATCGGCCAGCTCTTCGGCGGTTGCCTCGCGTCCCAATTCCTGCATGAGCTGCTTCTGCACGCGCCACAGTTTGTTGATGATCTCGATCATGTGCACCGGGATCCGGATCGTGCGCGCCTGGTCGGCGATACATCGAGTGATGGCCTGGCGAATCCACCAGGTCGCATAAGTGGAAAATTTGTAGCCACGCCGGTACTCGAATTTTTCGACGGCCTTCATCAACCCCATGTTGCCTTCCTGGATCAGGTCCAGGAAAGACTGGCCGCGGTTGGTGTATTTCTTGGCGATGGAAATGACAAGGCGCAAATTCGCCTCGATCATGTGCATTTTGGCCTCGCGTGCCCGAGCCATCGCTCCGTTCAATTGCCCGCTGGTTTTGAGAAACTCCGCGGACGGCAGCCGCACAAACCGTTCGAGGGCAGCGAGGTTTTGCCTGGCCGACTCAACCGTCGAAAGCTCCTGGTCGGGTCGGCGCGGCTCCGAGGAATTCTGGAGCAGTCGCGAACTCGACTGCATTTTGTCGCGAATGTTCTCGGTCACCAGCGCCATCTCATCAACCATCCGCTGCTTGAATTGAAATCGGGCAAACTGGCCTTGAAGCTTGGCCTCAAGCCGTCTCAGGGCTGCCAAATGCCGCGCCCGGGACGCTTTTGACCGTTCACTCTGGCAGGCCTGAAATTTAGCATCAGCGCTTTCGTCCAGATCTCGGACCTTCTTGACCAATCGCCGTAAGTGCCTCAAATGTCGCTCGCGCGCATCGGCCAGCCGGTCCACAATCACGCGGTCGAATCGCTCCTTGGGAGGAACGGCCAACAGTTTCTCCGCCAGCGCAATGTGCTCTTTGGCGGCGAATCCGAGCCCATAAATGATCCGGCGCGATTCCTCTTCCGCCGCTTCGATTCGCTTGCAGATTTCCACTTCTTGATCGCGCGTCAGTAGCGGGACTTTGCCCATTTGCCGCAAATACATGCGCACCGGATCATCGAGGATTTCGAAACGTTCGCCCTCATCCATCTCCATCCCCGGAGGTTTGGCCCGATCCACTTCGGCGGGGTCAATGATCTCAATGTCCAGGTTCCGCAACTTGGTCAGCACCCGATCCAAATCGTCGGGCGTGACGACTTCATCCGAGAGAGAGTCGTTGACGTCGTCGTACGTCAGGTGGCCCTGGTCGCGAGCGAGGCGGATTAATTCCTTGGCCTTCTCTACGAAGTCCAGGGCTCCGGAAGCCTTGTGTGTCCCAGGCCGCGTTCGGTCAGGCTTCTCCGTCGGGCTACCGGATTCAGCTCGTGCCGAACTCCTCTTGGGCGGTCGTCCCCGATTGTGCTGCGCCGAATGCACCTCTGGCGTTTCGGAGAGAGCTCGGAGCGGTTCTTTCAGTTTCCGTCCGGCTTTCTGAGATTTCGGGTTCGGCATATTGTCCGTTACGCGCGCCACACGCCCGGGATTATTCTGGCTATGAGCATACAATTTTCTGGTGATACACAAGCATAAAAAGCGCCACCGCAAATAAATTCCTATTCGTGCTTTACCTCGGTTATCTTCAACCGCAGAAATGATCCAAACCGGTTCAACCCCTGATACGGTGCCCGAGCCACGACTGGCGCCTGCCCATGATCCATACGCTGTGCTGAGAAACCGGGACTTCCTCCTTTACCTCAGCGCCCGGTTCATTGCGTCACTCGGCCAGCAGATGCTTACAGTGGCGGTGGGCTGGGAGCTCTACGAGCGCACGCACTCCGCCCTTGCGCTCGGCCTGGTCGGCCTCACGCAAATGGGACCGATGATTCTCTTCACCCTGCCCGCCGGCCATTTCGCGGATAATTTCAAGCGCAAGCAGATCATCATTTCGATGACCTTCGTCATCGCCTGCGCCAGTTTGGGCCTCACCCTGATCTCCTCGCGCCAGGCGCCAGTGGCCTGGGTCTATTTTTGCCTCTTCGCCGCCGGCACGGCCCGCACTTTCCTCTGGCCGGCCAGCTCGGCCTTTCTTCCCCACCTGGTCACGCGGCAACAATTCTCCAAGGCTGTGACTTGGAGCAGTGGCAGTTTTCACCTCTCCTCAGTCGCCGGTCCGGCGGCGGGCGGCGCTCTGATCGCCCTGACCGGTCATGCGGCCACGGTTTACGCCATCAATGCCCTCGCGGCGTTCCTCTGCCTGTCGCTCATCGGCCTCGTCAGACGTCATCATGTCGTTGCGGTGAAAGAAAAAATGACCCCCGACAGCCTGAGCGCCGGCTTCCGATTTGTTTTTACGAATAAGATCATTTTGGGAACGATCACGCTGGACCTGTTCGCCGTGTTGCTCGGCGGCGCAACCGCGTTGCTGCCCGTTTACGCCAAGGACATTCTGCGCGCCGGTCCAACGGGTCTTGGTTTTCTCCAAGCCGCCCTGCCGATGGGTTCGCTCATGTGCGCGATGGTGTTGGCCCACCGGCCCCCATTGCAAAAGGCCGGCCGGGCTTTGCTCTGGGCGGTGACCGCTTTCGGCCTTGCGACGATTGGCTTTGGCCTTTCGCGCTGGTTCTGGTGCTCGTTTTCGATGCTCTTTGCCTGCGGTGCGGCCGACAACATCAGTGTCGTGGTGCGGCACACGCTCGTGCAACTGCTCACCCCGGATGAGAAGCGCGGCCGTGTTTCCGCCGTCAATAGTCTGTTCATCGGGACCTCAAACGAGCTGGGCGGTTTCGAGTCTGGCCTCGTCGCCCACCTGGTCACGCCGGTCTTTTCCGTCGTTTCCGGCGGCGTCGGCACGATCCTGGTGGTCATCCTTGTGGCCATGCTCTGGCCCGAAATTCGGAAATACGGACGCCTGGATGCAGGTTAGCCGTCTGGGAGCGGCAGCCGGCGAAAGGAAAACGAAACGGTCGGCCGAAGCGTGCAACGACATGGATTTCAACCGTGACAAAATCAAATCCGCGGCGGCGACCCTGGCCGCGCGCGGCGTGTTCATTGGCACCTCTTCCTGGAAATACCCGGGTTGGCGCGGCCAGCTTTACCAGGAGGATCGATACGTTTGGCGCGGGCGATTCTCCCAATCGCGCTTCGAGCAAAATTGCCTGGCGGAATATGGCGAGGTATTCAAAACCGTCTGCGTGGATGCCGCCTATTACAAGTTTCCCGATGATCGTTATCTCGAGCGAATGGCGACGGCTGTGCCGGACGACTTCCAGTTTGGTTTGAAGGTGACGGACGAGATCACCATCAAAAAATTCTCAAACTTGCCGCGCTTCGGCCTCCGCGCCGGAAAGACGAACGAGAACTTCCTCAACGCCGACCTCTTTTCAACAGCCTTTCTAAAGCCTTGCGAGCCGTTCCGGAATAACATCGGCGTGCTGCTCTTCGAATTTTCGAGATTCTATCCGGCCGACTACAAATTTGGCCGGGATTTCGCCGCCGACCTCGATACCTTTCTTGGCAAACTTCCCAGCGGCTGGCCTTATGGGGTGGAGATGCGCAACAAGCATTTTCTCCACGAAGAATACTTTTCGGTGCTCCAGCGCCACGGTGTGGCCCATGTCTTTAATTCCTGGGCGGACATGCCTTCGGTGAGCGAGCAGATGGCGCTGCCGCGTTGCCGAACCAATCCCTCTCTAAGCGCCGCCCGGTTTCTGCTCAAGCCGGGCCGAAAATACGAAGAATCCGTCAAACTCTTCGAGCCCTACGACCGGACCAAGGATGCCAATCCCGACGCTCGCGCCGCCGGCGCCGCGTTGCTTCGAGAAGGCGCCCAGACCGGCCCGCAACGGCGGACTTTTGTTTTCGTGAACAATCGCTTGGAAGGCAATGCGCTCCACACTATCGCAGCCATGATCGAGAAGGCGGGATTAACGAACGAATGACAAAGGACACATGACGAAAGAAGCCCGAAATCCGAATGTCGAATTCTCAACGAAACGTTCCTGTCGTGGCGTTGCAAACATTGAATCCAAATTCCTTCGTCATCTGTCATTCCACCTGCGGTTTGCTGGCCAAGGTCGCTTGCGCATTCTCGATCAATTCCTTAATCCGCTGCGCGTCGCCCTTCTTATGACCGTGACTGGCCATGGGATCTGTGCCCCCGGAAGACTCGATCAGGATCTCCGACCAAATCAGGCCGGTCTTGATGTGCACCGAAGCCACTTTGCTGATGCTCATGCTCATCTCATCCATTCGAAACCAGGACCGTTTGCGGCGGCTCACGGCTCTGTCACTGACCTCAATGTACGTAGGGAATAGCAGGTTGCCCCGTGTCCATCGGCTGGCTTGAAAGCTCTCGGTCGGCATAGGGTCACCATGCGAACATATTCAGTTCCAACTGTCGAGTGCGGCGTAACAGTCCCGCCTTTACAACGAGCGCCGCCGGTTCCCCCTCTCTTCCTTTGGAGGAGAGGGTCGAGGAGAGGAGGCTTCTTGTTCGTATTGCATTCGTTCGCTTGTCACCACCATCGACACGCGCTTAATCATCCAGATACCAGAAGGAGTGGACGACTTTGTTGGATTTGTCCACCTGCCACAATTTCTTGAACGACACGCGTTCGACGTGGCCGTCCAATAACGTTGTGTTCGCACCGTCGCTATGCACCGTTGGTCGGGCATTATTGAAAGGAACGTCCGGGTACTGTGGCATCGTGTCGGGAATGCGGTCACCGTTCATGTCCAGGGTAAAATTATACGCCGGCTCGACTGGAGAATAAATGTAATGGCTGATTGAATCCATAAACATCAGCGCATCGGCAGGCTTGCGGATTTGGGTCGCTTTCAACGGCGCGTTGCGCGTGCCGCTCAGCAGCGCGTAAAAGAACGGGGCGGCCAGCCTAAAGTTTGGCCTGTTGCCGTAACTGAAGTTCGCGCCGATCCAGCAGTTCCAATAGCCCGACCAGGTCGCAGCTTCCCCCTTGGAAAAGGGCACAGGACCTAAACTGCCGCCCGGGCACTTGCGCACGTTGTTCGTGTAGATGTCGGTCACGTTGAAAATGATGCCTCCTTGAGTCGCTTTGACGACATACGGCGCCAGTTTCGCGTGCCAGAATTGCTGGGAGTAGTCGTCGCTGTTATCGCCGAAGTAGGGGATCTTGTCCTCAAAATCACCTAGATACATCACCGTGGCATAACCCCAGTTCTTCATGTTTGAGGCGCAGGTCACGGTTTGGGCTTTCGCTTTGGCCCGGGACAGCGCCGGGAGCAGCAGTGCCGCAAGAATCGCGATAATGGCAATCACCACCAGCAGTTCAATCAGCGTGAAACCGCGCGCGGCGACAGGAGGTTTCGCTCTCCATTGCATAAATTCCGTGGTGCTCCCACAACCCATACCCCCGAATCAGATGTCGCGTCAAGAGGGGAGCCCTCCCTTCAGCAGTCTTCAACTTGACCAGGTTTGTTGTAGGAGACGAGGTAACGAGTCTCTGATCCTCTCAGTGCGCCTGAGGAGCTGATCAGAGACTCGTAGCCTCGTCTCCTACAATTGGGGCAGCGAAGATAAAATCGGAGACTGATCCGCCTCTAAACCGTTCCCTGCTCGAGGCGAGCGATGCGCTCCGCCAACGGAGGATGCGTCGCAAACAGCGCCAGCAGCCCGCCAGAGCGGCCTGAAATCTTCAGAGATTGAAACGCCTGCGCCCGCTGTGCCTCCGCGGCGGCAATCTCCGGATCTTGCAGGCGCGCTAGCGCCCGCAGCGCATTGATCATATTTTCGCGACCGGCCAGGCGCGCGCCTCCCGCGTCTGCCCGGAACTCACGAACTCGGGAAAACCAACAGACGACAAGCGTCCCCAATATGGAAAACACGATTTGAAATACTATCACGAGCAGGAATTCGAGCCCTCCCCCGCCGCTGTCGCGATCATCACGCGAACGCATCGCCTGGCCTACCACAAAAGCAAGCACGCGGGACAGGAACAGCACAAAAGCGTTAATCACGCCCTGAATCAGCGTCATCGTGACCATGTCGCCGTTGGCCACGTGGGTGATCTCATGTCCCAACACCCCTTCGACCTCGCGCGTGCCCATTCTCTGCAGCAAGCCGGTTGACACCGCCACCAGGGCACGGCTTCGGGTCGGTCCGGTCGCAAAAGCATTCACCTCGTCCGATTCGTAAATACCTACTTCGGGCAATGCCGGCAGGCCGGCACCGCGGGCCAAACCGTGCACCGTCTCGACCAATTGTCTGAGCTCGGTTTCGGAGGTGTCGGGAGGGATCACTTTCACCCCCATAAACCACTTGGCCATCACCCTCGATAGCGCGAGGGAAATCAACGACCCGGTGAAGCCCCAGACCAGGCACGTCACTGCCAGACCAGCGAGCCCCCCCGCAGGGAAATAATTCCCGACCCTCAGCAGGCCCAGGATTACCGTGATGGTGAGCATCACGAGGATGTTCACCAACACAAACAGGAAAATCCGTTTCGTCATCTGCATGATTTTCATAGCTGTCCCAATCTAAACTTTTTTCGCGGGTTGAACAGCCCCTCTGTGGGGCCCGCAAGTGCCATCGAAAAACTGGCGGAAAGGAGTGTTTGTGCGCCCATTTTCTCACTTGGCCGTATGGGCCATAAGGCCCGATTCGCCACCCTGGAGAAACAACCCTCTGCCATTGCGGGATTGTTTAACAAAGTATCGACGACAGTCAAGCCTTACCCAGGAAGCTCTGGCCACACAAATCGGTGCCAGCATCGAAAGTATCAAAAACTGGGAAGCAGGCCGGGTTCGACCTGTAAAGCAGTTTTGGCCCGCCATCCGCTCAATTCTCACGACGCTTTGACCCAAAAAGGAATGCCAATGCCAGTTACGAGTAAATCGAATCCTATAAGGCAACGAAGCGTCATTCGTTGCCTTTTTTCACACTACCTCTGCTCGGCCTTGCTCGCATCAAACGAGGATCAATCCAGCCAACTCTCTTATCCCCATCAGCATACGGACGGCTCCACCAACTCCATCAACTCCACCAAAAGAAACGCACATCGCCACACCCGGGCGAACAAAATCGATGGCTCCATCTTCAAAAGTGAGAATACAAGTGAGAACAAAATTGTCGGAACTGGTGATTCAAAATAGTGGAAAACATCGATGTCGCAATAGCTTGCGGATCGATTGAATTATCTCAAAGCGAGCAAGTCTGCCCGGCTCTTTCGCACGTGCTTCCACTTGCTCTTCAACGCCTAGCCTATCGCTGCGAACGCTGGGTGCGAAAGTTATTACGGAGAACCGCCGATAACGCAAGGGACGCGCTGTGCTGGCTAACGTTTGTTGGGCCACGCCGCTCATCAGGCTGTATCTTTTCCGACCGGTTTATGGAGTTGCACGGCGAGTAGGCATGATAACCCATCGTGGCATGACGTGACGACACACCAACTTCGGTGTAACTGACTGTCGCGGCGTCGGCGCGATGCATACAGGTTGAGAACGGACCGGATTGAGGCGTATGGGAGCGATGTAACCGCCGCAACCATTCCGCGCGGCCTGCCGAGTGTTGACGAAGCGCGAGCTGAAATGTCCTGCTTCGCACGTACTGCGCTGTCGGCTCATCGAATCCAGAGGAAATCCACTGCTGAGTCTTCCACAGGTGTTTCTCCCGAATCAACCGCCTCAAATTCCATCGCCATTGATGGATCTCGTTAATCGCAGGGAAGATTCCGATGAGGCGAAAAGGATTAATGCGCCTAAGCGGCAAGCGTTGTAGGCTGGCGTCCACAACGCCGGGTGAAGCGGCTGAACAGCTCTTGCTCACGACTTCGCCCCGGCTGATGGATTTCCGCTGAACTCTTTGAGGAACGGAATACCAGTTTATCAGCGCCAGACACGCGCCGGAGTCATTCACCGCGATCCACGTTCCGCCATTCGGTTCGGATGGACAAAGCACCTTGCGCCCATTCCGTTCCTTTGTTGTGGGCGGCAAACCAGGCGGTCGTGTCAGCTTCTCGTCTCGATTCATGCCGAGACAGTAGCCCCTTCGGCGCGCGATGAACGTGACGGAGCACATCGCAACTCAATCCGCTGCCGGGTAGGTGGAAGAAAGCCGAGAATACTTCCGCCATTCGCGCCAGATGACTGAAAGCTTCATCGGCGCGAACCCGCGCTTGCGATTCACCGCGCCTATGGCAAACACTAAATTCCATTGCCGGAAAAGAGTGCGGTAAGCGTCAGCGAGGGAATTGCGCGCGTCGTAAATGCTCGTGGCTTCGGAAGCCGCGCCGTTTAGTTCGATAATCTGAAAGTTTTTCCCTGCACGTAAGTCGTCTTCGCTCGCGAAACGGATGTCATAGCGACCGATGTAAAAACCGGAAAGTCTTTGGGATATCTCATCAATGCGCTCGACCAGCGCCGGAGTGCAGAGGTGCATCCCGTCCTGAAAGATGCAACCCTGCGCATGGTTGCCAGCCTCGACGAGCTTGAGCGCTTCTCCGGTGGTCAGGACCTCGTCCCGCCGCGACTCAAAACGACAAAGATACCTACTTGCTATGAACCGGGCGCGAGGGTCGCGCCGGATTAGTTCGGAGATCGCGGATCGTCCATCACCCACAATCTCCGGGAACATTTTTTCCGTAATAGCAAAGATGTGTCCCCGTGATTCGTCAGGAAAGCGGTAATAGAATACGCCGACTTCCAGCGGGCCGGGCGCATATCGCTGCACCACCAAGGCAGCCGAGGTTTGCCGCAAGTACTCCTCCGCCTGCCGGTGGGTGCGAATGACTTTGACACCCAGACCACGCTGGCCGACATCCGGTTTAATGATGAACGGATAATTCAGCTTTAAACGCAGGATGATTTCATCGAGAGACAGTAATCGCGCCTCGGCCGAGTCACCGGAGATCACCGCGGCTTCGGCCGTAAAGGCCGGGCTGGTCAGAAGCAGCTCTTTCAGTGTACCCGTTTTCGATTCACCAATTACCCCGCCGGAGAAAATGCCTGGGTTCGCTGTGGTCGGCAGACCCAGCCCTCGGTGTTTGAGGGCAAGCCACAAGCAGTGGACTGCGACCGGCGGATAGAACATCCATGCCGGCCAGAATTCCCAGTGAAACCAACGTCCTAGCGCATTTGCCGCATGGCGAAAATCCACCTTCCCAGCTACGCGTCGTGTCACTTGCAGCACGATGAACAGTGCAACTCCGCTCCCCAGCAGCATCAGGCCGCCGTGCTTATAAGCGTTCAGCCAATGGGCAAGCCGAACGCCGAGCGTTTGGGCCAGCCATAGGACGGCGAGTGTCCAGCCGAATGATGCTGCGCCAGTTACAGACAGAAACTTCGACAGCGGCAGGCGCAAGAAACCGGCTGCCAAATATGTAGGCAGCCGTGCGCCCGGGAGCATTCGGCTAAGAATTAGAATAGGTGTCCCTCGTTCGGCGAACCAGCGTTCGCTTTTCACCACCTTTTTCGCAAAACGGCGCAATGAGGACCGTTCGAACCATCCCCGCCCCGCGTAGCGGGCGAGGGCATAAAGCCCGACGTCGCCAATCCAGATACCCAAGAAACAAGCCGCAAATGCCACCGGCCAGGAGATTCCACCGGTGGCGAGTAACAAGCCAGCGCCGACAGCAGCGACGTCTTCCAGCACGAACGTCGCCAGGAAGAAACTGGCCGCCTTTGCGAATGGCAACCACTCGACGATCTGCTGCGGCGTCCAGGGAAGGGTTTGTGTCATTGGGTCTTGGTTTAAGATTTATGAATTAGGATTTAGGACTTAGGATCCAGGATTGAGCCCTCACGCCAAACAAATCATAAATCATAAATCATAAATTGATCAGGGCCTCCTTACGCCGGCTGCCACGGTTTCCAGGTGCTTGAGAGTGCTCGGCGCGACGCCGAAGCCAGCCGGCATCTTCAATCCCATAACTCCGCACATTATGCCGATGAGCGCGTAGTGATGCACCGCGTGCGTCACAGAGTACATGATTTCTCGACCGACCGTCGAAGGCGAGGCTTGTGAGCCGGTCGTCGTGTAGCTCGTCTTGCAGGTGACACTCAGCGTGCGTTGTAACAGATCTGGATCAAGCTGCTCGTAGCCTTCTCGAAGTTCTCGTGTTGCATTCAAGGCCGCAAAACGGTCATGCTCGATTAGTGTGTCGCGTTCCCGGTGGTCATAATTCAGATCACCTTGAACCGTCGAGTCCAGCAGGGTGCGGAAATGATCCAGGCAATGCCGGTAATGCCCGCCGATGGATGCGTTAAAAGCTACGGCCACTTTGCGCGTGTAGTCTTCGTCGCTCAGTTTCGTAAGCAGCGATTCACCTTGAGCAAGTGTTTCAAGAACAGACTGAATGAGCTCCTCAGATTCGAAGTGGTTGATTTTCATGGATTGCCAGGTGCGAACACGTTTTCGGCGAACGGGATTTGACGGCGATGAATGAACAGCGTCATCAACGCCGTGACGAACACGATGATGGCAAGAGCAAACAACAGTCCCCCATCATCTTTGACTACAATTCCGAGCTTCGTCAGATGGCTGCCAATCGCTCCGAGCATCACTCCGGCGGCGAGGATGGCGCCCAACCAGGCAGTGCGAGGAAAGAGAAGTAAGGCAGCAGCAAACAACTCGGCCACGCCGGTGGCGTAACGTCCCCACGGCTCAAGTCCCACTTTCGTGAAAATGTAAACGGACTCCTCCGCGCCGGTGAACTTGAAGTAGAGCGTTTGGAGCAGGATGACCGCTGTCACAACTCGACAAATCCAACTCATCGCAAGTAAAGGAGTTGAGAGCATGTTCATTTTAGCGGGAGTGAAGACGCAGCCGCCGTCAGTGGAAAAGCGTGAGATCATTTCCCCTTTTTCTCGACCAAGCCGGGCCAGTTACTGTCAGCCTTGACAAGGTTGGATTTGGTGTCCTTGTTGAAATCGTCTCGGACCCCCTTGCTGTATTGGAGCAACAACCGTCCATTCACGATTTGAAAGGCAGTTACGTCAATCGGGACCAGCTTGTTTCGCGAAACCCCGTATGCGCAAAATCCACCGAAGGCCGGTTCGTATTTCGCCGGGTCGGCTTTGAACAAATATCGGTGCTCTTTCGAGGCGAAGTAGTAGAGCGCCCCGTTGTGGTGCGTCGCGAATTCGGGCCTGCCTTTCACCGGTTTGCTGTCGGCGAAAAATGCGACCGGGTCATAGCCCTGAATGGCCAGACCATTGTTGTCGAGGTTAAGCAGCGACCTGGATTGGGCGATTAGGGGAAGGGCAAGTGTCACAACAACCCAGGCTAAAAGGAGCTTTTTCATCACCCTGTTAGTCGAAAGTGCAATGACCACCTTACAACTCTTTTGCGACAAAACCGGGTTTCCAACTCCATGGCAGAGGACGGCTGGTTCCTGCAGACCTTGGCTCCGACTGCATCTTACCAC
>JACXTT010001068.1_pt1 | contig 46661 bp, 44 predicted proteins | sample 9270951 | NCBI WGS metagenome assembly JACXTT01 (sample SAMN15532306, study PRJNA645909) | rock metagenome | isolation source: weathered quartz diorite | place: Puerto Rico | collected 2017-06-21 | reverse complement strand
GGCGGGGGCCGTCGCCGTGGGGCCGTGCCTCCCCGTCCTGGGCGCGTGTCGGTGTGCCCGCTGCGCCACGGTCGAACGGCGGCGGGAATCGGGGATCGTGCTGGCGGCCGCGTGGGGCACCCTTCCCCTGGGCGAGGCCGCGGGGCGCCGCGGGGCGGCGTCTCGGATCGCCGCCGCCGGGCTCGTCGTCGTCGGGGCGATCCTGCTGGCCGTCGCCCGCTGAGCTAGGCCGCGGGCTCGCTCGAGGCGTCCTGCGCCGGGCGCCGCCCGAAGATGCGCCGCTCGCCCAGGCGGCTGTTCACCAGCGCGACGCCGCCGATGACCATCGCCGTGCCGATCAGGACGTATTGATCGATCGTCTCGCCGAACATCACGGCGCCGGACACGATGCCCACGATCGGCAGGAAGTAGGCAAGGATCGAGGTTCGCGTCGCGCCGATCCGCCCGAGCAGGCGGAAGTTCAGGAGGTAGGCGAGCCCGGAGCCGAAGATCCCCAGCCAGACCACGGCGATGATCGCGTTCGGGTTCCAGGCCACGTCGAACGGCCGCTCCTTGATCAGGGCCAGGGCGGCGATGATGACGAACGCGAAGCCGACCTGGAAGACGGCCGGAATCATCGGTCGGAGGCCGCGAATCTTGGCCCTCGCGAACACGGCCCCGATGCCGTAGGCGATCGTCGAGCCGACCAGGGCCAACTCTCCGGAGACCGCGCCGCCGGTGCTTGCGGCGAGGCCCGGCAGGACGATCACGACGACGCCGGCGTAGCCGACGAGCAGGCCCGCGAGTCGATTCAGGGTGATCGGCTCGTCAGGAAAGGTCAACGCCGCGAGCAGGATCACCACGAGCGGGACGGCGCCGTTGATGATCGCGGCGATCGCCGAGGGGACCGACTGCTCGGCGGTCGTGATGAGCGTGAACGGAATGACGATGTTGATGACCGCCATGATCAGCAGGTTCAGATACACCCGCGGGCTGCGCGGCAGCGGCTCCTTGGCGACGATCACGACGGTTGCGAGGAGCGCGAACCCGATCAGCAGGCGCGTCGCGATGAGGGTGAAGGTCCCCAGGCCGTTCTCGATGCCGAGCTTGATGAACGCGTAGCTCGTGCCCCACATGAGCCCGAGGATCAGAAGCAAGAGCCAGTCGGAGCGCGTCGGGCGGGCGATCACCGTCTGAGTGTATCGCGGGCTTGGCCTAGGCGAGTGTGCCAAATCCGACCGCCGCCCACCGCGGCCCGTGTCGGTCCCCGTCCCGAAAGATCGGTCGACGTTCGGACCGTTCCTCGGTCGGATGACCGATGCCCGACGAGGACGGTGGGGCGACCTTGTCCACACGGTTCGATGTCGACCGACAGATCAGGACAGGAGGTACTCATGGCCAAGTTCATGGACGTCCACTCCGGGTTCTTCGGGGTGACCCAGGAGCAGCTTGCCGAGGCCCACGGTCGCGACCTCGCGATCGAGGCCGAGGAGGGCGTCCACTACGAGCAGGCGTGGCTCGACCCGGTCGGCGGCAAGGTGTTCTGCCTTGTCTCCGGTCCCTCGAAGGAGGCCGTCATGCGCATCCACGCGCGCGCCGGCCACCCGACTGCAGACGTCTACGAAGTTCCGTACGAGGTGTGATGTGAAGATCCAAATTCGCGCGTTGTTCGCGCTCTCCTTCGCGCTCGTGTTCGTCGCCGGTCTGGCGGGCATCGCCGATGCCGCGGGCAAGGCCGACCTTGCCGCTGTCCGCCAGGTCACGGACAAGTACCACGACCTGTCGGCCGCGCTCGCGGACGGCTACGTCGAGTTCTACAAGTGCACGGAGCAGCCTGGCGTCGGCACGATGGGCCAGCACTATGTGAACCTGTCGCTCGCCGGCGATCCGGCGGTCGACCCGCTGAAGCCCGAGGTCCTCGTCTACGCGCCGAAGCGCAGCGGCGGGCTCAAGCTCGTCGCGGTCGAGTACGTGACGTTCGACACGAGCTCGCAGCCGTGGGTCCTCGGCCAGCCGATGCTGTTCCGCCCCGCGGGCAACCGCTACGGCCTGCCGAACTTCTACGAGCGGCACGCCTGGATCTGGCAGGGCAACCCGATGGGCACGTTCAACGACTGGAATCCGGACATCAGCTGTCTCGGCAATGGGGACAACGGCGGCTGAGCCCCGCCGATCCCCGCAGGGGTCAGGGAGGCCGGTCTCGGCGACGGGACCGGCCTCTTCGTTTGTCTGCGCTGTGCCGGCGATTGGTCAGTTCGAGGACGCGGCGCTCAGCTGGGATCCCGCAGTGGGCTCGCCGACTCGGTCGGAGGGTCTCCCTACCGGGCGGATCGTTGCCACCCAGGCAGCAACCTCTGCCCGTCGCGCCACGCCGAGCTTGGCGAGGATGTGCTCGACATGCGCGCTCACGGTCTTCGGTGAGACGACCAGCTCGGTGGCGATCTCCGCGTTGGTCATGCCCACCGCAATGGCGCGAGCGACCTCGAACTCCCGAACCGTCAGCGGTCGCCAGGGCTCGTCGTCGAGCCCCCGCCCTCGATTTGCGCGAGACAGCTCGTCGACCCTGGCGAGCAGCGGCTCGCTCCGGAGGGCGGTCGCGCGGTCCCGAACGGCTGCCAGCGCCTCGGCGGCGTCGGCAGGGCGGTTCATGCGAATCAGGCAGGCCGCCAGATCGAGGCGGGCCCAGAGCGCCTCCCAGATGCGGCCGCGCTCCTCCCAGCCGCGGATCGCACGCTCGAGGCTCTCGCGGGCCGGTGTCAGCGAGCCGGCGGCAAGTCGCACCAGCCCGTCGGCGTGGCTCAGAGCGGGGCCGGCGATCGACTCCCAGCCGGTCAGGTGCTTGCGTACCTTCGCGAGCCAGCGCTCGGCCTCGTCCGGCCTGCGCGCCGCGAGGAGGCTCCGCGTGCCGGTGAGAACGAATGGAATGAAGAGCGCACGCTCACTCGACGTCCTGGAGAGGTTCCAGGCCTCTTCGCACCGCCCGGTTGACGAATCCGGGCGATTCGCCAGGAGGTCGGCCTCGGCGAGGCCCCAGAGCGGGCGGAGGAGGTACTGGACCTCGCCGATCCTTCGGCCGGACGCGAGCGATTCCTCGAACCAGCGCCGCGCATCGTCGAGCTTGCCGCGCCCAAGCGCGACGTTTCCGATCACATCCTCGGAGCCGTTCATGCCGCGCCGGCAGCCGCGATCCACGAGCTGCTGTCGCGCCAGCTCGTCGGCCGCGTCCCACATGCCCGTGCCCCAATCGACGATCGCCCTCGTATTGGCGATCTCCTGGCGGCAGTGCGACTGCTCGATCGCGTCGGCGTACTGCAGCCCTTCGCCGATCGCGACCTCTGCGGTCTGCCGGTCCATCACCCGGGCGGCGAGGATGGCCAGGTTCCGATAGCCCGTGACGCCGGTCGATTCGTAGCCCGCATCGCGCGCTTCCCGCGCCGCACGCATCCCGTCGCGAAGCCCGCTCTCGTAGTGCCCGCTGACGATATCGATACGGGCCAGCAGGAGGTCCGCCTCGAGGACCTCCTCGCGATAGCCCAGTGCTTCCGCGAGCGCTCGCAACTGATTCGCGAGCTCCCGTGCAGCGACCAGATCCGATGCCCCGAACCGGGTGCTCGCCGCGGACCCGAGAAGGTACGCGCGCAGCCTCTCCCGCTCGGGCGACTCGGGCAGCGCCATCACCTCCGCCAGTGCCTGGTCCGCGAACGCTCGGACCTCGGCATTCGGCTCGCCGCCGCGCGCCACGCCCACCGACATCCCGATGAGCATGCCCGCCGCCTCGAGCGGTCGTCCCGCCTGCAGGTACAGCTCCCGGGCGCGGGTCGCGGCGGCCACGCACTCCGCATTTCGTTCGATGGCGGCCGCGGCGTTCTCGAATTGCGCGTAGAGGTTCGCCTGCTCCACGACCGGCAGGTCGGCGGGCATGTTGGCGATCGCACGCTCGAAGAGCTCGTATGCCTCCTGGCGCGCCGAGATCCTGCTCGCCTCCTCCGCCGCGGTCAGCGAGGCCCGAAATGCCTGCGGCTTGAGGCCCGCCCGGTCGTAGTGGCGCGCGGCGTAGACGACGCTCGAGCCCTGGAGGCTCATCACGAATTCTGCCGCCTGCGCGTGGAATCTCCGCCGCTGCGTCGGCGGGATGTCGCTGTAGATCGCGTCCCGGAGCAGCTGGTGCCGGAAGTCGTAGTAGCCCTCGTCGACGTAGTCGAACGGATGCAGGATGGCGGCCTGGACCAGCTCCTCGAGCGCGGCTTCGATCTCCGCGGGGGATCGACCGGCGACGCCGGCGATTGCCTCCGGGCCGAAGCATCGCCCGATGACCGCACCCGCCCGGCCGATCAGCCGGGCGTCCTCCGACAGGCGTCCGAACCGGGCGATGACGGCGTCGCCGATCGTGTCGGGCACATGCGCCTCGCGGATCAGGCGCCCTTCCTTCCGGTCGTCCGGATCGAGGGCGGCGAGGAGCTCCTCGATATGGAGCGGGATCCCGTTGGTCCGCTCGTAGACCGCCTCCACCACATCGCTCGCGGCGGGCAGGTCGCCGCCGAGGATGAGCGTCGTGGCGATCCCGGTCTCCTCGAGCGTGAAGCGCCGCAGGCGAATCTCCTGGGCGAAGCGCTGGCCGAGGAGGCGTGCGCGCCACTCGCGATGGATCGTGTCGGCCGGGAACTCGTCGGCTCGATAGTCGCCGAGGATGAGCAGCGGCCGATCAGCCGCGCCGCGAGCCAGCTCGCCGATGACCTCGAGGCTCATCTCGTCGGTCCAGTGAAGGTCCGGGAAGGTGAGGAGCGTTGGCCGGTCGACGTCCTTGAGGAACCGGTCGGCTATCGACCGGACCAGCAATCGCCGGGCGCCGAGGGCGTCGCCAGGGTGCTTGCCGTCCATGGCCAGGATGTCTTTCGAGAGGGCGCCCCATTCCCGGTCGCCGCGCGAGCTGAACACGAGATCGCGGATCGACGCGAGTGGGACTTGATGATCGTGCGGCGAGACCGCCCCGCCGTTGATCCGAAATCCGGCGGCCTCGGCCTTCCGATAGATCGCGCGCATCAGGCGGGTCTTGCCCAGACCCGCCTGGCCCGAGAAGAAGACCGTGTGCCCGTGGCCCTGGCCAGCGTCGGCGATCAGCCGGTCGGCGAGCTCGAGCAGGTCGTCACGCCCGATGAGGATTGGGCACAACACCGTTCCGACTGGGCTCATCGCCGCGAAGTGTAAGAGCAGTTCAGCGGACCTTCCATCGGTCGGACGACCGATGAGGCCTCGATTCAGATCTCGCGCGTGGTGGCGATGGCGACGTCGCGGACGAGGTGCGTGTCCGGCGCCCACGAGCGGGCGAGGATCACATGGAACGTTGCTTGGGCGCGCCCGTGAGGCAGCTCGATCGTCGGCAGCGGTCGGGCATCGATCGAACCGTTGACGTCGAGCACCAACGATCCCTGGAACGTCCCAGTCGAGGCGAGGACACCGGACCAGGCGGTGATCGCCTCCTTTTCTCCCTCGCTTACCGTCGCCTCGACCTCGACGCGCAGCTCGGCACGGATCTCCTGGAGCTTTGCCGGCTTCGGCAGCGACAGCTCGACACGCCCCGAGAACGGCTCGCCGCAGGCGAGCGGCATCGGTTCGAGCTTGATCGATGCGGTGACGCCGTCGCCTGTGATGTCGACCGAGTCGTACAGGGCGAACTCGCCGACATGGACTGCGCCCGCGCGAAGCAGGGCCGTCGGCTGCGCGACGACGACCTCGCGCGTGACGCGCGCGTCGAAGCCGCTCTCGATGTCGACCTTCGCCTCGAAGGTCCAGTCGAGCCCGGCGTCGTCGGCAACCAGCGTCGCCGGGCCCATCGCCGGCACGGGCTGCTCGAAGGGCGCCTGCCACGTCTCGTCCGGGGCAAGGCTCAGTGGGCCGTGCACCTGCACCGGCTCCGGCAGCAGGTCGTTCGTTGATGTGACCACGCGCGACGTTGTATTGCCGTTCGCGTCGCGTTCGGTCACGGTATGCCGCCAGTGCTCCTCGGCAAGGAGGCCGACGAGCACGCCCCGCGCCTCGATCTGGTGTTCTGCGCGAAGGACCAACCGGCCGCTGACCAGGCGGCCGGGCAGCAGCACCGAGCGGTCGAGCTCGACGTGGAACGTGACGCCGCCGGAGCTGCCCTCGAAGACGATGCCCTGCGCGCTTGGCGTCGTAGCGGGCGTCGGAACGGGCACCGGAGAGGTCTCGGTCACGCAGGCGAGCGTATCGGGTCGCCGAACCCCGCCGCTACCATCGGCTCGGAGGAGGCGGCGGCTCGGGATGCTCACCATCGAAACGATCAGGCAGGCGCCCAAGGCGCTCCTCCACGACCATCTCGACGGCGGCCTCCGGCCCGCCACGGTGATCGATCTCGCGCGCGAGTATGGCTACGACCGCCTGCCGACGACCGACGTCGATGATCTCGCGAGGTGGTTCCGCCGCGGCGCCGACCGCAAGTCGCTGGAGCTCTATCTCGAGACCTTCGAGCACACCGTCGGCGTGCTGCAGGACCGCGAGGCGATCATCCGCGTTTCCGCGGAATGCGCCGAGGATCTCGCCGCCGACGGCGTTGCCTACGCCGAGGTGCGCTACGCCCCGGAGCTCTCGACCGAGAAAGGCCTGACCCTCGACGAGGTCGTCGAGGCGAACCTCGAGGGCTTCCGGCTCGGCAGCGTGCGGGCCGCCGACGCCGGCAATCCGATCGTGATGAAGGTGCTGGTGACTGCGATGCGCCAGGCGGCGCGGTCGGTGGAGGTCGCCGAGTGCGCGATCCGCTGGCGCGACGCCGGCGTCGTCGGCTTCGACATCGCCGGCCCCGAGGCCGGCTACCGCCCGACGCGCCACCTCGAGGCGTTCGACAAGGTCCGCCAGGAGAACTTCCACATCACGATCCACGCCGGCGAGGGCTTCGGCCTGCCGTCGATCTGGGAGGCGCTCCAGTTCTGCGGCGCTGAGCGCCTGGGGCACGGCGTCCGGATCGTCGACAACATCGAAGCGCTGCCCGGCGGCTCCTATTCACTCGGCCGGCTCGCCGCGTTCGTCCGGGATCGCCGCGTGCCGCTCGAGATGTGCCCGACGTCGAACGTGCACTCGGGCGCGGCAGTGTCGATCGAGAGCCACCCATTCGACCTGCTGCGGCGGCTCCGATTCCGGGTCACGGTCAACACCGACAACCGGCTGATGTCGAACGTCACGTTGTCGTCGGAGTTCAAGGTCCTCGACGACGCGTTCGGGCTCGGCCTGGGCGAGATGGAATGGTTGACGGTCAACGCCATGAAGTCGGCGTTCGCCCCGTTCGACGAACGGCTCCGGATCATCAACGAGGTCGTGAAGCCGGGTTATGCGCACCTGCGCATGGCCGAGAGCCGGGTCGCGGTCACCGCCGGCTGACGCGTCGGCCAGACCGGGGTCAGCCGCCCGTGACGGTCAGGGTGCCCTTCATTCCCAGCTGGTCGTGGCCGTTGAGCTTGCAGACGAACGTGTAGTCGCCGGGTTTGAGGCTCAGGGTGGCGTCCTTTGTCTGGCCTGCTCCGATGAGATCGATCCCGCCCACTCGCTCGTCGCCCTTGAACACCTCGAACTGGTGATTCTGGGAGCCAGCGTTCCGTACTGAGACCGCGACCGCACCCGTCGGAACCGTGAGGGAGCTGGGCGTAAACCGGTACTCCTTTGCCTCGAAGGTGACCAGACCCGACGGTGCGGCGGTCGCCGGCCCCACGCTCGCGAGGCTCCCACCGCCGCAGGCGGCCACGCCGGCCATGAGGACGAGCGCGAGCGCCGCGAACGCGACGGGAACGCGAAGAGGCTGTATGTCACGCAACCGAGAGCTCCGATGAATCAGCCGGCCACGGCGGGCGGCGCCGGGCGTCGAATCAGCGGGCGGTCGGCGATGAAAAGGACGAGGACCGGCACGAGATAGGCGATGTATCCGATCAGCTCGAGCGGTGTCGGGGAGGATCGGTAGCCGAACAAGCCGCGGAGCACGCTCCCCAGCGCGCCATGATCCGGCAGCACTGCGTTGAGATCGAACGCGACGCCCGTGTTGGCGATAAGCCCTGCGTCACCGAATTCGCCGATCGCAAAGGCGACGAGGCCGGCCGACACGAAGATCAGGACCGTGCCGGTCACTGTGAAGAAGCGTCGCAGGTTGACCCGTACCCCGGCCACGAAGATCGCCCAGCCGACGCCGACCGCGACAGCGAACCCGACTGTGCCTCCGAATACGGTATCGAGGCCGGTGCCGTTGAGCGAAAAGATCGGGATCAGGAACAGGACGGTTTCGACACCCTCCCGGATGACTGCGACGAACGCGAGCGCGACGAGTGCAAGCGTCGTGCCTTCCCCGATGGCGAGGTCGACGCCGTGCTCGAGCTCACCCTTGAGCGCGCGACCCTGGCGGCGCATCCAGAAGAGCATCCACGTGAGTACGCCCACGGCGAGCAGACCCGCAAGGCCCTGGAGGCCGTCCTGGACGAGCTGCGGCAGTTCCTGGATCGTCAGCGTCACCGCCACGCCGATCGCGATCGAAAGGGCGATCGCCGCCCCGACCCCCATCGCGACCTTGGGCAGGGCGTCGCGCCGGCCGATCCTGACGAGGTACGCGGCGACGATGCCGACGATGAGAGCGGCCTCGAGACCCTCGCGGAGCATCAGGAAGAACGTTGCGAGCATCGCTGCGGTGAGATCCTCGGACTCAAGCGGTCTTGTGTGGTGGGCTCAAGGGCCCTTGAGTCGAGAGGCTACCAGAGAATTTCGGCGGCCGCTATCGCGAAAAACGAGCGGCGGGCGGCGCTACGTCGGGCGCAGCGTCCGCAGGTACGGCTCGACGCTCAGGCGCCAGGTATCGAACGAGAGGAGCGGGGCCGTGAGGGTCGCCACGATGGCCCGATCGCCGCGCATGCCGATGACCGCGAGGAAGTGCAGCTGGTGGCCCTGGAACGTGCCGATGTAGTCGAGCTGGCCGAGCGTTACGCCGGAGGCGTCGAACTGGGACTGCGACACGAGCCGGAAGTCGGGCATGAGCGAGGGCCCCTGGCTGACCGACGTGCTGATGTAGTCGGTCAGGCTGAGGCCCTGCGACGCCTGGGTGAGCACGTTGACATTCGGCCGGAAGCCGTTCTCGACAGGCCCGATGAACCAGGATTCGACGCCCTCGACGACGCCACCGGCGTGCAGCTCCCAGGCGGGATCGACGCGCATCGTGTACGCCCCCTCCGGGTCGCTGTAGCCCGTCCCGATGGTCGGTTGCGAGCCGCCACACGAGGCCATCGCGAACGCCGCGAGCAGGGCAAGAAGGGCACGCATCGGCCGCAGCGTACCGTTCAGCCAGAGTCCGGCAATACCCCGATCAGGCCACGATGTCCGGGCGCCGGTACGGCCCGGTCACCACGACCGCGTCCTCGGACGGCTCGGCGCCGGTGGTGCGCACGACGAACCGGTGATGGACCTCGGTCGCGCCCGCCGAGAGCATGGCGTTCACCGGGCAGTACTTCGTCGCCGACAGCTCGATCGCGCGCCTGATGGCGGCTTCCTCGACGAGCGGCCCCTCGACCACGTGGGTCACGTCGATTCGGGTGAGGACCTGCGGGTACTCGTCCCGCTGGGTTGCCTCGACGCGGATCTCGTAGCGGCTGATCTGCTGCCGCTTCTTGGACGCGATCGGCCACACGTCCATCGCGCTGCACGCCGCGAGGCAGACCAGCAGCGTCTCGACCGGACTCAGCTCGCCCCGGTCGATGTGGTCGCCGTAGACGATCGTTCGCTTCGTGCCGGTCGTCGCGACGAAGCGATTCCCACCCTCGTGGACCAGCGTCGCGGAGCGCTGTCGGGGCACCTTCGCGATCGACCGATCAGGCGGCGCCCGGCGTCGCCGCCGCGGCGCCCTCGTCGTCCGCGGCCGCCTGGAACTGCTCGCGATACAGCCGCGCGTAGAGGCCACCTCGGGCCAGCAGCGACGCATGCGTGCCGCGCTCGACGATCCGGCCACCCTCGTAGACGAGGATCTGGTCGGCGCGGAGGATGGTCGACAGGCGGTGCGCGATCGCGATCGTGGTGCGTCCGCGCTCGAGCTGCTCGAGGGCGCGCTGGATGAGCCGCTCGCTCACCGTGTCCAGCGCGGAAGTCGCCTCGTCGAGGATCAGGATCCGCGGGTCCTTGAGCAGTACGCGGGCGATCGCGATCCGCTGCTTCTCGCCGCCGGACAGCTTGTAGCCGCGCTCGCCGACGATCGTGTCGTAACCCTGTGGCAGCTCCATGACCCGGTCGTGGATCGCCGCCGCCCGCGCCGCCCGTTCCAGGTCCTCCTGCGTCGCGCCCGGCTTCGCATACAGGAGGTTGTCGCGCACGCTCGCGTGGAACAGGTACGTCTCCTGCGTGACGACGCCAATCACGCGGCCGAGCGAGACGAGGCTGATCTGGCGGACGTCCAGCCCGTCGATCTGGACCCCGCCCGCGTCGACGTCGTAGAGGCGCGGGACCAGGTACGTCGTGGTGGTCTTGCCGGAGCCCGATGGCCCGACCAGCGCAACGAGCTCGCCCGGCGCCGCCTCGAAGTCGATGTCCTGCAGCCCGAAGGGCAGCGGCTCCGGCTCGAGGCGGATCGGCTCCGACGGCACCGCGGCGAGGGCATCGACCGGCAGCTCCTCGGCCTCGTGCCCGTCGAGGAGGTCGCGCTCGCGGGGCGGTGCGGTCGGGTACCGGAACGAGACGTCCCGGAACCGGATCCGGCCGGCCACCGGTCGCGCGGCGAGATCGATCGCGTCCGGCGCGTCGACGATGCCCGGGTCCAGCTCGAGGTACTCGAAGATCCGGTCGAACAGGGCGAGCGCGCCCTGTACCTCGACCTGCACGTTCAGCAGCTGGCCGAGCGGGAAGAACAGCCGCGACTGCAGCGTCGTGAAGGCGACGATGTCGCCGATCGTCGGCGAGGTCGGGTCGCCCTGGATCGCGAGCCAGCCGGCGAGCCAGTACACGAACGCCGGTGTGATCGAGAAGACCGTCCCGACGATCATGAAGAACCAGCGCCCGACCATCGCCTGGCGGATCTGGAGCGCGGCGAGCCGACGGTTGAGGCCGGCGAAGCGCTCGTTCGCGGCATCCTGCTGGCCGAACGTCTTCGTCAGCAGCATGCCCGACACGGATAGGGTCTCCTGGGTCGTCGACGACAGGTCGGCCAGGGCCTCCTGCGTCTCCGTGCTGACCTCGCGCCGGACCTTGCCGACGCGGTAGGTCAGGTACATGAAGAACGGCAGCAGGCCCAGCGACAGCGCCGTCAGCCGCCAGTCGATGAACACCATCGCCGCGATCGTTCCGATCGTGATCGCGAGGTTCGAGGCGACCGACGAGGCGGTATCGGTGACGACGCCCTGGACGCCGCCGACGTCGTTCGCGAGCCGGCTCTGGATCTCGCCGGTCTTCGTCTCGGTGAAGAAGCGCAGCGGCATCCGCTGGAGGTGGCTGTACAGCGCGGTCCGCAGGTCCTGCATGACCCGTTGCCCGATCGAGTTGTTGAGGTAGCTCTGGCCGATGCCGATGAGCCCGGTCACGATCGGCAGGGCGATCATCAGCCCGACGAACAGGTTCAACCGGCCGAAGTCCCGATTCGGCAGGGCGTCGTCGATCAGGAGCTTGAGCAGGTAGGGGTTGACGAGGCCGAGCAGGCTCGTCGCGAGGATCGCCACGACGACGACCGCGACCTGGGCCCGGTACGGCCGGAAGAACGCGGTGATCCGGCGGACCGTGCGCCCGCGCCGCTCCGGCGGGATCGGTTCGTATGCCCCGCCGGCCTTGCCGAACATGCGACCGGGCGGGCCGCCGCCCGCCTGGGCGCGGCGCTGGAAGCCCACGCCGGAGCGACCGCCTACCAAGCGGTCAGCGTGTTGGCTTCGGTGATGCCCTGCGATTCGAGCCAGCGCTCGGCATCGATCGCCGCCATGCACCCGTCGCCGGCTGCGGTCACGGCCTGCCGGTAACGGTGGTCATGGACGTCACCGGCGATGAACACGCCCTCGATCTGGCTGTTGGTCTCGTCGCGCACCACGAGATAGCCCTTGGCGTCGACCTCGAGCCACTCGCGGAACGCCTCGGTGTTCGGCCTGTGGCCGATCGCGATGAAGACGCCCTCGGCGGGCATCACCCGCTCGGCCCCCGTCGCGGTGTCGCGCAGCCGCAGGCCGGACACCTTCTCGTCGCCGAGGACCTCGTCGATCGCGGTGTTGGTGTGGATCTCGATCTTCGGGTTGAGCTTGGCCCGGTCGACCATGATCCGGCTCGCCCGGAACTCGTCGCGCCGGTGGAGCATGTGCACCTTCGAGGCGAAGCGCGTAAGGTACGTCGCCTCCTCGAACGCGGTGTCGCCACCGCCCACGACGGCGATCTCCTTGTCGCGGAAGAAGAAGCCGTCGCACGTCGCGCAGGCCGAGACGCCGCGGCCGCGCAGGCGCGTCTCGCTGTCGAGGCCCAGCCACATCGCGGACGCGCCGGTCGCGACGATCAGCGCCTGGCCGCGGTACTCGATGCCGCGGGCCCAGACCCTGAACGGCCGCTCCGACAGGTCGGCCCGGTCGATGTCGACGTCGACGATCTGCGTCCCGAACCGCTCCGCCTGGGCTCGGAACAGGTTCATCAGGTCGGGTCCCTGGACGCCGTCGGGGAAGCCGGGGTAGTTCTCCACGTCGCTCGTCAGCATCAGCTGGCCGCCGGGCGTCGAGCCGGCGAGGACGATCGGCTCGAGGTTGGCGCGCGCGGCGTAGATCGCGGCCGTCAGGCCGGCCGGACCGGAGCCGACGATCAGCAGCTTGGTCTCGGTGCGGCCCTCGCCCATCGCCGTGAAGCCCGGGCCACCGGGGATCGTCCGGGCCGCGGGCGAGTCGTAGGCGATGTCGGGCAGGGGAGCGGGCGCCGACGGCGCCGCGACCCCGGTATCGCCCGAGAAGTCGATCGATAGCCCGCCGAACGGCGAGGCGCCGGATCCGTTTCGCTCCGCTCCGCCCGACCCGGGCAGGCGGACGGACTCGCCGGCATGATCGGTGCCGGACCGCTGTTTGCTCATTGACGCAAATATACCACCGCGGCCATACCCCAGGGGAGTATTGCCCGACCGGTCATGCGGCCCGCAGCTGCGCCAGGACGGTCGAGCCCAGAAGCTCCAGCTTGTCGGTCTGGTGGACGTCGCGGAGGCTGAACAGGATGTGCTGGGCGCCGGCATCGCCGATCTCCCCGAAGCGCTCGACGATCTGGTCCGGCGTCGCGGTGCCGCCGCCGCCGTCACGGCTCACCCGCAGGTTGGTCAGCGTGGTCCGCTCGATGTCCTCGTACGGCCGGCCGACCGCCTCGCAGTGCTCGCGCAGGACCGCCAGCTTGTGCACGATGGACTCGGGGTTGCCCCAGCCGACGTTGCAGGCGTCGCCGTACTGGGCCACCAGCCGCAGCGTCTTCTGCTCACCGCCGCCGCCGATCATGATCGGGACGCGGGGGCGCGAGATCGATTGCGGCGAGTTCAGTAGCCGCGTCGCGCGGTAGGCCTTGCCCTCGTGACGGCCCTGGCTCCCGAGCGGCGCCTCGAACATCCGGTACGCGATCTGGAGCGTCTCCTCCAGCATCTCGAAGCGCGTCCCGAGTGACGGGAAGGCGAACCCCAGCCCATAGGACTCCTCGGCGTTCCAGCCCGCGCCGAGTCCGAGCCAGGCGCGGCCGCCGGTCAGGACGTCGAGCGTCGTGGCGGCCTTCAGCCAGATGCCGGGCTCGCGGTAGTGAATGCCCCCGACCATCAGGCCGATCCGGGCTCGTTTCGTGAGGGCGGCGATGAACCCGAGTGCCGTCCAGCCCTCGAGCATCGGGTCGTCCGCCGGGCCGACGCCCCGGATCTGGAAGAGGTGGTCCATGACCCAGATCGAGTCGAAGCCCACCTCGTCTGCTGTCCGGACGATCCGCTCCAGCGTGGGCGCGATCGCTTCCGCGCCGCCGGGATAGGTGAACGAGGAGACCTGCAGGCCGAACTTCACGGCTCCGATGCTAGCCGGAGGTCCCTGAGCGCGCCGCCGGCCTCACGGCATGCCGTCAATCAGCGAAAGAGGTCCACGGATGCAGGCATAAGGACATCACGGATCGTGCCCTCGCCACGTTTGAATGCGGCGCCGCGGACGAGCGCAGCGGGCCGGCCGGCGAGCTTGCCGAGGGTCAGCTCCGCCGTGGACGCGAGCTCGTCGGCGACGGCCCGAATCGTCGACTTCATGACTCGACCGTCGTGGTCCGGCGTGCCCCGCAGATCGTCGAGCGGGAGGAGGCCGGACACGCCGATGGCGACGTCGACGATCCCGAAGCGCCACGGCCGGCCGAACGAGTCGGAGATCACCACCGGCACGTCGACGCCCGTTGCCGCCCGCACCGCGGCGCGGATGCGCGCGGCAGACGCGTCCGGGTCGACCGGTAGCAGCGTTGCGACGGAGCCGCTGCCTGGGCCCACATTCGACGCGTCGATACCACCGTTGGCGCACACGAAGCCATGTGCCGTCTCGGTGATGACGACACCGTTGGCCATGCGCACCACCCGTTTCGCCTCGCGCAGGACCAGCTCGACCTGGCGGGGGTCGCGGTCCCAGCGCGTGGCGAACTCGACCGCCTCGGGCCGCGGCTCGATGGTCGTCAGGTCGACGATTGCACCCTCCGCCTTCGACACGACCTTCTGGGTGACCATGAGCACGTCGCCGTCATCGAGCGGCAGGATCCCGTCTGTCCATTGGAGCGCGGCGACGATCCGCGCCGGGAGATCGTCACCCGGGGCGATCTCGGGGATCCCCTCGAGCGCGACGACCTCGATGCGCGACGGCTCAGCCACGCAACGAGCCGATGGCCGCCGCGGCGTCGAGCAGGTCCGCGGGCGTGTCGACGTCGAGCGCGAGCGGGCCGTCCAGCTCGAGCCACGTCGCCCCGGCAGCTGCCGCCAGGGCAGCGTGGGTCGCCCGACTCGACTCGCCGAACGCGGGATCGATCACGTCAGGCGGGCTGACCAGCAACGCGTTCGTGCCGAGGCCGTGCCGGTCGGGCACGATCGCGACCAGCCCGCGCCGGCCAACGGCGGCGTCACCGGCCGCGAGGAGCTCGTCGATCGCCAGGGCCGAGACCGACGGCAGGTCCGCGGGGAGGACCAGCACGGCGGTCGCCGCGCGCGCGACTGCAACGGATCGCGCCGCCTCGATGGCCTGGTTCAACCCCGGCGCACGCTCCACGAGCCCGACCGCCCGCAGGGCCGTGGCGATGCCCGCGGCGTCGGGGTCCATGGTCACCACGATCGTACCGGCGATCCGGCCGGCGTCCCGCGTGGCCACGAGCGTCCGCCGGAGCAGCCGTGTCACGAGCTCGACCCGCTCCTCCGCGTCGAGGTCCCCGCCGAGGCGCGTCTTTGCCGTCTCGAGCCCGCGGATCGGGACGAGCGCCCATGTCCGCGAGAGGTCGGCGCGCGCCCTGGGCTCCACGCCGCGCATCGTAGCCGCGGTTGAGGGATGGACCCTCAGGCGGTCCGGGCGGCCTCGAGCACCTCCGCGGCGAGCCTCGCCCGGCCCGCGTCGCCGGTCATGATCGTGTCTGTCACGACGGTCCTGAGCCCGAGCTCTTGGATCTCGGGTTCCAGGGCCGCGTCCACAGTGTCGAGCACGAAGACGTCGGCGATGCCGGTGTACTGGCGCGCGACGCCGAGGGCCGTCGCCTCGTGGCCCAGCGAGACCAGCATGCGATCCGCCGGGCCCTTGAGGGCGGCGCCGCCGACAATTCCCGACACCGCCACCACCGGCGCGCCGCGGGAGCGGGCGGTCTGCAGGCCCGCCTCGACCCCGGCAACGGACAGGATCGGCCGCACCGAGACGAACGGGTTCGACGGAGCGATGACGATCGCCTCGGCCGCTTCGAGGGCGGCATCGACGTCGGGGCTCGAGCGCGCATCGTCGATGCCGACGAAGCGCAGGTCACGAACCTCCGGCTCCTGGTGGAGCCGCACGAAGTAGTCCTGGAAGGCGAGCCAGCCAGCGTCGGTCAGGACCTCCGTCCGGACCGGTTCATCGGACATCGGCAGGATCACGGCGCGGACGCCGAGCGCATGCTGCAGGTCGCGGGCGATGTCGGTCGGTCGGTCGCCCCTGCGGAGGCGGGCGGTTCGGACGATGTGCGTCGCAAGATCCCGATCGCCGAGGCGGAACCACGTCTCCTCGCCGTAGCGCGCGAGCATCTCCGCCACGGCGAACGTCTCGCCCTCGATGCCCCAGCCCCACTCGCGGTTGTCGATTCCGGCGAGCGTGTACATGACCGTGTCGTGGTCCGGCGACACGAGGAGGCCGTGCCGCTCGACGTCGTCGGCGGTGTTGACGATGACCACGAGCCGCGAGCCCAGATGCGTCTGCAGGCCGTGGGCGAGCTTCGCGCCGCCGACCCCGCCGGCGAGCAGGACGACGGGCGCGGCCATCAGCGCACGCTGGTAGCGTGGTACGGCTGGGTCGTCATCCGCGCGCGGCGCGCCAGCAGCACAACCACGAAGATCGTCGTCTCGACGAGAACGATCGTGGCGCCGGTCGCGGCATCCAGCCAGTAGCTCAGGTAGAGCCCGACGACTGGGGACGCCACGCCCACGGCGATCGCGACCGCCATCAGCCGGGCGAAGCTCGTGGCGACGAGCTGGCCGATCGCGGCCGGGGTCACCAGCATCGCCACGACCAGGATGATGCCGACCGCCTGCAGGGAAACCACGATGGTCAGGGCGATCAGGGCCAGGAAGAGGTAGTCAAGGCGAGCAACGGGCAGGCCGGCAGCCGCGGCCCCCAGCGGGTCGAACGTGGCGTACAGCAGCTCCTTCCACAACGCCGCGACGACGACGAGGACGATCAGGGCCAGGATCGACAGCGCGAGGAGGTCGCGATCGCCGATGCCCAGCACCTCGCCGAAAAGGAACCCGAACAGGTCGCCGACGTAGTTCGGGATCCGGCTGAAGAGGAAGATGCCCAGCGCGAACATGCCCGCAAAGAGGACGCCGATCGCAGTGTCGCCGCGCAGCTGCCCGCGCCGGCTGACCCAGCCGATCGCGAGCGACGTCGCTACCGCCGCGATCGCGGCGCCGAGGTAGAACGGGCCTTTGAGCAGGTACGCGGCGACGACGCCGGGGAAGGCCGAGTGGCTCAGCGCGTCGCCGAGGAACGCAAGGCCGCGCAGGACCATGTAGCTGCCCACGACCGCACACACCAGCCCCACGATCGTCGACGCGAGCAGCGCCCGCACGAAGAACGGAAATGTGAGGGGGTCGATGATGGCGTCAAGCGGGCTCACCGTTGCCGCTCCCCTTCGTGGAAGTGGCGCTCGGCGCCGCGCTCCGTGTCGTGGTGGTGCGCGTCGTCGAGCAGCACCCCGCGTTCGCCGATCACGAGCAGGTGCCCACCGTACGTGCGAGAGAGGACGTCCGGGTCGTTCAACAGCGAGACGTCGCCGTCGGCCATGACCCGGCGGTTGATCCCGACCACCCGCCCGAAGTGCCGGCTCGCCGCAGCCAGGTCGTGAGTTGTCGCGACCACGGTCCTGCCCGCCCGGGACTCCGCCGCAAGCAGCTCCATGAGGTCCTCCTGCGTTGGGACGTCGACGCCGGTCACCGGCTCGTCGAGCAGGTACAGCTCGGCTTCGGCAGCGATGGCCCGGGCGAGGAATGCGCGCCGGCGTTGACCGCCCGAAAGCCGCCCGATCTGGGTTCGTGCGTGGTCGAGCATGCCGACGCGTTCGAGGGCGCCGGCGACCGCAACGCGATCGGCTCGACCCGGTTGACGCAGTGGTCCCAGGCCCGGGAAGCGGCCCATCATCGCCACGTCCCAGACGCTCACCGGGAACGACCAGTCGACGAGCTCCGCCTGTGGCACATAGGCGATGGCGCCCGCTGCGCGCCCGGGCGGGCCGCCGAGGACGTCAACGTCGCCGCGCCATGGCCGGAGAAGCCCGGCGATCAGCTTGAGCAGCGTGGTCTTGCCGCCGCCGTTCGGCCCGAAGACGGCGACGAGCGCGCCGCGGTCGATCCGCAGGTCGACGCGCTCGACGGCAGGCTCACCGTCATAGCCGGCGGTCACGCCGCGCAGCTCGATGACCGGCTGGGCCGCCCGCGTGGTCTGCGCCGCGTGCGGGGGCGCCGTCCCCGTCGCGCCTCCCGTGACGGCTGGGCCTCCCGTCACCGCAGCGCCTTGACGAGCTGGTCCACGTCCCATCGGATCACGGCCTCGTAGCTCGTCACCGGCGGGTCGCCGAGGGAGTCGTCATAGAGCTGCGCCACGACCGTGGCACCGGTCTCCCGCGCGATCTGGTCGACGAGCTGCGTCGGGAACTGCGACTCGCTGAAGATGGCCTTGACGCCGGCGTCCTTGATCGCACGAATCAACGCGGCGATCTCGGCGGCGCTTGGATCCTGCCCCGGCGCCTCCACGGCGACGCCGACGATCTCGATCCCGTACTCGCGGGCGAAATAGGGGAATGCGTCGTGGAACGTCACGAGCCTCCGGTTCTGGGCCGGGATCGTCGCGATCTGCGCCCGAACTTCCTGGTCGAGGGTCGAGAGCCGGGTCTTATACGAGTCGGCATGTGCGGCGTAGTCCGCGGTGTGCGCCGGATCGATGGAGGCGAGCGCGGCACCGATGCGATCCACGTACTTGATCGCGTATGGGACGGCCATCCACAGGTGCGGGTTCTCCGTGCCTGGCTGCTCGCCCGGAAGCAGCTCGACGCCCGGCAGGGCGACACCGAGCTCGACGAGTGGGGTCCCCTTGGCCGCCGCGTTGACGATCGTGTCCCGGAGCCAGTCGTCCAGCCCGAGGCCGTTCATCACCAGCAGCCGCGCCGCGGCCACGCCCCGGACGTCCGCGGGGGACGGCTCGAACGTATGGACGTCTGCTCCCGCCGGAACGAGGCTGGTGACGGCGACGAGGTCGCCGCCGACGTTGTGCACCAGATCGCCGAAGACGGTCGATGTCGCGACGACCGCGATCCCGCCGGTGCTCGGCGAGCTCACTTGCGATGAAGTGCAAGCCGCGACCGCGTACGCGCCGATGACGACCGCGATCAGACGGAAGACAGATCGAGGCATCAGTCCGTCCGGAGCGTCAGCTGACACTCGGGACACGTCCCGAAAAGCTCCAGGCGATGGGTGTCGATGCGGTAGCCGCTCGCCGCGCCGATGGCGGACGCGACGCGCTCCAGGCCGCCATCCTCCACCCCCGTGGAGCGCCCGCATGACGAGCACACGACGTGATGGTGATGCTCCGGTGCGCAGGCGACGAAGGTGTGTTCGCCGGACGGCAGATCCAGGCGTTCCACGATGCCGAGGTCGGCGAGGATGTCGAGCGAACGGAAGACAGTCGCCCGGTCAACACCGAGCCGGCGTCGTATGGATTCGTCGACGAGGCGCTCCGCGGTGAAGTGGCCGGCGTTCTCGGCAATCAGCCCGGCCAGAGCGCGCCGCGGCGCGGTTCGCCGGTAACCCGCTCGACCCAGCGCCTGCATGATCTCGGTTGCCTGGACCATGTCGGGACAATAGCTTCATTGCGACTGAGTCGCAATAAGTGCCGGCACCGACCCGACGCCAGGCACAAAGCGCTGCGTGGTGGTGCGCGCGCGCACCTGGTAGATGTCGATGTAATGCACGAGCCAGGAGTGGTCGGTATTCTCGCTTGACCAAGCTGGGGACGGCGCGGCGTCGTCGTTCGGCCAGCAAGTGCAGGGGACGATGGAGGAGTCCTCCGATCCGCGCGCAGGGAGGCACGAGCCTTCAACCACGGATCGCGAACCCGTCCGGACCCTCTGTGCCCGACAAAGCTCATCGGCGCACGCGAACAGGAGGATCGCTCACAGTCCATTCGCTCTTCGCCGCGCCCTCAGGCGCCACGGCCATCAGTGGCGCCTCGAACAGGGCCCGCGCAGCATCTACAGGAGGAAGGAATGCTTCGTCGGAAGCCAACCCTGCGCTCCAGGATCCTGGCCCTCTTCGGCTCGGTCCTGCTGCTGCCCCAGCTGCTCGTCATCACCGGGGTCTCTGCCGCGGGCGACGACACACCGTTCTACAAACCGGGCACCCAGGTGCCGCAGCTGAACGAGGAGTCCGAGCAGAGGCTGCTCGAACAGGACCTCTCATTCATCCAGAACCGCCTCGCCGGTGACAGGCCGCTGACGATCTCCGAGGCCGGGGCCCTTCGCTCACAGGCGGCGCACGCAGCCCAGCTGATTCGCCAGTTGGGGCCCGCCACGAGCGGTCCGCAGACGTTCACAGGGGCCTGGAGCCAGGTCGGGCCGAACCCGATCGTGCAGCTGACGCGAAGCACGCCGATCTTCACCGCCATGTCCGGGCGCATCGGCGCTCTCGCGATCCGAGCGAACGGCGACATCATCCTGGGCGGCGCCCAGGGCGGGCTGTGGCTCTATAACTCCACGTCCGGCACCTGGTCGCCGACGAGCGACGACGCCGACACGCAGTCCATCGGCGCAATGGCGACCGCACCGTCGAACGACGCCGTCGTCTACGCCGGCACTGGCGAGGGCGCCCTCTCCGGCGACAGCTACTTCGGCAACGGCGTCCTCAAGAGCACCGACGGTGGACACAGTTGGGTCCACGTCGGTGGTGACTTCTTCCAGAGCGTCTCGATCTCGCGGATCGTCGTCGATCCGACGAACGCGAATCACCTGTGGGCGGCGGTCATCCGTGGCCGCGGTGGCAAGCAGCGCGTAACCCCGACGCCGCACTCGAAGTTCGGCCTGTGGGAGTCATGGGACGGCGCCAATTCCTGGACGCTCCGCAGGGAGGCCAAGGTCGAGAGCAACGGCGCCACCGACATCGAGATGGATCCCCAGAACCCGCAGGTGCTGTACGCCTCGTTCTGGCAGGACGCCATCTACAAGAGCATCGACGGCGGCGCGACGTGGACCACGGCGATGACCGGGCTGCCGCCCGGTGGCGCCGGCGGTCTCGCCGCGGCCCGCTACTCGATCTCGATCTCGCACCCGGCCGGCCAGGGCGCCGTCCTGTACGTCGGCTATCCGGCACTGGACGCGACGGGCGACACGCCGTCGCGCGTCTTCAAGTCCACGAACAACGCGGCGAGCTGGTTCGAGCTGCCCACCGGCAGCGGGGCGGACTCGGTCAAGGACTACTGCGGCGAGCAGTGCTCTTACGACAACGTCATCGAGGCCGATCCGACGAACCCGAACATCGTGTTCGCCGCGGGCCAGTTCAACTACGGCATCGGCTCGGGCGGCATCTTCCGCTCCGACGACGGTGGCCAGACCTGGAAGAACCTGGGCTGGGACCAGCACCCGGACTTCCACGCGCTCGCGATGAATCCCGCGAACACCGCTCAGGTCGCCGTCGGCAATGACGGCGGCGTGCGGTTCAGCGCCGATCGCGGCGGCCGGCCGAATGCCGCCGATCCGCTCAGCGCCGCCGACTGGATCAACCTGGACGGTGGCGTGAATCCCGTCACGGCCGGCGTCACCCACCGTACCGGCCTGTCCATCGCGCAGTTCACCTCCATCGCCATCGATCCGACCACGGCGCCGGGCGCCGACGGTCAGCGGATCTGGGGTGGCACGCAGGACAACGGCACACTCCGAAAGTCGGTCAACAGCGCGACCTGGTTCGACGTCTCAAGCGGCGACGGCGGCCAGGTTCTCGTCGACCCGACCGACGGGCACTACGTGTTCGGCACCTATTTCGGCATCTCGCCGTATCGCTACACGGACGGCGGCGGCTTCTTCACCAACCAGGGCATCACCAAGGGGATCAACCTCGGCGACCGCTCGGAGTTCTACATCCCCTGGACCCTGAACCAGCTCAATCCCAACCAGCTGTTCCTCGGGACGTTCCGCGTCTACCGAACGAACAACGCCAAGGCCCCGTCGGCGGGCAACGTGAAGTGGAGCGCCATCAGCCCTGACCTGACGACGGGCTGTGCCGGCGCCGCACCGAACGGTGCCCGCGGCTGCCTCGTCAGCGCCATTGGCGTCGGCGGCGGCACCGCGATCTACGCCGGCACCGACGACGGAAACCTGTGGCTGAGCCCGAACGCTCAGACCGCGGCTGCACCGTCATGGACCGAGATCGACAAGGGCGGTATCCAGCAGGGCGGCCTCCCGAGGCGGCCCGTCGGCACCATCGCGGTCGATCGCAGCAACTACCGCATCGCGTACGTTGGCTACAACGGCTTCAACCCGGCCACGCCGAGCTCGCCGGGCCACGTCTTCAAGACGACCGATGGTGGCGCCCACTGGACGAACATCAGCGGCAACCTCCCGGACAACCCGGTGAACTCGCTGATCATCGACCCGTCGTTCCCGAACACCATCTATGCCGGGACGGACGTGGGTCCATTCGTGACCTACGACGCCGGCGCGCACTGGAATGCTCTCGGCAGCGGCTTCCCGCTGGTCCAGATCTGGCAGCTCGACCTCGACCCGAGCCATCGCCTCATGGCGGCCGGCACCCACGGCCGAGGCGCGTACCGCATCAGCGACGGGACGACCGCCCCGGCGCTCGTGGTGTCCAAGGTCGACGCAGGCATCCCCGTCGGCAACGGGACCAAGCTCGACTACACGATCACGCTGCGGAACATCGGCAACGCCGGTGCGACGGGCGTGACCGTGACCGACCCGCTCCCGGCCAACACGACGTTCTCGTCGGCCGGCCAGGGCGGCAGCTCGAACGGCTCCGCGGTCACGTGGACCGGGCTGAGCGTCGCTGCCGGCGCGAGCGTCAACCTCACCTTCGAGGTGAACATCGGCGCGGCCCTCAAGAACAAGGTCAAGTCGATCACCAACGACGGCATCGTCGTGACCTCGGCGGAAGGGCCCGGTACCAGCGGCAGCCCGACCATCACGCCGATCGCGCCGGCCTATGACGTCAGCGTCACGTCTGCCAACTCGAACGGCGCGGCTCGCGCCGGCTCGAGCGTGAGCTACCACGTGACGGTCAAGAACCTCGGCTACAACAGCGACACCTTCAACCTGGCCGCCACCGGCACCTACGCCGCGGCGATCTTCCAATCCGACTGCACGACCTCGACCGCTTCGACAGGCACGCTGACACCGGGTGCCACGTTCGACGCCTGTGTCACCGTCACGGCTCCGGGCAACGCCGCCAATGGCGCCACGGACGTGACGACGGTCACAGCGACGTCGACGGGCTCCCCCGGCGTCTCGGCGAGCGTCGGCCTCACGACGACTGCCGTGACGGTCGACACCCTGCTCGTCGATGGCGACGGGAACATCCCCAACGTCCAGGGCGCGTACTCGGCAGCCTTGACCACTGCCGGCATCGGCTTCGGAACGTGGGACCTGGCGGCGGAGCCGACCCTCCCGGTCGGGCTGCTCCAGGCCTACAAGAACATCGTCTGGTTCACCGGCAACAGCTATCCGGGTCCGATCCTGCCGTACGAGGCCGATCTCACGACCTTCCTCAACAACGGCGGGCGGCTCCTCATGAGCGGCCAGGACATCCTCGACCAGGCTGCAGGGACCACGGCCTTCGTCCATGACTACCTGCACATCAACTGGGACGGGACCGAGGCCCAGAACGACAAGGCGACGGCGTCGGTCGATGGCGTCGCAGGCACCCTGACTGCCGGCCTCAGCGCCGTTCCGATCGACCACACGGTCCTCGGGGCGGCATTCGAAGACCGGATTACGCCGATCGCGCCGGCCGTCGGCAACTTCACCGACACCACGGCCGCGTTCGATGGGCTCCAGGTCGACAGTGGGACGTACAAGGTCGTGTTCCTCGCCTTCCCGGTCGAGGCCTACGGCTCGGCGGCCCAGAAGGCCGACCTGATGACCCGCGTCTTCACCTTCTTCGGTCCGTAGGCTCCGCCCGGACCACGAGCATTCAGGAAGGCCCGCCGGCATCGCCGGCGGGCCTTCGGTTTTCCGTTCGCGATTCGGAGCTCAGTCGAGGAGCCGTAGCACCTCGGGCATACGGTCGATCGTCTCGCGGTCGAATGGCGAGGGCATGCGCACGATGACGGTCGAGAAGCCGAGGGCGAGGTACGGCCGGAGCGCGTCGGCGATGCGCTCGGGAGAACCGGTCAGGACCGGCGGGCTCGCGAGGCTCTCGATGCCGTTGTGGGCGAGCTGGTTCGCTCGCGCCGCCTCGGCGTCCTCCGCCCGGTCGCGGATGATCGTCGGGAAGCTCACCGTCAGCTCGATCCGGGCGAGGTCGCGACGCGCCTCTGCGCAGTAGCCGGCGAGGAGGCCCAGCGAGGTCGTCACCTCCTCGAGCGTGCCGCTCGTGTTCCACGCGTCGCCGTAACGGGCCACGATCGGCAGCGTCTTCTTCGGGCCGCTCCCGCCGATCAGGATCGGCACGTGCGACTGGACCGGGCGGGGCTCGCAGAGCGCATCAATGAACGTGTAGAAGCGGCCTCGCTGCGTCACCGTCTCGCCGTCGAGCAGGCGGCGCATGAGCGGGACCGCCTCGCCGAGCCAGTCCAGCCGCTCGCCGGGGCTCTTGCCGAAGTCGAACCCGAACGCCTCGTGCTCCCGCTCGAACCAGGCGGCGCCGATGCCGAGCACCGCCCGCCCGTTCGAGACGTGGTCGAGCGTCGTCGCCAGCTTGGTCGTCAGGCCCGGGTTGCGGAAGGTGTTCGCGCCGACCATGAGCCCGAGCCGGACGCGCGACGTGATCGACGCGATGCCGGCGAGGAGCGTCCAGCCCTCGTAGATCGGCTGCTGCCAGGGGCCCTGGATGGCCAGCAGGTGATCCCAGGTCCAGACCGAGTCCCAGCCCGCGGCCTCGGCCGCGACGGCCGCCTCGCGCACCTCCGGCCAGGAGGTCGCCTGGGGCCACAGCTGCAGCCCGAATCTCACGCTCGGCATCGGTCGGGGGCGGCGTCAGTCGTCAAGGTGGTCCGCGACCGCGATCACGCGCAGCCGGAAGGAGATGCGCTGTTGGGTGCGGAACGCGGCCACGCTCTCCTCGTCGTCCTCGCCGTAGCGGACCGCCAGCGAGACGATGTCCTCGCGAGCGCGGGCCACGTCGTCGACGACCTCTTCGACCACCGTCTGCAGCCCGACCCAGCGCAGCGGGTCCTCGCGGTCCGGGATGGCCAGCGACGACTGCCGTTCCCGCTGCAGCTCGTCCGGCCAGCGGCGCGGATTGCGCGAGTTGACCAGGACGCGGCCATCTGGCTCGAGGCGGTACCAGATCACCGCCTGGTGCGGCGCGCGGCCCGCGCCCACGGTCGAGATCGTCGCGTACTGCGGCCCGTCGAGGAACGCACGGACGTGGTCCGGTATCTGCGCCTTCGGCGGCAGGTCCACCCCCGAATCGTAGGCGGCCGTCAGGACAGCCGCTCGCCTGCCTCCACCCTGAGGTCCAGCCGGTTCTCAGGCGGCGCCAGCGGGCACGACCACTTCGGGTCGAACGCGCACGAAGGGTGGAATGCGAAGTTGAAGTCGAGGATCAGGGAGCCGGCGGCGCCGCCCGGCCCGAGATCGGCGCTCTTGGCGGTGTCGAGCAGGTAGCGCCCGGCGCCGTAGGTCTCGCGCCCGTTCGTGGCGTCCCGGAACGGCACGAACAGGCCGCCGGCGTAGCCGGCCATCCAGTAGACGCCCAGCAAGCGTGCGCCGCCCGGGAGGGTAGCCTCGAGCCGGCCGATGCGCGAGAAGCCCTGCTCGCCGCCGGTGCTGATGGGCAGGCTGAGGCTGAAGCCACCGAAGAGCGGCGCTGACGGCTCAACGGCGGCCGCATCGGGACCGTTGGGGGTGAGGATCGCCTCGAATCGGTAGCGCGGGTCGTACGGCCAATGCGACGCCCGGAACTCGCGCCGCACCGCCTCGGGGACGGGCGACTGCAGGTGCGTGCGGAACAGCTCCTCGCGGGTCGATCGCCAGCGCTGCCAGGCACGCTGCGGGTCGGCGCCGGCCTCTCGCCGAACCTCGGCGTACAGGTCCGCGACCCGTCGGCGCCAGTCGGCGAGGCCCAGCCGGTCACGGGCCGACGAGTCCGCGACAGGGTCCGGATGCATGCACTACATGATCGCAGCGGTCACCCGCCCGGGGCGTTGCATTTCCGGGCGCCGCCGTCCGCGATCCGGCCCCGGCCGTCGGCGACTAGAATCCGCCGGTGCCAGATCGACCGACGGATCGCGCCGAGATCGGGGTCTTCGGCGGGTCCGGCTTCTACTCGCTGCTGGACGACGTCCGCGAGATCAAGGTCGACACGCCATACGGCGCCCCGTCGGACAGCTTCTTCCTGGCAACGGTCGCAAACCGTCGCGTGGCGTTCCTGCCGCGCCACGGGCGCCGCCACACGATCCCGCCACACCAGATCAACTACCGGGCCAACGTCTGGGCGATGCGCTCGCTCGGCGTCAAGGCGGTGATCTCGCCATGCGCGGCGGGCTCCCTCGCCGTGCACGTCAAGCCCGGCGACTTCGTGGTCTGCGACCAGTTCGTCGACCGGACCCGAACTCGGCCGCACACCTTCTATGACGGCCCCATCGTGAGTCACGTCTCCTCGGCGGACACCTACGATCCGGTGCTCCGCAAGCTGGCCATCGAGACGATCCGCGACCATGGCATCCAGGTCCACGAGGCGGGCACGGTCGTCGTCATCGAAGGCCCGCGCTTCTCGACAAAGGCCGAGTCGAAGTGGTTCAGCGATGCGGGCTGGGAGGTCATCAACATGACCCAGTACCCCGAGGCGTGGCTGAGCCGCGAGCTGGGCATGGCCGTCGTGAACATCTCGCTGATCACGGACTACGACGCCGGCGTGCACGAGGGCACCGAGGCCGTCGACGCACAGAGCGTCCTGGAGGTGTTCGCCCAGAACGCGGACCGGATCCAGAAAGTCGTGCTCGACCTGATCGGTCGGTTCCCGGCGGATCTCGACGCCCTCGGCGCCCGGGAGGCCCTTGCGTTCACCCGCGGCGACGGCCACGCGATCTCGGCCGAGGACATCCGCTTGTTCGAGACGGGGCTCTGAGGGATCGCCGGCGCGTCGATGAACGATCGGACGGGCGGGTTGCCGATCGGGGTCTCCATCGGGTCGATCGGGGCCACGCCCCAATGGTGGCTCGAGGGCGCGCGCCGGCTGGAGGTCGCCGGGTACCGGGCCGTCTGGAGCTGGGACCACTTCGTGGGCCGCGGCGACAAGACAGTCCCGGTCGTCGAGCAATGGACGATGCTCGCCGCGGCGGCAGGCGCGACGACAACGATCGGGCTCGGCACGTTCATCACGAGTGTGATGAACCGGCATCCCGCCGTCGTCGCCCGCATGGCGTCGACCCTGCAGCTCGCGAGTGGAGGCCGGTTCACGCTCGGGATAGGGATCGGTGGCAACCCGGCGGAGCACGGTGCCTACGGGCTCGACTTTCCGGAGATCCCCGTGCGAGCTGCCCGCCTCGAGGAGGCGATCGCGGTGATCCGGGCGCTGTGGTCCGGCGGACCCGTCAGCCGGCCGAGCCCGTTCTACCCGCTCGCCGAGGCGCACGCCTTCCCGATTCCCGACCCGGCGCCGCGCATTCTCGTCGGGGCAGCGTCGCCACGGGGCCTGCGGATCGCGGCCCGGCTGGGTGACGGCTGGGCGGCCGAGATCGACGACTTCGAACGGCTGCTGCCAACCTACGACGCGGCCCTCGCCGAGGCGGGCAGGACGCGCGCGGACGCATGGATCGCCCTCGGCTTCGGGGGTGGGAAGAGCGGCCACGACGTCCTCGCCGGGAGCGAGTGGATCGAGGCGCCGCGGGCTGCCTGGGCGCGCTACGCGGCGCTCGGCGCGAACGAGGTGGTCGTGCCCGCCCGAACCACGAACGACGTCGACGCGCTGGTGAGGGCCGCCGAGCGCTGGTGATCGGCCGATCGTGGCAAGATCGCCTCGTCCCATGACGTCCGCCAACCCCCCGATTCCCGCCCCCGCGCCGCGGCGCGAGCTCGAGCCAACCCATCCGTGCATCCGCTGTGGCCGCGAGGGCGTACCCGCCGAGGCCGGTCTATGCGAGCTCTGCAACCCACTTGAGCTGTCGCAGCCGGCGGCGACGCAGATGCACGGCATCGCCGCCCTTGGAATCCTGCTCTTCGTGGTCGTCCTGTTCATCGCCGGCCGGGCGGTCATCAGCGGCGCGGGCCCATACACCGGCGAGGTCGCGAACGTGGCCCCCTACGGCGACGGCCTGGCGGTCACTCTCACCGTCACGAACGACGGGACCAAGGCGGGCGCCATCACCTGCTGGGTCGCCGAGGCGCCGGCGCGGGACGGCGGCCCAGGCCAGAGCGTGCAGTCGCCGCTCGTCCAGCCGAAGCAGAGCGTCACTTTCACGACGCTCGTGACCAGGCTGGGCAACAAACCGCTGCCGCTGTCCGCCGACTGCTCCAAGCCGTGACGGCCGTGGGCGCGCCGCCGGCGCCGGCGGCGAAGCGCGACGCGGACCTGGCGTTCACGGTCGACCTCGCCCGGCGCGCCGGCAGGCTGCTGACCGAGCGCTTCGAGAAGGTCGAGCGGATCGACTTCAAGTCGGCCAAGGACGTCGTGACCGAGGTCGACCACCTGTCCGAGGCACTGATCATCGACGCCATCCGCGCCCGCAACCCCGGCGACGGCATCGTCGCCGAGGAGAGCGGCGAGCACGCCGCCGCCGCGGGGCATGCGCCGACTGCAGGGGTAGGTCGGGCGTGGGTGATCGACCCGCTCGACGGGACGATCAACTACGCCAACGGCATCCCCTTCTTCTGCGTCTCGATCGCGTTGCTCGAAGGCGGTCGGCCGGTCGTCGGTGTCGTCCACGACCCGAGCCGCGGCGAGACCTTCGCGGCCGCCGACACCGGCTCTGCGACGCTCGACGGAAAGCCGATCGCAGCATCGGTCAAGACCGAGCTGTCCGACTTCGTCGTGTCCATGGCGCTCTCGGGACGGGCGGTCTCCACCCGCGCCCGCGCGGTGCGCAAGGCCATCCGCGTCTCGCGCTCGATGGGCTCGGCGGCGCTCGCGCTGGCCTACGTCGGCAACGGGCGCTTTGATGCGTTCGTCCAGCAGGGCGGCCTGTCGTCGTGGGACATCGCCGCCGCCGGGCTGATCGCGGAGCGCGGCGGGGCGGTCGTCAGCGACCTCGCCGGAGGCCCGTGGTTCGACGTCTCTCACAAGCCGCGCTCGATCGGGGTCATGGCGGCACCGGCGCGACACCACGGCGAGCTCCTGGGCCTCATCGCCCCTCGCGCGCGCTCGCTGCAGCCGGGCTAGAGCCCCGGAGCGGGCTCGGCCAGCAGGCTCTCGATCACGCGCTCCGATGTCGCGTAGTCACCCTCGCCGAAGTGCGTGTGTCGCACATGCCCCGCCTTGTCGACGAAGTAGAACGCCGGCCAGTATCGATTGCCGTAGGCGTCCCAGGTCCGGAACGCGGGATCGATCGCGACTGGAAACGTGATCCCTGCCCTCGCGACGGCCAACCGAACGTTGTCGACGTCGCGCTCGAAGGCGAGCTCCGGCGTGTGCACCCCCAACACGACCAAACCGCGGTCGGCGAAGCGCTCGTGCCACGCCTTGACGTGCGGCTGGACGTGGACGCAGTTGATGCAGCCGAACGTCCAGAAATGGACGAGGACGACCTTGCCACGCAGCTCGGCCGGCGTCGTGGGCTCGCTGTTGATCCAGTCGGTGATCCCGACCACCTCCGGCGCGGGACCGTAGTCGGGGAGGGAGGCTGTCCCGGATCGAGCCGCAGCGTTCGTCGTCATGGCCTCAGCATCGCCGGCCGCCGTGACTGGCCGATGACCGTCAGTCGAGCCAGCGGTGGGGCCGGCTGGCGTACTGGTCCAGGCCGAGCGCGACGCAGAACGCCTGCCACGTCGCCCTGGGCGTTCCTCGCCAGCGCATCTCGTCCACGCGTTCCTGCGGAATCTCGACCCCGTCGTCCGTCGTGCGCAGGCGCGCCAGGGACCGGTACAGCTGGACCTCGACCCATCGCTCGCGGAGCGTGGCGGCGAGCACGGGCCCGCCGCGCAGGCTCTTGACGTCCCAGGCGGAGGCCTTTGCCGGGATCGCCTCGAGCGAGCCGTAGCGGGCGAGGACCGCCGCGGCCGACTTCGCGCCCCAGCCCGGCAGGCCGGGGTAGCCGTCGGACGAGTCGCCGACGAGCGCGAGCCAGTCCGGGATGGCCGATGGCGGCACGCCCCACTTGACCAGCACGGCCGGCTCGTCATAGGTGATCCGGCGGCGTCGGTCGAGGAGCACGACCCGCTCGTCGTCGACCAGCTGGGCCATGTCCTTGTCGGGCGTGCAGACGAGGATCTGCTCGACCGCGGGGTCGGCCTTGAATCGTCCGCAGGCCGCGGCGATCGCGTCGTCGGCCTCGAACTCCACCATCGGCCAGACCACGAGCCCGAGCGCGCGCATGGCGTCCTCGACGATCGGGAACTGGTCGAGCAGGTCGCGCGGCATCCCGAAGGAGGACTTGTAGCCGGCAAACAGGTCGTTGCGGAAGGACTCGATGACATGATCCGTCGCGCACCCGACGTGGGTCGCGCCTTCCTCACGCAGCAGGAACAGCAGCTGGTCGATGACCCCGGCGACCCCGGACAGGTTGCGCGCGCCCGCGCCGATCGTCGGCGGGCGGGGGGCGTAGTGCGCCCGGAACAGCTCGTAGGTGGCGTCGACCAGGTGGAGGCGCACGCCGCGCCCTAGGGCAGCGTCCCGAAGCAGTAGCCGAGGCTGCAGCCCGCCGCGCTCATGGCCCCGATCGCCGCCTCGCCATCACCAGGCGCCAGGTCCACGGCCGCGATGGCGTCCCGGAGCACCTCGGTGCGGAAGCCGAGCCGCGCCGCGTCGAGCGCGGTCGAGCTGACGCAGTAGTCCGTTGCAAGCCCGACCACCACGACGCTCTCGATGCCCCGGTTGCGCAGGAGGCCCTCCAGCTCCGTGGGCATCGTCGCCCCCGAGATTGGGTCCTTCATCGTGAAGCCGGAGTAACCGTCCTCGCCGTTCGCGCCCTTGTGGACCGATGGCCCGACCACCGAGAGCGTGGGATGGAACTCGGCGCCCCACGTCCCGCCGACGCAGTGCACCGGCCAGACGCCGCCGTCCTTGGCGAAGTGGGGTGTCGATTCGGGATGCCAGTCCTGCGTGTAGACCACGAAGGCGCCGGCCTCCGTGGCCAGTCTCGCCTCCGAGTTGACCAGCGGCAGGATCTCCGCGGCGCCCTTGACGAAGAGCGAGCCGCCCGGGTCCGCGAAATCGTTCTGGACGTCGACGACGATGAGCGCCGCCGCCGGGCCATATCGATCGGGCACGCGGGCGAGGGTAACGCAGGCACCCTCCCGGGACTCGAAGGCAACTCCCGCGCAACCGGGCGGCTCTGGCGTTCGGCGCGACTTCGGCTAAGGTTTGAGCGTGACATTCGGGGATTCCGACCTCGACCTGCTCGCACGGCTGGACGAGGTCGACGTCGAGACGCGCTCGACCGCGGGCGACGTGCACCGCACGATCGTGTGGCCGGTTGTCCGCGACGGCGTCGTCTACCTCCGTTCCTACAAGGGCCCGGGCGGGCGCTGGTACCGCGAGGCGCTCGCGGATCCGGCGATCGCGCTCGTCGCCGACGGCCGGCGGCTGCCCGCTCGCGCCGTGCCGGCGACCGACGCCGCGAGCGTCGAGGCCCGCAGCGCCGCGCTTCGCGACAAGTACCCGCGCGACTACAGCCTCGAGGCGATGCTCGTCCCCGACGTCCTGCCGACCACGCTTCGGATTGAGCCCGCTCGATGACCGCCGTCGAGCCCCGCAGCGAGATGTACCTCGACGAGTTCAAGCACCAGCTGCCGGACGTCGACGAGCAGGAGACCGGCGACTGGATCCGGTCGCTCGACGACGTGGTCGAGCAGGAGGGCGAGACCCGCGCCCGCTTCCTGTTGTTCAAGCTGCTCAAGCGGGCGCGCCAGCTGCAGGTCGGGCTGCCGCCGCTCACCAACACGCGCTACATCAACACGATCTCACCGGAGCAGGAGCCCGAGTTCCCGGGCGACGAGACGCTGGAGCGGCGGATCCGGCGGCTGATCCGCTGGAACGCCGTGGCGATGGTCCTGCGGGCGAACAACAAATACAGCGGCATCGGCGGTCACCTCGCCACGTACGCGAGCGCGGCGACGCTCTACGAGGTGGGCTTCAACTGGTTCTTCAAAGGCCGCGAGAACGGCGGGCCCGGTGACCAGATCTTCTACCAGGGCCACGCCGCGCCGGGCATCTACGCCCGCGCCTTCCTCGAGGGCCGCATCAGCGAGGAGCAGCTCGATCACTTCCGGCGCGAGACGCCGCCGAAGAACGGCCTGTCGAGCTACCCGCATCCGCGTCTCATGCCCGACTTCTGGGAGTTCCCGACGGTGTCGATGGGCCTGGGACCGATCGACGCGATCTACCAGGCGCGGTACAACCGCTACCTCCAGAACCGCGGCCTGCTCGACACCTCGGGCAGCCGCGTATGGGCGTTCCTGGGCGACGGCGAGACCGACGAGCCGGAGGCGCTCGGTGCACTCCACGTCGCGGCCGACGAGGGCCTCGACAACCTGACGTTCGTCGTGAACTGCAACCTGCAGCGGCTCGATGGCCCGGTCCGCGGCAACGGCAAGATCATCCAGGAGCTCGAGGCGGTGTTCCGCGGCTCGGGCTGGAACGTGATCAAGGTCATCTGGGGTCGCGAGTGGGACGAGCTCCTGGCGCGCGACGTCGACGGTCTGCTCGTCGAGAAGATGAATACCACCGTCGACGGCGAGTTCCAGAAGTTCTCGGTCGCCGGCGGGGCGTACATCCGCGAGAAGTTCTTCGGGCCGGACCCGCGCCTCGGCCGGCTGGTCGAGCACCTGACCGATGACGACCTGTCGAAGCTGCGCCGCGGCGGCCACGACTACCGCAAGGTGTTCGCCGCCTACAAGTCGGCGATCGAGCATCGCGGCGCGCCAACCGTGATCCTGGCCAAGACGGTGAAGGGCTGGACGCTCGGACCCGGCGTCGAGGCCCGCAACATCACCCACCAGGCCAAGAAGCTGTCAGAGGCGGAGCTCCGGATCTTCCGCGATCGCCTCGAGCTGCCGATTCCCGATGACCAGCTCAAGGATGCCCCGTACTACCACCCCGGGCCGGACTCGGAGGAGGTGCAGTACCTGAAGGAGCGGCGGCGCGCGCTGGGCGGCCCGCTCCCGAGGCGCACCGTTCAGCGGATCGAGCTACCCGCGCCGAAAGCCACCTTCGACGCCGAGTTCGCCGCTGGCTCGCCGACCCCGGTCTCGACGACGATGGCGTTCACCCGGATGCTGCGGAACCTGATCCGCGACCCGGAGCTCGGGCCGCGCATCGTGCCGATCATCCCGGACGAGGCTCGCACGTTCGGCATGGACCCGCTGTTCAACGAAGTCGGCATCTACTCGGCCACCGGCCAGCGCTACGACCCGGTCGACAGCGAGCTCGTGCTCAAGTACCGCGAGGCGCGCGACGGCCAGGTGCTGGAGGAGGGGATCACCGAGGCCGGCTCCGCCGCGGGCTTCCAGGCCGCGGCCACGTCCTACGCCACCCACGGCTACCCGGTCATTCCGTTCTACATCTTCTATTCGATGTTCGGCTTCCAGCGAACCGGTGACCAGATCTGGGCCGCGGCAGACGCGCGCTCTCGCGGGTTCCTCATGGGCGCGACGGCGGGCCGAACGACGCTGACCGGGGAGGGACTGCAACACGACGACGGCCACAGCCACGTGCTCGCGTCGACGGTGCCGGCGGTCCGCCAGTACGACCCGACCTTCGCCTATGAGCTCGCGGCGATCATCCGCGACGGCATCGAGCGGATGCACGTCAAGGGCGAGGACGTCATCTACTACATCTCGATCTACAACGAGAACTACGCGCAGGCACCGAAGCCCGAGGGTGTCGACGAGGGCATCCTGCGCGGCATCTACCGATTCGCCAACGCGCCCAGGATCGCCGGCCGCAATGGCTCGAGGGGCAAGGCGGCCCCGACCGTGCGGCTGGTCGGCTCGGGCTCGATCCTGCTCCAGGTGCTGGCCGCGCAGCAGCTGCTGGCCGAGAAGCTGGGCATCGCCGCCGAGGTCTACTCCGCGCCTTCGTGGCCGATGCTCCGGCGTGACGCGCTCGCGGTCGATCGGTGGAACCGGCTGCACCCGGCCGAGACGCCGCGCGTCCCCTTCGTCGCGACGGTCCTCCCGGCAAAGGGCGGCCCGATTGTCGCCGCGTCGGACTGGATGAAGGCGCTGCCGGACCTCGTCCGGCCCTGGATCGAGGCACCGTTCGAGACGCTGGGCACCGATGGCTTTGGCCGCAGCGACACGCGCGACTCGCTCCGGTCCTGGTTCGAGATCGATCCGCCGAGCATCGCCGGCGCGGCGCTCTCGGCGCTCGCGAGGGCCGGCGCGATCACGCCCGAGGCGGCGGCGAAGGGCCTCGCCGATCTCGGCATCGACCCGGAGAAGGCGGACCCGCTCGAGGTCTAGCTGATCTCGGCCGCCGCGTCACTCGCCCGGCGGCGAGGTGCGTCAGCGAGTGCTCGCCGCGACCCGCGAGATGTGACCGTCCAGCTGCGTGACGTAGAGCTCGCCGGCGGCGTCCTCGCCGAATGACGAGATCCCGTTCCCGGCCTGGCCGACCTGGCGCGGCTTGCGGAAGTCGTCGGTCGATGGGTCGATGGCAAAGATCCGGCCGCTGCAGTAGTCGGCGAAGAGGTAGGTGCCTGCGAGCGCCGGATACTTCGTGCCCCTGTAGACGTAGCCGCCGACGACCGTGCAGCCGAGGTCGTGGCCGTACTCGGTCACCGGCCGCGTCAGGCCCTTCGTCGAGCAGTCGCTGCGGGGTGGGTAGCAGTGGTTGCCCTCCATCCTGTTCCAGCCGAGGTTCAGCCCACCGACCCCGGCGCGGGCGACGTCGACCTCCTCCCAGGCACCCTGGCCCACGTCGCCGATCCACAGGTCGCCGGTCGCGCGATCGAAGGAGTTGCGCCACGGGTTGCGCACCCCCATGAGCCAGATCTCGTCGCGGCCGGCGGCGTCGACGAACGGGTTGCCGGCCGGCGCCGAGTAGGGCACGGCGCCGTTCGGATGGTCGATGTCGAGGCGCATGACCTTGCCCAGCAGCGAGTCGCGGTCCTGGCCGCTGCCGAGCGGGTCGCCCCCGCCGCCGCCGTCACCGAAGAATGCGTACAGGTAGCCGTCCGGCCCGAACAGGAGGTCGCCGCCGTTGTGGTTCGGGAACGGATCGTCGACCGCCAGGATCTGGTGCAGGCTCGCGGGATCGAGCTTGTTCGGATCGGTCTTGTCGAGCGACAGGGTGGAGATGACGTCCTGGGTCCCGGTCGTGTAGTCGACGTACACCCGCGGGTCATTCGGGAAGTCGGGATGCAGCGCGAGGCCGAGCAGACCCTGCTCGCCGCCGCTGACGAGGGAAGCCCCCAGGTCGACCATCGGCTCGGGACGGACGGCGCCCGCCGCGTCGACGACCCATATCCGACCGTCCTGCGCGACGACGAAGAGCCGGCCGGAGCCATCGTCCGGCGCGGCGATGCCGAGTGGCCCGCCCTGGACCGAGGTGAACGGCTCGAGGCTGACGGACAGATGGAGAAGGTCGACCGGGCCCGCGCTAGCACGAGGGGTCGCGGCGGGCGTGCCTCGAGCGCCGGTCGCGATCGGCACGGCGGACGCGCTCGTTGCCGGTGAGGGTGTCGCGCTGGTCGCCGGCTCGCCCGAGCAACCACTCGCGGCGGCCAGCACGAAGGAGCCGAGCAGGATCGCGCGGCCGTGCCGAGGACGCATCGTGGGAATGTACGCGCCGCGCGCCGAGCGGGTTCCCGGGTGCTAGGCTCGCCCGCCGTGGAAGCGTTCGAGATCGACGACGTCCTGGTCGAGCTGGCCGCGTCGGGGCGGCTCTATCACGAATTCGTGCGCACGCATGACCTCTCGGTCGGGCTCTACCGGCTTCCCGCGGGAGGGACCGATCCCCAGGGCCCGCACACCGAGGACGAGGTCTACCACGTGGTCCGGGGCCGGGCGACGATGACGGTCGGCGGCGCGCAGCGGCCCGTCAGCCCGGGGTCGATCGTGTTCGTCGGCGCCGACGTCCCGCACCGATTTCACGACATCGAGGAAGAGCTGGTCATCCTGGTGGTCTTCGGCCCGGCCGAGTACACCCACCGCGTCGACCACGAGCGCGGCCAGCCGCACGGGGCCGCGCCGGCCTGATCGGCTCCGGCTCAGCGGCCGGGGAATCGAGCCCGGAGCTCGAGGGCCAGCTCCGCTGCCCGGCCCACGGGATCGTGGCGAAAGAAGACGAAGACGTCGTCGCCGGCGCTGAGGAAGGGCTCGATCCGCGAGGCCCAGCCATCCAGCCCCGCGGCGTCGTAGTCGTGCAGCCGGAGGCGCAGGTACAGGAACGAGCCGGTTCGGCGGATCGTCGGCGGCTCGCGCTCCGGTCCGCCGCCGGCCTCGGAACCGCCGTCCCCGGCCGCGCCCTCGTCACCCTCCGGTGGCAACTCCGTCGTGCACAGTGTCGCTCCCGCCGTTCGCAACGCGGCGAACGTCTCGTCGACGTGCCAGGAGCGGTCCTGCAGCTCGACAACCAGCGGGATCTCGCGCGGCCACGCCTCAAGCAGCGCCGCCAGTCGCGCATCCGCGACCGCGGCGTCGCCGCCGACCCACGGCCCGTCGCGTCGGATCTCGGCCGGGACGCGGATCAGGACGCAGCCCAGGCGCTCGCCGAACTCGCCGAGCGGCTCCGTCAGCCAGCGCACGCTGTCTTCGGGTGCGCCCCACAGCGCGCGCACCGCCGAGCCGCGCTGGGCCCTCACACTGAAGCGGAACTCCGCGGGCGTGGCCCGCACCCAGCCCCGAATCGCCGAGGGCGTCGGGCGGCGCCGGAACGTCGCGTTCAGCTCGACGGCCGGCAGGCGGGTGGCATAGGCGGCGAGGCGATCCGCGGCCCGAGTTCCCGCCGGGTAGAGGCGCGGCGCCCAGTCGGGGTAGGCGAAGCCGGAGGTCCCGACGAGCAGGCGCCCGGTCCGAGACGTCAGGCGCACCCTCGGGTCCCACAGGCGCGGTCGGCCACGCCCAGCATCGTCCGCTCGATCACGTCGAGCTCGTCGCGGTCGATGCCGGACAGGAAGTACTCGGCGATGCCGCGCAGATGCGTTGGGGCCGCCGTTCGCAGCCGGTTCAGCCCGGCCTCGGTGAGGGCCGCCTCGGCGCCGCGAAGATCGCTGGAGCAGGTCACCCGGGCCACGAGGCCGTCGTCGACCAGCCGGTCGATGAGCCGCGTCGCGCCGCTCTTCGAGAGCGTCAACGAGTCGGCGAGGCGGCCCATGCGCAGGCGCCGATCGGGTGCCTCGGCCAGGAACAGCAGGGCGACGTACTCCTGGAGCGACAGGCCATGCTCCGCGCGAAGGTCCTCGTCCATGCGCCGCGAGACGTGCGCGTGCGCGCGGACGAACGCGCGCCACGGCGCGAGGCGCGGGTCGCGGGCCCGCAGGGCGGGCGTCGGGAATTGGGTCGCTGTCGGCATGGTTCGAGAATCGTACGGCCCAGCTTGTTGCGCGGTCAACGAGCGTCGCAACGCCGGCCACGCGAGCGGCTAGCATCGCTCGCGATGCAAGCCTTCGATATCGAGGCGATCCGCGCCCGCTTCCCGGCTCTCGCGCTGACCCACGAGGGCCAGCCGATGGCGTTCTTCGACGGCCCCGGCGGAACACAGGTCCCGCAGTCCGTGATCGACGCGGTGTCCGGCTACTACCGCGAGGCGAACGCGAACCGGAGCGGCGCATTCCTGACCTCGCGGCGCACGGAGGCGATCGTCCGGGATGCCCACGCCGCGCTCGGCGACCTCCTCGGCGTCGACGGGACCGACATCACCATCGGCCCGAACATGACCACGCTGACCTTCGGCATCTCGCGCTCGATCGGGGCGACGCTGCGTCCCGGCGACGAGCTGGTGGTGACCGGCCTCGACCACCAGGCGAACGTCGACCCGTGGATCACGGCGGCACGCGACAACGAGGCGATCGTCCGGACCTGGGAGCCGGACCTCGGCGACTGCACGCTCAGCCTCGACGTCCTCCAGTCAATCCTCACCGATCGGACGCGCCTCGTCGCCGTCGGCTGGGCCTCGAACGCCGTCGGCACGATCAACCCGATCCGCAAGATCGCGGATGTGGTCCACCGAGCCGGGGCATTGCTGTACGTCGATGCCGTCCACGCCGCACCGCACATCGCCCTCGACGCCGTTGCGGTCGGCGCGGACTTCGTGGCCTGCTCGGTCTACAAGTTCTTCGGGCCGCACCTCGGGGCGCTGTACGGCCGGCGCGAGGTCCTCGAGACCCTGCCCATCTACAAGGTCCGCCCCTCGCACGACGGCTTCGAGACGGGCACCGCGAACCACGAGGGCGACGCCGGGGCAGCGGCGGCCGTCGAGTACCTCGCCGACCTCGGCGTCGGCTATGGCGGCGCGTACGCTGCCGCATCACGGCGGGAGCGCGTGCTTGCCGGCATGCGCGCGATTCGCGCCTACGAGGTTGACCTGTACCGCTACCTCGCCGGCCGCCTCGGCGAGATCCCCGGCGTCCGGATCTTCGGCCTGACCGCCGACGACGACATGGAGCGCCGAACGCCGACGGCCGCGATCACGATCGACGGCGTCACGCCGCGCGCCGCGGCCGAGGAGCTCGGCGGCAAGGGCATCGCGGTCTGGCACGGCGACTTCTACGCCACCGGGCTCATCGAGCGGCTCGGGTTCGGCTCGACCGGCGTCCTCCGGATCGGGCTGACCCACTACAACACGCGCGCCGAGGTCGACCGGCTCATCGAGGCGCTGTCGAGGATCGCCGGCGGGCGAAGGGTCGCCGCCTGAGGCGGTCGCCGTGAGCATCTCGCCGGCCACCCGCTCGTTCGGCGGCCAGAGCATGACGGCGCCACTCCGCGATGCGCTGCTTAAGGCGCCGGGCCCGGCGTTCGGGCGGGCGTTTGCAGACCCGGCCCACGGCTTCCTGCACGCCTGCGATCTCGAGGTCGCTCAGCGCCAGCACGCGGCGTTCGCCGACCTCCTCGCCTCGCTCGGCACGAGAGTCCATCTGCTCGACGCCGAGACCGAGAGCCCCGATCTCGTCTATGCCTTCGATCCGCTGCTGGTGACCGACCGCGGGGCCATCCCGCTGCGTCCGGGCAAGCCCAACCGGCGGGGCGAGCCTGCGGCGATCGAGGCCTGGACGCTCGACCGCGGCATCCCCACGGTGGGCCGGATCGAGGCGCCGGGCACGATCGAGGGCGGCGACACGCTGTGGCTCCGACCGGACCTCTTCTGCATCGGACGGACGCTGCGGACGAACGATGACGGGGCGCGGCAGCTCGCCGCGCTCGTCGGCGGCGACGTCCGGATCTTCGACGTGCCCTACTGGCGCGGCCGCGCAGAGCTCGTCCACCTGATGTCCGTGATCAGCCCGGTCGCCGACGACCTTGCCGTGGCCTACCTGCCGCTCATGCCGGTCGGGCTGTGGCAGCTGCTCCAGGATCTGCGCTACCGGCTGGTCGAGGTTGAGGAGGACGAGTACCCGGCGCTCGCCTGCAACGTCCTCGCGGTCCGGCCAGGCGTGGTGATCCTCGCCGAGGGGAACCCGAAGATCTCCGCCGCGCTCGCAGCGCGCGGCGTGGAGGTGCACACGTACGCGGCCACGGAGGTCGGCGTGAACGGCTCGGGCGGACCGACGTGCATGACCCGCCCGATCCTGCGCGCGTGACCGTGTCGACGGCATTGCGCGAGATCGAGCTGGCGGCGGCGAACGCCGTCGACGCCGAATGGACGACCGCCGCGCTGGAGCGCCTCGTCCGCGTCCCGAGCGTCACCGGCGACGAGCGCGCGGTGCAGGACGCGGTCGCGGACCTGCTCGCCGAGATCGGCATGCCGGCGGAGCGCCTGGAGCCGCATCCGGCCGAGGCCCGCGCCGATCCGGACTGGCCGGGCGAGGAGATGCCTCGCGACAGCTTGCCGATCGTGCTGGGCCGGCTCGGTAGGCCGGGCGGGCGCCGCCTGATCCTCGTCGGTCATGTCGATGTCGTTCCGATCGGTGATCCTGGGACGTGGTCGCACGATCCGTGGGCCGCGGCGCGCGACGGCGAGTGCGTGTACGGCCGCGGCGCGTGTGACATGAAGGGCGGGGTTGCCTCGATCCTCGGCGCGCTGCAGGCGCTCGCCCGGGCCGGGATCGAGCCGCGGCTCGGGGGCGAGATTCTCTTCGCCAGCGTGCCGTCGGAGGAGGACGGCGGGCAGGGCATGCTGGCGGCGATTCGCGCCGGTGTGACGGGCGACATGGCGGTCATCACCGAGCCGACCGGGCTGGACATCGTGATCGCCCATGCCGGAGCCATCACGTTCCGGCTGACGGTGCCCGGCCGGGCAGCGCACGCATCGGTGCGGCGCGAGGGCGTCTCGGCGCTCGACAACCTGCAGACGCTCGTTGGCGCGCTGAAGGCCGACGAGTCCAGTCGCAACAACGCGGAGACCGACCCGCTCATGACCGTCCACGGCCTGCCCTACGCGACGATCATCGGCAAGGTCTCGGGCGGGGACTGGGCGTCGACCGTGATGGACCGTGTCGTCGCCGAGGGCCGCTACGGCGTGAAGCTCGGGCAGACCGGGCGCGACGCGGAGCGTGACCTCCTCCGCTGCATCGACGATGCGAACGAGTCGGACCCGTTCCTGCGCGACCATCCGGCCGCCGTCGAGGTCACCGGCGGCCGCTACTCGTCGGCGCGGATCCCCGCCGACCATCCGCTGCCGACCGGCCTCGCGGCGGTGGCCCGCTCGATCGTCGGGCGTGAGATCGCATTCCACGGCGAGCCCTATGGCGCCGACATGCGACTCCTGGTGAACGAGGGCCGAACGCCGACCGTGATCTTCGGGCCGGGCGACAAGCGGATCGCGCACACCGCCGACGAGTGGGTCTCGGTCGACGAGGTCGTGGCCTGTGCGCGAACCCTCGCCGCCTGGCTGGTACGCGAGCTCGTCGCCTGACGCGTCGCGCTTACGGCGTCGCCGCGGCGGCGGCGATCGCGGCCCGCCGGTTGAGGAGCAGCCACACCGGCGCCAGCACGAGCCCGACACCGAGGAAGCCGAGGGTCGTGTAGCCGGCAACGGCGACGATCACGCCGCTGCCCAGGCTGGCGACGGCCGAGGTGGTCCAGATCACGGCGTCGGCGACGCCCTGCACCCGCGCCCGATCCGCGAGGTCGACGCCGGCCGAGAGCAATGTGCTGCCGGCCACGAAACCAAGGTTCCAGCCGAAGCCGAGGAGGAACAGGGCGACGAAGAGGAGGCGGTCGCTCTCGGGCGGGGCCAGGGCCGCGAGGAGGGAAGCTGCCACGAGCACGCCGGTGCCGAGGAAGATCGTGCGCAGCGCGCCGACTCGCTGTGAGATCCAGCCCGACAGGGGTGCAAGGGCGTACATGCCGGCGACATGCCCGCTGATCACGAGCCCGACGGTGCCCAGGCCGTGGTTGTGCGCCGTCAGGTGGAGCGGCGTCATCGTCATGATCAGGACCATCGTGGCCTGGCCGGCGACGAGGGCGGCGAGCGCGGCCAGCACCGATGGTCGCATCAGGATCTGGCGCACGGGCAGGGCAGGCCCGTCGCCCTCGAGGCGGGTCGTGGATTCCTTGGCGAGTGCGAACGGATCCGGCCGCAGGAAGACGAACGAGAGCAGGGCGGCGAGGCTCACGAACACGACTGGCACGAGATACGGGCCGGCGAGGGCCGGGAGGCCGAGCCTCGGCGCGAAGTCGCCGGCGATGGGCACAAGCCACGGACCGACGACACCGCCGATCGTCGCGCCCCAGACCACGAACCCGATCGCAACCGCCCGCCGCTTCGCAGGAACGAGGTCTGCGGCGGCGTAGCGCGACAGGTTCGTCGACGAGTTCCCGAAGCCGATGAGGAACGCGCCCAGGATGAGGAGCGGGAACGAGCGCAGCACCACCGCCCCGGTTGCGATCACACCCCCGACGACGCCGGTCAGGTAGCCGCCCGTCAACCCCGCCCGGCGGCCGCGGCGAGCCATGACCCGGGACAACGCGATCGCGCCCATGGCCGCCCCAAAGACGACCGCGGCGCCCGGGGCGCCCGCGAGCGCGGGCGTGCCCAGCAGCTGCTGCCCGACGATCGCCGCCACGGTGGCGGCGGCGATGTTGCCGGTGCTCCCCAGGGCGACGCCCGCAAAAAGGGCAAGGCGGGAGCGCTCGCGTGCGGCGTCGAGTGCCGCCGCGTCGAGGTGGGCGGCCTCGTGGGCCATGAACGACATCGGCCGATGATAGGTGTGGGTCAGGCGAACAGCGTCTCGAGCGCGGCAGCGAAGGCCGCCGTGTGCCGGTCGACGTCGTCAGCCGTCGTCGCGGGCGACATCAGGGCCATGTTGTGGAACGGCGTCATCAGCACGCCCCGGTTCATGACCCACAGGTGGAGCAGCCGCTCGAGGGCGACGTCGGCGTGCGCGATCTGGTCGGCGCCATCGCGCGGCGGGCGGGGCATGAAGTGGTACTCCCCGCGGGCGCCGAGCCGGGTCACGCTCCAGGGCGCGGCGTGCCGGTCGATGGCAGCCTGGACGCCGCGCTCCCAGCGCGCCGCGAGCGGCAGCATCCGCTCGAAGGCATCGGCGGTCAGCACCTCCCCGAGCGCGGCGCGCGCGGCGGCCATCGACAGGGCATAGCCGGCGAGGGTGCCGCCGATCCCGCCGACGTCCGCGTCCTCGTACGGCACGCTCGCCCTGACGCGGTCGGCGACCTCGGCGGTCATGCCGTAGGCGGCCACGGGCATGCCGCCGCCGATCGTCTTCCCGATGACGAACATGTCCGGCGTGTAGCCGCCCGCGCCGGTGACTCCGCCGGGCCCGGCGCAGATCGTGTGCGTCTCGTCGTGGATCAGGATGGTGCCGTGGCGCCGCGTGATGTCGCGCACGCCCTCGAGGTAGCCCGGCTCGGGGAGCACGATCCCGACGTTCGTGAGCGCCGGCTCGATCAGCAGCGCCGCCACCTGCCCGTCGGCGAGCGCCGCCTCGAGCGCCTCCAGGTCGTTGAACGGGACGACCCGCGTCGTCAGAGCGGGATCGATCGCCGGCCCGAGATTGCCGCGCCGCGCGACCACGCGCTCACCGTCGAGCACGGCGATCGTCTCGTCGACGGAGCCGTGGTAGCAGTACTCGTGGACCGCGACCAGCGGCCGGCCGGTGATCGCGCGGGCGATCCGGAGCGAGAACCGGTTTGCGTCGGTGGCGCTCAGCGTGAACTGCCACGCCGGCAGCCCGAAGCGCCGCGCCAGCTCCTCGCCGACCCAGGCGGCGTCCTCGGTCGGCAGCATGGTGGTGATGCCTCGCCCAAGCTGCCGCTCGACGGCATCGAGCACGGGCGGCGGCCCGTGTCCGGCCATCGCGCCGGTGTCGCCCAGGCAAAGGTCCACGTAGTCGTGGCCGTCGGTGCACGTGGCATGGGCGCCCCTCGCGGCGTCCAGGAAGAGCGGAAACGGCCCGGCCCACTTGACCATCCAGTTCATGGGCACCCCGTCGAGCAGGCTCGCCCGGGCGCGGTCGTGCAGGGCGCGGCTGTTCGGGTGTCGGTCGGCGAACGCGGCAAGCTCGATGTCGAGCAGCCGCCGGACTCGCCCCGGGTCGACCCCGGTCGGGCTGGATGCGATCACGACCGTCAGTCTGACGGCCGCGGGGCCTACCCGGTTGGGCTCTTCGGTCGACCCGGCTGGTTCAGGAGAAGGCGGCTGACGAGCACCGGAGGGAGCGCACTTGAAAGGTGCGTGACCGACGGGCGCAGTCGGCCAACGCCCTCATGGGCCAGTCCGGGGCGGCCGTTTCAGTCGAGCTTGCGGGTGAAGCCGCAGACCGGGCACGTGGCGACGCCCAGCTCCGGGTGCAGCTCGAGGAAGCTGGTGCAGCCGTTGGTCCGGCAGTAGAGCCGGAGTGCCAGCGAGCGCCGGCGCATGCGGCGCATCGAGGCGGAGCGTCCGTTCATGGACGACTGGTGCGAACGGGAAAGCATGTGATTCCTTGATTTCCTTTGCCGCGACTCGGGCGGTGTGGGCCGGTCGGCGGTCGAATGGCTCGTCGCGGGTGATGCGATCGAGCGAATGTCAGTGCCTGCTGGACGCGGGAGCGAGTCGAACCGGTGCGTTGGCTCGGTCGATGCTCAGACCTGCTGTCCCTTCTCGGCATTCACCTCTTACGTCGCTCAGGATGCTGTGCGATCCAGCAATGTGTCAAATGGTCGGGACCTCCGCGGGACGGCGACGGCCGCTGAATCGGCCGTCGACGGGGGGCGAAGGTCATGGCCGTCGCGTGACGCGCCTCCGCCGCCGGGCCCCTACCATTCACGACTGTTAATCGAGCCTGAAGCGAGGCTTGGTTGACGTTCGCTTCGCGCCGGCCAGCATTCGGTGGGCGATCATCATCGACGCGTTGGGTGCGCACGGCCGTCGCGCCCCGGGACCGTGAGCCAGCGGCCAGGTGGGCCGGCCCGTCCCGCGACAATGAATACATGGAGGCTTGACGACCTTGTCGCCGCGACGTCTTCGAGGCGTGTTGCTGATCACCGCCTTCATGCTGGCCACCGTGCCGGCCCTCGCACCCGCGGCGCTGGCCGCGGATGCGCTGTCGATGACCACCCCATTCCCGGCGGTCAGCGTCAGCCCGGGCAACCGCGTGAGCTTCAACCTCAGCGTGAAGACGAGCCATCCGGCCCGGGTCGACCTCAAGATCAGCGGCGTCCCATCGTCATGGACTGCGACGCTGCATGGCGGCGGATTCGTCGTCACCGCCGTTGAGACGAGCGGAACCGACGCCCAGGAAGTCCGCCTCGATGTCGACGTCCCGGCTGCCGCGACCGGCACGACGTCGATCACCGTCACCGCCGAGGGCAACGGCGCGACCGTCGACCTTCCGCTCGACATCACCGCCGAAACGAACGCCAGCGGCGAGGTCAAGGTCAATTCGGACGTCACCTCGCAGAAGGGCCCCTCGGACCAGACGTTCACGTTCAGCCTGAATGTCTCCAACCAGAAGGACCAGGATCTGACGTACTCCTCGGCCGCGGGCACGACGCCGCCGGGCTGGACCGTGAACACCACGCTGACCGGCAGCTCGCAGGCCACGAGCGCGACAGTCAAGGCCGGCGGAACCTCGGGCGTGACCGTCACGGTCAAGGCGGCCGACAACACCGACGCCAACACCTACCCCGTCCAGATCGTCACGACCGTCGGCGGCGAGCAGTTCACGACCGACCTGAGCATCGAGATCACCGGCACCTACAAGGTCGAGTTCGGGACGGACCAGGTGTTCTCGGGGCGCGGGCCCGCCGGCACTGCGACCGAGCAGACGTTCACCATCACGAACACGGGGACCGCCGCGGTCACCGACCTGCGGATGTCGGCGACGCCGCCGAACAACTGGACCGTGACGTTCGCCCCGGACTCGACGGCAAGCCTCGCGCCGGGCGACTCGGCCACGGTCAAGGCCATGATCACGCCCTCGGGCAACGCGATTTCGGGCGACTACGCCATCACCTTCAAGGCGACCGCGAAGGAGGCGAATGTCACGGACAGCTTCCGGTTCACCGTCGAGACGTCGATCCTGGGCGCCATCATCGGGGCGGCACTGATCATCGCGGCCGTCGCCGGCCTGTACTGGGTCTTCCGGCGCTACGGGCGACGCTAGTCGATGGCCGTCAGCCCGACGCCGCCGCCGAGCACTGTTCCGGACCGGCGCGTCCCCAAGAAGGGCCGGGTCCGCCAGCGTGAGCGGATCCAAATCCCGGAGGACGCCGGCCCGATCGTCACCCGCCGGCTGAGCAAGCGCTACGGCGACCTCGTCGCCGTCGACAACCTCGAGCTCGACGTCCGGGCAGGCGAGATCTTCGGCCTGCTGGGCCAGAACGGGGCCGGCAAGACGACGACGATCCTGATGCTCCTCGGCCTGGCCGAGCCGAGCGCGGGTGTCGCCCGCGTCGTCGGCTTCGACCCAACCCGCCACCCGCTCGAGGTCAAGCGGCGCGTTGGCTACCTGCCCGACAACGTCGGCTTCTATGACGGCATGACCGGGCGCGAGAACCTCCGCTACACCGCCCGCCTGAACGGGATCCCGCGTGACGAGGCGGACGAGCGAATCGCGGCCGTCCTGGAGCAGGTGGGCATGACCGGCCGCGCCGACACGAACGTGGAGACGTATTCGCGGGGCATGCTCCAGCGGCTCGGCATCGCCGACGCGCTGGTGAAGGATCCGGCGGTGCTCATCCTCGACGAGCCGACCACGGCGATCGACCCGATCGGCGTGGTCGAAATCCTGGACCTGCTGCGGACGCTCGTCCGCGAACGTGGCCTCGCCGTACTGCTCTCGAGCCACCTGCTGGCCCAGGTGCAGTCGGTGTGCGACCGCGTCGGCATTTTCGCCTCGGGAAAGCTCATCGGGGTCGGGACCGTGCCCGAGCTCGCAGCGCAGTTCGGCGAGGAGTCGGCACGAATCGAGGTCGGCTTCGAGGGGCTCGACGCGGGCGCGCGGGCGGCCACGGCCAAGGTGCTGCGGTCGATCCCGGGCGTGGCCGAGGTGCGCCCGCCGGAGCGGGCCGGCGAGCCGTACACCGTGCTCGCGAACCGTGCCCGGACCACACCCGTCCGCGAGGCGCTGCTCGCAACC
>JACXTT010001067.1_pt1 | contig 46669 bp, 37 predicted proteins | sample 9270951 | NCBI WGS metagenome assembly JACXTT01 (sample SAMN15532306, study PRJNA645909) | rock metagenome | isolation source: weathered quartz diorite | place: Puerto Rico | collected 2017-06-21 | reverse complement strand
CGCAAAGGTCCGCGCAAGGCCGCACAATCGCTCAAGAAATAATAGGAAACGACCATGGCTAAGCAACAAAGCAGCGCCGCAGCAGCACGCGTCCGCAAAAAAGTTAAGAAAAACGTCGCTGAGGGCATCGCCCACGTGCACGCTTCCTTCAACAACACCATCATCACCATCACCGACCGTCAGGGCAATGCGCTGTCGTGGGCGACTTCGGGTGGTGCAGGCTTCAAGGGTTCGCGTAAATCGACCCCGTTTGCAGCCCAGGTTGCAGCTGAAGCCGCTGGCAAAGTTGCAGTCGAGTGCGGCGTGAAGAACCTGGAAGTGCGTATCAAGGGCCCAGGCCCAGGCCGTGAGTCGGCTGTGCGCGCCCTGAACAACCTCGGCATCAAGATCACCGAGATCCAGGACGTGACGCCAGTACCGCACAACGGTTGCCGTCCTCCTAAGCGTCGTCGTATCTAAAAGTTAAACTTTAACTTCGTCGCTTCAGCAGTACATCTGTAAAAGATTGCCGGCGCAGGCCCCTTTGGGGTATACTGCCCGGCTGTCGTCGTCATGGGCATTCGTGTCCGCGGCGCATTGTCAGCCACCGTTCGGGTATCCGCGGATCGCACCGGACTAGCGCCTGTCACTGATTGTAGTGTCGGGGCGTCATCTAAAATCAAAGGAAATATTGTGGCACGTTATATCGGACCAAAAGCAAAACTGTCCCGCCGTGAAGGTACGGACCTGTTCCTCAAGAGCGCACGCCGCTCCCTCGATTCGAAATGCAAACTGGACGTCAAGCCAGGCCAGCACGGTGTCAAGTCCGGCGCCCGCACCTCGGACTACGGTAACCAGCTGCGCGAAAAGCAAAAAGTCAAGCGCATGTACGGCGTCCTCGAGCGTCAGTTCCGCCGCTACTTCGCTGAAGCTTCGCGTCGCAAGGGCAACACCGGTGAGACCCTGCTGCGTCTGCTGGAAGCCCGTCTCGACAACGTTTGCTACCGCATGGGCTTCGGCTCGACCCGCGCCGAAGCGCGCCAGCTGGTCAGCCACAAAGCCTTCACCGTGAACGGCAACGTCGTCAACATCGCGTCCTACGCGGTCAAGACCGGCGACGTAATTGCTGTCCGTGAAAAGGCCAAGAAGCAAGTTCGTATCGTCGAAGCGCTGTCGCTGGCTGAACAGGTCGGTATGCCAAGCTGGGTGTCGGTTGATGCCAAGAAGATGGAAGGCACCTTCCGTTCGTTCCCAGAGCGTAACGAGATCGCCAACGACGTCAACGAAGCACTGATCGTCGAACTGTATTCGCGTTAATAGCAGTAATCAGCAGTATCTTCCGCCCGCTCCTTGTCGAGCGGGCGTTTTCACTAATGCCATCAGCCTTATCGGTGTAACGAACCGAGGGTATTGAAAAGGACATTTACACATGCAAAACAGTTTGTTGAAGCCACGTATCATCGACGTCGAAGCACTGGGCGCCGGTCACGCCAAAGTCGTGATGGAGCCGTTCGAGCGTGGTTACGGTCACACCCTGGGTAACGCGCTGCGCCGCGTGTTGCTGTCGTCGATGGTCGGCTACGCGCCCACCGAAGTGACGATCGCCGGCGTCGTGCACGAGTACTCGTCCTTGGATGGCGTGCAGGAAGACGTCGTCGACCTGCTGCTGAACCTCAAGGGCGTGGTCTTCAAAGTCCACAACCGCGATGCGGTGACCTTGACCCTGAAGAAGGAAGGCGAAGGCGCCATCCTGGCATCGGACATCGACCTGCCGCACGACGTCGAGCTGATCAACCCGGATCACGTGATTGCCCACCTGACCGCTGGCGGCAAGCTGGACATGCAGATCAAGGTCGAGAAGGGCCGTGGTTACGTGCCTGGTAACGTCCGTCGCCTGTCGGAAGACACGAATAAAACCATCGGCCGCATCATCCTGGACGCTTCGTTCTCGCCAGTGCGCCGCGTGTCCTACTTCGTGGAATCGGCCCGCGTCGAACAGCGTACCGACCTGGACAAGCTGATCATCAACATCGAGACCAACGGCGTCATCACGCCGGAAGAAGCGATCCGCCAGTCGGCCCGCGTCCTGGTTGACCAGTTGAATGTGTTCGCCGCCCTGGAAGGCACGGAAGCGGCCGCCGAAGCGCCATCGCGCGCTCCGCTGGTTGATCCGATCCTGCTGCGTCCGGTCGACGACCTGGAATTGACCGTCCGCTCGGCCAACTGCCTCAAGGCAGAAAACATCTACTACATCGGCGACCTGATCCAGCGTTCGGAAAACGAACTCTTGAAGACGCCAAACCTGGGCCGCAAGTCGCTCAACGAGATCAAGGAAGTGCTCGCCTCGCGCGGTCTCACGCTCGGTATGAAACTCGAGAACTGGCCACCCGCAGGCCTCGAAAAATAATTGCTGTACCCCGGCCTGGCGTGTTGTCAGGCCGATTAACCTTAATAACCGGTCCGCGATTATGCACAAATGTGCATAAATCGATCGAAGAACTGGAATAAAACCGAAAGGATTTACCATGCGTCACCGTCACGGCCTTCGCAAGCTGAACCGTACTTCGTCCCACCGTCTCGCCATGCTGCGCAACATGACCGTTTCCCTGCTGCGTCATGAAGCCATCAAGACGACCCTGCCTAAAGCCAAGGAACTGCGCAAAGTTGTTGAGCCGATCCTGACCATGGGCAAGACCGACACCCTGGCCAACAAGCGCCTGGCCTTCTCCCGTCTGCGCGACCGCGAAATGGTCCTGAAGCTGTTCGCCGAGCTGGGCCCACGCTACGCCAACCGCAACGGCGGCTACCTGCGCATCCTGAAAATGGGTTTCCGCGTTGGTGACAATGCCCCGATGTGCTACGTCGAACTGCTGGACCGTCCTGAGGTGTCGGACGTGGAAGACGCACCGACCGCCGAGTAATCGACGAAACAACCAGGCCTGGCCTGCGATGCCGTTCAGTTTGACCTGAACGGCATTTTTTTTTGCCCCGCCGAACGCCGAAAGCACCCATGCTCGACAATGCCGCCGTTGCAAGTGCTCCTTTCTTGACGATTGCCATCCGGACCGAGTTCGACGTGATCGCCTCGCGCCTGCGCGCGCGCCAGATCGCCGCCTTCTGCGGTTTTACCACCCTCGACCAGGCCCGCATCGCCACCGTCGTGTCCGAACTGGCGCGCAATATTTTCAACTACGGGGGCGGCGGCACCGTCGACTTTTCCATCACGGGCGAAGTCGCGCCCCAGAGGTTGCAGATCGACCTGGACGACCAGGGCCCCGGCATTGCCGACCTCGACCTGATCTTGTCCGGCCGCTACCGCTCGCCCACGGGCATGGGGCTGGGAATTCTGTCGGCGCGCCGCCTGATGGACCACTGCGACATCGAGACCAGCGCTGCCGGCACGCACATCACCGTGGCGCGCCAATGTCCTGCCAACAGCCCTGTGGCCACACCCGACAGCCTCGGTGCGATGGTGGCGCAGCTGGAAGCCTTGCCGCATCATGCCGCTCTTTCCGTCGCCCAGGAGCAGAACCGCGAGTTGACGGACGCGCTGACGGCCCTGCAGGCGCGCCAGGACGAATTGCAACTGGCCACCATCCGGCTGGAAGAAACCAACCGCCGCGTCGAAGCCTTGAACACTCTGCTCGACGAGAAGGCCGCCGCCCTGCAGCAGGCCGACCGCAGCAAGGATGAATTCCTCGCCATTTTGAGCCACGAGTTGCGCGGTCCCTTGTCAGCGGCCGGCATGGCGGCGCGGCTGCTGCAGGCGCCCGACGTCAGTCCCGCGCGCGCCACCCAGATGGGCGAACTGATCGGCCGACAGGTGGTGCACATGAGTACCCTGGTGGAAGACTTGCTGGACGTCTCACGGGTCAGCCGCGGCCTCGTGCAAATTGCCCGCGCTCCCGTCGATCTGGCCGAAGTCGTCGCCGCCGCGCTGGAGCAGGTGTCTTCGGCGGCGCAATTGAAGGGACATACCCTCGTCCAGGCCTTGTCGTCGGAGGTGGCGGTGGTGCTCGGCGACAAAGTGAGACTGGTGCAAGTGCTGGGCAATCTGCTCAGCAACTCAATCCGCTACACCCAGGACCGGGGCGAGATTGCCATCGCGCTGGAACGGCAGGGCAGCTGGGCCGTTATCACCGTGCGCGACAACGGCGTGGGCATCGACAGCGCCCTGATTCCCCGCCTGTTCGATTTGTACGTGCAGGCGGAACGCTCGACCAGCCGCACCGACGGCGGCCTGGGCCTGGGCCTTGCGCTGGTCAAGAACCTGGTCGAAGCCCATGACGGCACCGTCACGGCCAGCAGCGAAGGTAACGGGCGTGGCAGTGTGTTTACGGTGCACCTGCCATTGCACCAGGAGCGCCGGCTGGCCTAGGCGCGCGCTCACGGCAAGCCGGTCCTCGGTGTAAGATGCGCTCTGCCTTCGTTCTCACCCAGGATTTTTCATGTTGCATCCGCTGCGCCGCCTGTTTGCCTGTTTCGTGCTGATGTGGATGGCGATCGCCGGGGCCCACGCCGCCGACGATTATCTGCCGCCCGAACAAGCTTTCAAATTTTCCGCACGGATGCAGGATGGCAGCCACGTCGCCGTCACCTGGGACATCGCCGACGGCTACTATATGTACCGCGAGCGCTTCAAATTCAGCGCCGAGGGCGCCACCACGGGCGAGCCAGCTTATCCCGCCGGCAAGGTCAAGTTCGACGACACCTTTCAGAAGAACGTCGAGACCTATCGCCACAGCGTCACCATCATCGTCCCCGTCAACGCGCCCGGCCTGTTCACCTTCAATGCCCAGTCGCAAGGCTGCGCCGACGCCGGCCTGTGCTACGCCCCCCAGGATGCGAGCGCGCGCCTGATGGGCAACAGCACCGCCGCGCCTGCCTTAAGCGGCATGCCGGGCGCCAGTACGGCGGCGCCGGCTGTGAAGCCCGCTCCGGCCCCGGTGCCTGCGGGGCCCGTCAAACCGGCAGCGCCCGCGTCCGAGTTGGGCAGCCTGGCCCTCTTGCTGGGCGGCGGCAAGCTGATGCTGATCGTGCCCGCCTTTTTCCTGCTGGGCCTGGGCCTGTCGTTCACGCCCTGCGTGTTGCCGATGATGCCGATCCTGTCGTCCATCATCGTGGGCGAGGGCGCCAGGGTCACCCGCAAGCGGGGCCTGCTGCTGTCGAGCGCGTACTCTCTGGGCATGGCCCTGGTCTACACGGCCCTGGGCATTGCGGCGGGACTGGCCGGCCAGGGGCTGGCGGCGGACTTGCAAAAGCCCTGGGTGCTGATCCCCGTCGGCCTGTTGATGGTGGGGATGTCGCTGTCCATGTTCGGCTTCTATGAATTGCAGTTGCCCAGCAGCTTGCAAAGCAAACTTGCTGGCGCCTCCGGCAAGCAGCGCGCCGGCAAGCTGGGCGGCGTGTTCGTGATGGGCGCCATTTCCGCCCTGATCGTCGGACCCTGCGTGGCCGCGCCCCTGGCCGGCGCCTTGATTTATTTGAGTCAATCGCGTGACGTCGTGGTGGGCGGCGCCGCCCTGTTCGCAATGGCGATGGGCATGAGCGTGCCCCTGTTGATGCTGGGCGTGTCGGCCGGCTCCCTGCTGCCCCGCGCCGGCAAATGGATGGAAGCCGTCAAGCGCCTGTTCGGTGTGCTGATGCTGGCGGTGGCCTTGTGGATGGTCTCGCCCGTCCTGCCGGCCGTCGTGCAAATGGCGGCCTGGGCTGGGCTGCTGATGAGCTATGGCTTTTATTTGCTGCGCGGCAGCCGGCCCTGGTCGGCCAATGCCTTCGGCGCCGTGCTGGCCGTGCTGGGCGTGCTGCAATTGATCGGCCTTGCCACGGGCGGCCGCGATCCCCTCGCGCCCCTGGCGCATCTGGGGGATCATGCCACGTCCCAAGCGGGCCTGAAATTCACCCGGGTAAAAACCGTGGAGCAGCTCGATGCGGCGCTGGCCCAATCGAAGGGCAAGACCGCCATGCTGGATTTTTATGCGGACTGGTGCGTGTCCTGCAAGGAAATGGAAAAGCTGACCTTCGTGGTGCCCAAGGTCAAGGCCCAACTGGCCAATACCCTGCTGCTGCAAGTGGACGTCACGGCCAACGACGAGGCCGACAAGGCGATGCTGAAACGTTTCAGTTTATTTGGCCCGCCGGGCATCATCCTGTTCGATAAGACGGGCGCTGAGATTCCCGATAGCCGGGTGATCGGCTTTCAGGATGCGGACAAGTTTGCGGCGTCGCTGGCCAAGCTGAATTGAGCGTGGTGTTTCCACACAAAAGTAGGGGTGCACTTTTGTTTGATTGACTCAGTACTCGACGGCGCCGCTGGACATGTTGAAAAAGTCGAGTCCGCCTTTGGCAGCTTGCCCGGCCGGCGGCATCACAACATCATCGACAGCGGGTGCGCCGCCCAACAGCTGATCGAGTTCATCCCGCATGGCGATGGCAACATCGCTGCCCTTGGCTTTGATCACCGCCTGCAAAAACGGTGCGCGCAATTCGCGCAAGCCTTCCACCCCCTCCGCCTTTTCCACCTTCAATTGCAACATCACGCCCCGCAGGCCGATGGCGGCCTTGATGCTGCGGTTGTAAAACGCGTACAGCTGGCGGAATTGTTCGGCGGAATCCGATGAGGCGGAGGCGGCAGGGGCGGGCGCCTCCTCCTCGGGCACCGGAAAATTCGAGGCGATGGCATCGTCGATGGCGTCTTCCGTCGCCGAGGCCGACACGCGGGCCACCTGGCGCGCCACGGCGCGCGCCCGGGCCGAGGCTGGCGCGGCTGCCGGTGCAGGGGCGGGCGCGGCGGCAGGCGCGCCGCTGGGCACCAGCCGAATCAGCTCTTGCGATAACAGTTCCTCGATGCTTTGCTGATTCAAGCCGAGGCCGGCGACGCTGTTGAGCAGCCACTCCAGCGGACGGCGGCCGTCGACCAGCAACAGCAGGGTACGCATGCGGGCGGGTATCTGGTACTTGCGGGTGGCGATTTCCTCGCGGCCCTTGTCAGTCTTGTCATAAACAGCGCTGCTCATCATGCCTCCATAGCCACCACTCCGAATGTTGCCTCACGGATATATTCGGAGCATACACCCGGTGTGTCCGCAGGTATACGACAGCCGTGACTCTGTGTTGCGAAAATGCGTAATCCTTGTGCAATTTCGACAATGCAGGCGCAAAAAAAAGGAGCCGCAGCTCCTTTTTTGTCAGAACGACAGGGCAGGCATTACTTGCCCCAACGGCCGCCCTGGCCGCCTTCGCCATGACCACCGCGGCGGTCGTGGCCGTGCATGGTCTGCTCGTCAAACACTTTCTTCTGCGCCGGGTTCAGCACGGAGTAAAAGGTGTTCAATGGGCCGGCCATGGCCCGCATTTTTGCCGTGTGCTGCTCGCTCATGGCAATCATTTTTTCCAGGCGCTGGGGCGCGCTCATGGTCTTCCAGGCGCCGCGCTCGCCGGCCTGGCGCATCATGTCGCCGGTGGGCTTGATGGCGTTCTGGTAAGCTGCCCAGGCTGCTTCCTGGCCGCCGGTCAATTGCAATGCATCATGCAATTTGGCCTGGCGCTTGGCGAAGTGCTCGCTCATAGCGGCGGCACGCTGTTCGGCGCTCATGGCGGCGCCGTGACGGCCCTCCATCGGCGCCGTCTGGGCGTGGGCTGCAAGGCTGGCGCTGCCGACGGCAACGACGGACAGGGCGGTAATAAGCTGTTTGCGAATCGTGTTCATGGTCTCTTCCTCGTGAATTGAATTGGTGGCGTTGTTGGAGCTCGTTAGTGCATCTTGTGCATCAACCACTCACTGCACGGGTCCCATGATGACGAGCAGGTGTAACGGCTGCGTGTCCGCTGAAGCGGACTTTGTATCAGTTTGTTTCGTCCAGATGTGTATACACACGACGATACAAACTCGCTGTGCAGAGGGGGGATAAGTGGGGATAATTCGTCGTATGGATACTCCTTCTACTGTTTTAATCGTCGACGACGACCGCGACATCCGTTCTTTGCTGGCCGATTATCTGGAAGCAAACGGTTACCGCGCCCTGGCCGCTGCCGATGGCACGGCCATGTGGAAAGTGCTCGACGAAGCCCGTCCCGACCTGCTCGTGCTGGACTTGAATTTGCCGGGCGACGACGGCCTGACCCTGTGCCGCAAGCTGCGCGCCAACTCCAGCCTGCCGGTGATCATGCTGACTGCCCGCGGCGAGCCGCTCGACCGCATTCTCGGCCTGGAAATGGGCGCCGACGATTACCTGCCCAAGCCCTTCGAGCCGCGCGAACTGCTGGCCCGCATCCGCAGCGTGCTGCGCCGCAGCCACGCCATGCCATCGAACACCCCGTCCGACAATGCCCAGCAAATGAAATTTGCCGGCTGGACACTGGACTTGACGGCGCGCCACCTGGTCAATCCCGACGGCCTCGTCATCATGCTGTCGGGCGCCGAGTTCCGCCTGCTGCGGGTGTTCCTCGAGCATCCCAACCGCGTGCTCAACCGCGACCAGCTGCTCAATCTGACCCAGGGCCGCGATGCCGATCCCTTCGACCGCTCGATCGACATCCAGATCAGCCGCCTGCGCCAGAAACTGGGCGAAGATGCCCGTCTGCCGCAAATCATCAAAACGGTACGCAACGGCGGCTACGTGCTGGCCGGCCAGGTGACGGTGGAGCCCCAGGCATGAGAGCTTTTATCGGCTCGATGACGGGCCGGGTGTTCATTACCCTGCTGCTGGGTATCTTGCTGACGGCGGGGCTGAGCCAATGGGCGGCCGATAAGGAGCGCCAGCGCGCCATCGAGGGCGTGCGCGACGTGCACGCGCTCGACCGCGCCGAACAGTTGATCATGGCGACGGAAGTGGTGCCCGCCTCGGCCCGCCTGGCCTATCTTGCCGTGGCCAACCGGCCCGGGCTGCGGCTGGAAGAAATCAAGCGCGATTTGCCGCACAAGGAGCAGCCCAGCGAATTTGCCGCCGGCCTGGCTTCACGCCTGGGCGGGGCCTATCAGATTGCCTCGGTGGCCGGCCGGCCTGCCGAATGCGATGCGCCCCATCCCCGCCAGCGCCTGCTGGGCCCGGGTTCGCAGCCGTGGCGGGGCGTTTGCGAATCGCTCGACATCCGCCTGCGCGACGGCGAGCTGTTGCGCATGTCGGTGCTGCCGCCCCGCGCCTCGCCCGTCAACGACAAGACCAATTTTACCTGGATCATCGGCCTGTTCCTGGTCGGCATCGCCGTGCTGGCCTATGTGGTGGCGCGCATGACGACGCGGCCCTTGAAACAGCTGGCGCAGGCGGCCAAGGACCTGGGCAACGACATCAATCGGGCGCCGCTCGATTTGACGGGCGCCAGCGAGATCCGCCAGGCCAGCGCCGCCTTCAACGCCATGCAGGCGCGCATCCGCCAGTACATCACCCAGCGCACCCAGATGCTGGCCGCCATCACCCACGATTTGCAGACGCCCTTGACGCGCCTGCGTCTGCGCCTGGAAAAAGTGGGCGACCCGGAATTGCAGGAGCGTTTGATCGGCGACTTGTCCGCCATGCAAGCGATGGTGCGCGAGGGCCTGGAGCTGGCGCGCAGCATGGACACGACGGAAGCGATGCATTCGCTCGACGTCGATTCCCTGCTCGACAGCGTGTGCGCCGACGCCAGCGAGGGCGGCCAGAAAGTGGCCTTGCACGGCAGCGCTTCCGTCGCCGTGCTGGGCCGCCCCATGTCGCTGCGCCGCTGCCTGGTCAACCTGATCGACAACGCCGTCAAGTATGGCCACCAGGCCGACGTCTTCGTCGAACGGCTGGCCGGCGCCGTGCGCATCCGCATCCGCGATGCCGGCCCCGGCATTGCAGCCAATGAGCTGGCGCGCGTGTTCGAACCGTTTTACCGGGTTGAAACGTCGCGCTCGCGCGAGTCGGGTGGCACCGGCCTGGGCCTGACTATTGCCCGCAACATCGCCGAGCAGCACGGCGGTACCATTACCCTGGTTAACCACGCCAAGGGCGGGCTTGAAGTAACCCTGCTGTTGCCGGAGTCCTGACCCGCACAATGCACCACAAAACCGCATTTTTTCGAATTAATCAAGCAAGAGAATTGTCACAGAAGAAATAACGTATGCGACAATGCCTGCCAGGCAAGTTGCGGGCTCCCTTGCTTCAAACCACTCCCAGAACATGAGACAGCCGCCTTCTTGGGCGGCGTGAAAAAAGCATGAAAAAATCGACTATTGGCGTCATCGCCGCCGCCATCGCCATCATCGGCGCCACCGTCTGGTATCTGCAGGGCCCGGCCGGCGCCCCCGCCGGAGCGGGCAACGCGGGCGGCAAGGGCGCAGCCCAGCCGCCCACCGTGGTCAGCGTCGTCAAGCCCTTGCGCCAGGACGTGCCCGTCGCCCTGCAATCGAACGGCACCGTGACCCCCCTGTCGACGGTGGACCTGCACCCGCAAACCACCTCGACCATCCGCACCGTGCACATCAAGGAAGGCCAGTTCGTCAAGAAGGGCGATTTGATGTTCTCGCTGGACGACCGCAGCGATGCGGCCAATGTGGACAAGGCCCATGCCCAGATCGCGCGCGACCAGGCGGCCCTGGCCGACGTCGAGCGCCAGTACAAGCGCAGCCAGGATCTGGTGGCGCAAAAATTTCTCGCGCAAAGCGCCGTCGACACCCTGAAAAGCCAGGTCGATGCCGCCGCCGCCCTGTTGAAAGCCGACCAGGCCGCGCTGCGCTCCTCGGGCGTGACGGCCAGCTACAACGCCATCCGCGCCCCCATGTCGGGCCGCGTGGGCGCCATCAACGTGTATCCCGGCAGCCTGGTGCAATTGAGCACGTCGCTCACCACCATCACCCAGCTCGATCCCATCACCGTGTCCTTCACCTTGCCGGAAACGGCGCTGGGCGATTTGCTGGCCGCGCAAAAGCGGGGCAAGGTGGCCGTGCAGGCGAGCGCGACATCGAACACGACCGCCAGCGGCGAAGCCAAGCCCGTCACCGGCGCCATCAGCTTCATCGACAACACCGTCGATCCCCAGTCCGGCACCATCCGCGTAAAAGCCCTGTTCGACAATCCCGACAGCAGCCTGTGGCCTGGGCAATACGTCAACACCCGCGTGACCGTGCAGACCTTGCCGGGCGCCATTGTCATACCCCAGACCGCCATCATCACCAACACCCGTGGTACCTTCGTGTACGTGGTGGACGCGGACCAGTCGGCCCGCCAGGTGCCCGTTTCCCGTCTGCACGCCTGGGGCTTGAACGCGGCCGTGTCGGGCCTGTCGGGCGATGAAAAAGTCATCACGGACGGCAAGCAGAATCTGCGTCCGGGCGGCAAGGTAAAGCTGGCGGAGACGGGCGACAAGAAAGGCGCCGATGCGGGATCGCAGGCGGCGCGTGCGGGGGCGGCATGAATATTTCAGAACTGTGTATCCGGCGCCCCATCATGGTGGTGCTGCTGTCGATCAGCCTGATCCTGGTCGGCGTGCTCGCCTACCGCAGCATTCCCGTCGCGGCACTGCCCAGCTATAACACTCCCGTCATCAATGTCAACGCCAACCTGTCCGGCGCCAGCCCGGAAACCATGGCGTCCTCGGTCGCGCTGCCGCTGGAAAAACAGTTTTCCACCATTGCCGGCATTAACCTGATCACCTCGTCGAGCACCCAGGGTTCCACCTCGCTCACGCTGGAATTCGATCCCGCCATCGACATCAACACGGCTGCAGTGGACGTCCAGGCCGCTCTGCTGGGGGCCCAGCGCCAGTTGCCGGCCGAGATGACGGAATTGCCGTCCTACCGCAAGGTCAACCCGGCCGACGCGCCGGTGCTGTTCATGACCATGAATTCGCCGTCGATGAGCTTGTCGGACCTGAACGATTACGCGGAAAACCTGATCGCCCCCAGCCTGTCCACCTTGCCCGGCGTGGCCCAGGTGTCCGTCAACGGCCAGAAGCGATTCGCCGTGCGGGTGCGCGCCCGCGCCGACATGATGAACGCCCGTAACCTGTCGATGGACGAGCTGGCCACCGCCCTGAAGGCGGCCAATTCCAACTCGCCGCTGGGCATTCTCGACGGTCCCAACCAGACCCTCACCATCCAGGGCAATCCCCAACTGATGAAAGCGAGCGAGTTCGCCGACCTGATCGTCGCCACCCGCAACGGCGACCCCGTGCGCCTCAAAGACGTGGCGACGGTGGAAGACAGCTACCAGTCCGTCAAGACGGCAGGCAGCTATAACGGCGAGCGCTCCATCGTGCTGCTGGTGCAGCGCCAGCCGAATGCCAACACGGTCGAAGTGGTCGATGCGGTGCGCAAACTCTTGCCCCGCTTCCAGTCCCAGGTGCCTGCTTCCATCAAGATCAACCTCGTCAACGACCGCTCCGTCTCGATCCGCGAAGCCATTCACGACGTCAACATCACCCTGGCCCTGACGGTGGCGCTGGTGGTGCTGGTGATCTTTCTGTTCCTGCACCGCGCCGCCGCCACGTTCATTCCCGCCATCACCATGCCGATCTCCCTGCTGGGTGCGCTGGCCTTGCTGAACTGGCTGGGCTACAGCCTGGACAACGTGTCGCTGCTGGGCATCACCCTGGCCGTGGGCCTGGTGGTCGACGACGCCATCGTGGTGCTGGAAAACATCGTGCGCCACATCGAGATGGGCAAGAAGCCCTTGCATGCCGCCCTGGTGGGCGCCAAGGAAATGGGCTTTACGATTATTTCCATTTCGATTTCCCTGGTGGCCGTGTTCATCCCTATTTTCTTCATGCCCGGCGTGATCGGCCTGTTGTTCCACGAATTTGCCGTCATCGTGGGCCTGTCGATCCTGGTGTCGGCCATTGTCTCGCTGACCCTGGTGCCGATGCTGGCCAGCCGCCTGCTGCCGCCCCACGTGGAAGACGGCCACGGCGAAAAATCCTTCATCGGCCGCCACTTCGAAAAAGGTTTTACCAAGGTGCGCAACGGCTACGCCCGTACCCTCGATATCGCCCTGTCGCACCGCAACGTGGTGCTGCTGATTGCGCTGGCGACGTTTGCGCTCACGGTGGTGCTGTATGTGACGATTCCAAAAGGCTTTTTCCCCGAGGAAGACTTGGGCCAAATCCAGGTCACCACGGAAGCTTCGGAAGACACCTCGTCTTCGGCCCTGCTGGCACTGCAGGAAAAAGTGGTCGCCGTCATGATGGCCGATCCCGCCATGAAGGACGTCACCTCGTTCACGGGCGGCGGCAACAGCGGCCGCATGTTCATGGTGCTGAAACCTCGCACCGAGCGCGACAAGATGCCCGTCGTGCTGGACCGCCTGCGCAAGGCGACCCGCGCCATTCCCGGCATCGCCGTCTATCTGCGCCCGATCCAGAATTTGCAGTTGGGCGGACGCCAGTCCAAGAGCCGCTACCAGTACACCCTGCAAAGCGTGGGCTCGGGCAGCCAATCGCTGAACAGCTGGGCGTCGAAATTCCAGGACGCCATGCGCAACAACCCGGATTTCCGCGACGTCACCAGCGACTCGCAAAACCGCGGCCTGCAAGCCCAGCTGAAAATCGACCGCGACAAGGCCAACAACCTGGGCGTGGCCATGGCCGATGTCCGTACCGCCTTGTACGCCGCGTTCGGCGAGCGCCAGGTGTCGACCATTTACGCGCCCGCCGCTTCCTACTATGTGATTCTGGAAGCGGCCGAGCAGGACCGCCAGTTCGACGACGCCCTGCAGCGGGTGTCCGTGCGCAGCAAGAACGGCCAGCTGGTGCAGCTGTCCAGCTTTGCCAGCGTCGAACGCACGGTCGGCCCCATTTCCGTCAACCACCAGGGCCAGTTGCAGGCGATCACCCTGTCCTTCAACCTGGCGCCGGACGTGCCGCTGGGCGTGGCAACGGCGGCCATCGACAAGATGGGCCGCGACATGAACTTGCCCGCTTCCATCATCACCCGCTACGGCGGCGATGCGGCCGTGTTCCAGGATTCGCAATCGAGCCAGATCATCCTGATCGTGGCCGCACTGGGCGTGATCTACGTGCTGCTGGGCGTGCTGTATGAAAGTTTTATCCACCCGATTACCATCCTGGCCGGCCTGCCATCGGCCGCAGTGGGCGCGCTGCTGACCTTGCGCATCTTCGGGCTGGATTTGACCATGATTGCCATCATCGGCATTTTGATGCTGATCGGTATCGTCAAAAAGAACGCCATCATGATGATCGACTTCGCCCTCGATGCCCAGAGGAATGAGGGCATGACGCCGGCCGAAGCCATCCGCGAAGCCTGTATCCTGCGCTTCCGCCCCATCCTGATGACCACCATGGCGGCGCTGATGGGTGCGCTTCCGATCGCCCTGGGCCTGGGCGCCGGCGCCGAACTGCGCCAGCCGCTGGGTCTGGCCGTGGTGGGCGGGCTGCTGTTTTCGCAGGTGATCACCCTGTACATCACCCCGGTGATTTATCTGTTCCTGGACAAGTACAGCGGCAACGGCCCCATGGACGATGCTCAGTTCGCCGACGCGGAAACGGAAGAGATGCCCCATTCGGTCACCCGCCTGGTGGCAAATTCGCATTCTTAAGAGCGGCTTAGGCGATACATTCCGTAACATGGCAAGTGCCGCGCTTCTTGTAAGCTCACGGGAAACGCGGTCTGGCCCGCTCCGCGGCATTCACAAACCGGGTAGACTGCCGCCTTGGGCAAGGCCGACCCCTGTTCCTAAGGTCATGATTTTTCAGTGAGAACATTTTTATTTTGCGCGATCACTCCCACCACTCCCACACCGACGATGGCGTCTGCGCCCTGTGTGGTCAAGCGCTGCCTGTGGCCGGCGTGAGCGAGTACGGCCAGCGCAAACCGAACCGCACCGGTATCGCCATCACGGTGCTGCTGCACCTGCTGCTGATCGCCATTTACTTTTTCCAGCCCAACCGCGAGCGCCACGCCGCGCCGCCCAAGGGCGAAGCCATCACCTATATCGCGCCGCTGCCGCAGGGCAAGCCGAAAAAGTCGCCGCCCCAGCAGCAGGCGCCCAAGAAAGCGCCGAAGACCAAGCCCCACCCCGTGGTCACCCAGATCAAGCGCCTGCCCAACACCATCACCTTGCCGAATGAAAAGCCGGTCGAAGTGGTGAAGGAAGCCCCGCCCACGCCCGTCAAGGAAACCCCGCCGCCGGAAATGGACATGCAGGCTTACGTGGAAGCGCGCCGCAAGGCAAGGGGCGCGAAAGATCCCGAAGCGCCGGGCGAAGAGAGCGCCGACGCCAAGGCGAACCGGGTCGCGCTGGCCAACATTGCCGCCGCCAACGGCAGGTCAAGAGGCGACGACCGCAACGAAACGGGCGGCGTGTTCAGCGTCACCAACAAGACCTTCGCCAGCGCCGACGTCAAATTCCGCGGCTGGAACCCGAATTTCAAGCGCCGCTGGCTGCAGCAGGTGACGGTGGAACTGGGCACGGAGCCGGACATCGAAACGGCCATCGTCAACAAGATGATCGAGCTGATCCGCAAAGAAAAAACCGGCGACTTCGACTGGGATTCGCACCGCCTGCAACGGGTGGTGACGATGAGCGCCCGGCCCAAGGACACAGCCGAGCTGCAGGCGTTCTTGTTCAAGGAGATGTTCCCGGAGTACAAACCGCCGCGACGCTAAGCGTAGTCGGGGGCAGGCCAGCAGGGCCAGTCCCCATTTTTCTGTTGGCTTTTACTGCAGAAGTCGCGCTGGAGCGCAGGTAAAGATTGAATGGGGACAGGCCCGCAGGGCCAGTCCCCGGTGCTGATTATTTCTTCAGCAAACGGGCAATATCCCGCGCAAAGTACGTCAACACCCCATCCGCCCCCGCCCGTTTAAAGGCCATCATGGCTTCCATCATCACCTTGTCGTGATCGAGCCAGCCATTCTGCGCGGCAGCCTTGAGCATCGCATATTCTCCGCTGACCTGGTAAGCAAAGGTCGGCACCCGGAACTCGTCCTTGACGCGCCGCACGATGTCGAGATAAGGCATGCCCGGCTTGACCATCACCATGTCGGCGCCTTCGGCCAGGTCGAGCCCGACCTCGCGCAAGGCCTCGTCGCTGTTGCCCGGATCCATCTGGTAAGTGTTCTTGTCGGCCTTGCCCAGGTTGGCAGCGGAGCCGACGGCATCGCGGAAGGGGCCGTAGAATGCGGACGCGTATTTCGCGGAATACGCCATGATGCGGGTGTGGATATGGCCCGCTTCTTCCAGCGCGCCGCGGATGGCGCCGATGCGGCCGTCCATCATGTCCGAGGGCGCCACGATGTCCACGCCGGCGGCGGCGTGGGTCAAGGCCTGGCGGGTCAGCATGGCGATGGTCAGCTCGTTGACGATGTAGCCCGACTCGTCCGGCAAGCCGTCCTGGCCGTGCGTGGTGTAAGGGTCGAGGGCGATGTCGGTCAGGATGCCCAGCTGGGGAAAGCGCGCCTTCAAGGCCTTGACGGCGCGGGGCACCAGGCCGTCCGGGTTGGTCGCTTCCACCCCGTCATAGGTTTTCAGACTGGCGTCGATGACGGGGAAAAGGGCGATCACGGGGATGCCCAGGTCGACGCAATCGGCCGCCACTTCCAGCAACAAGTCCACCGACACGCGCTCGACGCCGGGCATCGAGTCCACCTGCTGGCGCTGGTTCTCGCCGTCAAGGATGAACACGGGGTAGATCAGGTCGTGGGCCGTGATGGTGTTTTCACGCATGAGGTTGCGAGAAAACGGGTCGCGGCGCATGCGGCGCAGGCGGATGGACGGGTAGGCGGCGGGAATATGAGCGGGCATGGTGTGCTTGATGAAATTAATCGTCGGTGTCTACCGGGTCGACCAGCACGGCGTTCGGATCGCGCTCGATGTCTTCCAGGCCCAGCAGCTCGATGATCTTGTCGTTGGCTTCGTCGATGCCGATCCGTTTCAAGGCCGAAAACAGTTGCACCGTGAACGGAAAACCCTCGCCGTCTTCGTCGACGTAGCTGTCGAGCATCTGGCGGGCTTTGCGCAGGGCGTTGGTCGACTCGTTACGGTTGAGCTTGTCGGCCTTGGTCAGAATGCAGTGAATCGGCTTGCCGGTGGGGGCGAACCATTCCAGCATCTGGATGTCCAGTTCGGTGAATGGGCGGCGCGAGTCCATGATCAGCACCAGGGCGGCCAGCTGTTCGCGGCGCTGGACGTAATCGCCCAGCAGCTTTTGCCAGTGCAATTTCGCCGAGCCGGACACTTCCGCGTAGCCGTAGCCGGGCAGGTCGACCAGCAGGGCTTCGATCTCGTCGACCCGGGTGGGGTCCTTGCGGTGCTGGCCCACGTGGGCGCCGCCGATGGAAAAATAGTTGATGTGCTGGGTACGGCCCGGCGTCTTCGATGCAAATGCCAGGCCCTTCTGATTGGTGAGAATATTGATGGCCGTGGACTTGCCGGCGTTGGAACGGCCGGCAAAGGCGATCTCCGGCGCGACGGTGGTCGGCAGGTCGCGCAATTGGTTGACGGTGGTAAAGAAACGGGCTTGCCAGAGTTTGGACATGGAGTGTTTTATTGCAATAAAAGCTGGCGATAACGCAAGAAAGCTATTGTACAATAAGAGGTTACGATGCCCGCCCTGGCCTGGCGCCGGGACGGCAACGCAACAGATGCCTGGCATCGCACGCCGTCCCCCAAATAAAACAATTTTTTAATGGTCAGGGTGTTTGCATGAATCGAGCTTTGTTCCCGTCCTTGCTGACGGCAGTTGTGAAATCGCTGGCGCTGGCTGCCGTGCTGAGCAGTGCGGCCCAGGCCCAGGAGCCCGCCCACGGTGCTCCTGCCGCCCCCGCTGCCGCCAAGATCGACCCCGCCAAGGGCGGCACCCTGTACGAAAGCGGCGACGCCGCCCGCGGCCTGCCCGCCTGCGTGTCCTGCCACGGCGCCGCCGGCAACTCGACCATCGTCGCCAACCCCAAGCTGGCCGGCCAGATTTCCGGCTACGTCTACAAGCAGCTAGTCGATTTCACGGGGCCGGACCGGGTCAACCCCATCATGACGCCCTACGCCAAGATGATGACGGACGAAGAAAAGAAAAACATCGCCGCCTACGTGTTCGCGCAGACGGCCAAGCCGGGCGCCGCCAAGAACAAGGACACCCTGGAACTGGGCCGCAAGATCTATCGTGGCGGCATCGCCGACAAGGGTGTCGCCGCCTGCGCCAGCTGTCACGGCGCTGGCGGCAACGGCGTCCCGGTGCAATATCCCCGCCTCGCGGGCCAGCACCAGGACTACACCGTCACCCAGCTGACCAATTTCCGCACGGGCGCGCGCAAGAACAGTGTGCCGATGACGACCCTGGCCAAGCGCATGTCGGACGAGGAAATGAAAGCCGTGGCCGACTACATCGCCGGCCTGCGTTAATCACCGATTCATACCTGGTGCAAAGGGTGGCAGCGCAAGCAGGCCGCCCTTTTTGTTGTTATGCTCCCCCGCACAGCCGTCCCAAGCCCCCGCAGTACTGGATCCAGTCATGAGCAGCACCGTTATTGAAACGCCCCCACCGAACCGCCTGCAGGGCCGCGCTTTGATCGACGCCGTCGAGCTGATCTCGTCCATGCGTTTCGCCATCAGCCTGCTGGCCATCATCGCCATTGCCGCCATGATCGGCACGGTGATGCCGCAAAACGCGCCCCTGCCCAATTACGTCGACCAGTTCGGCCCGTTCTGGTTCGAAGTGTTCAAGCACCTGGGCCTGTATGCGGTGTATTCGGCGTGGTGGTTCCTGCTGATCCTCGTGTTTCTGATCGCCTCGACCGCCCTGTGCATCGCCAGGAACGGCCCGAAAATGCTGCGCGATATGCGCAGCTGGCGCGAAAATGTGCGGGAAGAATCGCTGCGCAATTTTCACCACAAGGCCGAATGGCAGACCGCTTTGTCGCGCGCGGAGCTGGCCAGGCAGAGCGTGGCCCGTCTGGTCGATGCCGGCTATACGGCCAAGGTAATCGACAAGCCCCACGGCATCCTGGTGGCGGCAAAGAAGGGGGCGTTCAACAAGCTGGGCTATATCTTTGCGCACAGCGCCATCATCGTGATTTTGTTGGGGGGCATGCTCGACTCCGATCTCCCCATCCGCCTGCAGCAATGGTTCATGGGCAAGACGCCGTTTTCCGGCACGGGCTTGATTGCCGACATTCCCGCCCAGCACAGGCTCGGTCTTGGCAATCCCACTTTTCGGGGCAACACCGAGTTGCCGGAAGGGGGCAGCAGCAATGTCGCCATCATTCCCCAGGCCAGCGGCGTGCTGGTGCAGGCGCTGCCGTTTACCATCACTTTGAGACAGTTCCACATCGATTTCTACTCGACGGGCATGCCCAAGCTGTTCGCCAGCGATGTGATCGTGAGCGATCCCGAGACGGGCAAGAGTTTTCCGGCCACCATTGAAGTCAACAAGCCCCTCATTTACAAGGGCGTGGCGGTCTACCAGTCCAGCTTCGGCGACGGCGGCAGCAAATTGACTCTGACGGGGTTTCCCATGACGGGCGCGGCAGCGACGCCCTTTCCCATCAAGGGCGAAGTCAACAGCAGCACGCCGTTGCGGCGGGGCGACGATGCCTACGTGGTCGAATGGTCAGGCTTTCGTCCCTTCAACGTGGAAAACCTGGGCAGCGACGATGCCCGCGCCGTCAGGCAGGGCGCCAGCCTGAACGAGCAACTGAGCGCCACCCTGTCGAAACACACGGGCTCGGCCGCGCAAAACGCCAACAGCAAGGCTCTCAAGAACGTCGGGCCCAGTGTGCAATACAAGCTGCGCGACAGCACGGGCCAGGCCCACGAATACCAGAACTACATGACGCCGGTGACGGTCGATGGCGCCCAGGTCTATCTGTCGGGCATGCGCAGCAGCGAGGCCGAACCTTTCCGCTACCTGCGTATTCCCGCCGACGACGAGCACAGTGTGCGCGACTGGATGCGCCTGCGCGCCGCTCTGGCCGACCCGGCCATGCGCGCCGAAGCGGCTGCCCGTTACGCCCGCCAGGCCATTCCGCCCGGCGCCAATCAGGCGTCGATCACCCTGTCGAAACAACTGGAGGATTCCAGCGCCCGCACCCTGGCCATTTTTGCCGGTAACGGGAGCAATGCGGCCGCGCCCGGCAACGCTGGCGCCAGCGGCGGCTTCGTCGCCCTGGCCCGCTTCATCGAAGGTTTGAAGGTGCCGCCGGCCGAGCAGGAAAAAGCCGCCAATATCTTCATGAAAATGCTCGATGGCAGCCTGTGGCAGTTGTGGCAGGTGGCGCGCGAACATGCTGGCTTGCCTGCGGTCACGCCCGGCGAAAATCACGCCCGCTTCTTGCAGATGTCGGCCAACGCTTTGTCCGACAGCATGTTTTACGGCGCGCCCGTGTATTTGCAACTCGATGAATTCGTCGAGGTCAAATCCTCGGTGCTGCAGGTGTCCCGCTCGCCCGGCAAGAAGATCGTCTACCTGGGCTGCTTCCTGCTGATCCTGGGCGTCTTCTCGATGTTTTATATCCGCGAGCGGCGCCTGTGGATCTGGATTGCGGAGGGCGCTGACGGCGCCGGCAGCACGGCCTTGATGGCCATGAGCACGCAACGAAAAACGCTCGATTTCGAGCACGAACACACGGCCCTCGCGGCCAAGTTGGCGCAATCGGCGTAAGCTGGGCGCTTCAGGAGACGACGATGGAACTATCACAAAACACCGCCCCGGGCGCCTACGTCCAGGCCCCTGGCTATTTCCGCCGCCTGCAGGCGCTCGACTGGCTGTTCGCGCTGGCGCTGGCCGGGGCCGCCGGCTTTGCCCTGAGCCGCTACGGCAGCTTCATGGATGTCTACGAGCAAGCCATCCTGGTCTGCGCCGTGCCCGTGTTCGCGGCCCTGGGCTGGCATTGGAAACCCGTGCGGGTGCTGATGCCGGCGGTGGCCCTGCTGGCGCTGTGGGCCATCGCCCTGTACGCGGGCAATCTCGACTTCGCCAACAAAAAGTTCTTCCTCAAATACATGCTGTCTTCGCAGTCGGCGATCTTGTGGATGAGCACCCTGTTCGTGTTTTCCACCGTGTTTTACTGGATCGGCTTCATCGCCCGCTCGCCTTTCGGGGGCGCGGTGGGCTCGACCCTGTGCTGGTCCGCCGTGCTGCTGGGCTGGACGGGCATGATGGTGCGCTGGTACGAGTCGTATTTGATCGGCAGCGACGTCGGCCACATTCCCGTATCGAATCTGTACGAAGTGTTTATCCTGTTTTCGATGATCACGGCCATGTTCTACCTGTATTACGAGCAGCGATACGCCACCCGCGCGCTGGGTCCCTTCGTGCTGCTGGTGATCGCCGCCGCGATCGGCTTCCTGCTGTGGTACACGGTCTCGCGCGACGCCGCCGACATCCAGCCCCTGGTGCCTGCCCTGCAAAGCTGGTGGATGAAAATCCACGTGCCCGCCAATTTCATCGGTTACGGCACCTTTGCCCTGTCGGCCATGGTGGCATCGGCTTACCTACTGAAATCGAACGGTATTCTCGCGGATCGCCTGCCTGCGCTGGAAGTGCTGGACGACGTCATGTACAAGGCCATTTCTGTCGGCTTTGCCTTCTTTACGGTCGCCACCATCCTGGGCGCGCTGTGGGCCGCCGAAGCCTGGGGCGGCTACTGGTCCTGGGACCCGAAGGAAACCTGGGCCCTGATCGTATGGCTCAACTACGCGGCCTGGCTGCACATGCGCCTGATGAGCGGGCTGCGCGGCAAGGTGGCGGCCTGGTGGGCCCTGGTCGGCCTCGTTGTGACCACCTTCGCTTTCCTCGGTGTAAATATGTTTCTCTCGGGGCTACACTCCTACGGCAAGTTATAAGCGGGTCAGCGCTCGGAAGTTTTCAGAAATTTGGTGTAAGGTTTGGGGAAGTTGTCCGACCAAACCTTATCTGAACGCCGAGGAAAGCCATGCTGATCAAACGTAGCCCTAACGGACTCGACCTGCCGTACCCGTCCGAAATCACCCCGCAGGCCATATACGAGCAGCGGCGGCAGTTCATCAAGGCAGCGGCGCTGGGCGCCGTTGCCGGCAGCGCCTTGTGGGAAATGGCCAACCGCGAAGCGTTTGCCCAGACCCCCGCCACCAAGCTGGCCGCGAAATTGAATCCCGCCTACTCGGCCATCGACAAGCAGACGCCCTTCAAGGACGCCACCACCTACAACAATTACTACGAGTTCGGCACCGACAAGTCTGAACCGGCCGTCAACGCCCACACCCTCAAGACCCGGCCCTGGACGGTGTCGATCGAGGGCGAGGTCAAAAAGCCGATGACGCTCGACATCGACAGCCTCACCAAGCTGGCGCCGCTGGAAGAGCGCGTGTACCGCCTGCGCTGCGTGGAAGGCTGGTCGATGGTGATCCCCTGGGTGGGCTACTCGCTGTCCGAGCTGATCAAAAAGGTCGAGCCGACCGGCAACGCCAAGTTTGTCGAATTCACCACCCTGGCCGATCCCAAGCAAATGCCTGGCGTGAACAGCCGCGTGCTGGCCTGGCCTTATGTGGAAGGTCTGCGGATGGATGAAGCCATGCATCCTTTGACCCTGCTGACGGTAGGCATGTACGGCCAGGTGCTGCCGAACCAGAACGGCGCCCCCGTGCGCGTGATCGTGCCCTGGAAATATGGTTTTAAGTCGGCCAAGTCGATCGTCAAGATCCGCTTCCTGAAAGACCAGCCGACCACCGCCTGGGGCCGCTCGGCGCCGTCCGAATACGGGTTTTATTCGAACGTGAACCCGAACGTGGACCACCCCCGCTGGTCGCAGGCGACCGAGCGCCGCATCGGCGAAGACGGCTTCTTCCAGAAAAAGCGCGCCACCCTGATGTTCAACGGCTATAACGACGTGGCCTCGCTGTACGCCGGCATGGACTTGAAAAAGAACTATTGATCGTGGCTTTCAATCCGACCGCGCGCCAGGTCAGCGCCATCAAAGCCGTCTTGTTTGTGCTGGGACTCATCCCCGTCAGCAAGATGGCCTATTTGACCCTCAGCGGCCAACTGGTCGAGCCGCTCGAACACATCACCCGCCGCACCGGCGACTGGACCCTGTATTTCCTGTGCTTTACTTTGGCGGTGACCCCGCTGCGCCGCCTGTTCGGAACCCAACTGGGACTGAACTGGCTATTAAAACTGCGGCGCGAGCTGGGCCTGTTTGCCTTTTTCTACGCCTTCTTGCACTTCATGACCTTTCTGTGGTTCGACCATTTCTTCAACGTCGCGGAAATGTGGAAAGACGTCGTCAAGCGGCCCTTTATTACAGTCGGCTTCGCCGCCTTCGTGCTCTTGATTCCGCTGGCGGTCACCAGCACCAACGGCATGATCCGCCGCCTGGGCGGCAAGCGCTGGCAGTGGCTGCACCGGCTCATTTATATCATCGCACCGCTGGGCATCATGCACTTCTGGTGGATGAAGGCGGGCAAGCACGACTTCGAGCAGCCGATTGTCTTCGGCACCATCGTCGCCATCCTGCTGGGGCTGCGGCTGTACTGGAAGCTGACCAAGCCCGCGCCGGTGGCGAGAGCGAGGGCGGCCGGACAGCCGGGATAAGGAAAAGGACAGCAAAAAAAAGCGGACCCGAGAGTCCGCTTTTTTTATTTAATGACGCGTTCCAGCGCAAACAACTCCGCCGGCGCCTCTCTTTCGCGCACCAGGTGCACCTGGTCGCCATCGACCATCACTTCGGCGGCGCGGGCGCGGGTGTTGTAGTTGGAGGCCATGGTGAGACCGTAGGCGCCGGCGCTCATGATGGCCAGCACGTCGCCCGGTTCGGCCGACAGGATGCGGTCGCGGGCCAGCCAGTCGCCCGATTCGCAGACGGGGCCGACCACGTCGTACAGGTCGGCCGAGGTGCCGTCGCGGGGCTTGACGGGCTGCACGCCCATCCAGGCCTGGTAGAGGGCCGGCCGCATCAAGTCGTTCATGGCCGCATCGACGATGCAGAAGTTCTTCTCTTCGCCCTTTTTGAGGTATTCGACCGTGGTCAGCAGCACGCCCGTATCGCCGACAATCGAGCGGCCCGGCTCGAAGATCACCTTGATGGGCTTGCCTTCGTGGCGGTCGCGGCGCCAGTTGTCGATGCGGCGGAACAGGCGGCCCAGGTAATCGGCCACGGGCACCGGCTCGGCCTCTCCCGCTTCGCCATAATTGATGCCCAGGCCGCCGCCGATGTCGAGGTGGTGCAAACGAATGCCTTCCAGCGCCAGGTCGTCGATCAGGTCGATCAGTTTGTCGAGTGCCTCCAGCAGCGGCGCGTCGTCCAGCAGTTGCGAGCCGATATGGCAATCGATGCCGACGATTTCCAGGTGGGGCAGGGCGGCTGCGGCCCGGTAGGTGTCGAGCGCATCGGCAAACGCCACGCCGAACTTGTTGGCCTTCAAGCCCGTCGCGATATAGGGGTGGGTCTTGGCGTCCACGTTGGGGTTGACGCGCAGCGAGATGCGGGCGCGCTTGCCCATGCTGCCGGCCACCTCGTTCAGGCGATGCAGTTCGGGAATCGATTCCACGTTGAAGCACAGGATGTCGTGGCGCAGGGCCAGCCGCATTTCCTCGACGCTTTTACCCACGCCGGAAAAAATCACCTTGCCGGGATCACCGCCCACCGCCAGCACGCGCAGCAGTTCGCCGCCCGACACGATGTCGAAGCCGGCCCCCCGCTTGGCCAGCAGGTCGAGGATGGCCAGGTTGGAATTGGCCTTCATGGCATAGCACACCAGCGCATCGCGGCCGGCGCTGGCATTGGCGTAGGCATCGAAATTGTCCAGCAGCGCCGCCTTGGAATACACGTACAGGGGGGTGCCGAAAGTGGCGGCCACGGAAGAGAGCGGGGTGGTTTCGGCGTGCAGGACGCCTTCTTGGTAAGCAAAATGCGGCGTGGAGTGAGGCATGGTTGGGTGGGCGCGGTACAGGTTGATCGATTATTTGGAAGCGGGGACTGCGGCAGGCTGGTCGGGAATGGTCGATGGAATCACCGGTGCCGGCGCCGGCTGCACCACGGGCGGCCGGGCCGTGGTTTTCGGCATGTACAGGGGACCGGTCTGGCCGCAGGCCGACAGGCTGGCGGCGGCAATCAGGGAAAGGGCGAACGCGGGAAGGGAGTTCACGTTTAGAATCACTGTTTGATTGATGGAAGTTTGACCATGGAGTGTAGCATGAGCGAAACAGAATTTTTGGACCTGGCTGAAACCACCTTGAACACGATCGAAGCGGCCATGGACCGGCTCAACGACGAAGACGTGATCGACGTCGAATGCAAGCGCAGTGGCAACGTTCTCGAGATTGAATTCATCGACAACGGCAGCAAGATCATCGTCAACAGCCAGGCGCCCATGCAGGAGTTGTGGGTGGCAGCCAAGGCAGGCGGCTATCACTACAAACGGGTCGACGGCGCCTGGGTCAATACGCGCGATGGGTCGGAGCTGTTTGCGGCCTTGTCGACCCTGGCGAGCGGGCAGGGTGGGGCGGTGATCAGCTTGCAGCATGGGTAACAGTCAAACTGTAACGTTCTCACGCGAAATACCAGCGTAAGAATTATCCTACAGCACTGTTAATGCTTTATTATTAAAAGTTAGTATCAATAACTTTTAATAGCAAGGCAAACGACATGCAAACTGCGGCATTGGAAAATGTATTACGCGAAACATGGCTGTCCTTGAAGACATGGCGAAAACTGCCTTTGGGACCGCTCTCGCTGCTGTTCAAGTTTGAGCGTACGGTTCGTGTCACCCGCAATTCCCGCCGGCGACAGTTGACCGGTCGTCGCGCTCAGGATATCGACGAGTTGGCGCCACTGGGCGCACCCCATTCCAATGCTTTTACACCCATACCGCGGGGCCACGCAGTGATCGTCGGAGTGGGGCCCGGATTTGGTGAGGCACTCGCCCTGGCGCTCGCCGCCGATGGCTACGAGGCCATTCTGGTCTCCCGTAATGCCGGCAGGCTTCACCCGCTGGTGGAGGACATCCGAGCCCGGGGCGGACGCGCAGTAGCTTACGGCTGCGACGCAACGATGGAAAGCTCGGTCCAAGCGCTTTTCAAGCGGATACTGGAGAATCACGGCGTACCGGAATTGGTCGTCTATTCATTGCAAAGCTTCGGACCAGGAAAGGTTCTCGATATCGAGTTACCCGCCTTTGAAGATGGATTGAAACACAACTGCGTGGGCCCTTTTCTGGTCGCTCGCGAAGCGGGGCGTGCGATGCTTCCTGCGCATCGCGGCAGCATTATCCTGGTTGGCTCCACGTCGGCAATGATTGGCCGCGAAGGTCATCTGAACCTCGCCGCGGGAAAATTTGGCCAACGTGCTTTATCTCAGGTGTTGGCGCGTGAATTATGGCCGGAGGGCATCCACGTCGCCCATGTCGTCATTGACGCCGACATCACCGAAGCCGATACCCCCGACGACGGCGAAGCCCACTCCGACCCCGCCGATATTGCGCAATCCATTCTGCATCTGCACAAGCAGCCCAAATCTGCCTGGTCCAGCGAGCTTAACCTGCGGCCGTGGAATGAAAAATTCTGGGAGCACTGCTAGCGAACACGCGGATTTAACGACCAAGACGCAGGCCCGTTCTGCTCGAGCCGTCGAAACGCTTGCAGTAGGGGGACTGCGGCCTGAGCACAAACCGGCGCGGTGAGCGTGACGGCGACATTCTTGCAGCCGCCACGGTTCCAACCCGGGACAGGCAGCGAGTGCCAGTCCCGTTGAACGCTAAAACAACTCGTTCTTGACCGCATCCTTCTGCTTCTCCTCCGCCGGTGTGCCGCGGGTGCCCACATCGAGCGACTGCACTCCCGTCCCCGGTGGATTTTCGGCGTAATAATACTCCTCGCCATATTGCACCAGCCCGGCAGGCACGGGACGCTCTTCCACCGGCACGTTCTTCAGGGCCTTTTGCATGTAGCCGATCCAGATGGGCAGGGCGAGGCCACCGCCCGTTTCCTTGTTGCCCAGGTTGCGGGGCTGGTCGAAGCCGATCCAGGCGATGCCCACCATCTTGCCTGCGTAACCAGCGAACCAGGCGTCGATGGAGTCGTTGGTGGTACCCGTCTTGCCGGCCAGGTCAGGACGTTTCAATACCAGCGCCTTGGTGGCGGTGCCGTAGCGCACCACGTCTTTCAACATGCTGTCGACCAGGAAGGCGTTGCGTTCGTCGATGACGCGGTTGGCGTCGACGCCGGCCTTGTCGGGCGAGGCTTGCGACAGGATCTTGCCGTCGGCGTCGGTCACCTTCGAGATCAGGTAGGGGCTGACCCGGTAGCCGCCGTTGGCGAAGACGGAATATGCGCCGGCCATCTGCAGGGGCGTGGTGGAACCGGAGCCGAGCGCCAGGGTCAGATAAGGCGGATTCTTTTCCGGATCGAAACCGAAGCGGCTTGCGTATTCCTGGCCATATTTGGCGCCGATCTTGTGCAGGATGCGAATGGAAATCATGTTCTTCGATTTCGTCAGACCCTTGCGCATCGTCATCGGGCCGTCGTACTTGCCGTCGTAGTTCTTCGGCTCCCAGGCCTGACCGCCCGTCTGGCCCGCATCGAAGGAGATGGGGGCGTCGTTGATGACGGTGGCGGGCGACAGGCCCCGCTCCAGCGACGCCGAATAAATAAATGGCTTGAAGGACGAACCGGGCTGGCGCCAGGCTTGCGTGACGTGGTTGAACTTGTTGCGGTTGTAATCGAACCCGCCGACCAGGGCGCGGATGGCGCCGTCGGTCGTGTCGGCGGCCACGAAGGCCGATTCGATTTCCGGCATCTGCGTTACGCTCCAGCTGGCGCCGCCGTCCTGGGTGACGCGGATCACGGCGCCCCGGCGCAGGCGGCGGTTTGGCGCGGCCTTGTCGGACAGCCATTCGCGGGCGAAGGCGAGACCCGGTCCGGCGATCTTGATTTCTTCGCCCGAGGCCGTCACAGCCGTGATGCCGGTGGGGGAGGCCTGCAGCACCATGGCGGCGATGATGTCGTCGCTGTCGGGGTGCTCGGCCAATTCGGTTTCCACGGCGTCGTCGGCCTCTTCCTTCACTTTCGGAATGTCGATGTAGGCTTCGGGACCGCGGTAGGGATGGCGCTTTTCATAGTCCATCACGCCCCGGCGCAGGGCCAGGTAGGCGGCGTCCTGGTCGGCCTTGGTGACGGTGGTAAACACGTTCAGGCCGCGCGTGTAAGTCTCTTCCTTGAACTGTTCGTAGACCAGCTGGCGCGCCATTTCCGCCACGTACTCGGCGTGCACGCCGAACTCGCCGCTGTCGGTCTTGATTTTCAGGGGTTCGGCCTTGGCCTGCTCGAACTGGGCATCCGTGATGTAGCCCAGCTGGTGCATGCGCACGAGGATGTATTGCTGGCGGGTGCGGGCCCGCTTGGGATTGACGACGGGGTTGTAGGCCGACGGCGCTTTCGGCAGGCCGGCCAGCATGGCGGCCTCGGCGACTGTGATGTCCTTCAGATTCTTGCCGAAATAAATCTGCGCGGCCGAGCTGAAGCCGAACGCGCGCTGGCCCAGGTAAATCTGGTTCATATACACCTCGAGGATCTGGTCCTTCGTGAGGTTCTTTTCGATTTTCCAGGCCAATAACACTTCGTAGGCCTTGCGCTTCATGGTTTGTTCGGACGACAGGAAGAAATTGCGCGCGACCTGTTGCGTGATGGTGGAGGCGCCCTGGCGTGCGCCACCCGTGGCGTTGTGCACGGCGGCCCGCAGGATGCCCACGTAATCGACCCCGCCATGCTGATAGAAGCGGTCGTCTTCGATGGCCAACACGGCTTTCTTCATGACGTCGGGAATCTCGGCAAAGCGCACCAGGGTGCGGCGCTCCTCGCCGAACTCGCCGATCAGCACGCCGTCGGCGGAAAACACGCGCAGCGGCATCTTGGGGCGGTAGTCGGTCAGGGTGTCGAGGGCAGGCAGGTTGGGGTAGGCCATGGCCAGCGCGAACACCACCACCAGCACGGCGGCCAGGGCAGTACCGCCGATCACGCCGCCCACGATCAGGGCGATGCGTTTGGGCGTCATCGGACGCTTGCCCGTTGTTGACTTCGCACCTTTTTCGGCCGGTGTGGAACTGTTCGAAGACTTCATGCTTGCACATCTTTCTATGGACTGAACCAATCCATTATACGGGAGGCGCGCGGCGGCACGCGCAGCGCGGGAGCATGCCAAAACTTGTTTTAAATTTAACTGCGATGGCAGTTTGGAACCGTCGCGCCCCCCTTGCGTGGTGCTGCCGACAACTGTGATGTCGCCCCGTTCACAGAGTGTGGCATTCGCGCCCGTCGCTGGAATGTTCCAGTGCAGAAATACCTTTACACCCTTGGAAGAGTGTTGCTACGATTTAATGTACCGCCTTACGTGACTCACCTAAGTGGCGGTTTTATAACAAATTCCACGTCGTTTTGCGCTTTCGTTATTGGTTCTGCAAGGAAACTTTACGGCGCCAATCGTGTTTGCGGTGGTTGAGGAGTACGGTCGGAATGATGAATCTCGCTTCCCTGTTCGGCAAGTCCAGTCCCCCTCTGGTCGGCCTGGACATCAGCACCTCGGGCGTGCGCCTGGTCGAACTGGCCGATTCCGGCAAGGGCGAACTGCGCCTGGAGCGCTATGCTGCCGAACCGCTGCCCCGCGGCGCCGTCGTCGACGGCAATATCGAAAACATCGAACAAGTGTCCGAGGCGGTGCGCCGCGTCTGGAAAAAGAGCGGCACCCGCGTCAAGCTGGTGGCGCTGGGCATGCCGCCCGCCTCCGTCATCACCAAGAAAATCGTGCTCCCCGCCGGATTGTCCGAAGACCAGCTCGAAGTGCAGGTCGAGTCCGAGGCGAGCCAGTACATCCCGTTTGCGCTGGATGAAGTGAGCCTCGATTTCGACGTGCTGGGCCTGGCATCGGGCGGCCCCGACGACATCGACGTCATGCTGGCCGCGGCCAGAAAAGAAAAAGTGGAAGACCGCGTCGCCGTGGCTGAGGCAGCCGGCCTGACCGCCACCGTGATGGACATCGAATCGTATGCCGCCCGCGCCGCCCTCGAGCGCGTGACCGCCGGGCAGGCTGGCGCCGCCGAGCAGATCGTCGCCCTGTTTCAGATCGGCGCCCAGGTCACCCAGATTTCGGTGATGATCGGCAGCGAAACCATCTACGAGCGCGAGCAGCCTTTCGGCGGCAACCAGCTGACGCAAGACCTGGTGCGCGCCTATGGCCTGTCCTTCGAGGAGGCCGATGCGAAAAAGCGCGCGGGCGACCTGCCGGACAGCTACGCCAACGATTATCTGGCGCCCTTCCTCGAAAACGCCGCCACGGAAATCACCCGCGCCATCCAGTTTTTTTACACCTCCACCCCCTACACCCGGATCGACCAGCTTTACCTGGCCGGCGGCTGCGCCGTCATTCCAGGGCTGCTCGACATCGTGGCCAGCCGCACGCGCATTTCCACCGCCGTCGTCTCGCCCTTCAAGGGCATGGCGCTGGCCCCGGGCGTGCGTGAAGCGGCCCTGCGCGCGGAGGCGCCGGCCTACCTGGTTGCCTGCGGCCTGGCCCTGAGGAGATTTGGCTGATGATCCGCATTAACCTGCTGCCGCATCGCGAAGCGAAGCGCAAACAGAAAAAGAGCGCCTTCGTGGCGCTGATGGCCCTGGGCGGCATCCTCGGCGCCGCCGTGGTGCTGGTCGTGGGCGGCTACAACGCCACCCGCATCGGCATCCAGAACGAACGCAATGGCGTGCTCACCGCCGCCAACGCGGAACTGGACAAGAAGATTGTCGCCATCGCCACCCTGAAACAGGAAATCGAAGCGCTCAAGGCCCGCCAGCAAGCGGTGGAAGATTTGCAGGGCGACCGCAACCAGCCGGTGTATCTGCTCGACGAACTGGTCAAGCAGACCCCGTCCGGCGTCTACCTGAAAGGGTTCAAGCAGGAGGGCCAGCGGGTCACCCTGACCGGCTACGCCCAGTCGCAGGAGCGGGTCGCCGAACTGCTGCGCAACCTGGCAAGCAATTCGCCCTGGCTGGAAAAGCCCGATCTGACGGAAGTGAAATCGGCCACCCTGCAGCAAAGCAAGACGGGCAAGAAGGTCGTTGAATTCACCTTGGCCGTGGGCATCAAGCGCCCGCGCGACAAGGATGGCGACAAGGCAGGTGACAGGCCTGGCGCGAAGAGCGCGCCCGCTGGCCTCACCACCGCGGCTGCCGGCAGCCCCACCGCCGCGGCGCCCAAGTAAGGATCCACATGGACATCAATTTGAAGGAAATGAGCGCCTCGCTCAGCAGCCAGTTCCAGGGCCTGTCCGGACGCCATCCCGGCCTGTGGCCCATCGCGCCGCGCGTGCTGTGCGCGATCGGGGTGATGGTGGGCGTGATCGGCCTGGGCTACTGGTTCTACTGGAGCAGCCAGTTCGAAGAGCAGGATGCCCTGGCCGCCAAGGAAGTGACCCTGCGCGAGCAATACCGCAGCAAGATGTCGCAGGCCATCAACCTGGACGCGCTGCAGGCGCAGAAACTGCAGGTCGACCAGTACGTGGAACGCCTGCAGAAGCAGTTGCCGAACAAGGCTGAAATGGCGGCCCTGCTGTCCGACATCAACCAGGCCGGCGTGGGCCGCGGCCTGCAGTTCGACCTGTTCCGTCCGGGCCAGGTGGTGGTGCGCGATTACTACGCCGAGCAGCCGATCGACATCAAGGTGACGGGCTCGTACCACGACGTGGGCGCCTTTGCGGCCGACATGGCCAATCTGCCCCGCATCGTCACATTGAACAATCTGGCGCTGAGCACCGGAAAGGATGGCGGCCTGGTGCTCGACGCCGTCGCCAAGACCTTCCGCTACCTCGATCCGGAAGAAGCGGCTGCCCAGCGCAAGGCGCGCCTGGACAAGGACAAGGCTGCCAAGGCGGCGGCAGGAGCGGCCAAATGATACACAAGATGATGACCATGGGCGCTGCCTGCGCGGCCCTGCTGCTGGCCGGCTGCGGCGCCAGCGACGTGCGCGAAGTGCAGGACTGGATGGCCCAGGTCAAGAAAGAGACCCGCGTCTCCGTCAAGCCGATCCCCGAGCCAAAAACATTCATACCGTTTGCTTACACGGCGCGCGAGAGTCTCGATCCGTTCACGCCAAATAAATTGCTGGCCGAACTGGCGCGTGCCGCCGAGAACAGCAACGACAAGCTCAAGCCGGACACCAACCGCCGCCGCGAGCTGCTGGAAAACTACCCGCTCGATACCTTGAGCATGGTGGGCACGATAGAAAAGGGTGGCGTCAGCTACGCCCTGATCCAGCTGGACCGCCAGGTCTACCAGGTCAAGGCGGGCCAGCACATCGGCCAGAATTTCGGCACCGTCGTCGCCGTCAGCGATGGCGCGGTCAATATCAAGGAAGTGGTTCAGGATGCCGGCGGCGAATGGGTCGAGCGGTTGGCGAAGCTGGAATTGCAGGAAAGTAAGGAGTCAAAGAAATGATCGCTTTAAAAATTTCCCGCAGTGGCTCGATGGCCCAGCTGGCCGGCGCCATCATGGCGCTGTCGATGCTGTCGCAAAATGCGCTGGCCCAGGATGGCGCCGCTGCCGTGGCAGCGCAGGCCCAGGTGCAAGCCCAGGCCCAGGACAACGCCATCGAATCGATCAGCGCCAACGCCCAGGGCGCCAACGTGATCGTCAACATCAGCATGCGCAATGCGCCGAAGAAGATGCCGATCGGTTTCCTGATCAGCAATCCCAGCCGCATCGCCCTCGATTTCGGCGCCACCTCCAATGCCACCGGCAAGACCAGCCAGGACCTCAACGTGGGCGACCTGCGCGGCGTCAACGTGGCCCAGGCGGGCGAGCGCACCCGCCTCGTGCTGAACCTGAAGCGTCCCCTCAACTACGCCACCGCCATCGACGGTAAATCCATCATCGTGACGATCGAAGGTTCGGGCGGCGTCGCCCAGGCCGTCAATGCCGTCGGCCTGCCCCTGAAGGTGGCGCAGGCCCCGGTTGCCGGCCGCCAGATGCTGCGCGATCTCGATTTCAAGCGTGGCAACAATGGCGAAGGCCGGGTCGTGGTCGACCTGCCCAGCAGCCAGGTGGCGGTCGACGTGCGCCAGGTGGGCAACAAGGTGCTGGTCGATTTCATGAAGACGGGCGTGCCGCCGGCGCTGCGCCGCCGCCTCGACGTGACCGACTTCGGCACCCCGGTGTCCGTCATCACCACTGCGCCCCAGGGCGACAACACCCGCATGACCATCGAAGCGCGCGGCGCCTGGGAGCAGACCGTCTACCAGAGCGACACCCAGCTGGTGATCGACATCAAGCCCATCAAGGAAGACCCCAACAAGGTGACCCAGGGCGGCCAGGGTTATCGTGGCGAAAAGCTGTCCTTCAACTTCCAGAACGTGGAAGTGCGGGCGGCCCTGCAAGCCATCGCCGACATCTCCGGCCTGAACATCATCACCAGCGATTCCGTCACCGGCAACCTGACCCTGCGTTTAAAGGAAGTGCCATGGGACCAGGCGCTTGACGTGGTGCTGCAGGCCAAGGGTCTGGACATGCGCAAGAACGGCACCGTGCTGTGGATCGCGCCCAAGGAAGAATTGCTGACCAAGGAAAAGTTGGAACTGGAGCAGCGCGCCCAGATCGCCGATCTGGAACCCCTGCGCTCGGAAATCTTCCAGTTGAATTACCAGAAGGCCGACGCCTTCCGCATGGTGCTGGGCATCGACAGCGGCGCCGACAGCAAGAACCGCATCCTGTCCAAGCGGGGCAGCGCCATCGTCGACGTGCGCACCAACCAGCTGTTCGTTACCGATATCGCTTCGAAAATCGAAGATATCCGCCGCCTGGTCCAGAAGACCGACATCGCTTCGCGCCAGGTGCTGATCGAAGCGCGCCTGGTGGAAGCGACCGACAGCTTCAGCCGCAACCTGGGCGCCAAGCTGGGCTTTTCGGACCTGCGCACCCAGCGCGGCGGCGACGGTGGCTACGAGCTCAAAGGCAACAACCGCATCGCCATCGGCGGCAACCTCACCGGGGCCGGCCAGGTGTCCGGCCAGGTCGGCGGCGCCGATTCCTTCGCCAACAGCCAGCTGGTGAACCTGCCGGCCGCCTCGATCGGCACCGTGCCGCCCGCCACCGTGGCCTTCTCCCTGTTCTCGGCCGCCGCCAACCGCTTCCTGAACCTGGAACTGTCGGCGCTGGAAGCCGATGGCAAGGGCAAGATCCTGTCGAATCCCCGCGTGCTGACCGAAGACAAGATGGTCGCCGTGATCGAGCAGGGTATCGAATTGCCTTACCAGGTCGCCTCCAGCAGCGGCGCCACCTCGATCTCGTTCAAGAAGGCCAATCTGCGCCTGGAAGTGACGCCGCAGATCACGCCGGACGGCAACGTCATGCTCGACGTCGAAGTCAACAAGGACTCCAAGGGCGAAATCACCCCGGCCGGTTTTGCCATCAACAACCAGCACGTGAAGACCAAGGTGCGGGTTGAAAACGGCGGCACCGTTGTGCTCGGCGGCATCTACCAGCAATCGGAATCCCTGAGCGACAAAAAAGTGCCCCTGCTGGGTGACATTCCCGTGCTGGGCTACCTGTTCAAGACCACCGGCAAGGAAACGTCGAAGACGGAACTGCTGGTGTTCCTGACCCCGAAAATCATTGCCGATGCGCCTGCCGCCCGCTAAACCTGGCCCTTTGCCCAGACCCTGCAAGCTTTTTTACTGGATTTAACATGCTGCTCAAACACAAATCGCTCTCTCCCGCCGTGCTGGCCCGCTACGCCGCCATCGGCCTGCTGTCCGGTTCGCTTGCCGCCTGCGGCGGCGGCGGCGGTTCGGCAGGCACGGTCGGCACCGGCTCGGGTTCGGGCACCGGCACCGGCACCGGCACCGGCTCCGGCACGGGCAACGGCACTGCGCCCGTTGCCACGCCCAAGGTGACCCTGGCCGTCACCGACGTGACGGGCGCTGCCACCGCCAATCTGTCGGGCAGCCAGAGCGGCACCATCAAGGCCACCGTGCTTACCGCCACCGGCACGCCGGTCGCCAACGCCATTGTCAACTTCGTCAGCAGCGATACCACCCTGCTGAGCTTTACGCCCAGTTCCGGCTCGGCCCTGACCGATGCCAACGGCGTGGCCGTGATCACCGCCAAGCCCGCCAGCTTCACTTCCGCCGGCGCGGCCAGCGTGACCGCCACCGCCGTGGTGGCCGGCCAGACCGCCAGCGGCTCGTCGAACATCGCCATCGGCGCCGCGCCTTTGACGGTGGGCGCCCTGGCCTTCACGCCTGCGCCGAGCGGCAACGTGGCCGCGTTCAGCGCTCTTTCGCTGTCGGTGCCCGTCACCAGCGGCGGCCAGCCCGTCAGCGCCGTGTCCGGCCTGACCCTGAGCTCGCTGTGCGTGGGCGATGGCAAGGCGACCCTGGTCCCGGGCAACTTTGCCAACGGCGTGCAAACGGCCACTTACACCAACAACGGTTGCCTGCGTGGCACCGACGTCATCACCGCCAGCGTGGGCAATTCCAGCCAGAGCATCAGCGTCAAGGTCGATGCCGCCGCCGTCGGCTCGGTCCAATTCGTCAGCTCCAGCGCGGGCAGCAGCTCGCTGGTGCTGAAAGGGTCGGGCGGCCTGGCCCGGTCGGAATCGGCCCAGCTGACCTACAAGGTGGTTGACCAGCAAGGCAATGGCCTGCCTGGCGTGACCGTCACTTTCGCGCCCACCAACACCATCGGCAATCTGCAGGTGAACCCCGCTGTCGCCACTACCGACAGCAGCGGCCTGGTCGTCACCACCGTGTCGTCGGGCACCATCCCGACCCCCGTCGCCGTGTCGGCCACCGCCAGCCGCAACGGCGTCAACATCAGCGGCCTGTCGGCGGCGCTGACCATTTCGACCGGCTTGCCGATCCAGCGCAATATGTCCCTGAGCGCGGACAAATTCAATATCGAAGGCTGGAGCTACGACGGCGAGGTGGCCAACGTCACCGTGCGCCTGGCCGACCAGTACCAGAATCCCGTCTCGGACGGCACGACGATCAACTTCGTCGCCGAAGGAGGCGCCGTGGGCAGCTCCCGGCAAGGCGCCTGCACCACCGTCGATGGCGGTTGCACGGTCTCCTTCCGCAGCCAGAACTTCCGCCCCGTCAACGGCCGCGTGACCGTGCTGGCCTTTGCCCAGGGCATACCCACCTTCACCGACCTGAACGGCGACGGCCAATACAGCTGCTCGTCCTTCACTTCGCCAGCCGGTTCGCCTTCGAGCGTCTACCGTCCCCTGATCGACACCTGCAACCCTGGCGCGGGCGAACCGTTCACGCCGCTGGCCGACGTCTTCCTCGATGCCGGCACGCTGGGGGCCACCTCGGGCCTGCAGGCCGGCGGCACCCTCGACGGCAGCTACGATCCCACCAACGGCGACCTGCCTTTCCCTTACTCGGGCGGCACGTATTCGGCCACGCCGCAGGCAGCCTTCGGCATCAACTACATCCGCACCCAGGCTGAATTCATCTTCAGCGGCTCCGTGCCCACGCTTACCCGGATGGTCTGCTCCAGCACGGGTTGCCGCGACTGGACCAATGCGGACGGCGATCCGAGAGTGATCGCGGGCCTGTCCGGCGCCGGCTGCTCGGCCCAGCCGCTGGTGTTCCGCATCTACGACGTCAACAACAATCCGATGCCCGCCGACACCGTGGTGGGCACCAGCGACGCCGACAAGATCGCCCCGGGCGGGATGTCACCGAACAAAGTCGTATCGACCAATGCGATTGGCGGTACCATTCACTCCGTGATTATCAAACCGGAGGCGAGCTGCGCAAACGGTTCCTTCTCGGTGAGCGTGGCCACGCCGAAAGGAACGACGACGCTGTTCGGCTTCAAAACGAACTAGTGAAATCGAGAAATATCTATCTTGTAGGACTGATGGGTGCGGGCAAGACGACAATTGGCCGCATCCTCGCCAGGAAACTGGGCAAACGCTTCATCGACTCCGACCATGAAATCGAGGCCCGCACGGGCGCCTCGATTCCGTGGATCTTTGAAATTGAAGGGGAAGCGAGTTTTCGCCGCCGTGAGGCGGAAGTCATCCGCGACCTGTGCAGCCAGGACGACATCGTGCTGGCCACGGGCGGCGGCGCCATCCTCAGCGCCGACAACCGCGCCCGCCTGGCCGAGCGGGGCACCGTCATCTACCTGCGCGCCAACGTCCACAGCATCCTCCAGCGCACGGGCCACGACAAGAACCGCCCCCTGCTGCAAACGGCCGATCCCCGCCGCAAGCTGGAAGAACTGCTGATCCAGCGCGAACCCCTGTACCGCGAGATTGCCAATCTGGTCATCGACACGGGCCGCCCTAACGTACAATCGATGGTTCAATCCATTCTGGACCAGCTCGACCTGTCCGGCCCGCCCATGCGCGCCGAGGCCCAGCCGGCCACCCGCACGATGAACCAATCGCCCTCCGCATCGCCATCCCTGTCGCTGACCGTCGATCTCGGCGAGCGCAGCTACCCCATCGTCATCGGCGCCCAGCTGCTGGCCGATGCCGCCCTGCTGGCCCGCCACATCCCCGGCCGCCAGGTGGCGATCGTCTCCAATACCACTGTCGCGCCCCTGTACCTGCCGGGCGTGGCCGCCGCCCTGCGCGCCGCCGGCCGCGAAGTCATCGAGATCATCCTGCCCGACGGCGAGCAGTTCAAGACCCAGGAATCGCTGATGCTGGTCTACGACGCCCTGCTGGCCAATCGCTGCGACCGCAAGACCACCCTGGTCGCGCTTGGCGGCGGCGTGATCGGCGACCTGACGGGCTATGCGGCCGCCAGCTACATGCGCGGCGTGCCCTTCGTCCAGCTGCCCACCACCTTGCTGGCCCAGGTCGACTCCTCCGTCGGCGGCAAGACCGGCATCAACCACCCGCTGGGCAAAAACATGATCGGCGCCTTTTACCAGCCCCGCGCCGTGCTGGCCGACACCGCGGCCCTGGCCACCCTGCCGCAGCGCGAGCTGGCGGCCGGCCTGGCCGAAGTGATCAAGCACGGCGCCATCATCGACGCCGCCTTTTTCAACTGGATCGAACAAAACATCGCCCAGCTGGTGGCGGGTGAGCGCAGCGCGCTGGCCCACGCCGTGCTGCGCTCCTGCGAAATCAAGGCCGACGTGGTGCGCCAGGACGAGCGGGAAGGGGGCTTGCGCGCCATTCTCAATTTTGGCCATACGTTTGCGCACGCCATCGAGGCGGGGATGGGTTACGGCGCCTGGCTGCACGGCGAAGCGGTCGGCTGCGGCATGGTGATGGCGGCCGAACTGTCGCGCCGCATGGGCTTCATCGACGCCGCCGCCGCCCAGCGCGTGCGCGCCCTGGTGGCCGCCGCCGGTCTGCCCTCGGTGGCGCCGGCCATGCCGGCCGCACGCTGGATCGAGCTGATGGAAGTGGACAAGAAAAACGAGGGCGGCGACATCAAGTTCATTCTCTTGAAACCGCTGGGCGCCCCCCACATCGGCACGGTGCCGCGCGCCATGCTGCTCGATACCATCGCCGCCTGCAGTCCGGCAGACTGACGCCCATGAACTTCGACGACCGCCTGGCGCCTTACGCGGCCCACTCGAGCAAGGGGCGCGGCCGCGCTTTTCCGGAAGCGCCGGCCGGCTCGCGCAGCGAATTCCAGCGCGACCGCGACCGCATCATCCACTCGACCGCCTTCCGCCGGCTCGAATATAAAACCCAGGTCTTCCTCAATCACGAAGGAGACCTGTTCCGCACCCGGCTGACCCACTCGATCGAAGTGGCGCAGATCGGCCGCACCCTGGCGCGCAGCCTGCACATCAACGAAGACCTGGTCGAAGCCGTGTCGCTGGCCCACGACCTGGGCCACACCCCCTTCGGCCACGTGGGCCAGGACGTCCTCAACGAATGCATGCGCGACTACGGCGGCTTTGAGCACAACCTGCAAAGCCTGCGCGTGGTCGATTCGCTGGAAGAGCACTACGGCGACTTCGACGGCTTGAACCTGATGTTCGAAACCCGCGAAGGCATCCTGAAACACTGCTCGGCGGCGAACGCGCGCCAGCTGGGCGAAGTGGGCCGGCGCTTTTTAGAGAGAACGCAGCCCAGCCTGGAAGCGCAGCTCACCAACCTGGCCGACGAAATCGCCTACAACAACCACGACATCGACGACGGCCTGCGTTCCGGTCTGGTGAGCATGGCGCAGATGCTGGAAGTGGACTTGTTCGCCCGCTTTCACCACGAGGTGCAGGCCAAGTATCCCGGCCTGCCTGGCCGGCGCGCGCTGTACGAAACCTCACGCCGCATGATCACCGTAATGACGGCCGACGTCGTCGCCACCTCCGCCGCCCTGATCCTTGATGCCGCTCCCAAGTCCATCGACGACGTGCGCGCCGCGCCGCCCCTGATCCGCTTTTCAGATGCCATGAAGGCCGAAACGACGGCCCTCAAGCGCTTCCTGCACGCCAATCTGTACCGCCACTACCAGGTCAATCGCACGAGAGTGAAGGCGAGCCGCATCGTCACCGACCTGTTCGACGCCTTCATGAAGGACCCCGTGCTGCTGCCGCCGGATTATCTCGTGGCCGACGGCGACGTGGCCCGGCAGGCGCGCAAGATCGCCGATTACATTGCGGGGATGACGGACCGGTATGCGATTCGGGAGCACCGGAGGATCTTTTCTATTGAAGAATTATGAAATGGGGGGACTGGCCCTGCGGGCCTGTCCCCATTTTCGTTGGGCTGTTACTGCAGAACAAGCGCCAGGGGCGCAGGTAAAGCTTGAATGGGGACAGGCCTGCGTGGCGCGCCCCTCCGGCTCGCACTTAGTCCCCCGGACTTCGTGCCCCGCAGGGCCAGTCCCCGGTGCTAATTAGAACAACGACGGTTCGGACAGCTGCACCAACAACTTCTTCACCGGCGCCGGCAAAGGCGCCGCGTCGATTTTGTCCATATCCCACCACACATAGCCCGCCACGTCGGCGGCGCGGGTGCTCAGCGCCACCTGGCGCGGATGGATGTGCAGTTTGTAGTGGGTAAAACCATGCGTCAGCGGCAGCAGGGTATCGATGGTGTCGACGGCCCCGAAGCGCTGCGCCGACACCAAGGGATCGGGCAGTGCGACGTCCAGCGGCGCATGCCCGTCCACCTCGGGCAGCGACAGCAGACCGCCCCAGATGCCGGACTCGGCGCGCTGCTCCAGCAGCACCTGGCCCGCGTCGAGCACCACCAGCATGGCGGCCCGCTTTTCCGGCGTGGCCTTCGGTGGTTTGCGCACCGGCAGTTCGGCGGTGCGGCCGCTGGCAAAGGCAAGGCAGCGGGCCTGCAGGGGACAGCGCTCGCAGGCAGGACTGGCGCGCGTGCACAGCGTTGCGCCCAGGTCCATCAGGCCTTGGGTGTAGCGTTCGATGCCCGCTTCAGGCAGCAAGGCCTCGGCACGGCGCCACAGCGCGTCTTCCACCGGTTTCAATCCCGGATACTGCTCGACCCCGAACACGCGGGCAAACACGCGCTTGACGTTGCCGTCCAAAATGGCGGCGCGGGTGCCGTACGCGAAGGCGGAAATGGCGGCGGCGGTGGAGCGGCCGATGCCGGGCAGCTCGGCCAGCAGGCGGGGATCGATGGGAAACTGGCCGCCGTATTCCGCCACCACCCGCTTGGCGCAGGCGTGCAGATTTCTGGCGCGGGTGTAGTAGCCAAGGCCGCTCCACAAGGCCATCACGTCTTCCGAGCTGGCCTCGGCCAGCGATTCGACCGTGGGGCAGCGCTCCAGAAAGCGGGCGTAGTAGCCCAGCACGGCGGCGACCTGGGTCTGCTGCAGCATGATCTCGGAGAGCCAGATGCGGTAGGCGTCGCGCGTGTTTTGCCAGGGCAGGGCGTGACGCCCGTGCTGGCGCTGCCAGTCGATCACGGCCTGGGAAAACGAGGGGTCGGCCAGTTCCTGTAAATGATTTACGTCTTTTTTCACGCAGCCGCGTCCAGTACCGTCGGTCCTGCTTCGAGCGCCGTGTTGACCTGGTCGGCCAGCTGGCGCAGCTGGCTATGCACCCGCTCCAGGTTGCCGTGGGTGGTCTCGAACGCTTCGATCTTTTGCTCGAGGCTGTCGGTGGCGTCGTGGATGCGCGAGATGGAGGCCAGCCGGTGCTTCAATTGGTCCTTGTGCTGGCGGATCTGCGCTTCCAGCGGCGCCATGATGACCTTCAGCCAGGCCTCCACGTCCGCATTGGCGGCGCGGTAGCTGCGCCGCACGCGCGAGGCGATGGAGTCGAAAAAGCGCTCCATCAGGGTGGCGCGGCCCGTGATGATGAGGGTGGTGGTGCCGAACTGCTTTTGGTAGACGGCTTCGATGGCGTCGATCTCGGCGCGGTATTTTTCAAACGAGAACATCATCGGCAGGGTCAGTGCGAGGCCGTGTTCAGCGGAGAACTTCTTGTACATCGACTCCATCATGGCGCCAATTTCCTTGACCTTGGCGTCCGCTTCATCGAGCCTGGCGCGGGCCTGGTCGAAGAAGAACTTGACGGGGCCGCGCATGCCGGTGGCGAAGCGGCTCGCCTGCATGGCGTCGCGCACGGCGTTGACTTCTTCCTGCACGGCGTCCATGCCCATCACGGTGAACAGCTCCGTCGACAGGCGGGTGAACACGGCGCGGGTGCCCTGCAGTTTCACCAGGCTGGCGTCGAACTCCTTCTTTTCGATTTCGACCCGTTTCATCATGTGGGCGATCACGCTCTTGTTCTTGCCCCGCAGGCTGCGCAGTTCCTGCAGCTGCTCGATGACGTCGCGCCCGCGCGCGCCCAGCATCGCCTGCTGCGCCGTGGCCAGCTGCGTCATGTCGTCCAACAGCTGGGCGCGGATGATCTCTTTCTTCGCCGGAATCAGCTCGTTGAACAGGGCCGCTTCCAGCGCGCCCATGCGGCTTTTCTCCAGCAGGGGCAGGTCGCCGTTGATCTTGGCCACCAGCGCCTTTTGCGCGGACACGGGATAGACCTGGCGGGGATTGAGCGCCAACAAGTGGGCCACGCTGGCCTGCTGGCGCGCGATCTCCGCCTCGTTGGCCGCTTCCGTTTTCAGCTCGTCCCACATGGCGTCGATCTTGTTGAGGACGACGATGCGGCCCCGGCCCGGGCCGATGTGGGTGCGCCAGACGTCGATGTCGCTCTTCGTCACGCCCGTCTCGGCGGCCAGGATGAACAGCACCGCATGCGCGTTCGGGATCAGATTCAAGGTCAGTTCGGGCTCGGTGCCGATCGCGTTCAGGCCAGGCGTATCGAGAATCACCAGGCCCTGTTTGAGCAGGGGATGGGGAAAATTGATGATGGCGTGGCGCCACAGCGACACTTCCACCATGCCGTGTTCGTCGAGCGTGGCGGCGGCATCCGGATCGTCCTCGTCATACAGGCCGTAGCGCTTCGCTTCCGCCGGCGTGACGAAGCGGGTCAGGCTCACCTGTTTGAAGGTTTCCGTCATCTGGGCGCTGTCGTCGAGCGACAGGGGCAGCACGGTCCAGGCCTTCGCATCGTCGCGGTAGTCGCTGGTGGACAGATTGGCGGCCCGCGTTTCAATCGGCAGCAGGCGCAGGCTGGGCGGGTGGGCCGGGTCGTACATCAACTCGGTGGGACACATGGTGGTGCGGCCGGCAGCAGAGGGCAGGATGCGCTGGCCGTAGTCGGCGAAAAACAGCGCATTGATCAGCTCGGATTTGCCGCGCGAGAATTCGGCCACGAAGGCCACCGACAGCTTGTCGTCCGCCAGCCGGGCCAGGGCGCGCGCGATGCGCTGCTCGGTGGCGCCGTCCGTCAGTTCGGCCGCGTTGACCCACATCTGGTAGCTCTCCAGCGCGCTGACCACACCTTGTCTCCACGCGCTGTAATGTTGAAAATCCTGCACCATCTGACTCACCTGTCTGTGCCTTACTTCTGGCAATGTACACAATAGAACGTTGAGCGCTGCCCCTGCACGATCCGGCGGATCGGCGTGCCACAGTTGCGGCACGGCACTCCTTCACGATCATAGACGAAATATGTCTGTTGGAAATAGCCAGATTGCCCGTTCACCGCAATAAAATCCTTCAGGGTGCTGCCGCCCTGGATGATGGCTTCGGCCAGGATGTCGCGGATGGCTTGCGCCAGCTTGTCATAACGGCCACGGGAGATGCGCCCCGCCGCCGTTTTCGGGTTGATGCGGGCCCGAAACAGGCTCTCGCAAGCGTAGATATTGCCCACGCCGACAACGATATCGCCCCCCAGCAGGAATTGTTTGACGGAAGTGCTGCGGCCGCGGCTGGCGCGGTACAGGGTGTCGCCCGTGAACTGGTCTTCCAGCGGCTCGACGCCCAGATCGCGCAGCAGCACGTGCGATGCCAATTCGCCATCGTCGTTGCCATGCCACAGTACGGCGCCGAAACGGCGGGGATCGTTCATGCGCAGCGCCTGGGCGCCATCGTCCCCGGCCACGATGAGATCGAAATGGTCATGCTTTTTCAGGGCCGTGGCGGGATCGAGCACGCGCAGATGGCCCGACATGCCCAAATGGATGATCAATGTGCCATGGTCGAAGTGGACCAGGAGGTATTTACCGCGCCGCCCGATCTGCAGCACGCGGCGGCCCGCCAGCAGGGCGGGCAGGGCGGGCGGAAAGGGCCAGCGCAGGCCTTCGCGGCGCAGCAGGACCTGTTCCACCAGCCGGCCTTCCAGGTGGGGCGCGACGCCGCGCCGGGTGACTTCGACTTCGGGCAGTTCAGGCATGGCAATATCCTGCCTGCGTGATCGCGCGATGGCGGGCGGCATTGCCGCACACGGCGCGGCCCTTGCGCGTAGAATCTGAGATCAATCGTGTCATCCTGGAATTGCCTTGAAAAACGCTTTCGCCATTGTAACCCTGGCCGGCCTGCTGAGCGCCTGCGCCACCCCTGCCGTGCAGGCGCCCGCCACCGCCTCCGCGGCCCCTGCCGTGCCCCAGGATGGCGTGCCGCCGCCGCCATCGCCTTCGGCGTCGACGGTGCCGCAATGGACGGTCGAGCGCACCACGCCCGCCACCGCCGCCCAGCTCGATGAGGACGGCAACCGGGTCGAGCCCACGCAGCCTTTGCCCAACGTGGCTCTCACCAGCGAACTGCTGTACAAGCTGATGAAGGCGGAGCTGGAATTCAAGCAGGGCAACTGGCAGGGCCCGTACATGACCATGATGGGCGCGGCGCAACTGACCCGTGACCCCCGCCTGGCCCAGCGCGCCACGGAAATGGCGCTGGCCTCGCGCCAGGGCGAACCGACCCTGGCCGCCATCCGCCTGTGGCGCGAGCTGGCGCCCCAGTCCGATGAAGCGACCCAGTATTACCTGGGCTTCGTGGTGCTGTCCGACGACATTTCCGATGCGGAAGCGATTTTCCGCAGCCGCCTGGAAAGCGCAACGCCGCCCGAGCGGGGCCTGCTCATGTTCCAGACCCAGCAACTGCTGGGCCGCGCGCGCGACAAAGCCGCCGCCAGCGCCATGCTGGAGCGCCTGGTCGCGCCCTACGCCAACACCCTGGAAGGGCGCATCGTCCTGGCCCAGGCCGCCTTTACGCGGGGCGACAAGTCCAAGGCCCAGCAGGAGGCCTCGGCCGCCCTGGCCATCAAGCCGGACTCCGAAATCGCCGTGCTGATGGTGGCCCAGGTCAGTCCCGACGAGGCGGCGGCGGAAAGCCTGCTGGCGCGCTTTCTCAAAGCCAATCCCAAGGCCCGCGAAGTGCGCGCCGCCCACGCCCGCCTGCTGGTGGGCGCGCGCAAGTTCGGCCCCGCCCGCGACGAGCTGCGCCTGCTGCTGAAGGATGAACCCGACAAGCTGCAAACCCTGTACGCGATGGGCGTGGTCTCGCTGCAACTGAACGATTTTACGGGCGCCGAAAGCTATCTCAAGCGCTTCGTCGAGTCCGCCGGCAAGCAGGCCGACAGCGACGTCGACACCAGCCGCGCCTACACCCTGCTGGCCCAGCTGGCCGACGACCGCGGCGACAGCCGGGCGGCCTTGAACTGGCTGGACAAGATCGAGGAAGACGACCGCGGCTGGTTCGGCGCCCAGCTCAAGCGCGCCCAGCTGGTCGCCAAGGGCGGCGACATCGACGGCGCCCGCAAGTTGCTGGCCGGCCTGCCCGCGCAAACGGAGGACACGCAAGCGCAGGTGCTGCTGGCCGACAGCCAGATCGTGCGCGATGCCGGCCGCAACGACGAGGCTTACAAGCTATTGCAGGCGGGCGTGCTGAAATTCCCCGACAATCCGGACTTGCTGTACGACTTTGCCATGGCCGCGGAAAAGACGGGCCACCTGGACGAAATGGAAAAAGCCTTGCGCGAAGTGATGGTGCAGGCGCCCGACAACCACCACGCCTACAACGCCCTGGGCTACTCGCTGGCCGAGCGCAATGTGCGCCTGCCGGAAGCGTACGAGCTCATCAATAAAGCCTTGCAGATGGCGCCCAACGACCCTTTCATCATGGACAGCATGGGCTGGGTACAATTCCGCATGGGCAATTTGAGCGCCGCCGAAACCCAGTTGCGCCAGGCCTACGCCCTGCGCAGCGATCCTGAAATTGCCGTGCACCTGGGCGAGGTGCTGTGGCAGCGGGGCCAACAGGCTGCGGCGCGCAAGCTGTGGCGTGAAGCGCGCGCCAAGGATCCAAAAAACGATACGCTCAAAGACACCCTGTCGCGCCTGCGCACCAGCATGTAAGTTTATTTAACAACGAGAACCAATGCATTTTCAAAAAATCATGGCGGCCGGCCTGTGCGCCGCGCTGCTGGGCGGCTGCGCCAGCACGGCCCCCACCCGATCCGCCGCGCCCGGTGCGGCCTTGTCTCCCTACCGCGACCATTTCGAGGCGGCCGGCCGCCTGTCCGTCAACTACAAGCACAATGGCAATCCCGAGTCCCTGACCGGCAAGTTCACCTGGCTGCAAACGCCTGCCCGGCTGGACGTGACCCTGTCTTCTCCCATGGCGACCATCGCCACGATCACCGTCACGCCCGAATCGGCGACCCTGGTGCAGGCCGACAAGGCGCCTCGCGTGGCGGCCGATCTCGACACATTGACCACCCAGTCGCTGGGCTGGACCTTGCCCGTGACGGGCCTGCGCGACTGGCTGCAGGGTTATGCCACCGCCGCCGACGGCAGCCGCTTTACGGCCACGGAAGCGAACAACAACGTCACCACCCGCGACGGCTGGCGCTTGCGCTTCGTCTCCTGGCAAGCCGATGCGGCAGGCCACTTGCTGCCCAAGCGCATCGACGCCGAGCGCATCGGCGCGGCCAACGTCGAGGAGCTGGCCCTGCGCATCGTGCTCGACAGCCAGGGCTGACATGGCGGCCACGACCTTGCACGGCTGCGCTGCGCCGGCCAAGCTGAATCTGTTCTTGCACGTCACCGGCCGGCGCGCCGATGGCTACCACTTGCTGCAATCGGTGTTCCAGCTGATCGACCACGGCGATACGCTGGACTTCGATCTGCGCGCCGACGACGCCATCGTGCGTACCAGCGAACTGCCCGGCGTGCCCGCCGAGAAAGACCTGGTGGTGCGCGCCCTGCGCATTCTGCAGGCCGCGTACCGCGAGCGTCACGGCCGCCTGCCGCCCGGCATCGACGTCGCCGTCCACAAGCGGCTGCCCATGGGCGGCGGCCTAGGCGGGGGATCGTCCGATGCAGCCACGGCCCTGATGGCGGCCAACCACCTCTGGCAGGGGGGATTTTCCACAAACGAGCTGATGGCGCTGGGATTGCCGCTGGGCGCCGACATCCCGTTTTTTCTGTTCGGCCGCAACGCCTTTGTGGAAGGGGTGGGCGAGCAGATGCAGG
>JACXTT010001066.1_pt1 | contig 46686 bp, 49 predicted proteins | sample 9270951 | NCBI WGS metagenome assembly JACXTT01 (sample SAMN15532306, study PRJNA645909) | rock metagenome | isolation source: weathered quartz diorite | place: Puerto Rico | collected 2017-06-21 | reverse complement strand
CAGCCCGCGGCCGCCCACGCACTGGGCGCCGCCGCGAACGCGGCCCTTGGCAATCTGGGCGGTGCGGTCTGGTACTCGGAGGATCCCGACCCGGGGCGCCCGTCGCACCGGGAGGCGATCGGCAAGCTCGCCGCGGAGATCGGCGCGGGTCTCGTCGACATGGTCGCCGTGCTCGGCGGGAACCCCGCCTACGACACTCCGGCGGATCTCGATCTCGCCAAGAAGCTCGAAGGCGTGCCCGCGTCCATTCGGCTGGGCCTTTACGACGATGAGACGTCCGCCGTCTGCCGCTGGCACGTTCCGCAGGCGCACTACCTCGAAGCTTGGGGGGATGGGAGGGGATGGGACGGCACGCTGGGCGTCGCGCAGCCTCTCATCGCGCCGCTCTACGACGGGATGTCCGCGATCGAGCTCGCCGCGCTGATGCTCGATGGCCAGCCCGGGAACGGCTACGATCTGGTGCGCGCGACGTTTCGAGGCGATCGTCCCGAAATCGAAGCCGAGAAACTCTGGCGGCGCGTCGTTCACGACGGCGTCGCGCCGGGCACCCGCGCTCCCGCCGTGGCCCCCGCGTTCGTCTCCGGCCTCCCGGATCCGGTCTCGAAGCTCGCCGAAGCGAAGCGACTCGCCGGCGCGACGATGGAGCTGGTCTTTACCCGCGGCTCGGGGGTCCACGACGGCCGGTTCGCCAACCTCGGCTGGCTGGTAGAGCTCCCCGATCCCGTGTCCAAGCTGACATGGGACAACGCGGCCTTGATGGGCCCCGCCGACGCGAAGGCCATCGGCGTGAAGGGAACGGGCGACCTTATCTCGATCGAGGCGAACGGGAAGAAGCTCACGATCCCGGCGTTCGTCGTGCCCGGACAGGCCGCGGGTTCGGTCGCCGTCGCTCTGGGGTGGGGGAGGACGAACGCCGGCCGCATCGGCACGGGGATCGGCACCGACGTCAACGCCCTGCGGGCGAACGACGCTCCGTGGCGGACGGAAGCGAAGATCACGAGAGCGCCGGGGCGCGCGGATCTCGCGACGACGCAGGACCATCACATCGTCGACAGTCTCGGCAAGCGCGAGCAGGCGATTCGCGCGGAGCAGCTGGTTCGCACGGGTCCTCTGTCGGAGTTCAAGAGCAGGCCCGCTTTCGCGAGGGAAATGGTCGAGCTCCCCGAGGACGCGCCGCTCTGGAAGGTCCATGAATACACAGGCCACAAATGGGGGATGGCGATCGACCTCACCGCGTGCACAGGCTGCGCTGCGTGCACGATCGCCTGCCAGGCCGAGAACAACATCCCCGTCGTCGGGAAGGCCGAAGTGCGGCACGGGCGCGAGATGCACTGGATCCGCGTCGACCGGTATTTCGCCGGCGAGCCGGAGACCGCGCAGATCGCCTTCCAGCCGATGACCTGCCACCACTGCGAGAACGCCCCCTGCGAGCAGGTCTGCCCCGTGGCCGCGACGGTCCACGACCACGAAGGGCTGAACGTCATGGTTTACAACCGCTGCATCGGCACCCGGTACTGCTCCAACAACTGCCCGTACAAGGTCCGGCGGTTCAACTGGTTCAACAACCATAAGGACGAATCCGCCGTCGCCGTGATGGTGTACAACCCGGACGTCACGGTCCGCATGCGGGGTGTGATGGAGAAGTGCACCTACTGCGTGCAGCGGATCGAGACGGTCAAGATCGCCGCGAAGAACGAGCGGCGCGAGATCGCCGACGGCGAGATCGTTCCGGCATGCGCGCAGGTCTGCCCCACCGAGGCGATCACGTTTGGCGATCTCAACGACAAGGGGTCGAGGATCGCGAAGCTTCACGCCGATCCGCGCTGTTACGGCGTCCTCGACGAGCTGAACACGAAGCCGCGGACGCGCTACCTGGCGCGCCTGCGCAATCCCGCCGAGGGGCTGGCCTGATCATGGGCGTCGTCGCTCTCGATCGTCCCTCCCGCGACAACACGTCGACGGACCCGACCGTCCGCGCCCCGCTCGTCGGCCCGGGAAACGACTACGCGAGCATCACGCACAAGGTTTGCCGGATCGTCGAGGCGCAGAGGCCACCGCGGGCGTGGTACGTCGCATTCGGGATCGCGGCATCGCTGACGGCCGTGCTCGGCGCGGTCATCCTCTACTTGATCACGAAAGGGATCGGCATCTGGGGCTTGAACAAGCCGGTGTCGTGGGGATTCGACATCACGAATTTCGTCTTCTGGGTCGGCATCGGGCACGCGGGCACTCTGATCTCTGCCATCCTCTACCTGTTCCGTCAGAAGTGGCGCACGGGGATCAACCGGTTCGCGGAGGCGATGACGATCTTCGCCGTCATCTGCGCGCTCATGTTCCCGGGGATCCACGTCGGGCGCATCTGGGTCGAGTACTGGATCGCCCCACTCCCGAACCAGATGAACATGTGGCCGAACTTCCGGAGCCCGCTCCTCTGGGATTTCTTCGCGGTCGGCACGTACTTCACCGTGTCGCTCTGCTTCTGGTACATGGGGCTGATCCCCGACCTGGCGACGATCCGCGACCGCGCGAAGACCAAGCTCCGGCAGGTCGTCTACGGCCTGCTGGCGCTGGGGTGGAGTGGCTCGAACCGGCATTGGCACCGGTACGAGCGCGCGTACCTCCTTCTGGCCGCATTGGCGACGCCGCTCGTGCTCTCCGTCCACTCGATCGTCAGCTTCGATTTCGCTACGTCGATGCTCCCCGGGTGGCACGCGACGATCTTCCCCCCCTATTTTGTCGCCGGCGCGATCTTCGGCGGGTTCGCGATGGTCCTGACGCTCGCCGTGCCCTGCCGGGCCTGGTTCGGACTGAAGGACGTCATCACGCCGCGCCATCTCGAGAACATGTGCAAGATCCTCCTCGCGACCGGGATGATGGTCGGCTACGCCTACGCGATGGAGTTCTTCATCTCGTGGTACAGCGGCAACCCGATCGAGGGGTTCGTCTTCATCAACCGCGCGTTCGGTCCGTATGCCTGGGCCTACTGGACGATGGTGTTCTGCAACGTCGTGACGCCCCAGGTCTTCTGGTCGACGCGCGCGCGCAGGAATCCCTGGGTCGTCTTCGGGGTCGCGGCCTGCGTCAATGTCGGGATGTGGTTCGAGCGGTTCGTCATCATCGTGACGAGTCTCTCGCGCGACTTCCTGCCGTCGAACTGGGGCTCGTACGCGCCGACCTGGTTCGAGCTCTTGACCCTCGCGGGGAGCTTCGGGCTGTTCTTCACGCTGTTTCTCTATTTCCTGAGATACCTGCCGATGGTGGCGATGGCGGAGGTCAAGGCGATCATGCCGGCTCCGGGCGAAGGGAGGCACCGGTGAGCTCCGCGGGCGGGGGCGGGAGAGTGTGGGGGCTGCTCGCGGAATTCGCGACGCCGGGCGACCTCGTCCGCGCGGCCGCCGGCGTGCGCGACGCCGGCTACACCCGGTGGGACGCCCACACGCCCTTCCCGGTCCATGGCCTCGACGGCGCGATGGGGATCCGGCCGACGCGCCTTCCGTTCGCCGTGCTCGGCGCGGCGATCCTCGGCGGTGGAAGCGCGCTGTTGATGCAGTGGTGGATGAACGCCGTCGACTACCGGATCATCATCAGCGGAAAGCCGTTCAACAGCCTTCCCGCCGACATCCCGGTCACCTTCGAATTGACGGTCCTTTGCGCGGCGCTGACGGCGTTCTTCGGCATGCTGGTCGCCAACCGCCTGCCGACCTTCCACCAGCCGCTGTTCGGGGTCCGCTCGTTCCGCCGGGTGACCACCGACGCGTTCTTCATCGCGATCGAGGCGGCCGACCCGAAATACGATCAGGCGGGAGCCGAACGGCTCTTGGCTTCTCTCGGCGCCGCGCGCGTCGTGACGCTCCCGGAGTAGGCGATGCCGCGCTTCGTGTCGGCAGTTTTGCTCATTCTGGGGGTGCTGGCGCTCGTCCCGTTCGCCTGCATCTACCGCGCGCGCGCGACGCACAGCCCGCTGCCCCGGATCCACCTGATCCAGAGCATGGACAACCAGCACCGGTTCAAGAGCCAGCAGGTCAACCCGCTCTTCGCCGACACGCGAGAAGCGAGGCCGCCGATGGCGGGGACGATCGCTCGCGGCCATCTCGACGACGATGACGGTCTCGCGAAGGGCATGCGGGACCAGAAGTGGATCGAGACGTTTCCATTACCGGTGACGGAAGCCCTGCTGAAGCGCGGGCAGGAGCGGTTCGGCATCTACTGCTCGCCCTGCCACGGCCTCGCCGGCCGCGGGGACGGGATCGTCGCGATCCGCGCCGACCGGCTGCAGGAAGGGACGTTCATCCCGCCGACCTCGATTCAGGATCAGACCGTGCTCTCGCGACCGGTCGGGCACATCTTCAACACGATCACGAACGGCATCCGGACGATGCCGTCCTACGGCTCGCAGATTCCCGTGAGCGACCGTTGGGCGATCGTCGCCTACGTCAGAGCGCTCCAGCGCAGCGCCCATACGCCGGCCTCCGCCCTGACGGCGGAGGAGCGCTCGAAGCTCGTCGAGGTGGCGCCGTGAGCACGCGAGACGCGGCCGATCTTTCGAGCGAGAGGCTCGACCTGGGCGCTGCCGGGGCGCGCTGGTTCCGTCTGCTCCTCTCGGTCGGCGTCCTCGGGCTCGGCGCGGCGTTCGCTCTCGCGGCGGGCACCGAGGGGGGCTGGGCTCGCTTCTACCCCTCGTATCTCGTCTCGTACGTCTTTTTCCTTTCGCTCGCACTGGGGGCGCTGTTCTTCGTTCTCATCCAGTACGTGACGCGCGCCGGCTGGAGCGTCGCGGTGCGGAGGATCGCCGAAGGGGTGGCGCCGAACCTCTTGTTCCCGATGACGATCCTCGCGGTCCCGATTCTGTTCGGGCTCAAGACGCTCTATCCGTGGACCGACGCCGCCGCTGTGGCCGCCGACCACGTCCTTCACGAGAAGGAGGCGTGGCTCAACGTTCCGTTCTTCCTGGGTCGGGCGCTGGTCTACTTCGCCGTCTGGTCGTTCTTCTCCTTCTGGTTCCACCGGAAGTCGACGGAGCAGGACCGGTCGGGGGACCCGAAGCTGACCCACCGGATGGAGACGACGAGCACCGCCGCCTTGATCCTCTTCGCGTTCACGGTGACGTTCTTCGCGTTCGACTTTCTGATGTCGCTGACGCCGCACTGGTACAGCACGATCTTCGGCGTCTACTTCTTCGCGGGTTGCATCCTCGGGTTCTTCGCATTGCTAACGGTGCTGTCGATGGCGGTGCAGCGGGCGGGAGCGCTCAAGCGCGCGATCACGACCGAGCATTACCACGACATGGGGAAGCTGATCTTCGCGTTCACGGTGTTCTGGGCTTACATCGCGTTTTCCCAGTACATGCTGATGTGGTACGCGAACTTGCCCGAGGAGACCTTCTGGTACGCCGCGCGCCAGGAAGGGTCGTGGGTCGGATGGAGTCTCCTGCTGTTGTTCGGCCATTTCATCGTTCCGTTCCTCGCCTTGATGTCGCGGGGCGTCAAGCGCCGCAAGCCGATCCTGCTCGCCGGGGCGTGCTGGATGCTCGTGATGCAGTGGGCGGACGTCTACTGGCTGGTCATTCCGGGGAAGAGTCCCGGCAGGATTCCCTTGGGTAGCATGGACCTCGCGGTCTTCTTGGGTGTCGGTGGAATCTTCTTCGCGTCGGCGATCCGCCGCCTGAGCGCGCACCCGGTGATCGCCGTCAAGGACCCGAGGCTCTCCGAGTCGCTCGGATTCGAGAACTTCTGATGGAAGCGCATCGACCCTCTTCGATCGAGACCGCGGATCCGGACACGGTCACGACGATCACCGTGGCGATCGTCGGGACGATCATCGTCGTCCTCGCGGTCGTCCTCGTGCAAGGGTTGTACGAGCGGGCGAACCGGGCGGAATTCCAGAAGAAGGTCGTCGCCGAGGTGCCGCAGGAGTTTCGCGATCTCAAGGCGGCGCAGCTGACACGCCTCCATCAGTCCGGCTGGGTCGACAAGAAGAACGGGATCGCAGCGGTCCCGATCGACCGGGCGATGGAGCTCATGGTCGCCGATCCGAATCCTGCGGCGCCTCTCGCGGCTCCGCCGGCCGCCGCAGCCGCGCCCGAAGAGAAGAGGAAGTGAGGCGCGCTTTCGGTTTCGCGGTCGTTGTCCTGGCCGCCGCGACCACGGTCATCGCGCAGGACCGCATCGAGCCGGTTCCCAAGGCGCTTCAGCGCGTCGGCCTCGTGGAGAGGCTCGACGCGCCGCTGCCCCTCGAGCAAGCATTCAAGGACGACCGCGGGCGCGACGTCACGCTCGGCTCGTACTTCCGCCCGGGCCACCCGGTCGTGCTCACGCTGAACTACTACCGATGCCCGATGCTGTGCACCCTCGAGCTCAACGGCCTCGTCGACGCGATGAAGGGGCTTGCGTGGTCGCCGGGAGACGAGTTCGAGGTCGTCACGGTGAGCTTCGATCCGCGAGACACGACGATGCTCGCGAGGGCCAAGAAGCTCGGCTACCTCGAAGGGCTCGGGAAACCCGGGGCAGAGACGGGCTGGCATTTCCTGACCGGCTCCGCGCCCGCCATCGACGCCCTGACGAAGGCCGTGGGGTTCACGGCCGAGTACGACGTGAAGACCGACCAGTACGGGCACGCGGCGGTGATAACGGTCGCGACGCCTAACGGGAGGGTCTCCAGGTACCTCTACGGCGTGCAATTCGAGCCGCAGACCCTGAGGCTGGCGCTCGTCGAGGCGTCGAGGGGGAGGATCGGCTCCACGTGGGACCGCTTCATCTTGTATTGCTACCACTACGACCCCGACGCCGGGCGCTACTCGCTGGCCGCGCGGTCGCTGATGCGGGCCGGCGGCGTGCTGACGGTGCTCATCCTGGCCGCCGTCCTCGGAACGCTCTGGCTGCGCGAGCGGGGGCGCGCGGCATGATGAGCAGCGTCATCGGCACGGGAGCGGGATTCTGGCTCCCACGTGGCGCGTCGACCACGGCGGGCCGCGTCGACTTCCTGTTTTACGCGATCAACGCGATCGCGATCTTCTTCTTCTTCCTGATCGTCACCCTCCTCCTGTATTTCGTCTGGAAGTACCGGACGCGGCCGGGGCACGCCGCCCAGCCCTCGAAGGATCACAACCAGAAGCTCGAGATCACTTGGACGGTGATCCCGGTTTGCATCGTGCTCTGGATCTTCTGGCAGGGGTTCGCCGGATACCTCGACATCCAAACGCCGCCGGAGACCGCCTACGAGGTTCAGGTGCTCGGGCAGAAGTGGAAGTGGCTGTTCACTTACCCGAACGGCGTCGTGGACGACGACCTCCACGTGCCGCCGGACGAGCCGGTCCGTCTCGTGATGACCTCGCAGGACGTCATCCACAGCCTGTACGTACCGGAGTTCCGGATCAAGAGGGACGCCGTTCCCGGGCGATACGAGAAGGAGTGGTTCCAGGCGCTCGAGCCGGGCGAGTACCAGATCTTCTGCGCCGAGTACTGCGGCACGTCCCACTCCTCGATGCTCGCGAAGGTGATCGTCCACCGCTCGCGACCCGAGTTCGAGAAGTGGCTCGCGGATGCCGGGAACTTCCTCGACAAGCTCCCACCCGAGAAGCTCTGGGAGGGAGGGCAGAAGCTCTACAGCCAGCGCGGCTGCAAGCAGTGCCACTCGGTCGACGGTACGGCGGGCATCGGCCCGTCGTTCAAGGGGATCTGGGGGCACTCGCAAGTGCTTTCCGGCGGGGGCTCGGTCGTCGTCGAGGAGAACTACGTTCGCGAGTCGATCCTGAATCCGCAGGCGAAGGTCGTTCTCGGATTCGAGCCCGTCATGCCGACGTACCAGGGCCGCCTGAAAGACAAGGAAATCACCGCGATCATCGAGTACCTGAAGACCCTGAAGTAGTCCCGGGGAGAGCGTCATGCCTTCGAAGGACAACTACCTGAACCACACGAGCGGATTCGCCTCGTGGGCGTTCACGCTCGACCACAAGCGGATCGGCGTCATGTACCTCGTCGCGACGCTCGGGTCGTTCCTCCTGGGCGGCCTCGCGGCGCTCGCCGTGCGAACCGAGTTGTTCTCGCGCGGCCCGACGATCATGTCCGCGGACGCCTACAACAAGATGTTCACGCTGCACGGGGCGGTCATGGTGTTCCTCTTCATCATCCCGAGCATCCCCGCCGCGCTCGGGAATTTCGTCCTGCCGTTGATGCTCGGCGCCAAGGACGTCGCCTTCCCCCGCCTGAACCTGATGAGCTTCTGGTTGTGGGTCATCGGCGCCCTGTTCTGCGTGGGCGCCGTCGTCACGGGCGGGGTCGACACGGGATGGACCTTCTACACGCCGTATTCGACGACGACCAACACCAACGTCGTCGCGACGACGTTCGGCGCGTTCATCCTCGGGTTCTCCTCGATCTTCACCGGCTTGAACTTCATCGTCACGATCCACAAGCTGCGCCCCGCCGGGATGACCTGGTTCAAGATGCCACTGTTCCTCTGGTCGCTCTACGGCACGGCGATCATTCAAGTGCTGGCCACCCCGGTCCTCGGGATCACCCTCCTGCTGCTGATCGCCGAGCGGGTGCTGGGGGTCGGCATCTTCGATCCCGCGCTCGGCGGCGATCCGGTCCTCTTCCAACACTTCTTCTGGTTCTACTCGCATCCCGCCGTCTACATCATGATCCTGCCGGCGATGGGGATCATCAGCGAGGTGATTTCGATCCACTCGCGCAAGCACATCTTCGGCTACCGGTTCATCGCCTTGTCGTCGATCGCGATCGCGGCCTTCGGCTTCCTCGTCTGGGGCCACCACATGTTCGTCTCCGGGCAGTCGGGGATGGCGAACGCCATCTTCTCGGCGCTGACGTTTTCCGTCGCGATCCCGTCGGCGATCAAGGTGTTCAACTGGCTGGCGACGCTCTACAAGGGCGACATCCGCCTCAACACCGCGATGTGCTACGGGCTGATGTTCCTGATCACGTTCGGGATCGGCGGTCTCACGGGCCTGCACTTGGGTGCGCTGGCGACCGACGTCCACCTGCACGACACCTACTTCGTCGTCGCCCACTTCCACTACGTCATGTTCGGCGGGACGGTGATCGCGCTCCTGGCCGGTCTGCACCACTGGTGGCCGAAGATGTTCGGCGTCCTGTTCAGCGAGCGTCTCGGGCGCATCGGCGCGGCGCTGATCTTCGTCGGCTTCAACACGACGTTCTTCACGCAATTCATCATGGGAAGCCACGGGATGCCGCGCCGCTACTACGACTACCTCCCGCAATTCGAGATCTACCACAAGGTTTCGACGATCGGCTCGTTCGTCATGGCCGCCGGCTTCTTTCTGACGGCGTATTACTTGATCCTCTCGCTGTTCCGGGGGAAGGCGGCGCCGATGAATCCGTGGGGCGGGAATTCGCTCGAGTGGCACACGGCTTCGCCGCCGCCGCACGACAACTTCGCGACGACCCCAGCGGCGGAGGACCCGTACGAGTACGGGAACCTCGTCGACGACGGCGAAGCCTCCGGGTTCAGGAGCCGCACTTACGAAGAGGCGAGCGCAGGATGAGCCACGAGCACGCGCCCCACCTCCAGCACCACTTCGACACGGCCGAGCAGCAGTTCGACGCCGGCAAGCTCGGGATGTGGCTCTTCCTCGCGACGGAGATCCTGCTCTTCGGCGGGCTCTTCTGCGCGTACGCCATCTACCGCGCCAACCACTCCGAGATCTTCCTGTACGCGCATCAATTCCTCGACAAGGTCTTGGGCGGCACCAACACCGTCATCCTCCTGTGCAGCTCGCTGACGATGGCGTGGGCGGTCCGCGCGTCGCAGCTCGGGCAGCGGAGGCTCTTGATCGTCCTCTTGATCCTGACCCTCGCTGGCGGGTTCGGATTCATGGGGATCAAGTACGTCGAATACAAGGCCAAGTGGGAGCACGGCCTGCTCCCCGGCACGCACTTCGCCCCGCACGAGGAGGGGGAGGGGAAAGCGGCGCCCGCTCCTCCCGCCGGGCCTTCAGCGACGATCAAGCCTGCCGCAGCCGGCCCGGCGGGAACCGTGAGGGCGGACGACGCCGAAGGCCACCGCGCGGCTCACGGCAAGCGCCCGAGCAACGTCCAGATCTTCTTCGGAATCTACTTCCTGATGACCGGGCTGCACGGGCTGCACGTGCTCGCGGGGATGGGCGCGATCACGTGGCTCCTCATCCGCTCGATCAAGGGACACTTCGGCCCCGACTATTTCACGCCAGTCGACTTCGTCGGCTTGTATTGGCACCTCGTCGATCTGATCTGGATCTTCCTCTTCCCGCTCCTCTATCTGATCAGCTAGGAAACCCGCATGTCGAACGAAGCGCATCCCCAGGTCGGCCACATCGTTCCGCTCCCCGTGCTGTTCGCGGTCCTCGGAACGCTTCTCGTGATGACCTTCGTGACCGTCGCCGTCTCCTGGTTCGACTTCGGCCGCTTCAATCTCTGGATCGCGCTCGGGATCGCGGTGTTCAAGGCCTCGCTCGTCTTGATGTTCTTCATGCACCTGAAGTACGACAAGCCGTTCAACGCGTTCGTCATCATCGTGTCGATGGCGGTCGTCATGCTGTTCATCGCGATCGCGCTCACCGACGCGAAGCAATACGACGCGCACAAGATTCCCGGCTACGCCCCCGCCATCAAGACCAACCCGCAGTGACCGAAGGAGATCCGCGGGGCTCCCGCGAGGGAGAGATTCCCGGGGCCGGCGTTCTCGGGATGCGCATCTTTCTCGCATCCCTCGGCGCGCTGTTCGCCGCGGCGATCGCCGGCTACCTCGTCGTCCGGGTGAGGGCGACGAATTGGCCGCCGCCAGGGATGCCGCGGCTCCCCGCCGGTCTCGGGCTCGCCACCGCTCTCCTCCTGGCCGCGAGCGTGACGGTCCATCTGTCCTTACGGGCGATGCGAGCCGGTGCGCCCACGCTGTCCTCGCGACGGCTCGCGGCGACGCTCGCTCTCGTGGCGGGCTTCCTGGCCGTCCAAGCGTGGAACTGGTCGGCGCTGATCCGCCTTCACCTCACAGCCGCGACCAACCTCTACGGGTTCACCTTCTTCATGCTGACCGGCCTGCACGCGGCCCACGTGGTCGGGGGGATCATGCTGCTCGGCGTCGTCTGGATGCGAGCGCGCCGCGGTCGCTACGGCAGCGGCCACCACCCGGGGATCACCTACGCCGCGATGTACGTGCACTTCCTCGACGTCGTCTGGTTGGTCTTGCTCGCCGTCTTGTTGGTCGCGGCGTAGCCCGACTCCCCGAATACTACCGGTATCTCGATAGGGATTTCATGCGTTGCGCCCGTACGAGGGCGATCGTAAGATTCGGCCAATCTTGAAGAGGGTAAGTCGTTGAAGCTGTTGCTGGCCGCGGGGGTGGTCGCCGCATCGACGCTGAGTCCGCCGGTCTCGGACACGACCGGGGTCGCGGATATTTCCGTCGCTCCGAACTCCGTCACGGCGCACATCACCTTTCCCGGCGGCATCGATCTCGATTTGACGCTGACCTTTGAGCAGTCCCTCGGCCTGACAGCGGAGAGTATCGGTCTGTCCTCGCATCTGGTCGACGTCTCGGACGTCGACATCACGTCCAGGCTGCCGGCTTCCGTCAGTATCCCCGCCTCGTTTCCGGCGCTCGTCACGATCGAGCCCCCCTCGAGCGGACCTCTCGCGTTCTCGGGCGTCGTCGCGATCGATTTCCACACCCACAACCTCAACTACGTCGTCGGCAGCCCGCTGCGACTGTTCGCTGCTTCGATCGGCGGCCCCTTCCAGGACATCACCGCGAGCATCGGGATGGGCAGCTATCGCACCGGAGCCAACAAGGGGGGGTTCTCGCAATTCCTGATCGTCGCCGACCTGCGCCCGGTCAACACGGTGATCAACGAGAAGTTCGGCCGCTTGCAGTCCACGCTCGACGCCAACGCGGGAGCGATCGCGAGTGACGTTCGCTCGAGCCTGCAGAGCCAGCTCAACGCGGCGAAGGCGGCGAGCGACGCCGGCGATTCCGTCGCGGCCGCCGACGCCATCCAGGCGTTCGCCGACTATGTCAAGAAGCACAGCGGCGCGTCGATCCCGGACGTTTGGCGCTCGGCGCGCGACGTCGTCAATGTGGCCGGCGAACTCCGTGGCGGAGCGTCGACGCTGAAGTTCAGCCTCCTCGCCAAGGCCGGCGGCAGCTGACCTTCCCGGGAGGCCGGATGCTCGCCCGGCTCACAGTTCACTTTCCGTTCCACCCGACGCGCTCCTTCCTCGTCCACGGCGACGTCGAGACCGTGATCGGGCGCGATCCCGACTGCGACATCGTGCTCAACGACGACCGGGTGTCACGCCGCCACGCCCGTCTCCTGTTCGCCGAGAGCGACTGGCGGCTGGTCGACCTCGACAGCACGAACGGCACGCTCGTCGACGGCCACCCGCTGCGGGATGCGCCGCTCACGCGCGAGGGCTGGATCAGCTTCGGCGGCCTGCTCGCCCGATTCGAGCACTCGAATCCGGAGCGCGAGAATGCGGCGCTTCGCCGTCGCGAGGAGCGGTACCGCACGTCGATCTCCCTGCAGCGCGAGCTCGACCCGTCGCTCGGGCTGAGGCAGCTCTTGGAGCGTTTGCTCGACTCCGTTCTCCGGCTGTCGGGGGCCGATCGCGGCGTCGTGTTCCTGACGCGGGAGAATGGCGAGCTGGAGATCGTCGCTCGCCGGGCGCTCTCGGACTCCGATCTCGTCGCCGAAGGATTCTCCGGAAGCGTCGGGGCGATTCGGCGCGTCGTGGCGACCGCGCGAGCCGTGGCGGTCTCCGACGCGCTCTCGGATTCCTTTCTTCGGGAGCGGGAGAGCGTGATCGAAGGCGGCATCCGCGCCCTGGTCTGTCTTCCGCTCGCCGCCGCGGGACGTCTGACCGGTCTGATCTACGCCGACAGCCACGAGCCCGGCGCGGCATTCGACGAGCTGGACGTGGATATTCTCCAGGCGCTCGCCTCCCACGCGGCCCTCGCCATCGCGGTGGCACGCACGAACCGGGAGCTCAAAGACATGGCCGAGCTGCTTCCGGATGCCGAATCCGGTGACGGCGTCACAGCGTCGAGTTGGTCGCGCGTGCTCGCCCACCACGACGCGCGATCGCGGAAGGTGTCTTGACCTCCACCGGCTCCGGCGACGGCGACGGCGAAGGCCGGGAGCCCGCCCCGCAGCCACGCGTCGATCAAACGCGCGTCAGCCAGGACGCGCTCCGCCGTCTCGCACCGGGCACGAAGCTCGCGGGGCGCTATCGGATCGGGGAGCTCAAGGGTGTGGGCGGGATGGGTCTGGTCTACCGCGCCGCCGACGACGAGCTCGGCGTCACGGTGGCTCTCAAGGTGATCCGGCCCGAGCTCGCCGCCGATGCGTCCCTGATCGACCGCTTTCGGCGGGAGCTGCTCTTGGGCCGCCAGGTCGGTCACCCGAACGTCGTGCGCATCCACGACATCGGGCAGGACGGAGATCTCTACTTCCTGACCATGGACTACGTCGACGGCCCTTCGCTGCGGACGTGGATGGAAGAGCACGGCCGCGTGGACGAAGCGACGGCGCTCTCGATCCTCCGCCCGATCGCGGAAGGGCTCGCGGCGGCACACCGCGCGGGGGTGATCCACCGCGACCTCAAGCCGTCCAACATCCTGCTGGATGCCGAGGGGCGCCCTCACATCTCGGATTTTGGGCTGGCGCGCTCGCTCGCCCGGTCCGGGCCAACCCGAGCCGGCACCATGCTCGGCACTCCCGATTATCTGTCTCCCGAGCAAGCCAAGGGGGAGCCGGTCGACGCGCGCAGCGACCTTTACGCTCTCGGCATCATCGGCTTCGAGATGGTCAGCGGCGATCTGCCGTTTCCAGGCGGCTCGCTCGCGGAGACGATCGCCCAGCGGATTGCAGGCAGGCCGCGCGAGCTCGCCGAGCTGGGGGTCGCCGTGTCCCCGGGGTTCCGAGCGGTCCTTCGGCGTTGCCTCGAGCCCTCCCCGGCTCGGCGGTTCGCATCGGCGGAGGATCTGCTCGAGGCGCTCGACCGACCCGCGGAGCGCGCGAGCTCCCCCGCGGTCAAGCGGGCGCTCTTGGCGGCGGGAGCGGGTCTCGCTCTGGTGGCCGCGGCCGCTCTCTATTGGAAGGCCCAGAGGCCGCCCGTTGCCGCCGCCGCGAGCGTGCCGGCGCCGACCGGCTCGGTCGCCGTCCTCCCGCTGCGCGACGAGACCGGCACGCCGACCCTCGCGTGGATGTCCAACGGCATCGCCGAGATGCTGGTCGACGCGCTCGCCCAGAGCCCGACCCTGCGCGTCGTCGACGCGGGTCACGTCATCCGAACGCTCAAGGATCTCAAGCTGGAGGAGGGGTCGTGGAGCACCGAGACCCTCAAGAAGATCGGCCAGCTGCTGGACGCCGAGACCCTCGTCGTCGGCAGCGCGCGGACGAGGGGGCCGCTCCTCCGCGTGGACGCGCAGCTCGTCCACCTCGCCGGAGACGGCGGGCGCCGCTCGTCGGCGATCGCCGCCGAGGCGGATACGCCCGGAGCGCTCGTCTCCGAGCTGAGCCGGGACGTGCGACGCTCCCTCGATGTCCCGGCTCCGGACAAGGACGCTCCGGTGGCGGCGACTCCCGAGGCGCTATCCGCGTTCTTGCGCGCGACGGAACTCCTCGCGCGCGGAGACGCCGTACTCGCGGAGCCTGCGCTCGAGCAGGCCGTGGCTGCCGACCCCTCGTTCGGCCCGGCCTGGTACAAGCTCGCCGAGGTGTGCGAAACCACCGGCAAGCGCGACCGCGGGGTCGAGGCCGCGGACCGCGCGGTCGCCGCGCTCCAAGGAAACGAGCGCCTCGCCGCGCTGGCCGAAGCGCGCCAAGCAAGCCTGCGCGGCGACCCCGAGCAGGCGCAGAAGGTCTTGAGCGCGCTCGTCGCGCGGTATCCCGGGGATCTCGAAGCGGCGGTCGCGCTTGCGGACGCCTACGCGCAATCCGGACGGTTCACCGACGCCCGGCCCGTGCTCGAGAGCGTGGTGGCCAAGGCGCCCAACCACCCGCGCGCCCTGTTCCTGCTCGGCAAGTACTCGATCCTCGCGGGCGAGAGCCGCAAGGCGGTGGACGACTATCTGGTCCGCGCCCTGGTCGTCGAGAACAACCTGCGCAGCGAACAAGGACGCGCCGACGTCCTCAACGCCTTCGGGGTGGGCTACCGCGAGCTGGGGGAGCTCGACGAGGCCAAGAAGAAGTACGGGGAAGCCGCGGAGCTGCGACGCCAGATCGGCGACAAGCGCGGCTATGCCACGACCCTCCGCAACCTCGCACAGATCGAGACCGCGGGCGGAGAGCACGACGAGGCCGCGAAGACGCTCGCCTCCTCCATCGCCCTCTTCGACGAGCTCGGGGATCGAGCCGGACGTGCGGATGCCGTGAACGATCTGGGCGCCAACGAAGAAGCGCGCGGAGACTACCGGAAGGCCCTCGACCGCTACCGGGAAGCCCTTCAGATCCGCAAGGAGATCGGGGACCGGCGCGCCGAAGCCGAAAGCCTCAACAACGTCGGCTATGCGAATCAGCTTCTCGGGAACTCCGACAACGCGTCGGTGTATTGGCATCAGGCGCTCGACTTGTACCGGGAGACGGGGAACCGCGAGGGGGAGATCCTCGTGACCCAAAGCCTCGGTCAGCTCCAGCTGGCTCAGGGGCGATGGGACGACGCCGTGAAGTCCTACCTCAAGGCGCTCAACGAGAGTCGCGAGAGCGAGATGGTGCCGGCGTCGGCGGTGTCGCTCGGGTACCTCGGCCGCCTGGCGCAGGTCCAGGGACGGTACGCGGCGGCTCTGGCGTCCTACGAAGAGGGGCTGAAGGTGCTCGACGGGTTGAAGGACGCGCACGGGCTGGCCGAATTCACTCTCGACCGCGCCGATCTTTGGATCGAGCTCGGGGCCCTCGACGAAGCGCACGGCGATCTGGCTCGGGCGGAAGGGTGGCTCGGGGAGGCGAGCAACCACGAGCAGCGCGCGGAGTGGCTCCGGTTGAGCGCTCGGGTTCTGGCGAAACGCGGCGATCTCGCCAGAGCGAAGAGCACCCTGGCCCGCGCTCGCGCCGACGGAAACGCGAGCCAGAGCGCGACGGTGCTCCTGCGGATCGACGTCGACGACGGCTTGCAGCTCCTCGGAGAGAAGCGCGCCGGCGACGCGGTGCGCTCGCTTCAAGCGTCGTCGCAGCGGGCGGAGCGGCTCGGCGACGCGGCGCTCCGACTTCTGGCGGGTGAAGCCCTCGCGCGTGCCTGCCTCCAGGCCGGAGACCCGGCCCGAGCCGAGAAGGAGCTGACCCAGTCCGTACGGCTGGCGGCGAGCTGCGGCTCTTATGCCGGGCTTGCGCGCTTGTACCGGCTCCAGGCGGCCGCGGCGGCCGCGCGCGGCGACCAACTCGGAGCGCGCGCCAGCCGCGACCGCGCCGCGGGAGAGATCAAGCGGCTCCAGCAAGGGCTCGCGCCCGCGCGCGCGAGCGCTCTGGCCGCATCGATCGAGGGGGAGAAACTGTGAGCGGCGATTCGGTCCGGCCGATCGCGGAGCGGGTGCGCGAGCTGACACTCGAGAACGAAAAGCTCTTCCGCGAGCTCGTGAGCGCCGAGAGGCGATTTCGGTCCCTGTCGCGAGCGGTCTGGAGCGTCCAGGAGGAAGAGCGCCGCCGACTCGCGCGGGAGCTCCACGACGGAATCGGTCAGACGCTGACCGCCCTCAAGAACCAGCTCGCGGGCGCCCGCCGGAGCGGCTCCTCGCCGGAGGCGACGGCGGAGAGCATCGACGCCGCGCTCGCGATGGCCTCGCAAGCTCTCCGCGACACGCGGGAGCTCTCGAGGCTATTGCGCCCCGCCGTGCTCGACGATCTCGGACTGATGCCCGCCCTGCGATGGCTCGCGCGCAACGTGGGCGAGCGGCTGGCCATCGAGGTCGAGCTTTCTCTCCAAGGGATCGAAGAGCGGCTCGACCGCGAGATCGAGACGCTCGCTTTCCGGGTCGTGCAGGAGGCTTTGACCAACGTGGCGAAGCACTCGGGTGCCTCCCGAGCCTCTGTGCAGGTCATCCGAGCGGGAGGACGCCTGACGATCGGCGTGTCGGATGCCGGCGCCGGGTTCGATCCGCACCGCGTTTTCGACGCGGAGCACCGGGAGGGGGCGGTCGGCCTGCGGGGGATCCGGGACCGCGCGGAGCTGTTCGGGGGAAGCATGCGCATCGACGCCGGACCCGGACGCGGAACCCGGATCGAGGTGGCCGTGCCGATCGCGGCCGAGGAGACGGGCCCGTGATCCGCGTGCTCGTCGCCGACGATCACACCCTGGTCCGCACCGGGATCGTCAACATCCTCGTCGGCAGCGGCTTGTGCGAGGTCGTCGCCGAAGCATCGGACGGCCGGGAGGCGGTCGACCGAGCGATCGAGACGCGGCCGGACGTCGTCGTGCTCGACATCACGATGCCCCGCTTGAACGGAGTCGAATGCGTCAGACGCATCCGCGAGGCCTTGCCCTCGACCCGCGTTCTCGCGTTGACCGTCCACGACGACGAGGAGTACGTGCTGCACATGGTGAAGGCCGGGGCGGCCGGATATCTCGTCAAGGACAGCGCGGCCAAGGATCTGATCGACGCTGTCCAAGCGCTCCATCGCGGCCAGGGGTACTTCGGGCCGCAGGCGTCGAGCGTGCTGGCCGAGCAATACCGCAATCCCGAGCGCGACGCGGTCGACCCCTACGGCGCGCTCACGCCGCGCGAGCGGGAGGTGTTCCACCTCGTGACCGAGGGGAAGACGACCAAGGAGATCGCCGGCCTGCTCGAGATCAGCGTGAAGACGGCCGACAACCATCGGACGCGAATCATGGAGAAGCTCGGCGTCCACAACACTGCGGAGCTGGTCCGCTACGCGGCGCGGCGGGGACTGATTCACTGACATCACCGATCCGAGGATTCGCTGAGGGAAGAATCCATCCTCGCGTGGGGGAAAGCCCTCATGGAATGACTTCGTGTGCCCGCGTATCGTTTCGGCGTAACGGCTGAAATCGAGCAAGGGGACGCACGATGGGGACCCACTCGACACCACGCACCTCGGGCGCCCGATTCGCGATGGCGCTCGTAGGGATGCCCGTCATCGCCGGCGCCGCCGCACCTCAGGTTGTCTTCGCGGTCCGCCCACCAGTCACCGACCCGCTGCAATCTCGCGCGGCGGCGCCGGCGGATTTTCATCGACGACGGCCTGCATGCGGCGGCGTGCGGGGCGGCCTCCGACCCCGGGAACCAGCCGACGGGATGCCCGGTGCCCATCGCCGCTCCCACGCTGTCCGCATGTGGCAACGAGGCGAACTCGACGTCGTCGAGCGCCTGCTTCGCACCGCGGACGCCGAGGCCCGGTCACTCGAACCCAAGCTTCCTCGCGAGCTGACCGGCTTCGGCGTCCCGCGGCAATCGCCGACGCCGCGCGCCGACGACGCGGACCCGGCTCAAGCGGCGCCTCGTGATTTCGTCCACTGCTTGCACCAGCCGTCGGGGTTGATCGGTCCGCGCACGGTCTTGCAAGTCGCGCAGGTCGTCTCGACGGGGGCGGGGACGAAGTTCAAGCAGCTCATGCAGAACTGATCTTCCTTGTCGGAGTGTTGCCGGTACTCGTTGTCCACCCGCGTCCGCGCCTCCGCCGGTTGAAGGTCCGAGATATCCGAGCAGTCGAGCGACGCGCCGATCTTTTTCGCTCTCTGGCGCAATTCCTTGAGCCTGGCGTCGTTCGCGCATCCGGCGAGGGCACCCGCCCCAGCCAGGACGAGGCCGGTGACGAAGGATCGGCGCGACAGCTCGGGGTCCATGACGCATCCCCTAGAAAGACGACGGGGTTGGTCCGGCAGCCGTGAGTCGGGGGGCGTCCGGAAGGATATTGTGGACGCATCAGCGATGAAGTCGAGCACCGCTTCTTGACCCCATTCCCCCGGAATGGTAAGAACGGCGGGACATGCCGCCGACCGAGCTAGAGGACCGCTACGATCCGGTCGCGGGCCGTCCCACACTGATTCTCGGCGGGCAAGATTTCCATTCGATCACCGAGGCCGTCGCCAAGCCGATCGAGTCCAAGACGCCGCGCGGATGGTGGCTCTTCTTCCTTCCGTCGTTCGCCCTTCTGGGCCTTCTGGGCGTTGCCGTGTCTTGGCTCTTCTGGGAAGGGATCGGCATCTGGGGGCTGAACATCCCGGTCGGCTGGGCGTGGGACATCACGAATTTCGTTTTCTGGGTCGGCATCGGGCACGCCGGGACGCTGATCTCCGCGATCCTTTTCCTCTTCCGGCAGAAGTGGCGCACGTCGATCAACCGCTCCGCCGAGGCGATGACGATCTTCGCCGTCATGTGCGCGCTGATCTTCCCCGGGATCCACGTCGGCCGCGTGTGGGTCGCGTACTTCATGTTCCCCCTCCCGAACCAGATGGGGATGTGGCCGAACTTCAGGAGCCCGCTGCTCTGGGACGTCTTCGCGGTCAGCATCTACGGGACGGTCTCAGTCTTGTTCTGGTACGTGGGTCTGATCCCGGACCTCGCGACGATCCGCGACCGCGCGACGAGCCTTCTCAAGAAGCGGATCTACGGCTTCTTCGCGCTCGGCTGGCGGGGCTCGAACCGGCACTGGCAGCACTACGAGGTCGCCTATCTCATTCTCGCAGGGCTGGCCACGCCCCTCGTCCTCTCCGTCCACTCGATCGTGTCGATGGACTTCGCCGTCTCGCAGATCCCCGGGTGGCACACGACGATCTTTCCGCCGTACTTCGTCGCCGGAGCGATCTTCTCCGGGTTCGCCATGGTGATCACGCTGATGGTGATCTGCCGGAGTGCGTTCGGCCTGACGGAGATCGTCACGATCCGGCATTTCGACTACATGGCGAAGATCATCTTGGTCACCGGCTCGATGGTCGGCTACGCCTACGGGATGGAATTCTTCATCGCCTGGTATTCGGGGAGCAAGTACGAGCTGTTCACATTCACGAACCGGGCGTTCGGGCCGTACGCGTGGGCCTACTGGACGATGATCTCATGCAACGTCATCAGCCCGCAGATCTTTTGGATCAAGAAGGCGCGGACGTCGATCCCGATCCTCTTCGTCATGTCGATCTTCGTCAACATTGGAATGTGGTTCGAGCGGTTCGTGATCATCGTGACCTCGCTCCATCGCGACTTCCTGCCGTCGGCTTGGGGATACTTCCGGCCGACCGTGTGGGACGTCTCGTGCCTCCTCGGTAGCTTCGGCCTCTTCTTCACGATGTTCTGTCTGTTCGTCCGGTTCCTGCCGATCGTCGCGACCGCGGAGGTCAAGACCGTATTGCCGCAGGCCGATCCGCACGCCCATCGCCGGCCGGAGCGCGCGCCGATCGGCGAGCACCTCGCCGAAGAAGGGGCGCACTGATGGGCCTGTTCGAAGCCGAGCTTCCCTCGGGCACCCCTTACTTCGGAGCGCTCGCCGAGTTCGTGACGCCGGCCGAGCTCTTCCGCGCCTGCGAGCGCGTTCGCGACGCGGGGTACACGCGCTGGGATGCGCACACCCCGTTCCCCGTGCATGGTCTCGAAGGCGCGATGGGGATGGCGCGATCGAAGCTTCCGTTCATCGTGCTCGTGATGGGGCTCGGCGGCGCGGCCACCGGATTCCTCTTGCAGACTTGGGTGCACACGATGGCCTACCCGCTGACGATCTCGGGGAAGCCGTACTTCACCTGGCCGGCCTTCATCCCGATCACCTTCGAGCTCGGCGTGCTCGGCGGAGCGCTGGGCGCCGTATTCGGCATGCTCGGGCTCAACAAGCTGCCGATGCACCACCATCCTTTGTTCGAGGTCCCGCGGTTCGGCCGCTTCGCGGACGACAGGTTCTTCATTTCGATCGAGGCGTGGGATCCGAAATTCGATGCCGTGCAGACGGTCCAGCTCTTGAGATCGTCGGGGGCCTCGCACGTCGAGCTCGTGGAGAATCCCCAGTGAGCCACGAGACCGACGGAGCGGCCCTCAAGGCCGACCAGATCGAGATCCCGAAGGGCCATTTCCTACGGCGCGTCCCTCTGCTCGGTACGGGGGTTGGACTGGTCGCGGCGATCCTCTGCTACGCGACCGCGGGCAGCCCGAGGAACTTCGCATTTTCCTGGCTTCTCGCTCTCCTCTTCTTCCTGTCGCTCGCCCTGGGAGCCCTGTTCTTCGTCCTCGTCCACTACGCCACGCAGGCGGGGTGGGGGATCGTGCTCCGCCGCCTCGGAGAGGCCACGATGAGCACGATCCCGCTTTTCGCCGTGCTCTTCGTGCCGATCCTCCTTTCGATGGGGGACGTCTATCCCTGGGTCCACGACCAGGCCGGAGGGAAGACGGTCGTCGCGGGCAAGGCGCCGTTCCTGAACTCGTCGTTCTTCACGACGCGCGCGATTCTCTACTTCGTGCTCTGGACCGCAATCGCCTGGTACTTCGCCAGGTCGTCCCGGCGCCAGGACGAAAGCAAGGACCGGGCGATCTCGCTCCGCCTGAAGCGCCTGGCGGGGCCCGCCCTGATCGTCGCCGCGCTGACGCAGACGTTCGCCGCGATCGACTGGGTGATGTCGCTCGATCCCGAGTGGTATTCGACGATGTTCGGCGTCTACTGGTTCGCCGGGAGCTTCGTCAGCTTTTTCGCCTTCCTGACGCTGACGGTGATGGGGCTCAAGCGCTGGGGCCTCATGAAGGACGTCGTCAGCGTCGAGCACTACCACGATCTCGGGAAGATGCTGTTCGCCTTCACGGTCTTCTGGGCCTACATCGGCTTCTCGCAGTACTTCCTGATCTGGTACGGAAACCTTCCCGAGGAGACGATCTTCTTTCGCCACCGGCTGCAGGGCTCGTGGAGCTCGGTCTCGTTCCTGCTCGCCTTCGGCCACTTCGTCGTGCCGTTTTTTTTCCTGATGCCGCGCACCGTGAAGCGAAACGCCAGGCTCCTGATGATCGGGGCAGCCTGGATGCTCGCGATGCACCTCGTCGACGTGACCTGGCTCGTGATGCCGACCATCCATCCTGAAGGGCTTCACGTCGGATTGTCCGACCTTTTCGCCCTCATCGCCGTCTCGGCGCTGTTCAAGGCGATGCTGTTCCGGCTGCTTTCGGGTGCCAAGCTCGTGCCGGTCGGAGACCCCAGGCTCGCCGAGTCGCTCTCGTTCGAGAACCTGTAGTAAAGTCACCCCTTTGAACCGGGCCCATTGAGGAGATCACCATGCGCCGTACTTCGTTCCCCCGGATCGCCGCGTTCCTCGCCGCCGGCCTTGCGTGCGGCTCCGCGTTCGCAGCGACGATCACCGGCACCGTCACCTACGAAGGGAAGGTACCGAACCTGAAGCCGATCGACATGGCGGCGGACGCCGCTTGCGCCAAGATGCACGGAAGCGCGCCGCAGCCGAGCGACGTGCTCGTGCTGGGCTCCGGCAACACGATGGCCAACATCATGGTCAGCGTCGCCGGCGGGCTCCCTGCCGGAAAGACCTGGCCCTCCCCGAAGGACCCCGTCGTCATGGACCAGAAGGGGTGCCACTATTCGCCCCACGTTTTCGGGTTGATGGTCGGCCAGCCGTTCAAGGTCTTGAACTCCGACGGCATCCTTCACAACGTGCACGCGCTTCCCAAGGTGAACGCCCCGTTCAACATGGCGATGCCCCCGACGGTCAAGGAGTCGACCAAGTCGTTCGGGCAGGCTGAAGGGATCTTCATGATCAAGTGCGACGTCCATCCCTGGATGAGCTCGTACGCCGCCGTCTACTCGCACCCGTTCTTCTCGGTCACCAAAGAGGACGGCAAGTTTACGATCTCGAATCTCGATGCGGGCACCTACCAGCTCGAGGCGTGGCACGAGAAGCTCGGCGTGCAGAAGGCGACCGTGACCGTGACCGGCAGCGAGACGAAGACGGTCAACTTCAAGTTCAGCGCTCCCGCCGCCGCGAAGTAGCGGGCGGGGGTTTCGCGGGCGGGGGTGAGGATGGGTCCCACGGAAACCACGATTGGAGCGCCTGCGCACAAGGATGCGCACGAGCACGGCTCCCACCACGAGGAGCTGTCGTTCTGGCGCAAGTACGTCTTCTCGACCGATCACAAGACGATCGGCATCCAGTACGCCGTCACCGGGCTGTTGTTCCTGCTCTTCGGCTTCACGCTGATGATGCTGATGCGCTGGCAGCTCGCCTTTCCGGGCAAGCCGTTGCCCCTGATCGGGAAGCTGTTCGGCGAAGCGCGCATGCCGGGCGGAACGATGCTCCCGACCTTCTACAACGAGCTGGGGGCAATGCACGGGACGATCATGGTCTTCCTCGGCGTCGTCCCGCTGGCGGTCGGTGGGTTCGGCAACTTCGTGCTGCCGCTCCAAATCGGCGCGCCGGACATGTCGTTCCCGCGCATCAACATGGCGAGCTACTGGTTCTTCTTCCTGGGCGGCGTGACGATGCTGCTGAGCTTCCTCGTCCCCGGCGGCGCCGCACAGTCGGGATGGACGTCCTACACGCCGCTCGCCGACATTGCCGGGACCGGGCAAACGATGTGGATCATCGGCATGATCTGCCTGATCACGTCGTCGCTCCTGGGGGCGGTCAACTTCATCACGACGACGATCCAGCTCCGCGCGAAAGGGTTGAGCTTCTTCCGCTTCCCGTTCTTCGTCTGGACGCAGTTCGTGACGGCGTTCCTTCTCCTGCTCGCCTTTCCGCCGCTCGAGGCGGCCGCCGTCCTTCAGCTGATGGACCGGGTGGCGGGGACGAGCTTCTTCCTGCCGTCGGGCTTGGTCGTCAGCGGCCAAGCGCTCCAGGTCTCGGGCGGAGGCAACCCGCTCCTCTGGCAGCACCTCTTCTGGTTCCTGGCGCACCCCGAGGTGTACGTCCTGATCCTCCCGGCGATGGGGATCGTCGCCGAGATCATCGCGAACAACACGCGCAAGCCGCTATTCGGCTACCGCTCGATGGTGTACTCGCTGATCTTCCTCGGCTTCATGTCGTTCGTCGTGTGGGCCCACCACATGTTCATGACCGGCATGGGAACGACGATGGCGGCGTTCTTCCAGACGACGACCATGATCATCTCGATCCCGTCGGTCGTCATCCTCACGTCGTTGATCATCTCGCTCTGGGGCGCGTCGATTCGCTTCAACACGCCGATGCTGTTCGCGCTGGCGTTCCTCCCGATGTTCGGGATCGGCGGCCTCACCGGGCTCCCCCTCGGGTTGAACATCACCGACATCCCGCTCCACGACACCTACTACGTCATCGGCCACTTCCACTACGTGGTGGCACCGGGAACGATCTTCGCGCTCTTCGCCGGCATCTACTACTGGTACCCGAAGGCCACGGGCCGCTCGATGAGCGAGACTTTGGGCCGGTGGCATTTCTGGCCGTCGCTGATCTTCATGAACGGCGTGTTCATGCCGATGTTCTTCACGGGACTCGCGGGCATGTCCCGTCGGCTGGCGGACGGCGGCGCGACCTACGCGTTCGCGAAGCCGGTCCTCCACTACAACCAGTGGTCGTCGTTCTCGGCGTGGGCGCTCGCGCTCGCGCAGATCCCGTTCATCGTCAACTTTTTCTGGAGCCTGAAGCACGGGAAGCCCGCCGAGGCGAACGCCTGGCAGGCGACGACGCTCGAGTGGGCGGCGGCGCCCTCGCCCCCGGGGCACGGCAACTTCAAGGAGCTCCCCGTGGTCTATCGAGGCCCCTACGAGTACAGCGTGCCGGGCGCCGCAAAGGACTACGTTCCGCAGAACGAGCGGGCGTAGCGCGTGAGCGAGATGGAGATTCCCTACACCGTCGCCGTGCGGCCGGACACCGGCCTGACCAACGGCAAGATCGGCATCTGGCTCTTCCTCGCCTCCGAGGTGATGCTCTTCGGGGCACTCTTCGCGACCTACATCCTGCTCCGCGTCGGCGCTCCCGTCTGGCCGCACGGGAGGGAGTTCCTCAACATCCCGCTCGCGACGATCAACACGATCGTCTTGATCAGCTCCTCCGTGACGATGGTGATGTCCTGGTACTCGCTGAAGACCGACAAGTTCGGCCTGTTCCGGCTCTACATGGGGCTGACGGTCTTCTGCGGCCTCATCTTCCTCTTCATCAAGTACCTCGAATACTCCCACAAGTTCGAGACGGGCCTGTACCCCAAGACGAACACCTTCCTCGCCATCTACTTCACGATGACCGCGCTCCACGGGCTGCACGTCCTGGGCGGGATGGTGATCAACGCCTACTTCTGGGGCCCGGGCTCGAAGCTCTGGAAGACCGACAAGGAGCACTTCACCAACCGGGTCGAGAACGCCGGCCTTTTCTGGCACTTCGTCGACCTGGTCTGGATCTTCCTGTTCCCCGTGCTTTACTTGCTGTAGGAGAGCGCATGAGCGACGACCACGCCGTCGACCTTCAGAAGCACGTCCGGGCGTACATCCTGGTGTTCGTCTCGCTCATGGTCCTGACGCTCGTCACGGTCGCGGTGTCGTACCTTCACCTGCCGGTCCGCCAGGCGATCGCGGTCGCGCTCCTGATCGCAACCGTCAAGGGCTCGCTGGTCGCCAGCTACTTCATGCACCTCATCTCGGAGAAGAAGCTGATTCTCTGGGTCATGGTCCTCACGGTCGTCTTTTTCATCGTCCTCTTGCTGTTCCCCACGTTCACGGTCGCGGACCGGATCGGGCGCTGATCCCATGTCGCTCAGGGCCTTCCACGTGCTCTTCATCTCGGCGTCGGTCATCCTGGCTCTGGGTCTGGGCGCGTGGTGCCTGCCGGCGCACCCCCTGGGGGCCTTCGCGGCGCTCGCCGTGGCGCTGGGGCTCGTCGCGTACGAGACCTGGTTCCTGCGCAAGACGCGGAAGCTGACGTGACCGCCGCACCGATCCTCGCCTGCGCCGCCTGCTTCAGCGGCAACGTCGATTCACCCCTCGTCGACGGCGCCCGGTCGGGTGTGTGGCTGCTGCTGTCGGTGACGGTCGGCGTCCAGGGGGCGTTCGCGGCATTCTTCATTCGACTTTGGCGGCGCGCGCGGCGCCTCCGCAACGAGGAGATCGAGGCCGAGTGGGCCGATCTCCAACGGAGCTCGGACAAGCCATGAGCGGACCCATGGGACTTCCCGTCGCGGCGTCGGCCCACGCGGGCGAGGTCGACCACACGATGGTCCTCGTCCACCTCGTGATGGCCGTGCTCTTCGTGGGCTGGATCCTCTTCTTCCTCTTCGCGCTCTATCGGTTCCGGCGCGCGAAGAATCCGGTCGCCGACTACACGGGAGTTACGAGCCACACGTCGACCTATCTCGAGATCGCGGTCGCCGTCGTCGAGGCGATTCTGTTGATCGGCTTCTCGATCCCGCTGTGGGCCAAGCGCGTCGACGCGTTCCCGAAGGAAAGCGATGCCGTCGTCGTCCGCGTCGTCGGCGAGCAATTCGCGTGGAACGTCCACTATCCGGGGCCCGACGGCAAATTCGGCCGCACCGACATCAAGCTGATCGACCTTCAGACCAATCCGCTTGGGCTCGATCGCTCCGATCCGGACGCCAAGGACGACATCACGACCGTGAACCAGCTCCACCTACCGGTCAACAAGCCGGCGATCATCAAGCTGTCGAGCAAGGATGTCATCCACAGCTTCAACCTGACGGAGTTCCGCGTGAAGCAGGATGCGGTCCCGGGCGTCACGATCCCGCTCTGGTTCATTCCGAACGTCACCACCGACGAGATGCGGAAGAGGACCGGCGACAACGAGTTCGTCTACGAGATCGCTTGCGCGCAGCTCTGCGGCCTCGGCCATTACTCGATGCGCGGCTATGTGACGATCGACACGCCCGAAGCCTACCAATCGTGGCTCGACGAGGAAGAGAAGAAGCTCAGCAGCGAGGACGCCGCCTGGAATTAGCGAAAAAGGGGCCTGTCCCCTTTTTCGCTAATTCCCGAAGAGCTTGCGGGCGGGCATTCGCGAGCGAATCGTCTCCAGCTCGGCGACGGTGACGCGGGAGACGCCGGACTTGCGGCAGGAATCCTCGACGGCTTTCACGACCGTGCCACGAACGAACGCAGGGATCCTCTCCATGCGATCGCGGGCATCGTCGTCCCAGGCGATCGCCATCGCCAAGGGCCGGCCGTACTCGACGGTCGGCATAGTGATCCATGGCGAGCCCGCCAGCCGGCCAGGTGTGTGGGTGCAGAGCGGATCCTCGGCCATGAGGTCGCCGGAAGCGCCGTAGGCGCGGGCGCGGCAGCCGCCGCACATGGAATGGAGCTCGCAGGCCCCGCACCGTCCTCCGAGCGACGCGCGCTTGCGGATCGCGACGAAAGGCTCGGAACCAGCCCACACGTCGGCCAGCGTCTCGTCGCGAAGGTTGCCGCCGAAGACGGGCAGGTACGGGCAGGGAGTGACGTCTCCGTTCGGGCGAATGCCGAGGTAGTGCGTGCCTGCCGGACATCCGCCGGCTCCACCGGTGTACGTCTTCAAGAACGGCGACCCCGGGTCCTGCTCGATGAGGGTCTTGACGTAGTGCGGCGCGCACTTCGCATTGACCAGCATCCTTCCGGCGTAGGCCTTCTGGATGCGCGCCAGCTCGTCAAGAACGCCGTCGTACGCCACGGGAGAGATGTCGGACACGAACGCGCCCCGCCCGGCGGGGACGAGGAAGTAGAGGTTCCACACCTTGGCGGCGAGCCGATCGTGCGTGAACGCCGCGATCGCGGAAAGATCCTCGACGTTGTGCGCGCCGACGGTGGTCTGGACGATGAACGGTAGGCCGGCATCGCGGAGGATGCGCGCGCCTTCGACCGTGTTCTCCCACGCCCCGCGCACGCGCCGGAACCGGTCGTGCCTCTCCGGATCGAGCGCGTCCAGCGACAGCGACAGCCCGCGCACCCCTTGTTTCGCGAGAAGCGTCGCGAGCGTCGGCGTGATCTTGACCCCGTTGGTCCCGACGACGACCCACAAGCCCTTGCCGCTCGCGTAGCGGACGATCTCCAGGATGTCGCGGCGGAGCAGCGGCTCGCCTCCGGTGAGGATGGTGACCGCCTCGGATGCGAACGCGACGATGTCGTCGACGACCTTGAAGCACTGCCGTGTGTCCAGCTCGCTCCGGTCGGAGAACCCCGGATCGTGGACCAAGGGCTTTCCGCCGGCATCGAGGTAGCAATGCTCGCACGCGAGATTGCAGCGGTAGGTCAGGTTCCAGGAGACGACGTAAGGCCGCGCGAAGGCGGCGGCAAGCTCCATCCCACGCTCACATGCCGAAGCGCGCTCGGGCCTCATCCAGCACCGCGAGCGTGATCTCCGCGTGCCCGCTCTCCCTGGCGAACTTCTCGATGCCGGTTTTCGCCATCGGCCGGACGAACTCGGGGACGTTCTGCATCCGCGCCGATGCCTCCGGGGTCCAGCGGATCCCGGCATCGGGAGGGACAGCGGACGCCTCGGCGTCCGCGACCATCCCGGAGAAGGGGCACTTTGGCTTCTCCGCTTCGGGCTGCGTGCCCGAGGCGGCGGGCGTCGCCGCCCCGACTCGGACCCCCAGCGACGAGACGAGCTGAGTCTCGAACGGGTTCGTGAGCATCGCCATCTCGTACCCGCACGACGGGCAGCCGTAGGTGACCGAGATCGATCCACGATCGGGAGGCGTCACGCTCGTCATCTTCATCGGCTGGTCGCACGGGACGCAGAGGAATTTCATCGCGACAGCTCCAGTCGCTCGATCAGCCGGGCCGCCACGGCCGTCAGCGCCCGCGTCGCCGCGGTGTCCGGCAGGTCCGCGAATGCGACGCCACAATCGCAGGCGAGGGCGAGCGCCGGGTCGAAGGGGATGCGGCCGAGGCAGGGGAGATCGAGCGCGATGCCGTCCTGGGTCTCGGGGAAGAGCGGCTTGACCTCATCGCAATCGGCGCAGTAGTAGCCGCTCATGTTCTCGACGTAGCCGAGCAGCGCGTTTTCGCGCCCCGCCAGGGCGGCGACCGAGCGCGCGACGACGCCCCTCGAGACCTCCGACGGAATCGTCACCAGCACGAACGACGTCTCGTTCCCCAGGAAGTCGGCGAACTGGAGCGTGCGCTCGGCTCCCGGCGGCAGGTCGAAGAAGAGGACGTCGAGTTCTCCCCAGGCGACCGACCCCAGCACCTCGCCGAGGGCGGAGAACTCCTTCGTGGCCCGCCAGGTGTGGGACTCGCCACGACTGACGGAGGCGAAATCGAGCGCTTCGGACTCCGGCAGGTACGCACCTACGGAGAAGACGCCGACCCCGTCGCTCGACATGGGGAGCGCGATTCCGTCCACCCCCGGGCTGGGCCACGCTCCCCGGAGGCCGGTCATCCGGGCCTGGGTCGGTCCGTTGAAATCGGCATCGACGATCGCCGCCCTGTGCCCGCGGGCGGCGACGGCTGCCGCGAGAGCCCGCGTGACCGTGCTCTTGCCGACGCCACCCTTGCCCGACCCGACGGCGACGCGTCGGCGAACGCGGGACAGCGCGCGCGCGATCCGGTCCTTCTGCTCGGTGACCTGCTCGAGGATGTTCGAGCCCCCGTCGCCGACGATGTCGTGATAGGACTTCATCGGTGCGTTCGGGCCTCGCGGTCGGCGAGCGCCGTCATCGAGACGAACTCCGGGTCCTTTTGGAGCGAGGCAAAGGCGATGTCGTCCCGCGCCTCTTGCATCTCCTTGGCTCGCACGGCGTCGAACTTCTCGTAGACCGTGAAGTGCCGACGCAGCAGCTCAATCGCCATCTCGCGATCGTTGAGCTGCGCGTGGATCACCGCCAGGTTGTACGACGCCGGCAGCATCCCCTCGTACCGCAGCGCGATCTCGCGCGCCTCGTCGGGACGTCCCAGCTCGACGAAATACGTCGCGGCGAAGATGAGGTTGTACTCGTCGTCGGGATCGAGCGCGAGGGCCTTCTTGACGTACTCGTGCGCCTTGACGTGGTCCTTCTCGGAGTTCCAGTAGACGGCGAGATTACGGTAGGTCAACGGGAGCGGGAACGCCTCGAGCGAGCGCTGGAACAGCTCGAGTCCCTCGGCGTACCGTCCGTCGTGGATCGTCATCTTGCCGAGGCCGTGCAGAGCGACCGCTCGGGAGATCGGGTCCGAAGGCATATCGAGCACCCGGTTGAACATTTGCCGCGCCCCGTCCCAGTCGCCGATCTCATGGCGGAGCAGCTCTCCCAGGAACCGGATGGGTGTCGGATCGGCGGGGTCGATCCTCCCCGCAGTGGTATAGAGACGGCGCGCCTCGATGATCTGCCCGGCTCGCTCCGCAGCCAGTCCGGCGTTCATGGTGCGAACGATTTCGGCGGTGGTCGCCGGGGAGAGATCGGGTTGCCGCCCGTTCCAGTTGCCGAGCTCGCCCACTTCGACGGGCCGCCCGATCTTCTTGAGCGCTTTGGCCGCCTTCTTGGCAACGTCCGGGATCACGCAGTGTTGCTCCCATATTTGGGTGAGCAGCTCAGCAGCCCCGTCCACATCGTTGGCCTTGATCTTCTGATTGGCCTGGTCGAGCGAGGCCTTGGCGGCATCCGCACGCTTGTCCAGCTCGGCCTCGAGCAGCTTCTCGACAGGGCCGGCGGCCATCGGCTTGCCTTCGCCGTCCACGCGGCCGATCTCGGCCGAAGTGGAGTCGACGAGAACCACCCCCGAGCCGAGGTCCGCGATCCCGTATTTCTTACGGACAGGCTCGTTGTCCGGCGTGACGATGGCCAGGGCGACGCAGCGGGACGAGAGGACCGAGAGAGTCCGGGAGGTCAGGAGCGTGGACGCCTTGGCCTCCGCGGCCGACGAGGGGAACCAAAACACACCTAGAGCGCCCCCGGGGACAACTTCCGAAGGACCTACGACGGTCCAGGGAACGTGATACGACTCGGTCTCGGTCGGAGCCGAGCCTCCCATACGGGCACCGCCCATGCCCCCTCCGCCCCCGCCCCCGCACGTGGCGTACGTCGGCGCCGGACCCACGCAGAGCGATGACACGAGAACGGCGATCATCGCGGTTCGGGAAGCTCGGGTCGGGCTCATCGGGATCCTCCGGATCGTTGGAATTGAATCCTTGAAGTATAGCCGTGTCGCGCTGGGCCGGCCGCCCGTCCGTGCGGAAAACGGTAGTTCCGTTCAGTCCGACCGTCGTACACTCTCCCCGCGCGGCCGGGCCGTGCGACGGACTGGCGGTCTTGGGCGGATCGCCGGGCCGGAGGGTAGGGGCCCTCAACGCGGTGGCACGCCCGACGAAGGAGGTGATCCATTGAACAGCGATAGTCTCGGTTCGGTGGAGGTGGCATCCTCGTAGCGGACGGACCTGCTGGCGAGGTTAACCCCTCGCCACCACGACCGAACGTTCCACCGGGCTCCGGTCCAGCGATGGACCGGAGCCTTTTTCATCTACGGGGCTCGTACCAGTACCGCTCGAGCTCTCCCGCCGCTTCGGGGCGCTTGAGAAGCATGCCGATCGCAAGGCGGGGAATGGTCGTGAAGTAGTGCCAGTCCCCGTGATCGTCGAATTTTCGAGTCGAGGCGATGGCCTTCACCTGGGTGAGGCGGGTCAACCGCTTGCCCTTTTGGCGCCCGACGCGGCGCAAGGCGTACAAGAACGCGACGTCCTCGGCCAATCGCAGCGACTCGTCGTAACCGCCTGTGGCGCTGAAGTCCTCCCGGCGGCAAAAGACCACTCCGGTGTCGAAGCTCGTCAGCCAAACGACCGGTAGCAGCATTGCGAATGTCGCCGCGAGGCCCACGGACCAGCGCTCGAGCGTCACGCCGGTTGCGCCTCCGACGAATTTGCCTGTGCCGAGGGCGTCCTCGATGGCGTCGAACGTCCCCGGGTGGATCCGCATGTCGGCATCGACGAAGCCGACGATCTCTCCGGATGCGGCGAACGCGCCGGCGTTCCGGGCGGCGGCGATGCACCGCTTGGCGACAGGGACGACCCGACACCCGCGCTCCCTGGCGATCTCCGCCGTGCGGTCGGTCGAGGCGTTGTCCGCGACGATCACTTCCACCGCAGCCGGCCCGGCCGAATACCGCTGCGCCGCCGCAGCGACCGAGTCGATCAGGCGCGGGAGGAACCGCTCCTCGTTGTACGCGGGGATCACCAGCGAGATTCTTGGGAGACCGGACTCCGGGGTCATGGCATGAAAAGGATTCAATCTCCGTTCCCATGCGTCAAGCCGATGCCCGATAATTCGCGCTTTCCCGGAGGCCCAGAGGGATGAACCGTGAGCTCGCCAGCGGCACGTTCCTGATCGTCGGCGCCGCGTCCGGCGTGCTCGTCATGGCCCTCCATCCGACCGGGCATGACGTGATGAGCTCCGGACCCGGCGGTCACATGGCCCACGTCAACGCGATGGTCCACTCTCTCGCGCTGGTCGCCACGCCGATGGTTTTCTTCGGCCTGCTCGGCCTCGCCCGGCGCCTCGGCGCGCCGGTCCTCGGCCCGGCGGCCCTGATCGCCTACGGCTGGGCGTGCGTCGCGGTGATGTCGGCTGCGGTGGTGAGCGGATTCATCACACCGTCCGTGATGGCGCACATGAGCGATCCCCGAGGAGCCACTCTCTCGGCCGACTTCGTAGAGTACTCGGCTCTCGTTAATCGCGGGTTCGCCAAGGTCTACGTGGCTGCCTCGTGCGTGGGCCTGACCCTGTTCGCCGCCGCCATCCTTCGGACGGGGCGTCTGCCCCGCACCGTCGGGGTCGTAGGGGCCGTGTTGATGCCGCTGGTCTTGCTCCTATTCCTGGTCGGACACCTGGGGCTCGACATCCACGGGTTCGGGATCATCATGTTCAGCCAGTCGGGCTGGCTGGTCTGGCTGGGAATCCTGCTCTGCCGCGAAACTTAGCGGCAACCATCGGCGCGGCGGCTCGTACTACAGGGAATGAGGTCTGCCCCCCGTCCTCAGCCCGATGGGTGTCTTGTAAGATCGGACGCCAAGGCACGGCGAACATGACGACGGCGCGCACTCTCCAACCCGAAGACGTTCTCGCCCACTACCGGGTGGTCGGGCCTCTGGGAACGGGCGGGATGGGGGAGGTCTACCTCGCTCAGGACCGGATGCTCGAGCGGAACGTCGCCCTGAAGGTTCTTCCGGCGGAGTTCGTCAAGGACGACGAGCGGTTGCGGCGCTTCGTCCTCGAGGCCAAGTCGGCGTCATCCCTGAGCCATCCGAACATCGTGACGATCTACGAGATCGGCAGCGACGTCGTCCGGTCGAAGGACGGGTCGGCCGAGCCCGATTCGAGTCCGGTCCAGTTCATCTCGATGGAGTTGATCAACGGGCGGACGCTGACGACGCTGATCCACGAAGAAAAGACCGACGTACGGACGCTCTTGGGCTATCTCTCGCAGGCGGCGGAAGGGCTGGCGAAGGCGCACGCCGCGGGGATCGTGCACCGCGACCTCAAGCCAGGCAACATCATGGTTTCGAACGACGGCTTCGCCAAGGTGCTCGACTTCGGCCTCGCCAAGCTGACCGAGCGCACCGAGCCTGAGCCCGACGTGTCGAGCGCGCCCACCCGACTCGATCCGCGCACCGGGGCCGGGGCCATCATGGGGACGACCGGCTACATGTCCCCCGAGCAAGTGCGCGGCAAGCCTGTCGACCAACGCTCCGACGTTTTCTCGTTCGGCTGCGTTCTTTACGAAGCGGTGGCCGGCGTGCGGCCGTTCATCGCGGAGACGGCCGTCGAGACGATGCACAAGATCTTGAACGACCCGCCGCCGCCGATCGAGGAGCGGAATAGAAAGGTCCCGGTCGAGCTCAAGCGAATCGTGCGCCGATGCCTGGCGAAGAGCCCCGACCAGCGGATCCAGTCGATGAAGGACCTGGCGATCGAGCTGCGCGAGGTCGTCGACGAGTGGGACAACCTGACGTCGACGGCGACCTCCGCGGGGACGCTCACGGGACGTGCGGCCCCGGTCGAGGCCACCGCGCGGTCGCGTTGGATCGTCCCGGCGGCGCTGGCGGTTGCCGTCGTGGCCGTCGCGCTCGCCGTGTGGGCGATGCGTGGCCGTGGGGCCCCGCAGGCGGCCTCCGCACCGTCTTCTGCGAAGCTCTCGACGCAAACCGATCGAGGCGACGTCACGGAGGCGGCGATCTCGCGCGACGGCCGCTACCTCGCGTACCTGGCTGGGGAGGTCGGGAAGACCAGCGTGCGGGTCCGCCAGGTCGCGACGGGAAGCGACCTCGAGGTGGTGCCTTTTGAGGAAGGGCTATTCGAAGGGCTCTCGTTCTCGCCGGACGGAAACTACCTTTTCTACCTGAAACGACGGCGAGATGCTCCGAACTACCGTGGGCTGATGCAGGTCGCGTCTCTCGGCGGAGCGTCCCGCGAGCGGGCGTTCGACGTCGACTCGCGGGTCAGCTTTTCCCCGGACGGAAAGAGCGTCGTGTTCATGCGCGGGGAGCCGCAAAACCAGCGCTCCCTCCTGATCGTCCGCGACCTCGACGCCGGGACGGAGCGGGTGCTGGCGACGGTCCCCTACCCGCGCCAAGTATCCGGCGCCGCGGATTGGTCTCCCGACGGAAAGAAGATCGCCGCGGGGGAGCTCGACGCCTCCAAGGGAGTGTTCCTCGCGACGCTCGCGGTGTACGACGTAGCGTCCGGAGCGCGCGAGGCGCTCGAAGAAGTCAAAGGCGGGCTGATGGAAAGCGTCGCTTGGCTTCCGGACGGGCGCGGGATCGTACGCGGTGGCTACGACTTCGGCGCTTCGATCAACCGGCAGATCGCCCTCGTCGATTACCCGAAGCGCGCCACGCACCGGGTGACGAGCGACGCCGACGACTACATCCGGGTATCGACCTCTTCGGGCGACGAGGCGATTGCAGCGGTCCGACTGAGCAAGATCAGCGATCTGTGGTCGGTCGACCCCACGGGTGGCGAGCCGCGCCCGCTGACCACATACCGGAATCCGGAGAACTCTCCGTTTCAGCTGTCGGTCTGCGCCGACGGCTCCATCCTGTACTCGGCGAGCCGGGACCGGGCGGTGCGAGTCTTTGCGATCGGCGCTCAGGGTGGGACGCCGAAGGCGCTGACCGATCCGTCCAAGCTTTCGATCAGGGCGCGATGCTTCCCGGGAGGGTTCATCTACGACCAGTTCGACGTCGACGGCGGGGCGCACGTCTGGCGAGCCGATCTGGACGGCGGCAACGCGCGCATTCTGACACCCGGCCTCGCCGCGCAGTCCGCCGACGTGGCGCAGAACGGAGAGCTCGCGACGTTCCTGGTGATCGGCGGAGGGAGCACCTGGACGGTCCCGCTGAAGGGCGGCAAGCCGAAGAGTTGTGGAGAAGGCACCGGTGTCGGGAAGATCTCGCCCAACGGCTCGAACATCCTCGTCAGCGTGGTGACCCCCCGACCCGACGGCCTGATCGCGCGACTCTTCAAGATCGTCCCGGCGGGCGGCGGGGCCGCGGTTGACGGCCCGAAGATCCCGCAGCGAGGAGAGAGCGTCGCGTGGGCGCCGGACGGGAAAGCCGTGACCTACGTGGATACGACGGGTCCGGTTTGGAATCTCTTCAGGGCGCCGGTCACGGGATCGGAGCCGACGCAGGTGACGGCGTTCAAGGACGGCCGGATCACCGCGTACGAGTTCTCCCCCGACGCGCGGAAGCTCGCCGTCGCCCTGACGATCGGCAACGCGACCAACGTCTGGGTCAGCGGAGCGGACGGATCGAAGCCCCTGCAGGTGACGCGGTACCCCTCCGAGGACATCTTCGACGTCCATTGGACGCCCGACAGCTCGCGCCTGGTCGTCAACGCCGGTAAGCTCAGTCGGGACGCCGTGCTGATCCGCAATTTCCGCTAGCGCGGAAAGAGTCGCCCAGTCCGGCTCATGTAATCGCGGTACGCGTCGCCGAATTGGTCGCGCATGAGCCGCTCCTCGCGCGGCACGCGGGTGACGTAAAGCACGAGGAAGATCCCGAGCGCCGACCAGCCGGCCAGCCCATTCGGCAGCATCAGTCCCTGCGCGATGTCGAACAGGAGAATCGCAGCGTACATTGGGTGCCGAATCCGCCGGTACACGCCTTCGGTGACCAGCGTGTGCCCCTCGCGGATCTCGAGCGTCGGCGACCAGTTCTTCCCGAGGTCGGCGTGCGACCGGTAGAACAGGAGGATCGACGCCACCATCAGGATCAGGCCGCACCACCAAGCCGCGATCGGCAGCGGATAGTCGGCGAAGGCGAGAGCCGGCGTGAAAACGTAGAGGACGGGGAACAGCAGGCCCGTAACGCCGACGAGCCAGAGCAGGATCATCTCCGTCCAGTTGACGCGGCGCACGGTCTTGACGTTCTGCTTGGTCTCCCGCGCGAATCTCCCGCGGATCGCGATGTAAGCGAGGAACCCCGCGAAGAAGATCGCGGTTCTCGGATTCAGGTTCACGAAGGTGGCTCCGCCTTGGCCGCAAGCTTCCGTACCGTGCTGACGTTGCGGAAGGTCACGCGGGCGCCGGTCTTCTTCTCGAAGACCACGTTCGAGAACCTGGACTCGTGCTGCCGGGTCTTGCAGAGCCAGTAGACCTCTCGCTCGTTGAGGTGGAAATCGTCGTCCCGGGTCTTCAGCGCGGTCAGCGCCTCCCCCGCGGCGGCATCGAGCGGCTCGGCGAGGAACCCGACACAATACGCGCCCGCAGCCTGGACCCGGGCGTCGGGGAAGGCTTTGTGGCGCGCAAGGGCGACGAGCTCGGGCCCGGTCCGGACGAACGTCTTGACCTCGTATCCCAGAGCCTTCTCGAGCTGCGCTTCGATCTTTTTCTCCAAGGTCGCGGTGCTCTTAGAGGTCGCGTCGAAGATCACGTTGCCGCTCGCGATGAAGGTCTCGACGTGGTCGAACCCGAGCTTCTCGAACTGTTTGCGAAGCTCGGCCATCGTGACCGTGTGGCCGCCGACGTTGATCGCGCGAAGGAAGGCGAAGAGCTTCAAGCGCGCTTGCCGATGGTGACGTGGGTCGCCCGCTCGCCCGCGACGCTCCTCGTGCAGACGTAGCCGAGAGCGCTCATGTCGATGTCTCTCCACAGGTGCTCGCCCGATCCCAAGAGCACCGGTCGGACGGCGAGATGCAGCTCGTCGATCAACCCCGCCTCGAGGTACTGTCGAATCGTTGCGACGCCTCCTCCGAGGCGGACGTCCCGGCCGCCCGCCGCGGCCTTGGCCTGCTCCAGCGCCACGTGGATGCCTTCGGTGACGAACCGGAACTCGGTGCCGCCCTTCATCGAGATCGGCGCCCGGGCGTGGTGCGTCAGCACGAACACGGGCGTGTGATAGGGGGGCTCGTCGCCCCACCATCCCTTCCAGCTGTCGTCCGGCCACGGCCCGCGGATCGGGCCGAACATGTTGCGGCCCAGGATCCAGGCGCCGATCCCCTCGAACCCTTGCTCCGCGATCGAATTGTCGATCCCCGTCTCACCCTTGCCGTCGCCGAACGTGCTCTGGAACAAGCGCGTCGGGAAGAACCACTCCATGATCTCGGGGCCCCTGACGCCGAGCGGATGCTCGAGACTCTGGTTCGGGCCGGCGCCGAAGCCGTCGAGGGAGACGCCGAAGCTTTGGACGCGGAGTTTCGACATGTGATCTTCACCCCCTGTTCGCGCTCAAAGCCGCTTCCCCATCGCGGACTCCCTCACCAGCCTCTCCATTCTCTTCTCCCTCGTCTCTTCCTTCTTCGCGCTGACGATCCACCAGCAGACCATCTTCCGGTACGACGGAGGCTGGGCTTGGAAGAACGTCCACGCGGCTCGGCTCTTCTTCAGCGCGCGTGCGTACGGATCGGGAAGGTCGAGCGGTCGCTGCTCGTACGAGTAAATCCCCGACCGGTTCTCGAGGCGCACCTCGAACGCGGCGAGGCCGGCGGGCGCGATCTTGCCGAGCTTGGTCAGCTCGCGGACTCGCGCGATGTTGATGGCGGACCAGATGCTGCGCCGGCGGCGCCGAGTGAAGCGGATGGTGTAGCTGGCGTCGTCGATGCGCTTCCGGATGCCGTCGATCCAGCCGAAGCAGAGCGCCTCGTCGACCGATTCGGCCCAGGTCATGCTGGGCTGGCCCGATCCTTTCTTGTGAAAGCCGACGAGCAGCTTGTCCGAGGTGGCGTGGTTCTTCGCGAGCCAGGCGCGGAAGGCGGATGGCGTGCGGAAGAACCGCGGCTTCATTTCGGATCGGCGGAGACGAGCCTGGCGATGGCGTCGTGCATCGTCCGGTAGTCGTCGCGCGCCTTCGGGTCCTTCGCATCCTTGGCGTAGAGGCCGCCCTCCTGGACGTGGCGCAGAATGCCTTGGCGGTCGATCAGGAGCGAGGCCGAAGTGAAGTCGGCGTCGGGCATGCGATCGAGCCAAAGCGCGTTGAGCGCGCCCCAGTCGGCGTCCAGGGCGACGGGGAACTTGAAACCGTAGGCGTTCACGTAGCCGCGCACCTCATCGACGGTCACGGGGCGGGGCTTCGGCTTGGGCGTGTACATGCCGATGACGACGAGGCCGCGGGCGGCGAACTCGTCGTGGAACTCGTTCAGGCTCGGCGCGGTTCCGCGGCAGTGGGGGCAGTCGGCGTCCATGAAGAAGCGGATCAGCACGACCTTGCCCTTGAGACCGGCGAGGGTGAGCGGACCGCCCTGCACCCACTGGTCCGAGGGTTTCGGCGGCCAGTCGGGAGCGGGGGCGTTCAGCATCGACGCGAGCGCGGCGGCGAGGATCATCGGCCGGCCTTGTACCACGCCTCGCGAATCGGCCGGTCCTTCGGTAGGTCCTCGTTCTTCAGCGTCTTGTCGATCGCTTCGACGTAGACGGTGCCGTCTTCCGGGTACTCGCACACCTCGTAGCCGACTCGGTTGCCGGTGGCGACGTACTCGATCGGCTCGGTGCCCGTGTTGACGAAGGCGTGCGCCGCGGGGTCGCCGGCGGGGTAGAGGATGAAATCGCCCGCCTTGACGGGAACACGCTTGTCCCCGTGGCGGAGCGTGCCGCTGCCGGAAAGGATCAGGAAGATCTCCTCCTGCAGAAGATGGCGATGCATCCGCGTCGATTGCTTTCCGGGCGCCAGGCGATAGACGCGTAGGCCGCAATACGTGGAGCCCAGCTTCCGCGCGGGATCGCGAATCTCGACCGACATCCCTTCTCCCGATGAAAAGGGCGTCCACGGAAGCTGAGAGAGGTTGACGATTTTGGGATCGCTCATGACGCGGTCTCCTCGGCGCTCACTGCTTGCGCCGGAACATCTCCCGGATCGCCGAGGGCTTCCTCGGCTCCGACCACGGCTCCCATGCTGCCTCGTCCACGGAATCGCGGCCATCGAGGTACATAGCGAGGTAGGGGAAGTCGTCATAACCCCAGAACAGCTCGCCGCCGATCTCCATCGTCGGGACGCCGAAGACGCCGCGCGAGATCGCGTCGTCGGTCTGCTTGTGGAGCAGCTCCTTGGTGCCCTGACCTGAGGCCTTCTCGACCAGGGCGGCGCCGGGGAGTCCGATCTCGTCGGCGACGCGCCGTACGACCTCGGGCTCGCTGACGTGGAGCGAACGCACCCAGACCGCTTTGAAGAGCGCGTCGATCAGGCGAGTGCGGTCGGAAGCAGCCAGGGAGAGCGACGAGACGCGGAGCGCGAGCAGCGGATTGAACGGATGGAAGACCGGCGGCTGGAACGGGACATGGAGGAGGGTCGACTTCCGCAGCACGTTTTTCCACATCCAGCGGATGTGGGCCGGGATCTCGGCGGGACCGACGCGCTGGTGCGCTTCGAGCAGGCCGGCGAACAGCACCGGCACCGGCTCGACCGAGACGCCGCGTGGCCCGACGAGCGCGGGGAGCTGCGTCCACGCGAGATACGCGTTCGGCGAGACGTAATCGAAGCAGAAGCGGAGCGCGGTCGCGGGCATGGCCGTTTCTACGACAGGTGCTTCCCGACGAGCTTCGTCATCTCGAACATGCTCACCGAGGACTTGCCGCCGAAGACCGCCTTCAGCGCGGCATCGGCGTTGATCGTCCGCTTGTCCTTCTTGTCCTGGAGCCCGTTCTTCTTGATGTAATCCCAGAGCAGCTTGGTGACCTCGGTGCGCGGGACCGGCTTCGCGCCGATGACCGCCGCGAGCGCGGGGCTCGGCGTCATGGCTTTCATGAACGCATCGGAGGGCTTGCGGGCGGATGCCTTCTTCGTGGTGGTGGCCATCGGTTCTCCTTTGGGTTTCAGGAAAGTATCACGATCGGGCTACTTCTTCTTGCGCCTCCAGACCGTGAGAGCGCCTCCGACCGTGCTGAACGTGTCTCCCTTGCCGACGATTCGCGAGCCGCTAAAACCGCTCCTGGCCATCGGCGCTCCTTCGATTTCGAGCCCCCCGGTCGGATCGCCCCACGGTCTACTTCTTTGCCGGTGCGGCGTGCTTGGTCTTCAGCTCCACCAGCACCAGCTCGAACGACTTGTCGCCGATGTTCTCGGGGAGGTGCTTCCCGCCTTCGTCCCAGTTCGTCGTTCCCGCTCGGACCGCCTGCTGGACCGTCTTCCCGTCGGGCAGCGTGAATTTCACGTTCCCGTCGGTCAGGAAGACCACGTAGTTCCCAGGGTGATCGTGCATGATCGATTTCTCGTGAGGGCCGTACCTGATGCGAAGCACCCGGATCTGGTCGTTCTCGTATTCGACCCGGTAGTGCTTCGGATCGACCTTGACCGGATCCTGCGCCATCGACGGCGAGGCGAAGGTGATGATCCCCAGGAGAGCCACACCGGGCAACACATGTCGCATTGCGGCGGATCATCTCACGGACGATCAGGCTTTGCGCGCGACGGTCGCGACGCCGACGGTTTTTTTTCGAGGGGCGAAGCCGAGAGGCGCGAGCAGCGCGAGGGGAATCTCGTCGTCGCCGAGCGCCGGGACCACGATCGTCCCGCTCTCGCGATGGGACAGCTCGCCAACGAGCAAGCCGAGCGCTCGCTCTCCGGACGCTCCGTCGGCAGCGGTCAACCACCAGAGAGAGACCGTACCGTCGTCCTCGCGCCGATAGAGCACCGCGGCGTCGAGGCTGTCGCCCGACGCGATGGCAAGGCCTTGGAGCGTCTCCCCGCGATTGATCAGCGTCGCGCGCGTCCGCCCCCACGAGCGCGGCACATCCTCGGCCGGAAGGCCGATCTCCAAGAGTTCCTCGACCGTCACGTTCGTGACGAGGCCGGCGGGAGCAGGGGAGGCGATGCGAGCGTTGCCGACGAGGTCGACGTAGGTCCGCTCCTCGCGCCAGCCGCACGCGGCGAACAGCGCACGCGCCGCGGCGTTGGCCTCGTCGATCTCCGCGACGAGCTGCGGAGGACCCAGGATCGCGAGCTTGGCCGACAGCGACGTCAGGAGGTGCCGGCCGTGACCGACGCGAAGATGGTCCGGGTGGACGGCGATGCGGAGAACCAGCGTGCGAGGCGGCCGCTTGCAGCCGATCAGGACGGCGACCGGCTCCTTCCCGTCGAAAGCGATCATGCAGCTCGAGCACCAGAGGTCCAGCTCGCGGATCTCCTGCTTGAAGCGGGCGGCAGTCAGCGGCGCCGCACCCGGAAAGTGGGGGAGGCCGCATCGGTTCCAGGCGTCGACGAGAAGGGGGACGTCGTCGGTCCGGCAGAAGCGGTAGGCGCTCAACGTGCGAACACGTCGGCCGCCCAGACGAAGGTCCCGCCGGCCGAGCGGCGGTGCAGGCCGTGGCGCTCGAGGACTTCCGCCATCGCCTCGGGGGGATGGACGTAGGTGCGGTAGCGCGCGCGTGTGATGCGGCGCCAGGCATTCCCGACGGCGACCACCGCGCGAACGATCAGCCGGGGGCGCGGGTACGACAACGCCAGCAGCCGGCGGGCGTGGGTGGCCGCGGCGCCGAGCATCCCCTCATAGTCGGGATCGCAACAGACCACGCGGTCGAGCGCGACGACGTCGGACTCCGGGAGCTGGGAGGCGACGTCGTGGTAGTCGCCGTGCCGGAACACCACGCGGTCCGCATGCCCGAGGCGGGTCGCCTCGTCGGCGGCCACCGAGAGATAGGCGGAGGAGGCATCGACTTGGGTCGCGGTCGCAAACCCACGATCCAGCAGCCCGTGGTGGATAGCGCCGATCCCGCCGCCGATGTCGAGGATCGTCGAGCCCCGTGGGGGAGACGCAGCTTCGATCGCTTCGAGAAGCTGGCGTGTGGGCGCCGCCGGCCCGCGCTTGCGGTATCGCGCCAGCTCGCGCCGGGCGATGCGCGGATTGAACATCTCGTCGTTGGGATTGTTGGGGCAGCAACCGGCCATGGGACACTCGACGTCGGCCGGTGCTCAGCGCTCCCGACCGTCGTTGTTCAGCTCGGCACGCTCCGCGGCCATCGCCGACATCGTTCCGACCTCGTTGAGGCCGGTGTGCGGCGTCGCCGAGGCCTGCGAGGCGATCATCTCCGCCATCGCCTTGCGGCCGCACTCGATCCCTTCTTCGACCACCGCGAGGTCGATGGCCGCGAGCGAGCGCTCGCTCGCCAGCGCCTCGATCCGGTCCTGCGTCCTGTTGCGCATGAAGCCCGCCGGGACGCGCAGCAGCCGCTGCGCGGCGTCGTCTGCCCATTCGAACGTCGAGAGCAGCGGCACGTTCTTCGCGTCGCGCGCGATCAGCTTCTTGTCGTTGGAAAAGGGGACAGACCCCGTTTCCGCCGCGGAAACGGGGTCTGTCCCCTTTTCCAACGGGGTCCCGGTCTCGTCCTCGATGACGCGTCGGGCGAACTCGAGCGTGATCGCGGGGAGCTTCTTCAAGCGCGCGCTCTTCTCGACGCGGGCCTTCGTGCGGCGGCGCTGGTAGGCGTCCTTCATCGTCCACAGCGCCTTCTTCGCCTCTTCCGTCCACTTGAGCTTGTGGCCGTCGTAGGTCGTCTCTTCGGTCAGCGCCCCCTCGACCGCGGCGATCCGGTCGATCATCTCTCGCGAGATCGTCTCGAAGACCGCGCCGCCGCAGACGCCGCACTTCACCGGCGCGCTCTCGGTGGCCGTCACGCCGCACGTGACGCACATCGAGATCGGCTGGGTTTTCGCCCGCTCCAGAGCCACCGCCTCCGCCAGCGCTGCCGTCGCGTCGGAGGTGTACTTCGGCATGAACCGCTCCATCGCATCGTCGATCACCGCGTTGGTGATCACGGAGTGGCCCTTTTCCACCGCCAAACGGAGAATCCCGGTCCGCGCGATCCCCTTGACCATCGGCGGGACGCGCTTCATGCGCTCTTCGGCCTCGGGGGTCCAGCGGATGCTCTCCTCGGCCTTGACGTCGAGCTGCGGGACTTCGAGTCGGGTCGTCAGCAGCACGTCGCACGGGCAGGCGCGGAGCAGGTTTTCCGCGTTGCTCCCCAGGCCCGTCTCCGTCGCCGGGCTGTGCACGCCGATGCGGCCGACGACGAGAAGCCAGGGGTTCGTCTTCCGCACGTGATCGAGGATCTTCTGGAACGCCTTGCCGTCGAGCAGCGTCTTCCCGACCTGGACCCCCTCGTCCGCGGCCATGCGCGAAGCGACATCCAGGTGCGACTGGTAGATCTGCGCGAGCCCCGTGTCGATGATCTCCTCGTGGAGCTGGTTTTGCTCCTCGAACCGGAAGACTTTCGCCGCCTTCTCGGTCAGGACGCCGACGATCCCGTTGAAGACGGAATAATGGAGATACGGGTCGTAAACCGAGATCAGCTCGATCTGCTTGTCGAATCGCCGAGCGAGGCCGATCGCGGTCATGAGAGCGCCGAACGACTGCGGGCTCCCGTCGATGCCGACGAGGATCGTATCGCGCCGGTCCGGCTCGGCATCGGGGAGCCGCTTCACCACCCAGACATCGCGGTTGACCGTGTGAGTCACCCGCTCGCAGACCGAGCCGATCTGGCTGTCGCGCACTCGGCCGATCCCGAGCGCGCCCATGACGATCAGATCGTAATCCGAGGCCTGGATGTCCTTGACGATCTCGGCGTGGTGCTTCCCGTCCATCATCCGGGCTTCGAACTCGAGAGAAGCCGCCTGGCACCGCTTCGCCATCCCGTCGAGGTAGCTCTCCGAGATGAGCTTCAAGCCCATCGTGATCAGGCTGTCGTGGATCTTCCGCTGCCGCTCCAGCTCGGTCTCGTCGAGGTATTCGTCGGGAAGCGTGTACTCCATCTGCTTGAATCGGTAGTCGTGCATGCTCGCGGCGTAGACGTGGCAGCCGGTCAGCTTGGACTGGAATTTGCCGGCGAGCTCGAGCGCCGCGTCGACGGCACGATTGGAGTAGTCGGAGTTGTCGACGGGAACGTAGATGCGCTGATACATGGAGCGGCTCCTTACGCGGACGGTTTCCGGCGGATCCAGAAGATTACCAAGATCTCGAGGCCGAATACCAAGAGACCCGCCCGGATGGCGGGTCCCTTCGCCGAGACGACGATCTGGGGCTCGACATACAGGCTCTGCCACTGCGTCAGGCCTCGCTTGTTCCCACGCTCGTGGCTCCCGCCGTCCCAGACCGAGAACGCGATCGGGACGAATGTCCCCTGGGCGAACGGGACCCCGCTCGGGGCCGTCAGGCCGCGCTTGAAGATCACCGACCACTCGCCCTTGTCGTAGTGGGCGGTCGAGGAGACGTCGGAGGCATCGAGCGGCGCGATCGCCCCGCTTCCCTTCGCCGAGTACTGGTCGGAAGTCGGCCGAGCGAGGTCGGCGAACCAGAGATCGACGCCGTTCGTCGCGTCGCCGAGCAGGAAATACGGCTTGCGCGCTCCGCCGGGCATCTGGAGCGGAAGCTGGATCGCCACCGCGTCGGAATACGCCGGGCCCGCGAGCGCCGCCGCGGTGGCGGCGCCCTCGACCGGCTGGCCCCACTCGTCGACCGCGGCCGTCGTGGCCGCGGCGGCGACCTCGGGCGCCTCTTCTTCTTCCACCGGCACGACGAGCGTCGGGCTGTTCGACCCGGTCGTCTCGGCGCTCATGTCGTTCCAGCGGACGAGGAAGGCGATATCGTTCGCGTCGTAGATCGCCTGGACGAGGACGGAGACGACCGGGGGATGGAACTCGCGCCCTGGCTCCATGATCTGGCCGACGATCGGGAAGCGCGCGACCGGCGCCTTCCCGAACGCTGCGGCTCCCTTCGCGAGGTCGATCGGATCGTCGACGTGCCTCGCGGTGACGAGGTTCCCGTAGCGCGGCTCGTCGCCGTCCCCGAGGGAGACCATGTAGTCCGTGATCGCCCAGCGGTCTTCCGGCTTCAGCGCGTCGCCAAAGGCCGGCATGGGCGTGCCGTTCAGCCCCGTCGTCATCGTTCGGAAAATGTCTTCCCGCGTCGGCCCGCCGCGGAACGTCCATCTTTGCGTGAAATCGGCCGGCTTGATCGGGAAGCCCCAGTCGTCGACCAGCGTTCTCGCCGACGGGCCGTCCCCGCGACCCAGATCGCCGTGGCACTTGATGCACCCGGTCGCCTCGTAGACCTTTCGCCCGGCCTCCGCGGTCTCCTTCGTGTATTTCGGAGGCTTCGGGAAATCGAGCGGGGCCGCGTTGAAGTCGGGCTTTCCGAAGTCGGTGGAAAACGACTTGATCTGGTAGGCGAGCTGCTTCAATTCCTCGTCGCTGAAATTCGGCCATGCGGGCATCGAGGTGTAGGGCATCCCGCGGTGGATGATCCGCTTCAGGTCGTCGGTCGTCGGCAGGCTGCCGCTCGGGGTCGTCCGGATCTTAAACTTGCCGGTCGTGAAGTTGCGCGGGCGCGGCTTCAAGTGCTGCGCCGCGTACCCGTCTCCGCCGCCGGTGTCGCCGTGGCACTGCGAGCAGTATTTCCCGTAGAGAGCGGCTCCCGCCTTGCGATCGGCGTCCGACCCGAGATCCGGGGCGACCGCGAGCACCCGCCCGAAGGCGAGCGCGGCGGCGGCAGCGAGGAGGGCGCGCTTCATTTCTTCTCGACCTCTTCCCTCGCGCGCGGCTTCCGTCCGTTGTAGTCATAGAGGAACACGATGACGTCCCAGATCTGGTCCTCGGTCAAGAACTTCTCCCACGCCGGCATCGCGGTCGCCCACGGCCCGCCCTCGTCGGGAAGGCCGGGCCCTCCCTTCGAGATCCGCCAGAAGACGAACGTCTCGCGAAGGATCGGGAGAGTTCCTTGGTCGGTGAAGTTCGTCGGGATCGGATCGAGGCCGTGAACGAACATCCCGCTCGCGGCCATGTTGTCGCCATGGCAGAAGTGGCAGTTCTGGTAATAGACCTTCCGCCCCGCCTCGACGTGCTTCTTGAACTCCTCGGGGTTGCTCCTCTCGAGCGCCCGGTACGGGTTGTCCCCGTTGTCGAGATCGATCTTCTTGTCCTTGAACGTGATCTCGGCGGGGGAAGCGGGGTGGACCGTCCGCGCGAAGAAAGGGGCCTCGATCGGCTGCGAGAGCCTGAAGTAGACGCCGGTCGCTGCGAGCACGGGAATCGCGAGCCCGACGGCGCCCAGTGTGAGGCGCCGATTCTCGTTGACGATCAGGTCGACGATCGGCCCTGAGATCGCCGCGCGCCGCTCCGCGCTCGACGTGACGTAGGCGAGGAGCGCGAGTGTCGCGATCCCCATGTAGATCATCACGACCGACTGCGGAATCGGCACCGAGAAGCCGAAGCGGATCGCGATGAAGAACCCGAGCCACCAAGCGAGCGCCCACGTCAGGAGGCCGGCCTGGCGGAATCTCAAGTACCCGAACACGGCGAGGATGGGGACGACGACGAAGAGATTCATTTCTTCGGCGCCTCCGCGGGCGGAGCCTGAGCGGGGGCGGGAGCCGCGGCGCCGGCCGGCGGGGCGGCCGTGGCCACGGTC
>JACXTT010001065.1_pt1 | contig 46714 bp, 41 predicted proteins | sample 9270951 | NCBI WGS metagenome assembly JACXTT01 (sample SAMN15532306, study PRJNA645909) | rock metagenome | isolation source: weathered quartz diorite | place: Puerto Rico | collected 2017-06-21 | reverse complement strand
TTGCCGAGTTTCCTCTCCAGATTGCGAACGCCGGTTTCCCGCGTGTAGCCCTGAATCGTTGCGGCCAGTCCATCTTCGTTGATCTGGATCTGCTTGTCGCCGAGGCCGGTTTGCGTCATCTGCTTTTTCACCAGGAAGCGCTTGGCGATCTCCAGCTTTTCAAGCTCGGTGTAGCCCGACAACCGGATCACTTCCATGCGATCCTGCAAAGCCGGCGGAATGGTGTGCAGCACGTTCGCCGTGGCGATGAAGAACACGTTGCTCAGGTCGTACTCCACATCCAGGTAATGGTCCACGAACATGTAATTCTGCTCGGGATCCAGCACCTCCAACAGCGCCGCCGACGGGTCGCCGCGGAAGTCCATGGACATCTTGTCGATTTCGTCCAGCATGAAGACCGGGTTCTTGGTGCCGGCTTTCTTCATCATCTGGATCACCTGCCCGGGCAGCGCGCCGATATAGGTGCGGCGGTGGCCGCGGATCTCGGCCTCATCGCGGACCCCGCCCAGCGACATCCGCACAAACTTCCGGCCGGTAGACTTGGCGATGGACATACCCAGCGACGTCTTGCCCACTCCGGGAGGCCCGACAAAACACAGAATCGAGCCCTTGGGATTTTTCACCAGGCGGCGGACAGCGAGGAACTCGAGAATGCGCTCCTTGATCTTCTCCAGGCCGTAATGGTCGGATTCCAACACGCCCTCGGCAAATTTAAGGTCGCGGATCTCCTTGGATTTTTTCTTCCACGGCACCGCCAGCAGCCAGTCGAGATAGTTGCGCGATACGGTCGACTCGGCCGACATCGGCGGCATGTTCTCCAGCCGCTTCAGCTCCGCCACCGCCTTGTCGTTGGCGTCCTTGGTCATGCCGGCGGCTTCGATCTTCTTCTTCAGCTCGTCGATCTCGCTCTTTTCGCCGCGCCCGAGCTCCTTCTGGATGGCCTTGATCTTTTCGTTGAGGTAATATTCCTTCTGCGCCCGCTCCATCTGGCGCTTCACCCGGCCCTGGATGGTGCGGTCCACGTTCAGCTTCTCGATCTCGATGTCGAGCACCTCGGCGACGCGCGTCAGCCGGTCGATGGGATCGAAGATCTCAAGCAACTCCTGTTTTTCCTCGATGGTCAACTGGAGGTTGGCGCCCACGGTGTCGGCAAGCTTCCCGGGATCGTCCACCCGGATCGCCGCGATCATGGTTTCGTAATTCAGGTTCTGGCTCAGCTTGACGTACTGCTCGAAAAGCGTGGTCACACGGCCGATCAGTGCGTCCAACTGCGGACCCGTTTCGATCTTGTAGCTGAAGGTGCGCACCACGGAGCGGAAGAAACCTTCGTCATCGGTGACCGAGACCACCTTGGCGCGTTCCACGCCTTCGACCAGCACTTTAATATTTCCGTCGGGAAGCTTCAGGCTTTGGACGATGTTGACAATCGTACCGATGGCATAAATCTCGTTGGGCTTGGGCTCGTCGATGGAGGCGTCGTGCTGGGTGGCGAGGAAGATCTTCTTGTCGCCGGCCATGGCCTCTTCGAGCGCGCGAACGCTGGACTCGCGTCCGACCACGAACGGGGTCATCATGAACGGAAAGATCACCACGTCCCGGATGGGCATCATCGGCAGCCGCCGCGTGTCCGATTTTTCTCGTGAAGTAAGCATGTGAATTTCGAAAGGGGGGAGCGGGAGCCCTATCTAACTCCCAGTATATCAACCGTGCTGGGGCGGGCCGGATAGACTAGCCGGCCTTTTCGAGCAGAGTAATATTGATCTTCTGCGACAGCACCATTTCCTTGGTTACCTGGAACTCGCGGACCTTCTTATAAGACGGCAGATAGTACATGAGGTCCAGCATGAGGTCTTCCAGAATCATGCGCAGCCCGCGCGCGCCCAGTTTGCGGTCCATGGCCAGTGAGGCGATGGCGTCCAGCGCGTCGTCGGAAAACTTCAGCCGCACATTTTCGTACTCGAACAGCTTCTGATATTGCTTGACGATGGCGTTCTTCGGCCGCGACAGAATCTGCATCAGCGCCTGCTTGTCCAGATCCTCCAGCACCGCCACCACCGGCAGCCGGCCGATAAATTCCGGTATGAATCCGAACTTGATCAAATCGGCAGGTTGCACTTCTTTCAACAGGTCGATGTCGCGGCGACCGCTGATGCCCACCTGCTTCTGGTTGGCCTTGTCCTCTTCAGGATTGAGGAAGCCCATCGACTTCTTGCCGATGCGGCGTCCGATCACCTTCTCCATCCCCACGAACGCTCCGCCGCAGATGAAGAGAATGTTGGTAGTATCCACCGGCGTGAATTCCTGGTGCGGATGCTTGCGCCCGCCCTGCGGCGGAACGTTGGCCACCGTCCCTTCCAGGATCTTAAGGAGCGCCTGCTGAACACCCTCGCCGGACACGTCGCGCGTGATGGAGGGGTTCTCGTCCTTGCGGCAAATCTTATCGACTTCGTCGATGTAGATGATGCCCTGCTGGCAGCGCTGCACATCGCCGTCGGCCGCCTGCAGCAGCTTCAGGATAATATTCTCGACGTCTTCGCCGACGTAGCCCGCTTCGGTCAGCGTGGTGGCGTCGACAATGGCGAACGGAACGTCCAGCACTTTGGCCAGAGTCTGCGCCAGCAGCGTTTTTCCCGTGCCGGTGGGGCCGATGAGCAGGATGTTCGATTTCTGTAGCTCCACATCGGAGTTGCGAAGGCGGTTCATGTGAATCCGCTTGCAGTGGTTGTACACCGCCACCGCCAGCTTCTTCTTGGTGCCTTCCTGCCCGATGACGTACTGATCCAGGTATTCCTTCACCTCCAGCGGCTTAGGCAGCCGCGTCGGCGTGGAGATCGGCTGGTCGGCCTTATCGTCTTCCAGGATCGAGTTGCATACGGCGATGCACTCGTCGCAGATGTACGCCCGCGGATAATCGCTGGGTGACGAAATCAGCTTGCCGACGACATCCTGGCTCTTATGGCAAAAGGAACAGCGCAACGCATCATCAGACCCGGTACGTTTCACACGTTACTCCTGATTCACCCAACCAAAAATGCCGGCGTGATGTCGAGCGCGGACGCCATGGCATGCGTAGACTGCGACTGCTGTCTGCTTTCATTATCATCCCGAATCCTGAGGGCTGTCAAAGGGAAAGACTACTTAGCGGGACATGTTAAGTAACAGAAGACGTTGGACAAACCTGTACGAGACGGCCTTAGAGGTGCCGTTCGATGATCTGATCCACGATTCCGTATTCCCGCGCCTGCGCGGCGTTCATGATGAAATCGCGCTCAACATCGCGCTGGATCCGCTCGAGGGTCTGCCCGGTGTGATTCACCAGGATCTCATTGGTGATCTCCCTCAGACGGAGAATTTCTCTGGCCTGGATATCGATGTCGGTGGCCTGGCCGGAGAGGCCTCCATGAATGGAAGGCTGATGGATCAGGACCCGCGAGTTCGGCAACGCGAACCGCTTGCCCTTTTTCCCCGCCGCCAGCAGCAGCGCGCCCATTGAGGCCGCCTGCCCGATGCAGATGGTCGAGACGTCGGGGCGGATGAACTGCATCGTGTCGTAGATCGCCATGCCAGCCGTAATCGAGCCGCCAGGCGAGTTGATGTACAGCGAAATGTCTTTTTCCGGGTTCTCGGCCTCCAGGAACAGCATCTGGGCGGTCACCAGGTTAGCTATCGTATCGTCGATCGGCGTGCCGATGAAGATGATGTTGTCTTTGAGCAGGCGCGAGTAAATGTCATAAGCGCGCTCTCCCCGATTGGTCTGCTCCACCACCATTGGAACCAGGGCCATTGGTCTGTATGTTCCTCTCTCTATTCTCTCAAGATGCGCGGCGAAACGGGAAAGATGCATCCCGGTCCTCGCGGCGCCGGCCGGTCCGTGCCGCGGCCGCTGCTCTATTCCCCAGCCTTTTCCTCGACTTCGGCAGTTTCACCGACGTCGACAGCCGGCTCGTCCGAAGGCTCGTCGCCAGCCACCTTGGTGGCGTGCTCGAATAGGAAGTTGAGCGTCTTCTGGGTCTGGAGGTGGGAGGCGATCCGGTCTAGGGTCCCGTCCTTCTCGTAGCGCAGCCGCACGGCGGCTACCGGCTCGCGCTGCTGGCGGGCGGCTCGCTCCACTTCACGGTCCACCTCGTCCTTGGTGGCGAAGATCGATTCGCGCTCGGAAACCTTGCCCAGCAGAAGGGACGCCTTCACCTCCCGCACCGCTGAATCGCGCTGGGCTTCCTTGAGCTTTTCCCAATCCGGGTTGAACTTGCTGATGTCGACGCCTTCGGCGGCCAGCGCCCGCAGACGCTGCTCGGTGCGATTGCGGATCTGCCGCTCGATGTAGGACTCCGGCACCGGAAAGCTGTGCGCATCGGCCAGGGCGTCGGCAAGCTGGCCCTTGGCCCGGTCCTGCGCGGCATGAGTGCGCTCGGCCAGCATCGACTTGCGGATGGCATCGCGCAGCTCGTCGAGCGTCTGGAAATCGCCCAGATCCTTGGCGAATTCGTCGTTCAGCTCGGGCAGCTCTTTCCTGCGGATGCCCTTGACCACCGCCTCGAACTTGACTGTCTTGCCGGCCAGCTTCTCCTGCGCATAATCGTCCGGGTAGGTCACGTCGAACGTTTTGGTGTCGCCGGGCGAGGCCCCGAGCAGATTCTCGGTGAACGCCGCCACGGTGTCCTCAGCGCCGATGTGGAGCATGATCTCGTCGTGCTTCACCGGCTTCTCGCCCATCCCAGCCAGACTTTCGAGCGAGACCAGCGCATAGTCGCCGTCTTCGATGGGCCGCGGATCGACGTTCACGAAATCGGATTTGCGCTCCCGAATCTCCTCGATGCGCTTGTCCACGCCCTGCTCGCTGACCGACGGCTCGTTATAAGTGACGGTGAGGCCCTTGTATTCGCCGATCTCAAACTCCGGCGCCACTTCGAACTCGGCGGTGAATTCGAGGGGCTCGCCGTCATCGTATTTCAGCTTGCTGATGTCGGGCTGCGACACCACGTGCAGCTCTTCTTCCTTCAGGCGGCGGTCCAGGTGGCGCGGGATCAGATTTTCCAGAACCTGCTTCCGCACTTCACTCTTGAACTGTTTGCGAATGAGGGACGCCGGAGCCTTCCCGGGACGGAAGCCGGGGAGCCGGGCCTTCTTCTGGAAGTCGCCGACCACGCGGCCGGTTTCCTGCTCCACTTCCTCAGCGGACACGGTGATTTCGAGCGAATGCTTGCAGCCTTCAATAAGAGCCAATAGGTACCTCGGAGTGCCGCGCGGATGCCGCGCAAGGCGAAACGGGAGTGTAGACCTTCATCATACCAGAGGCGTGTACTACGGCGGAGCGGTAGGACATGGCGAGATTGGTGTTGGGCGTTGGGTTGAGGAGGCTCGGCTGCGGCTGAAGCCTGCCCACTGGGGCTACTGCGCGAACTTGTCGGCCTGCTCGGTATTCCTGGATTCCAGCGGAATCATTTTGCCGTCAATGAAGACGTAGCGCACCTCGCTGCGTACATCCAGCGGATCGCCGCGGGTGACGAGCAGGTTGGCCAGTTTTCCCGCTTCAAGCGAGCCGACCTTACCGGCGATTCCGAGGATTTCCGCCGGCCAGAGCGAAATCGCCTTCACCGCGTCTTCCTTTTCCAGACCGTACGCTGCGGCGTGCGCGGCTTCGTAGGGCAGGTTGCGCACATCGGCGGAGGACGCGGTGACGATCGCGAACCGCACGCCGGCGCGGCGAAGCGCTTCGGGCGTTGAGAAGTTGACGTCGTAAGGATCGCTCGCCGTGCGCGGCAGCGAATGGATCCCCGAATACAGCACGGGCACATCCTTTTCTTTCAGCAGCGCGGCTACCTTGGCCGCCTCCGCGCCCCCAGCGACAATCACCTTCATGCCGAACTCGTCGCCCAGCGCGACCGCGGCGCGAATCTCCCGGAAGTGATCCGCCACGCAGATCGCCGCAGCCTCGCCGCGCATCACGGGGAGCATCGCTTCTAGTACGGCGTCGCGGCCGGCGAAGGAAGCAACGCCCGCCTTCTCCATCCGCCCCCTCATTTCCGCATAGGCTTTCGCCTCGCGCAGAAACTGTTTCAGCTTGGCCGTCTCCTCCGACACACGCCGTCGGCGTTCCTCGAGAGAGGGCGGAGCGGCGCCCGGCGGACCGGTAGGGCGCTCCACTGGCCGCTCAATGCTCGGAATATTGATCACCACGCCCACCCGAGGGCGCAGCACCATCTCGTTGGGATATTTTCCGTGAAGATTCACCGCCGAGGCCGTGCCCGAGATCAGGTTGCCCGACGGCGCGGCCAGCACCGACGTGACGCCGTTGACGCGCGCCGTACGGATCGTCTCGCTGTGCGGATTCACCGCGATCCAGGCCTGCGACTGCGGATTGAAGGGCCCCAGCTCGGTCACGTCGAGCGAGCCCTTCACGGACGAAATCTCGCTCAAGCCCGCGCTCGAGTAAGCATCGATCCAGCCGGGATGAACCGTAAGCCCCGCGCCGTCGATTTTCCGCGCGCCGGCCGGAACCGCAACCTTCGGTCCCACCGCCGCGATCTTTCCGTCGGCGATCACGATGGTCCCGCGCTCGATCGGCGGCGAAGTGACGGGGACAATCCGAGCGTTGAAGATGGCCACGGTTTCGGCCGCCAGGGGCAGCGCCAGAAGGACAACCAGAGTCGCCGGTTTACGCATCCGCTCTCCTATCACTGAGAAGGCCCCGCCGCGCGCGCCGGCGGCTCGGCTTCATATTCTTCCTTCCAGGGAATTCTTGCCGCCAGATCCCGCGCCCGGTCGAAAAACACTTGCCCGTCGATGATCGTTTTCTCGACACGCGCATACGGGCTGAACGGATGGCCGTTGAAGATCGCCAGGTCCGCGTCCTTGCCCGGCTCAATGGATCCCACGCGATGGTCGATACCCAGCATCCACGCCGGGTCGATCGTAATGGTCCGCAGCGCCTGCGTTTCGCTGAGGCCGCCGTACTTCATGGTTTTGGCCGCCTCCTGGTAGAGCCGCCGCGCCCGCTCGTCGAGATCGGAGTTGACCGCCACCCGGATTCCGGCCTTGGCCATCAGGGCCGCGTTGTAAGCGGTGCCGTCCCAGGCCTCCATCTTGTAGCCCCAGTTGTCAGCGAAGGTGGACGCCCCGGCGCCGTGCTTTTTGATCTTTTCGGTCACCTTATAGCCTTCCAGCACATGCTGCAGCGAACGGATCTTGAATCCGAACTCGTCCGCCAGGTCGAGCAGCATGGAGATCTCGTCAGCGCGGTAGCAGTGAGCGTGCACCAGCACCTTCCCGGCCAGCACGTCGGCTAATTCATCCAGAACGAGGTTGCGTTCCGGCGCTTGGACTTTCTCGCCGCGGCCCGAGCGCTCGCGGTATTCGGCCCAGGCGCGGGCGTACTCGCGGGCCCGCGTGAAACTTTCCCGGATCACGTTCTCTACGCCCATCCGCGTGGCCGGGAAGCGCGGCGCGCCGCCGGAAAAGTTGGACCGCTTCGGATTCTCACCGAGCGCCATCTTGATGCCGGGAGGAGCGCCGGGAAAAAGCATCTCCTCCACCGGACGCCCCCACTTGATCTTCACGGTGGCGTTCTGGCCGCCGATGGCGTTGGCGCTGCCGTGTAGGATGTTCAACGTGGTCACACCGCCGGCCAGCGCGCGGTAGAGGTCGATGTCCTCCGGCTCCAGCACGTCCTGGACCCGCGCCTGCGGCGAGATCGCCGGCGCGCCCTCGTTGATGCCGTTGGCCATGGCCGTGTGCGAATGCGAGTCCACGATGCCGGGCATCACGTACTGTCCGGTGGCGTCGATCACTTTGGCGTCGGCAGGCGCGTTCACCGCGCGGCCGGCCTCGCGGATTTTGCCTTCGTGAATCCAGATCGCACCGTTCTCGATCGTGCCCTGCGTGACGGTAAGAAGGGTGGCGTTGCGGATCACCAGGTCGCGCGGCGCGGGCTCCGCGTCGGGAGGTTTCCGTTCCGGCGCGGGAGCCACAGGCGCCGCAGGCTGAGATGCGCCGGCTTGCCGGGCAGGGTTCGCCGCAGAAAGGGGCGCCGCTGGTGGATCGTAAAACTGCCCGTCGATCACCACCGCCGCGACGCGGGTTTTCTCGGCGAACGCGTCGCCGTTGAGCAGGGTCAGGTTGGCGATTTTGCCCGGCTCGATGGAACCGAGCTGTGCGCCCGCCCCCACAATCTCCGCCGGCGCCGAGGTCAGCGCCCGCAATGCGCCCTCCGCGCTCAGGCCCCTCGCCATCGCCATGCGCACGCGTTCGCCAATCTGGTCGGAACGCTCCAGCGTTCCGCTCACCAGCGCAAAACGCACGCCGGCCTGTTCCAGCTTCGCGGCGTTCGCTTCGGCGGCAAACCGGCGAGGACTGTTGGCGGGTTCTTCCTCTCCCGGCTCGAACGATCCGAAGGAGGCTCCGCGGCCGGCTGGCGCGAGCGCCAGGTCCACCAGCACCGGAATGCCGCGCGACTTCAGCAGACCGGCTACGCGCCAGGCTTCCGCGCCGCCGAAGATGACGGGCCGCAGCTTGAACTCGTCCGCGAAACGCAGAGCCCGCCGGATCTCCTCGGCCGAATTCGCCCGGAAGACCACCGGCACTTTTCCGTCCAGTACAGGCTCGAGTGCGGCACTCACCGGATCCAGCTTCGGCCGCGGCATTCTCCGGCCACCGGCCTGCTCATACAGCGCCTCCGCCTCGCGATGCTGCTGGGCCGTCACCAGGCTCTGGCGGAGCACGGCGAATACGCCCATCAGCGAGTTCGGATACGTACGGCCAGGCTGCCGGGCGAACGAGACGTGCATGCCCGCACCGGCGCGGACCACCGCCTCCGCCGGCGCGACGCCGCCCAGGTTGACCAGAGCGCTGGAGCCTTGCCAGATGCCCTCGCGCGGAACCGACAGCACCGCCGTAAAACCGAGTCCGCGCCGCGCGTCCGGCGTCGCCGGCGGCGTCATCTTGAGCGCCGACGACACGTCGGGAAACACGCCGACCGGCTTCGGCGACAAATACTTCTCGGGCGAGTTGACGTCGTCCGGCGCAGCGCTGGCTGCGGTTGTACCGGCCGACGGCCTCGCCACAGGCGCAAAACCGAAGTGCGTGTAGCTGTCGATCCACCCCGCATACACGGTCAACCCCTTGGCATCGTAGATCCTTGCATCTGGAGGTATCGCAAGATTCTCCCCAACGCTCTGGATCAAGCCGTCGCGCAGGACGATGGAGCCTTGCGCGATTGTCTTTCCTGGAGCCGTGACAACACGCGCATTAACAATGGCGTAGGGAGGCCCCGCGGCGTAGGTTGCCAGCGCAATCGCCCCCAGAGCGAGGATTCGGAGCGCACAATACATGGATTCGAGTGTAGCGCGGGCCGTGACGCAGGCGAGAACGCCTGCCACCACACCCAAGCTACGATAGAGGAGGAATTCTTCAAATCTGACGCGCCCGTGCCCCGACGCATCAAACTCACTCTCGCCTACGACGGCACCAGCTTCCACGGCTGGCAGGTGCAGCCCGGCCTGCCCACCATCCAGGGCACGCTGGAGCAGGTCTTCACCGAGATCGAAGGCGCGCCCATCCAGGTTGCAGGCTCGGGACGCACCGACGCCGGCGTCCACGCCCTGCGGCAAGTCGCCGCCCTGACACTCGAAAACCCCATCCCTCTCTACAACCTGAAAAAAGCCGCCAACCGCCTGCTGCCGCCCGCCATCCGCGTCCTCGACTCCTGCGAGACTCACCTGAGCTTTCATCCACGATTCGACTCTATCGCCAAGACTTACGAGTACCGGATCTGGCGCGGCGAGGCCTGTCCGCCGTTCGAGTGGCGCTACGTTCACCACTACCCCTTCCCCCTCGACCTCCAGCGTATGCGAGAGGCCGCGCCCGCCCTCGAAGGAGAGCACGACTTCTCGGCCTTCGCGGCGTCGGACGAGCGCGATGCCGAAGGAGCGTCCAAAGTTCGCACAATCTTGTCCTCCTGCCTCACACAGGAAGGCGAACGCCTGATCTACCGCGTCCGTGGCAGCGGATTCCTCAAGCACATGGTGCGCAACATCGTCGGCACCCTGCTCGAAGCCGGAAAGGGAAATCTGGACGCAGCCGCGCTCCGCGGCGTGATCGCTTCCCGCGACCGCGCCCAATGCGGTCCCACCGCGCCGGCCAAAGGCCTGTTCCTGGTGTCAGTGGAATATCCCGACGCTACTTCCTGAAAGCCGGACCGTAGAGCACGCGCCCGGGGCGGTCGCCAGTCAGCTTGCCGTCCGCCAGCGCCAGCCTTCCGTTGAGCACCACGTGGCTGACTCCCACGGCGTACTGGTGAGGCTCCAGAAACGTCGCCCGGTCGGCGATCACCGCAGGGTCGAACACCGCCAGATCCGCTTTCATGCCTGGGCGGATCACGCCCCGGTCCCGCAGCCCCAGCCGGTTGGCGGGAAGCGACGTCATCTTGCGCACGGCATCCTCCAGCGAGAGAACTTGCCGCTCCCGCACGTAGCGCCCCAGCACGCGGACGAACGTGCCATAGTTCCTGGGATGCGGAACGCCCTGGCCGAAGGGCACCACGCCGCCGTCAGAGGCAATCATGGTGAATGGATACTTCAGAATTCTCTCGATATCCTCTTCATCTATAGCGTGATAGATCGCCGAACAGCCGCCCTTCTCCTGAATCTTGATCGCCGTCTCGGCGGCGTTCTCCACGGTCGGATTGCGGCCCCGCTCGTCGGTGATTTTGCCCAGGCTCTTGCCGTCCAAAGAAGCGTCCCAGGGGCAGCGCGCCAGCACGACGTTTTTCGGATCGCCCGCGCCGCGATCGTTCAGGATGCTGTCGGCGATGGCGGCCTTGATCTTCGCCCGAACCGCCGGATCGCTTAGCCGCTTGAGTAGCCCGTTCCTTCCGCCTTCGAGCGACCATTGCGGAAACAGCGCCGCCGTCCCGGTGCTCGACGCAGTGTAGGGATACTGGTCGACCGTGACATCCACGCCGCGCGCCCGGGCCGCCTCCACCAGCGCCAGCGTCTCCCGGCTTTTGCCCCAGTTGGCGCGTCCGATGATCTTGTGATGAGTGACCTGAGTCGGCAGCCCGCCCTCCTCGCCGATGCGAATCGTCTCGTTCACGCTGGCCAGAATCTGCGCTCCTTCCTCGCGCATGTGTGAGATGTGCATACCACCAAGCGAGCCCGCCACTCTAGCCAGCTCTAAGATTTCTTCCGTAGAGGAATAATTTCCGGGAACGTAAAAAAGGCCTGTAGAGATTCCCATCGCGCCGTCAAGCATGGCTTGCCGAACCAAAGCGCGCATGCGCCCGATCTCCTCGGGCGTGGCCGCGCGATTCTGCGTTCCCATCACCGCTTCGCGCACCGAACCCTGTCCAACAAAACTCCCGAAATTTGTATTGGCGGAAATCTGCTCCAGTTTTTTGAAGAATGCGCCGAGAGGCAGAGGCGAGCTGCCGTCGTTGCCGTCGATCACAGTAGTGACTCCCTGGCGCAGGGTGTTCTCGGCCGCGGGATGTTCAAAGATGGCTTGGCGCGAGTGCGAATGGATGTCGATGAATCCGGGCGCAACTACCAGGCCTTTGGCGTCGACAGTACGACGCGCAGTTCCGGAGAGTCGCCCTACGGTGACAATGGTGTCACCGGAAACCGCCACATCGCCGAAGAACCAAGGATTGCCCGTTCCGTCGACGATGCGAGCATTGGTGAGGATCAGATCGTAGAGTGGAGTTTGCCCAGGGAGCGAGGCGCAGAGCAGCAGGAGGACGAAGCGGGCCAAACGCATGCCCGATTCTCGCATGCAGAAGGGGTCTTCAGGCTTCAGACACAGGCGGGAACGCCTGTGTCACCTACCAGGAATTGTAGAAGCTGTACAGGAATGTATAGGAAAAGGACACGCGTGTGTCCGGCCGGACTCAGCGGCCGAAACGCTGCGGCGCTTCGAGGATCGACAACAGCAAGCAAACAATCAACAACGCTCCGACGATTCCGGCGACCATCATAACCCGTGTCTCACTCTCACTTGTATTGTGCAATCAGACAGCCAAAATGTTTCAATCCATTTCGTACTAAGTTGTTCTAAGTGATTCCGCCAAGTCGGCAAAGGTTTCTTTAAAAGTGTTAAGACCGTGGCGGACTCCAGCGTCTCGCCTCGCTTCTCTGCGCACAGCGCTGCTGCATGCAGGGCTGCTGTGATACGTTGGCAGGATATGCCAGTGGATCTTGCCTTTGGCAAAACCGGAGTGACCGCCGAGCTTCCCGCCGGCTTTCGATACCGCCTGCTTGAGGCGCGCACAGCCCAGCCTCTGGAGGACCCGGCTTCGGCAATTGCCGCCGCCCTGGACGCCCCCATCGCCTCGCCCACGTTGAACGAACTGGCCCGCGGCAAGTCCAGCGCCGCCATCTCCGTCTGCGACATCACGCGTCCGGCCCCGAACAAGCTGGTGCTGCCGCCGCTGCTCGAACGGCTCCACCGCGCCGGAATCCCCCTCGAGCGAACCACGATCCTCATCGCCACCGGCCTGCACCGGCCGGCTACCGATTCCGAAATTCGAGAGATCGTCGGGGACTCCATCGCTTCCGCCTACCTTATCGGCAACCACAATGCCCGGAATAGGGACGAGCACCGCTTCATAGGTAATACGCGTCAAAAGACGCCGGTATGGGTCGATGAACGCTTTGTCGGCGCCGATTTACACATCACGCTCGGCTTCATAGAGCCCCACCTGATGCTGGGCTACTCCGGCGGGCGTAAGCTGATCGCCCCCGGCCTGGCCGCCCAGGAGACCATCAAAGTCCTCCACAGCCCCAAGTTCATGCGCGACTCGCGGGCGGTGGAAGGCTCGGTAGAGGACAACCCGCTGCATCGCGAGCTGTTGGAAATCGCCTCAATGGCCCGGCACGACTTCATGGTGGACGCCGCCCTCACCCGCGACCGCAGGATCGCCGGCGTCTTCGCCGGCAACGCCGTGGAGGCGCACCGCCAGGGCCGCCAGTTCGTCTCCCAGGTGATGCTGGAGAAGCTGGATTCGCCCGTGGATGCCGTCATCACCACTTCCGCCGGCTACCCGCTGGACCTCACCTTCTACCAGGCCATCAAGGGCATCACCGCCGCTTCTCACATCCTGAAACCGGGCGGCCGGATTCTCCTGGTGGCGGCCTGCCAGGAAGGCGCCGGAGCCCCCGAGTTCAGCCGCATGGTCAAGGAAAACCCCTCCGACCGGGCCTTCATGGACAAGCTGCTCACGGCGCCGGTGGAGGTGGACCAGTGGCAGCTCGAAAAGCTAGGCCTGATCACCGCGAAACACGAAGTCCACTTCTACGTTCCCGGAGTGGAGTCCGACTATCATGCGTCCCTTTGGGGGAAGTCCTATGCCACCTTGCACCAGGCCGTCGAGGGCCTGACGCGGGGCCTCCCCAAGGACGCGGCAATCGCCGTGATCCCCGAGGGACCCTATGTTCTGGCCCGGGCTGAAGCGCATGAAGCGGAGATGGTGAACGCATGAGAGTCCTGGCCCTGCTGCTTTCTCTGGCGGCCGCCGCCCCCGCCGCCGAGCCCATCTTCAACGGTAAGAACCTGGACGGATGGGAGGTGGACACTCCCGGCCTGTGGAAAGTACGCGACGGCATGATCGTGGGCAAGCACTCCGGCATCAAGTACAACGACTTCCTCCGCACCCGGAAGCTCTACGCCGACTTCCGCCTCAGCCTGAAGTTCCGGCTGTTGAATGGCCAAGGCAACTCCGGCATCCAGCTCCGCAGCAAGCCCATGCCGGACTCCCACGAGATGATCGGCTACCAGGCCGACATCGGCCAGCAATACTGGGGCTGCTTGTACGACGAATCACGCCGCAAGAAGGTGCTCGCGCAGGCGTCGCCGGAAAGCCTGGCCGGTCTCCAGAAGGACGGCTGGAACGAATACGTGATCACAGCCAAGGGGAATCACATCACGCTGGAGCTGAACGGCGTCAAGACCGTCGACTACACCGAAACCGAGCCCGGCATGGACGGCCCCGGCTTCCTGGCGCTCCAGGTCCACGGAGGACCGCCGATGGAGGTGTGGTTCAAAGATCTGAAGCTGGAACATCTCCGCTGACCCCGGCCGCTTTCAGCCGGCCGGAAGCTTCTTCGGCCCCGTGCGCCACGGGGAATCGCAGCGAAAACGTAGTCCCCTGCCCCGGCTGGCTGGTGAAGTCGATCTTGCCGCCGTGCAGTTGCACCATGCGGAAGGTCATTGCGAGGCCGATGCCCGATCCGGCCGGTTTGGTCGTGTAATAAAGCTGGAAGATCTTCTCCCGTTGGTCCGGCGGAATGCCTACTCCCGAATCGGCGATCCGGATCTCCACTTCGTCGCCGTCCACGCGCGTGTCCAGCCCCAGTTCCCCGCCCTTGGGCATCGCCTCGATCCCGTTCATCACCAGGTTCAGCAGCGCCTGCTTCAACAGGTCGGGGTCGGCGCCGATGGTCACCCCCGGAGCGTGGAGGCCCAGCCGGACCAGCACGTTTACGGCATTGGCTTGCGGACACGCCAGCTCGGCCAGGTCCTTGATAAAGGAGTCCACGGCTACCTCCTCCATCCTTACCTCGGCCGGCTTGGTGAAATCCAGAAACGTCTTCACTACACGGTCCAGGCGCTCGATCTCCTTGCCGATGATCTCCATCTGGGGCTCCACCTCGGTGTCGCCCTTGCGGAGCTTCATCCGCGCCAGCTCCACGTGCATCTGGATGGCGTTGAGCGGATTCTTCACCTCGTGCGCCACGCCTTTGGTGACGCGGTTGATGGCCGACAGCCTCTCCGCCGTCTGAAGCTGACCCTGGATCTGGCGGCGCGCTTCAGGATCGCGCAGCCGCACCAGCAGGCCGCCCTGCTCCTGCACCTCGGCCGACAGCAGCGCGCTCTTCCCCGCGCCGTCGCCTGTTCCGTTGGCCGAGGGCAAGGGCACCCGTAGATTCCGGACGGCTTGTTTGGAATCCAGCACCTGTTCCAGCACGAACCCGATCGGCCCCTCCTTCGGAAACAACGCCGCCATGGCCAGGCCGCTCATTTCCTGCCGCCGCAGCCCGAGAAACTCCTCCAGCGCGCCCGATGCCACCACCACCTGGCCTCCGGGGCCGAACACGATGACCGCTTCCTCCAGTTGAACCAGCAGCCGCTCGAAGTTTCCCAGCCGCTGTCCCAGCAACCCGACTTTCGAGAGCACAGCGCCAAACTCATCCTTCTTGCCGCCGTCCTCGAGTTCCCCCTGCCGTTCGTAATCACCGCGTGCCAATTGATCCAGCATCGCCGCCACGCGGCCCAACGGCTTGAACACGTAGCTCGCATAGAGCAGCGCCAGCACCACGGCCCCGCCGATGAACAGCAGCGACCACTGTGCCGCCGTGCGCAGGTAGGGTTCGATATCGGAGCGGATCAAAGCCGGGTAGACCAGCACGCGGACCGCTACAATGGGCCCTTCGTTTTCCACTTCCAGGTTCTGCGCCAGCTGGTAATACGTGGGTTTGTTCTCGAGGAACAGGACCCGCACGCGGTCTTCCGACGCTGCTCTCGTTGCCAGGGGCCGGTAGTCAGGCAGCGGCGGGAAGGGCTCGTTCCGCTTGTAAGTAGGGTCGGTAGACAACAGCACCTTGCCCCACGGGTCGGTCACCACCACCGCCAGTAGGCTGCTGGAAGTGGTGACAAACTTCAGCAGCCGTTCGGAGATGTCGTCATCGTCCTGGAGAAGCGCCTCGGCCGGCGGAAGCTCAGCATGGTTGTCCAGACTCCGCGCCACGGCGTCCGCAGCCAGCCGGTTCAGCGTTTCGGAGCGCTCCAGAACGTAGCTGAACTGCCGGTCGATCTGCGTGCGCAGAAAGACCGCCGAGGTCGCCGTGGCCAGAACCGCGGCCAGCAACACCGAGATCAGCGTGAGCCGTGCGCGCCGCGTCATAAATCGGGGACAGCCTGCGTGTTTCCCATTTTTTCGGTCAGCGCTGGCTCGCCTCCCCCTTCAGGACCTTTTGGGTGAACTCGGACGAGCGGTTGCGCGGCACGCTCAGCGTTTTCCAGCCCGTCGACCGGAAATGCTTCGCCAGAAACACGATCTGTCCGACGTGATAGGAGTAATGAGCCAGTTGCCGGTTGATGGCCTGCATCACCGAATGCGCTTCGCCGCGAATCGTGACCGTGCGCACCAGATCGGCTTCGGTCAGCGGCCCCAGCGCGCCGAACACGCAATTCCAGCCCTCCTCCCACATCGCCGTCAGCTCTGCGCGCGACTGGGGCGGGGCCTCGAACTCCGCGTCCCGGTTGCGGTCCGGCTTCTCTCCGTCCGCGGTCAGGAAGTCCGTCCAGCGCGACTTCATATTCCCCGCCATGTGCTTGACGATGGTCGCGACGGAATTCGATTCCGGATCGGGCGTCAGGGCAAGCTCCTCGTCGGACACCTGCTCGATCGCCTTATCCCCGAGCCGCTTGTAGTACCGCAGCACCGCCAGCGAATCAGCCAGGTACGACGTCGTGAATTCAAGCGCCATGACTCCGATTATGACGCGATTTACGCCCGAGGTTCGCCGGTCCGCAATCCGGTGTATTGCGCGATCAACTCAAAGTCGCGGTCCCGGTGCCACACGGGCACGCGGTTCCTGATCGCCACCGCGGCAATCAGACAATCACCGGAGGATCGGATCCTCAATCCTCTCCTCCGCCCCTGCCGGTAAATCTCCGCCCCTTCCAGATAGAGATCCGCCGGCAACGGATCGCTGACTCGCGGGATCGCCAGAAGCAGTTCCTTAATGGCTTCGCTTGCGGCTCCGTCGCGCAACCCCTGGGTGATTTCCTGCAAAATGGGTCCGCAGGTTACGAATCCGAGCAGGTCGTCGTCGGTGACAGCCTTTCCCCGGTTTCCGTTCAGAAGTTCAATCCACACCGAAGTATCCACCAGCATCACCGCCGCCTGCCCTTCCGGGGAGGCACGGTCTTTCCCGGAGGCGGTGAATCTTCCCGCATCTGCGAAAGGTCACCCTCCCACAAGCCCTGGCCAAAGTACTGCCGGAGGCCTTGTATTCGCCGGATGCGAATCACTTCGGCAAGGGCCTCGTTTACCGCCGCCGAGTAGGTCTTGACGCCCAACACCCGCGTCGCCGTCTCCAGCAGATCACCATCAAGCACAAGATTTGTGCGTTTCATGTGTATAGTATGCAGCCCGACCACGCTTAGGATCAAGCGCGAGCCAGGCTCTCCCCCTCGGAGAAACACCCGATTTCGCTCCTCCGCCTTCGCTGCTAGACTCCTTCGCGGGTGCCCCTTATGGTCTGGCTGCGGGCGTCGCTCTGGGCTCAATTTTTACTGGCGCTGTACTTTCAGGCGATGCTTTGGTTCCCGTTCGGGTCCTGGAATGATACCGGAGGCGAACGGTTGATCGAGGCGATCCGTTCGGGGGTAGCCACTCGCTCGGACTGGCTCTTTTCCGTGGCCATGTTCCTGCCTCTTGCGCTTTTCCTGCTGGGCTACTCCAAGCGGCTGTTTTCACTGCTATGGCTGTGTCTCGCGGGCTACGCGGGCTGGGCTGTGGTTCAAATCGACAGTTGGTGGATTCCCTACTTTTTAGGAGCCGACCAAAACGACCTCCTGAGCCAGAAATTGGTGGAGCGCACTTATAAGATCTTGCCCTCGTTCCCGAACCGTCCGGCGCCGGACGGCATGCACCTGGTTCTCGATGTGCTCCTTTTCGGCGCGACCGTGCTCGCCTTCATGGGGTTGCTACAGGCTCGGCGGGAACACCCCGCCCCGCCTCCGGCCAGCGCTCGTGCGTTCCGCGCGGCAAACGGCGGAGATTCGGAGTGAACGGGGCAGGATTCATCATGCCCTCGGCAGGCTCATTGTGCGGGCCCTGGGAGGATGAATCTTTGCCCAACCCCGAACCTCGCGTAGTATACTCATCCGAGCCATGTTGCCTGAGTACCTCGCCAAATCCTCCCCGAACCCGGCCTCGAACCGCGCGCCCTGGTATACCAACACCGCGCCCACCTACGCCGGCATCTTCCTCTGGATCGCCTTCTACAACTCGATGGCCGCCGGTACAATCGACAAAGCCGGCATCGGAGTTTGCCTCGCCGCCCTCGCCGTCGCCGGTCTGCTCAGCTACGCGCTTTACTATTACGTCCCCGCCATGCTGGGCATGAAGACCGGGTTGCCACTCTACGTCGTAGGCGCGTCCACTTTCGGAACCAAGGGCGGCTACATCATGCCGGGCCTGCTAATGGGGTTGCTCCAGATCGGCTGGTTCGCGGTCGGCACTTTCTTTTCCGCGAAATTCATCCTCACGGGACTCGGCATGGAGGCGACTCCGGGGACTCCAGCCTTCATCGTCGCCGGGGTCATATGGGGCTACATCATGGCCTACATTGGCGTTATGGGGATTCAATATGTCGCCAAGGTGTCGACGTTCCTCAACTTCATCCCCCTGGTGATGATCCTGGTCGTGTTCGCGAAGACCGCCGAGGGCGTGGGCAAGCACCAGCCGACCGCTCCGGACTCCTTCGCGGCCTTCACGATGCTTCTCCAGATCGTCATCGGATTCTTCGCCACAGCGGGCGCCGCAGGAGCGGATTTCGGACTCAACAGCCGCAACGAAGGCGATGTCCGCAAGGGCGGACTGGTGGGTATCGCGCTGGCCGTACTGATTGCCGGCGGCCTGCCGATAGCATCGGTCGCCGGCGCGCGCGCGCTGAATCCCAGCCTCACCAGCTTCAACTACGACGCCGTCATCGGCGGCATGGGCGGCTTGCTGGCCACGGCGATGTTCTTCCTGTTCACCATCGCCTCCATCCCGCCTGCCTGCTTCTGCGCATTCATAGCCGGCAACAGCTTCTCCACCATGATTCCCGGCGTCTCCCGGATGGGCTCCACTATGGCCGGCGTCACGGTCGCCATCGTTCTGGCGGTCACCGGCGTGGCGGAAAACCTGGTAGGCTTCTTCACCATCGTCGGAGCGTCGTTCGGTCCCATTTGTGGAGCGATGGCCGCCGACTACCTGCTCAGCGGCAAGAAATGGGCCGGACCGCGGGAGGGCGTCAACGTTGCCGGTTATGGCGCGTGGGCCATCGGGTTCCTGGTGGGCCTTCTTCCGTTCCTCCCGGTGCCGGACGACGTCAAGCGCCTGGCGCAGCCCGCCGTGGTGTACAGTTTCGTGGCCGGCTTCGTTGTCTATATCGCGCTTGCCAAGGCCGGCATGGAGCCCAAGACGGTGCGGATGCCCGCCGCATCGGCGGCCGCTTAAGTGACGCTTACGGGCTTTCCCCAACTTACCCAAAACTGTGGCATTCTGAAAGTTCGACTCCATGAGGCCTAAGGGCGCCCGATGCAAATCGCGGGCATGCCTGCGCGCAAGTTGCGCTCATCCCCACCAGCCGCTAGAATCATTGAGTTTGCACTAATTTCCTGCAGGGAGGACGCATGGCATCCGTTGAAGAAAAGGTAAAGCAGATTATTGTCGAGCAGCTAGGGGTGGACGAAGGCCAGGTCGACGCGAGCGCATCGTTCGTGGACGACCTCGGAGCCGATTCGCTCGACATCGTCGAACTCGTGATGGCTTTTGAAGAAGCCTTCGAGTTGGAGATTCCCGACGAAGATGCCGAGAAGATCACGACCGTCAAGGACGCGATCGACTACATCTCGGCCAAGGCCAAGAAGTAGCCGCCTGTAGGAGAGAGAGGGCTCTTGTCACGAAGGGTAGTGGTCACCGGGATCGGTCTGGTGTGTCCTTTAGGAATTGGCGCCGAGGAGACCTGGAAAGCGATTCAGGCGGGGACGAATGGCATTTCCCGCATCGAATCGTTCGACAGCACGGGTTTCTCCTGCCGCATCGCCGGCGAGGTCAAGCACTTCGATCCCGCGAAGTACATCGAGAAAAAAGAAATCAAGAAGATGGGGCGGTTCATCCAGCTCGGCATTGCCGCGACTGAGAACGCCCTGGCTTGGTCCGGACTGAAGATCACGCCCGACATCGCCGAACAGGTGGGCGTTTACATCGGCAGTGGCATCGGCGGTTTCGACGTCATCGAGCGGGAGCATCGCACCTATCTGGAGCACGGGCCGCGCCGCATTTCGCCGTTCTTCATTCCAGCCACCATCATCAACCTGGCCTCCGGGTACGTCTCCATCCGCACCGGCGCGAAGGGGCCGAATTCCGCCACGGCGACGGCTTGCACCACCAGTGCCCACGCCATCGGCGATTCATTCCGTTTGATCCAGCACGGTTACGCCGACGCGATGATCTGCGGCGGCGCCGAGGCCTGCATTTCCCCCATGGGGATCGGCGGCTTCGCGGCCATGCGCGCGCTTTCCACCCGCAACGACGAGCCGGAACGGGCGTCCCGGCCATGGGACAAGGATCGTGACGGGTTCGTGGTCGGCGAGGGAGCCGGGGTCCTGATTCTGGAAGACATTGACTTCGCCAAACGCCGCGGCGCTAAGATCCTCGCCGAGATGGTGGGGTACGGAATGAGCAGCGACGCTCATCACGTCACCTCGCCGCCGGAAGACGGAGAGGGCGCCTTCCGCGTGATGCGCAACGCGCTGAAGGACGCCGGACTCAAGCCGGAGCAGATCGACTACGTCAATGCGCACGGCACCTCCACCGAGCTGGGCGACAAGATCGAATCGAACGCCATCAAAACGGCCTTCGGCGATCACGCCTTCAAACTCGCCGTCAGCTCGACCAAATCCATGACCGGCCACCTGCTGGGCGGGGCCGGAGGACTGGAAGCGGGCATCACCATTCTGGCCATCCGGGACCAGGTTGCGCCGCCTACCCGGAACCTCGACAACGTCGATGCCGGATGCGATCTGGATTACATCCCGCACGTGCCGCGCCCCATGAAGATCGACTACGCGCTGTCGAATTCATTCGGCTTCGGCGGCACCAACGGCGCTTTGATCTTTAAGCGATCCACCGAATGAAAATCGCGGTTTGCATCAAGCAGGCGCCGGCTCGGGACTCGCTGCTGCGGGTTAACGCCGGAGGAACCTGGATTCAGGATGCCGACCTGAGCTGGGAGATCAACGAGCCGGACGCTTATGCCTTGGAAGCCGGGCTTCAATTGAAGGAGGAGCACTCCGGCGAGGTCGTGGCGCTGTGCGCCGGGCCGGCCCGCGCGTCCCAGGTGATTACCGAGGCTTTGGCCAAGGGCGCCGACCGCGCCATCCATGTCGAGGAAGAAAATCTCAACGCCTACGATCCCCTGTCGCTGGCCAAACTGTTGGCCGCGGCCCTTGCTCCGGAGAAGCCCGACCTGGTGCTGACCGGTCTGCAATCCGATGACCTAGGCTACGGGCAAACCGGCGTCATTCTGGCCGAGCTGCTGAACGTCCCACATGCCACCATCATCATGCAGGTGGAAGTGACGGATGGCGCGATCCGCGTGAAGCGCGAGCTGGAGGACGGCTGGTTCCAGCACGTGGAGATGCCGCTGCCGGCGCTGCTGACGATTCAATCCGGCATCAGCAAGCTGCGTTACGCAACGCTGATGGGCATCAAGCGGGCAAAAACCAAGGAGGTGAAAAAGCTGACGCCGGCCGCACTCGGTGTGGCCCCCGGCGGCGGCATCGAGCTGTCGCGCGTGTATCAGCCCAGCCGAGCCAAGCAGGCCCAAATCTTCGACGGCAGCGCAAAAGAGGCCGCGGCGAAGCTGGTGGAGAAGCTTAAGTTCGAGGCGCGGATTCTATGAGCGGCGTACTGGTAATCGCCGAACAGCGCGACGGCGCACTGAACCGGATGTCGTGGGAGACGCTGGCCGCCGGACAGCAAATGGCCAGGGAACTGGGGCTTCCGGTTGCCGCGGCAATAGCAGGCCGCGGCGTCGCGGGCGCGGTCGCCGAGCTCGCCGGGAAAGCCTTCGACAAAGTCTACAGTGTCGATCACGAGCTGCTGGGACAATACACCGCCGACGCTTTCAGCGCGGCTTTCCATGGGTTGATCGCGCAAGTGAATCCGAAGCTGATCCTGTTTCCGCACACCTACCAGGTACGCGACTTCGCTCCAAAATTGGCCACCGCACTGGGGCGCGTGCTGGTCAGCGACGTGGTCGGGCATCGCGTCGAGGACGGCGCGGCCGTCATGGTGCGCCAGCTCTTTCAGGGAAAAGTAAACGTGGACGTAAAGTTTCGCGGTGAGCCGCCCTTCTTCGCTTCGCTGCAAGGGGGCGCATACCGGGCCGATTCGCTGGCCGCGGGCTCGGCGCCGGTCGAGCCGTTTACTCCCGCCCTGGACGCAGCCCTGATCCGCACGCGTCCCCTCGAGTGGTTCCGGGAGTCGCAGCGGGCGGTGGATCTGACCTCGGCCGAGATCATTGTCTCGGTAGGCCGTGGCATCAAGGAAGCCGAGAACATTCCCATAGTGCAGAAGCTCGCCGACGCGCTGGGCGCGGAGCTCGCCGCCTCCCGCCCGGTCTGCGACGCGGGCTGGCTGCCGCTGGAGCGCCAGGTCGGCAGCTCCGGCCAGACCGTAGCGCCGAAGATGTATCTGGCGGTGGGCATTTCAGGCGCTATCCAGCACCTCGTCGGCATGAAGGGCTCGAAGGTCGTCGTGGCGATTAACAAGGATTCCAACGCGCCCATCTTCGAAATCGCCGACTACGGTATCGTCGGAGATCTGTTCCAGGTTGTGCCCGCATTGATCGAAGAAATCCAAAAAGCCAAGAATAGCTGACGGCGCCACAGGTAAACGGTGATGATCAGTTCGTTCCAGGCTTCCTCGCGGCGGATGATCCGAAGCGATAAAGCGCCTCGGATGTTCGTAGATAAATATGTCCTCCGGCAAGCGCCGGAGTCGCGAAGCAACCTTCACCCAGGTCATTGATCGCCACAATCTCCCAGTCGCGCGCGGCCTTGAGCACGGTCACCTTCCCTTCCTCGCTCGCCAGAAATACTTTACCGTCCGCGGCGACAGGAGAAGCCGAGTAAGCTCCAAGCGCGCCGCTCAAACGGCCCGCCTTTGCCACTTCGCCCGTCTTTGCATCGAAGGCCGTGAGGATTCCACCGTTCTTCACCAGGTACAGGACGCCATCGTACAAAAGCGGCGATGGCACAACGCTCACGAAGCTCTTCTCATATCTCCACAGCTCTTTCGTAAGCGACTCGCCGTCGCCGGCCGTCGCGGCCCCGGGTCCGAGGCGGATCGAAAGCAGACTCGACGGCGCGATCGAGATCCGCTGGCGCGCGTACCATTTCTCCTCGGTCACGATGCCGTCTTTGTTACCCCCGAACCGGCCGATGCCGAGAAGATAGGCATTATTCCCGTACTCATCGGGCGAGAGCTTGCCGTCGTGATTCTTGTCGTATTCCTTCAGTTGGGCGGCGAACGGGCTCATCGCATCGTAGCCATATCCGAAGGTGTAAAGCGTATCGTTGTCGAGGATCGGACTGGCCACCACGGAGGGCGAGATATGGGAACGGCTCCATAGACGCTTTCCGTCCGTGGCGCGATGAGCTCCCAGCTGGCCGCGGCTGGCAGTCACAACCACTGGGACGGCGTCCGGCGCTTGATACAACAGCGGCGTCGCCCATCCTTCCAATTCTTCGCGAGAGGTACGCCAGCGAAGCTCGCCGTTGCGCTGATCGAAGGCGCCGATATAGGAATCGATCATCTGATCGAGCACCAGGATCACGTTCCCTCCGGCCAGGATAGGGCAGGAGGAGTGTCCCATGGCATTTGAGAAGGGTCCCAGCTTTACCTCCCAGCGAAGTTCGCCACTTGGGCTGTAGGAGACTAATCCGTACTCGTAGAAGAAGGCGTAGATGTTCTCACCGTCGGTTACGGGAGTGATCGCCGCGGGGTGGTTCATCGTGTTCACCGATTCGATGCGGGCGCGCTGGACGGCGCGTTCCCACAGCAATTTTCCGGTTTCGCGATCGAAGCATTGCGTGTAGAGCTTTCCGTCCTCGAAACCCGTCAGGAAGATATGACGCCGCGTGAGCACTGGCGAGGACTTGCCCTGACGGACCGGGGTCCTCCACAGGAGGTTCTTCTGTTTGCCGAATTCAGTGGGAAATCCGGTGCTGGCTGAAACGCCGGATCCATTGGGTCCGCGAAACCGATCCCACTCCTCCGCTCCGGCAAGCGATATACCAAACAGGAGCGCGACGGAAACTAAGCGCATTCTCAAGAACCTCCTGGGAAGACGCACGGATCTACCACATCAGTCGGAAAGTGACACGTCAATGCTTGCCGGGTTCGATGGTCTTGCCTTTGCGCTGGCTGAGGATGTAGGCTTCCATGGCGCGGAGGAGCGGGTCGTCGTCTGCCAGGGGTTTGCCTTTGGTGGGGTGCTGGATGCACCAGTTGATCATATCGCGCATCCGGAAACCTATCCGAAATACCGGGTCCAGATCCCGTCTACGGCCGCCGAGCTGAGCTACGCTCTGGTGTCGGACCTGGCGGCGCTGGGCGCTGAGTCCTGCGTGATCTGCCACGGTGGGGAGAGCGAGCGGCAGCCCACGCCATGCCGTAGCCTACGCCATAGTGAAGTGGTAAGGCAAAGTTTTCGGACCGGACGGCCGATGGAAGGAGCAGGTAGGCGGGCAGCGCCATAACCTATTACGACGAACTCGGACTCGGTCCTACGGCGTCAACCGAAGAGATCCGAAGGGCTCACCGGAAACTGAGCCGCATTCTACATCCAGATCTGCATTCGGAAGAAGAGTTGCGACACCTTGCGGAGAGCCAGATGCGCCGCCTGAACGGGGTGTGCGAGATCCTGTGCGACCCGGGCCGGCGACATGTCTACGACACTTCTTTGGCCGACGCCGCGCGTACGCTGCCCGCCGCTGCCCCGGTGAACCGGTGGCGGCCTCCGCTGGTTCGCGGGGATCTCTGGACGCTGGCCGCCATTGCCGCTGTCCTTGCGATCGGCAGCTATGGGATAGGGACCGGCGATCACGAGGAAGCGGAGCGAGTGGTTTCGAGTCCCGCGCCGCCGGCCGCCGAACCCAAGCGTCCTGCACCGCACCCTAAAGCTGACGCTCGCCCGCCGGCGGAGCCCGTCAAGCCTGATGCGGAGGATCGTCTCGCGCAGCTTCGGTCCCAGGTGGAGGCTTTCCGCGCCGAACGCGAGGAGGCACTGGCACGCGCGGCGCACGAAGGTCCGGTGCCCGCGAGCCTCCACACCGATATGAAGCCGGCGGTCGCGGCGGGGCCCGCTAGTCCCATCTGGACGGAGCCGGCCGCGCCGTCTGAGGCTCATGTGTTTGCCGGCACCTGGTATTATCCGCAGACCTCCGAGGCTGTGCCCTCCGCGTTGTACCCGCCGGAGTTTATCGAGGTGGTGATCGTCGAGACGGGAAGCGCGGTGAAGGGCCGGTATCGGGCTCGTTACCGGGTGCGCAACCGGGCGTTGTCGCCAGACGTATCGTTCCAGTTTGAGGGCCGGCGCGGCGAGTCGTCGGCGGAGGTGCCCTGGCGGTCCCCGGGTGGTGCCAGCGGCGAGCTGCGCTTGCGGCTGATATCGGACGGGAAGATGGAAGCCGCGTGGTCGGCCGCAGCGCTGGGGGAGTTGGGGCTGTCGGCTGGAACGGCGGTGCTCGTGCGGAAGCATTAAGGCGCGCTAGCTGCACGAAACCGCTGAAGGCTCCTGCAAGATCGATCGAATTCCGTTTCGCTCCCGGAAGGCAATGTGGGCCGCACCGCGAGCGGACATGAGATCGCAATTCTGAGTGGCCTCCCCAGGCCGTAAGACCGCCGCTTCTTCGGACTTCTGCCCCTGCGACGAGACGGAATGGGCATCCCTCGAATACACGCTGTGCCCCCTCGTGTGAGACTCAATCCAGCTCCGATTTTATGCCCGGGTGGGCTATGGTTGCGGGGCCGGATGACTCATCCTGAGCCTTCTGGAAGCAGTTTGAGCCAACGAATGGAGGCGGGTTGCGGTACCATGAGCAGGGTTGGATGCCCGACCAGAGAGATGGCCAGCAGCCATAGAACTCCCCGGGATCCACAGCGCAAACTTGGCGGCTTGCGCCCCAAGGTACCCGACGGTGGTTGTAGGGTCGGGCGTTTTGAAGGGATACAGCGTACGAGGCCGGAGGAATGCGATCAAGCTTGAGCCCAAACCAAACCCAACGCCCCACAGCTTCGTGGAGTAGTCTGGTCAGCCCGGTAGAAAGCAGGCGAAGGGCTGGCGGCCAAAGTGACCGAAAAACTGTTAACGAACGGAGAAATCAATATGAAGAGCTTGTTGAAATTGTTGCCGATTAGTTGGGCCCTGGCGGCCGCGCTGATATTCTCGGGAGGCGTTCAAGCCTACCAGGCCGGAGCGGCGAAGGATACGAAGGGCAAGGCGGCGGCAAAAACCGCGACTCCCGCGCCGTCCGAGAAGGAAATCGCCGATGCAAAAGCCAAGGGACTTGTGTGGGTGAATACGAACACGAAGGTTTACCACAAAGACGGGCAGTTCTACGGAAAAACCAAACAGGGTCAGTTCATGACGGAAGCCGATGCCCAAAAAGCGGGCAACCATGCGGCGAAGCCTTCGGCGGTAGCGAAAAAGAAGGCCCCCGACAGCAAAAAGTAGCTTGCTGACCAGTCCACGCCGCGTTGCTTGATCCAGCCCGGGAGAACTCGTGATGGCGACCGCACCCGGCGCTCGATCCAGAATCGCCATCACTCCCCGGGTGAGCTGGACCCAACACCAGTGCCGTCGAATGGCGGCTTCGCTGGACCGCACCTCTTGCCAAGCCGGACGCCCCCGAACTCATCACGATAAGATTGTTGACGAGCATGAATCATCATTGGCTCCGGCCGTGCCCGCTGCAGCGTTGGGCGATCGCCGTCAACCTTTTGCTTTGGGCGTGCTTTAACAGCACTGCATCGCTCAATGCCGCTCAGGGGAGCGCAGGCTGGGACGTGGCAAGCCGGCTTCCCGGGGCTCCGCCGCCGGACGGCGAATTGGCCGGGAAGTTGAAGGCGGCGTGGAAAGCCAGGCCCGCGGGATACACGCCACGGACAAAGCATCTCACGCCGGGCGGCGATCCGCTGTACACGAACCGGCTGTTTCTGGAATCCAGTCCCTATCTGCTGCAACACGCGCACAATCCCGTCAACTGGCGGCCGTGGGGAAACGAAGCCTTTGAGACGGCACGGAAGCTCGGGCGGCCGGTTCTGTTGAGTGTCGGTTATTCCACCTGCCACTGGTGCCATGTCATGGAAGAGGAGTCGTTCGAAGACCTGGAGATCGCCCGCTACCTCAACGAGAACTACGTCGCCATCAAAGTCGACCGCGAGGAGCGGCCGGACGTGGACGCCATCTACATGACCGCCGTCCAGGCATTGACCGTCGGGGGCGGGTGGCCTATGAACGTCTGGCTGACGCCGGAGCGAAAGCCGTTTTACGGTGGGACCTACTTTCCGCCCCGGGACGGTGATCGCGGTATCCGGACGGGATTTTTGACCCTGCTGGGGAAGCTCAAGGAGGCTTATACCGGCCATCCGGATCGCATCGCGGAGTCCGCGGCGGAGATCACGAAGGCCATCGAGCGGTCCGCCGCGGAGAAGGCGGGAGGCGAACTGCCTCCCGTTGCGGCGCTCCATATGGCGGCGCGCGCCAGCGCGGCCCGCTTCGATTCGACAAACGGCGGCAGCAAAGGCGGCCCTAAGTTCCCCAGCGGGCTCCCGCAGCGCTTCCTGCTGCGCTACCACCGGCGCACGGGCAACGCGGAGCCGCTGGCGATGGTGACGCTCACCCTGGAGAAGATGGCGCAGGGCGGCATTTACGACCATATCGGCGGCGGCTTCCACCGCTACTCCACCGACGATCGCTGGCTGGTCCCGCACTTCGAAAAGATGCTGTACGACAACGCGCTTCTCACCCTCGACTACCTGGAAGCGTTCCAGGCCACCGGGCGCGAAGACTTCGCCCGAGTGGCGCGCGAGATCCTGCGCTACGTGGAGCGGGACATGACGTCGAACGAGGGCGCGTTCTATTCGGCGACCGACGCCGACAGCCCCGGTCCGAAAGGTACGCGGGAGGAAGGATGGTTTTTCACCTGGACGCCGGAGGAGATCGTGTCGGCGGTGGGTAAGGAGCGCGCGAAGCTCGTCAACGCGTATTATTCCGTCACGGCGAAAGGCAACTTCGAGGGCCGGAACATCCTTCACACGCCGGTTCCATTGGCCGATGTTGCCGCGAAGCTGGGCTACACACCGGAAAAGGCGCGGTCCGCAATTGCGGAGGCCAGGGAGCTGCTCTCCGCGGCGCGCGGGCGGCGCCCGGCTCCGCTGCGCGACGAAAAGATCCTCACCTCGTGGAACGGTCTCATGATTTCGGCCTACGCCCGGGCGGCGCTGGTGTTGGGAGACGTGCGGTACGCCGACCGCGCGGAGCGGGCCGCGTCGTTTATTCTGCGGAAACTGCGCCGCGACGGACGCTTGCTGCGCAGTTATAAGGACGGGTCTCCCGGCTTGGGGCAAAACGGCTACCTCGACGACTATGCCTTTCTGACGGCGGGCCTGCTGGATCTCTACGAGGCGACGGGGAATGCGGAATGGCTGCGGGAGGCCCTGGCGCTGGATGCCGCGCTGGAAAAGCACTACGAAGATGAAAAGCTGGGCGGGTTCTTCCTGTCGAGCGACGATCACGAGCGCCTCCTGGTCCGCGAGAAACCGCACTACGACAGCGCCGAGCCTTCGGGAAACTCGGTCGCGGTGCTGAATCTTCTGCGGCTGCACGAGTTCACAAGCGGCGACCGCTACCGGCAGCGCGCCGAGCGGGCGCTGCGGGCGTTCCGCGACGCGATGATGGAATCGCTGTTGTCTCTGTCCGAAATGCTGCTGGCCCTGGATTTCCGCTACGACACGCCGAAGGAGATCGTCATCGTGACGCCAAATTCGCCGGCGGAAGCTGAGCCGTTGCTGGCGAGCCTGCGCGCGACATTTCTCCCCAACCGAATATTGATCGTCGTGACGCAAGGGAGCCGGCTTGCGTCGCTGGAGAAGCTGGTGCCGCTGGTGGAGGGCAAAACTGCCAGACAAGGGAAGGCGACGGCGTACGTTTGCGAGCAGCGCGTGTGCGAGCTGCCGACGACCGACCCCGCCGTATTCGCGAAGCAGATCCGGAAGGTGCAGTCGCTGCAAGGCAACTGAACGCTAGATCAGTCCCAGAGGTGTAGTTTCAAGTGTCACCTCGACGCCCAGGGCCTTCAGTTCGTCGACCGGTTTAGCGTTGACGCGCGGCAGGACCACTCGAAAGGGGCCGCGTCTGGTGCTTTCGGCTCTTGCCGACTCTCCGTCGACGATGACTACCCGACGAACGTAACCGGCCTGAACTTCGGCGATCAACTCCTCCCACGACAGCTCCGGTAGCGGTTTCGGAACCAGGAGAAGTGCGACCGGCGGCAACCGACAGAGCGATGGTGATGACTCGTCTGCGTGATGTCATCGCTTAGGCTCAGAGTCTCCTTTCCCCGCGGATGTCCTCAAGCGTTATTGTATCGGTCTGCTTCGCGGTGGGTAAGTAAGACGCCCTTCTACCCTCTCGCGGGCGAAAGACGTAAGACGGAACGCGACCCTCCGGTATTCCCCAGGGGAAATTCATCGAACGACTATCTACGAGCATTCCCGGTCACCGCCGACAGGAGCTCGACAGCAAACTGGTTCTTTGAGATTCGCGCTAAATCAAGCGCCGTTTTTCGGCCGCGGCGCGCGGCGTCAGTTCAACATCGCGGACGGCATCGACGAATCAATTCAGCGGTGGCACCGATGGCCAAAACCATTCGTCCCGTAGCGGCTATCTTCCCGGCAAACAGCCGTGTACTCGCTACGCAAGCGCAAGCGTCCCACATACGCACCGGCCCTTGAGCGATTCCTCCTTTGGGAGGAGACAAGGGCCATATCGGATCGGAGCGACGCGCGGCTTGACTTGAGTAGTAGTAGAACGATCCTTTATAACGGCCGCTAATCCATGACCTTCAAAGGTGCTGGCCGCGGCGTGGTTCCCGGCGCCGAGAGATGCGCGTGGATCCGATTCTTTTACGGGAGGAGTAAGAGACGGCCTACAGCGCGGCGACACGCCGCTGCGCCGCCAGATAATACAAGCCCAGCAGGCAGAGCAACGCCCCGTTCGCCGCGATGACCACGGGAGCCGTGAACATCGGCACCAGCCAGCCGCAGATCAGGCTGCCCAACGGCATGCATCCGCCAAACGCCACCATGTAAACGGCTATCACGCGGACTCGCCACCCTTGCGTGGCGATCAACTGCGCCAGGGAAGCGATCATGGCGAACACGCCCACCAGCGCCGCGCCAGACACGAAGATCAGGATCATGCTCAGCGTCAGCCAGCGAGACAGGGCAAAACCGCTGATGGTCAAGCCGAGAACGGTCAGTATCAACAACGCAAGCTGTCCGCGACGCTTGATGTTCCCGACGCCGGCCACCACCAGCGCGCCGACAATCGCCCCGCAGCCCGACACCGACATCATGGTGGTGAACAGCCGCCCGTCGGCGTCGTGGTAAACGGTCTTGGCGATCACGGGCAGAAACGTCAGCAGCGGGACGCCGAGGAAGGTCATCAGGAACGCCAGCGCAATCAGGGAAACCATGGCGCCCTGGTTACGAATGAATCCGAAACCCTGCTGCATGCTCTCCAGCATCGATTCGGTGGACTTCTTGGGAATGTACTTGGTGTTCATCATCAGCAGCGTAATGATCACCGCCACAAAGGAGAGTCCGTTGAGAGCGAAACACCAGGTGTAGCCGAAGCGGGTAAAGGTCCAGCCGCCCACCGCCGGTCCGATGACACGAGCCAGATTGAACTGGATCGAATTCAGCGCGATCGCGTTGGGCATGTCCTCCGGTTCCACCAGCGACGGAATCAGTGCCTGGTACGCCGGCCCGCCGAAGGCCTGCGCGGTGCCGACGACAAAGGAGATGGAGAGAATGTGCCAGACCTGCAAGACTTTGAAATAGAGCAGCGCCGCCACCAGGAAGGCGCAGCTCAACTGAACCAGTTGCGACGCCAGCAGGAGTCTGCGGCGGTCCATGCGGTCCGCCACCACGCCGCCGACCAGCGAGAACAGCAGTATCGGAATTTGTCCCAGGAAAGCGTCCAGGCCTAGCAGGAACGGGCTTTTGGACATCTCCAGGATAAGCCAGCTTTGCGCCACCTGCTGCATCCAGGTTCCGATGGAGGAGGTGCAGGCGCCAATCCACTGCAGACGGAAATCGCGGTAATGAAATGCCTTGAAGACGCGTTTCAGAGTCAAAGGAGACCGTTCAGGGCAGGGGCTTCTCGCGATGGATCAGGTGAAGGATGTTGCCGTCGCAATCGGCGAAGAAGACCAGCCGGTTGCCCTCGGTGACGTAAGGTTCGGTGAGAAACTTCACGCCTTTGCCCTTGAGGATTTCGTAGGCAGCGTCGAAGTCGTCGATGGCTATCGCCAGGTGACGGATGCCGGGATCTTTCATCTGGTTGGAGCCGCGGTTGCCCTCCGACGGAATCAGCTCCAGCATGGTCCCGTTTTGCGCTTTCACGAAGTAGAAGGGGCCGTATCGGAAGTTGATCTGAAATTCAAGATGGTCGCAATACCATTGGGCGAGCTTACCCGGATCGGGAGAGGCGATCGCCGTGTGTTCCATTCCTCTGAACATATCCGTCCGATTTTAGCAGGCGGATGGCGTCGAGGGGGACGCGAACGGCGGCCTGGCGGGAGAGGGGCCGGCGTCCGGCAGCCTGAAGGTAGCCCCACCTCTGCCTCCACCAGAATGTCGCAAACGCCTGCTGTATCCTGGTACGGAAAATGATTCGACTGGTCTGCGCATTGCTCACCGCGGCAACCCTCAGCGCCGCACCCAACCGTCTGCTGGTGATCTCGGTCGACGGAATGGACACGCGCTATCTGCACGACGCCGACAAGCTGGGACTGAAGATTCCCACCTTGCGGCGGTTCATGAAAGACGGGGCCGTGGCCGACGGCGTGGTGGGCGTGACGCCGACCGTCACGTGGCCATCTCACACCACCATGGTCACCGGCGTGGTTGCCGCCGACCACGGAATCGTCAGCAACGATCAGCCGGGCCAGCCAGGCCAGCGCTGGTGGTTCACTCACTTCCTGAAGGCGCGCACGCTGTGGCAGGCCGCGCTTGAGGCGAAGGTCAAGACCGCCACCATCTACTGGCCGGTCACCACCGGCGCGCCCACCGATTTCAATTTTCCCGAGTTCTGGGTCAAGCGCGGGGAGCACGATGTCGCCTTCTCGGGCGTCGCCGATAGAGCGACCGCCGGACTGGTGGAGAAGGTCGCCAAGGTGTACCCGACGTTTCGCCGCGACAATTGGGACGACGAGGCAGGCATGCAGGCCGTGCGCTATCTGCTGGAGTTCGAGCAGCCCGGCCTGACTTTGGTCCACATCGCCGACCTGGATTCGGAGGAGCATGATCACGGCGCATTTTCTCCACAGGCCAAGGCGGCGCTCGAGAAGGCCGACAAGCTGATCGGCTGGGCGCTGGAAAAGCGGCCGAAAGGGACGGTGGTAGCAATCGTCTCGGACCACGGATTCGAGAACGTCGACAAAGTCGTCCGGCCCAAGGTAATCACCCGGGATGCCGAGGTCTCGAACGGGCTGATCGGCGTACGCACGGTGGCCGCCGCCAACGCCGTCCGCGGACGGGAGTGCGTGGGCCGCGAGGTTCCCATGGACGAGGTGCGGCGCTTCGAACCGGCGATGGGCGCATGGTTCGCCGCCTTCGATACGGCTCCGGGTTGCGTCCCCAGCCGCGACACCGGCGGCCCGGCCGTCTCCTCCGGAGACGGCAAAGGCACGCACGGGTTGTGGCCTACGCGAAGCAACTACCGCGCAAGCTTCCTGCTCTGGGGAGAAGGCGTGCGGAAAGCGAAGCTGGGCGAGATTTCGATGTTACAGCACGCTCCCACGTTCGCGGGAATACTGGAGCTGAAGCTGCCGGCGGCGGCGGCGCCGTCTCTGTGGCCCCGCGCGAAGAAATAGCCTCGCCGGTTTGGATCTATACTGAACTGAGCCACGAAACCGCCGGCGTCACTACGCCGTCGCGAGAATACGCTCCAGGATTTCAGGGATCTCGAAGATCGCCCGATTTTTCAGGTTCTGCGCGGCCACTCGGAAGTGGATGTAGCTGTCGTAGTCCAGCAGCTCCTTCACCACCTTGTCGATCTCACGGAAATTGTTCAACACCAGTCCGAGCTGCCTCTCCACGATCCAGTCCGCGTTGTAGCGTTCCTGCGGGAGCGTCCGGTTGTTGCGCTCCACGATCACCGGCAGGCCGATGGTCAGCGCCTCGCAGATGCTGGCCGGTCCGGGCTTTCCGATGAAGAAATCCGAAAGGCGCATGTAATACGGCACGTCCGCCGTGAACCCGACCACGAACATCGCCTGCAGCCGGTCCAGCCCGCGCAGCTTCTCCGCCAGATCCTCGTTCTTGCCGCAGATAGCGATCATCTGAACGTGGCTCAGTTTCCGCGCGATGGAAAGCATCTCGGCGGAGCCCTGGCCACCGAACAGCATGAGCCCGGTGGGTAGGCTGGGATTCAGCTTCAGCCTCTTCCGCTCTGCATCGCGGTCCAGGTCGCGTTCCTCATAGAATTTCGGATGCAGAATCATACCCGAAGTGCGGAACACATGTGCGTCCTTGTGGCCCAGGGCGTGCGCCTGGTCCACCGCTTTCTGCGTGCCGCAGATCAGATATTGGGATTCCTTCTCAATCCAGAAGTGCGGCGGGTAATCCGCAAGGTCAGTCAGAATTGTGACAAATGGCACATAAGGCATCGCCGCGCGGATGCTCTCCGCCATGGCGCGATTCAGGTTCGGAACCAGCGAAACCACCATGTCGGGCCGTTCCCTCGACCAGAATTCCTTAAGTAACTTGACTTGACCCGGATGATAGAGCCGGATTAACGCCTGCATAATTCGTGTCATCTGCGGCGAGCCCAGCGTCCATCCCTTCTTGAGCATCAGGTTGTAACAATCCTGGAGGCGCACTCCCGTCACCTTTCGGAAGATGTCCAGCGAGTCCAGCAACTCTTGCAGGTTTACCAGGCGCACTTCCCACGGACGCTTTTGGTCCGCGATGACTTCCCGCAGGGCATTCGCAGCCGCGCGATGGCCCCCTCCCGCGTCGAAGTACATGAAGTCTATCTTTTTCATCAATTCTTCCCGTAAGCGTCCCTCGATTGTAACGCCATCCGCCTTATACAAGGACTATGATGGTGCTAGGCACCCGGGCTATGTTGCATTACATTGACGAGCGCGATCGCAGCCTGATGCGCCATCTGAACGGCTGGCAGCCGCCGAGGTGGGTACGGGAATGGATGCTGGCCGCGACGCGGGCGGGCGACGGGTGGCTCTGGTACGCGATGATAATCGCTATTCTGCTGTTCGGTGGGCCGCACCGTTTCAGTGCGGCGGCGGCCGCGTGTATCGCCGGCGCCGCTGCTGTCGGCTTCTTTTCCATCTTGAAACCGATGACCGGACGCAGGCGTCCGTGCGCCATCCAGCCGAATTCCTGGGCCTCCCTGCTGCCGCCGGACCAGTTCTCCTTCCCCTCCGGCCACACGATGACGGCCTTTGCCGTTACAACGCCGCTGTTCCTGTTTTATCCGCTGCTTCTGCCGCTGCTGCTGTTCGCCGCGCTGAGCGTGGCGGCTTCGCGCATTCTGCTCGGTATGCACTTTCTGAGCGACGTTCTTGCCGGGTCTTTGCTCGGCGCCGTCCTCGGCATCCTCGCCTACGGCGTGTTCGCCTGAGCGCCTCTGCGTTCCGGGCGCAACACGCTGTGCGAGTCTGCTCGCTCCGCCGCTAATTTTTCTCGTGCCGCGCAACGTTCCATTCCCGGCCCGCGCCAATACGGTAGAATCCTGTCAGAAGGCGGCGCCGATCGCCGCTCTTCCCCAAAAACTCTCGCGTCGGATTTCTGAAATGCCCGCGCGCTCGACGGATGCCCAATGGAGGCCGGATGGCTAACGATATCGCCGGAACAGCGGCGGAGAACGCAATTGCCGGACCGGAGCCGATAAAAGAAATCGACGTCCTTTGGATCAACGCCGGTCTGAGCTGTGACGGCGACACGATCGCCATCACCGCCGCGACGCAGCCCAGCATCGAGGATATCGTTCGCGGAAATTTGCCGTGGATTCCCAAGGTCAATTTTCATAACCTGTTCCTGGCCTACGAAAATGGGGACGAGTTTATGGAGCGTTTCCATCTGGCGGCCAGGGACGCGATCGACCCATTCATTCTGGTGGTCGAGGGATCCATTCCCGACGAGACCAACAAAGCCGAAGGCTACTGGGCCTCCTTCGGAACCGACCGGGAAACCGGCCAGCCGATCACCACCTGCGAATGGACGGACCGGCCTTCGCCGAAAGCCTGGGCCCTGTTTGCAGCCGGAACGTGCGCGACCTATTGCGGAATTCATGCCATGGAAGGCAACCCGACCAATTGCATGGGACTGGCCGACTATGTGGGATGGAAGTGGAAATCGAAGGCCGGCATACCTATCGTCTGCGTGCCGGGATGTCCGGTGCAGCCGGACAATTTCATGGAGACGCTGCTCTACCTGCTTCACATGGCCGCCGGGCGGGCGCCGATGATCCCGCTCGACGACGCGCTGCGGCCCACCTGGCTCTTTGGGCAGACCGTGCACGAAGGCTGCGATCGCGGTGGCTACTACGAACAAGCTGAATTCGCGGAAGAATACGGCGCGCGCACCTGCATCGTGAAACTGGGATGCTGGGGCCCGGTAGTGCAATGCAATGTCGGCAAGCGCGGCTGGATGGGCGGAATCGGAGGATGCCCCAACGTCGGGGGAATCTGCATCGGATGCACTATGCCCGGCTTCCCGGACAAATTTATGCCGTTCATGAATCAACCGCCCGGATCGCTTTTGTCTTCGAAGGCGGTGCTGACTTACGGCCGCGCGATTCACGCCCTGCGGCGGTTCACGCAGGCATCGTTGAATAAGGAGCCGGGCTGGCGGGGACGCCGGGATCCGCTGGGCGCAAGCGTCAACCCAGGATAGAAAATGGAACTCTCCGGCATTCACTCCTTTGACGCCGCCGGTATCGGAGAAGCCGAAACGGTTCTGGCGGATCTTGCCGGCGTGTTTTTTCAAGCCGGGCCTGGCGACGCGAAACCGGCGCAGAGCCGGGAAGACTCCGCTCCCACGCTCGAGGCCCGGTACAGGGTTCTGCTGGATCAGATTCCCGCGGTGGTGTTCATGGCGTACCTGGATCAGGGAATCGGTGAAGCCTATGTGAGTCCTCAGATCGAAAAGTCTCTCGGCTTCACGCAAAAGGAATGGCTGGAAGATCCGGTGCGCTGGTATCGGCAGATCCATCCCGACGACAAGAGCCGCTGGTCCAGCGAGGCCGCGGACATGTTCCTCTCCGGGACGGCCCTTCGATCGTCCTACCGCGTGATGGCCCGCGACGGCCGCGTGGTGTGGTTTCATTGCGAGGCGCGGCTGGTCCGCCGGGATGACGGCGAGCCCTGGTTCATTCACGGAGTAGGATTCGACATCACCGAGTTGAAGCAGGTGCAGGAGGCGTTGCAGGAAGAGCGCAACGTGGTCTCGGCGATTTTCGACACGGTGGGCTCGCTGGTGATCGTGCTGGACCGCGAAGGCCGCATCGTGCGCTTCAACCGGGCCTGCGAGCAGGTAACCGGCTATTCGATCGAGGAATCCCGAGACCGGCACGTGTGGGATCTGTTCGTGGATCCGGAGGAAGCCGGTGAGTTCAAAAACCTGTTCCTGCAGATTCGCGAGCAGCCGTCGCGGACGGAATACGAAAGCCGCTGGGTCACGCGCGACGGCAAGCAGAAAATCATTGACTGGTCGGCCGCGGTGCTGCCGGGGACCAAGCAGACGCCGACGTACATCATCGCCTCGGGAATCGACGTCACCGAGCAGAGGCGGGCGCAGGCAAAGTTCAGGGGTCTGCTGGAGGCGGCGCCGGACGCTGTCGTGGTAGCGAACCAGACCGGGAAGATCGTCCTGGTGAACGCGCAGGTGGAGAAGCTGTTCGGCTACCGCCGGCAGGAGCTGTTGGGCGAAGAGATCGAAATCCTGGTTCCCCCGCGCTTGCGCGGCACGCATCCCGGGCACCGCCGGAACTTCATACTGGAACCCCGTGTGCGGCCCATGGGCGCAGGCGTGGAACTCTACGGCTTGCACAAGGACGGGCACGAGTTTCCGGTGGAGATCAGCCTGAGCCCGCTGGAAACCGAGGAGGGCCTGCTGATTTCCAGCGCGATTCGCGATATCAGCGAGCGCAAGCGCCTGGAGAAAACCATCCTCGAGATCAGCGAGAATGAGCGTCGCAGAATCGGCCAGGACCTGCACGACGGCCTGGGGCAGCACTTGACGGGTGTCGCGTTTATGAGCAAGGTCCTCGAGGACCGGCTGAGACAATCGTCGATTGCCGAAGCGGCCGACGCGGCGAAGATCGTGAAACTGGTGAACGAGTCCATCGCCATGACGCGCGAACTTGCGCGCGGGCTGCTGCCGGTGTCCACCGAGGCCCGGGGCTTGATGTCCGCCCTGGAGCACTGGGCCGCCGAAATCAGTGAATTGTTTCACGTGAGCTGCCGCTTCGAATGCGGCGACTCCGTTCTGATTCGCGACCAGGCGCCGGGGGATCATCTGTACCGCCTGGCGCAGGAGGCCGTGACCAACGCCATCAAGCACGCGCAGCCAAAAAATATTACGATCCGGCTGGCGATGGTAAAAGGTGGCGGCTCGCTCACGATCCGGGACGACGGTTGCGGCTTCGACGCGGCTTCCAAGAGCCGGCCGGGGCTGGGCCTCCGGATCATGAATTACCGGGCGAAGGTGATCGGTGGATCCTTGAGTGTGCAATCATGGCCCGGCGAGGGCACCCTGGTCCGGTGTCTGTTTCCCATAACCGATGGTCTATCCGAGGAACAAAATGCAACCTGAGTCTCAACCTGCGATGCAAGCGGTCCGCAGCAACATCTTCATCGTGGACGATCACCCCATCGTCCGCCAGGGGCTCGCCGAGCTGATCAACCGGGAGGCGGACCTCACCGTGTGCGGCGATGCCGAAGAGGCTGGCGCCGCCCTGCGGCGCATCGAATCGCAACGGCCCGACCTCGTGATTGTCGATATTTCACTCAGCGGGCCGGATGGCTTGGATCTGCTGAAGGACATCCGCGCGCGCGATCCGAATCTGCCGGTCCTGATTCTCTCCATGCTGGATGAATTGATCTACGCCGAGCGTGCTCTGCGCGCTGGGGCCAACGGTTACATCATGAAGCAGGAGGCTACGGAGAAAGTGCTGGTGGCGATCCGCCGGATATTGGGCGGAGAAATCTATGTGAGCGACCGGATGGCGAACAAGATGCTCCACCGGTTCGTCGGCGGAGATCCACTGAAGGAACTGTCGCCCATCGCCGGCCTTACCGACCGCGAACTGGAAGTCTTCCGGCTGATCGGAGAAGGACACGGAACCCGCCAGATCGCCGACGAGCTTCACGTCAGCGTAAAGACCGTCGAATCGCACCAGTCTCACATAAAGGAGAAATTGGCGTTGAAAAACGGGCGAGAGCTGGTACAGAGGGCGATTCAATGGGCAGTGAGCGAAAGGTCGGCCTGAGGCGAAGGCGCTCATCCGGTGCCACAGGTGAGATCCCAGCGCGACTGTGAAGAATTACACCGGGCGGGCCAAAAGGACCGGCTGAGGTTATCCTCAAGCCCTCGCGCGCGATGCCACAATTCCTTGATAGTGAATGGCTTCGCCAATAGGCAATCGGCTCCAAGGTAAGCCGCGAGGCCATTTCGCCGCCCAACAATGAGAAGTTCAATCCCATCCATATCCGGCATCACTAGATCCGTAACAGGACGAAACGAACCAGGCTTCGGACGGCTGGATCGTTGTCGACCACTTCCTACTAGCTAGGGAATTCTGTCTTCGCCGAGGCCCGCCCGAAAGTGGTCCGAAGCCGTGCCTTCGGCACATCGGTCAAGACTGTGCCCCTTCGCTCTAGTTGGCTGATCCGCTGCTTAGTAGTCCGAAGCTGCCTACGCAAATCCGAGAGAGCTACGGAAATCAATGTGGCAAGCCTATCATTTTGCATGAATCGGTCCCCCCCCTTTAAGTGAAAGAATCGTCCTCTATGAATCCGAAGGCAATACGTTGAATTGCCTATTTCTCCCGCGAAGACAGGGCCAAAAAGCGTATCTTAAGTTAGATCATATCCGCATTTGGGGGCAGGACCTTTCGCTCTAGCCATTTCTCCTTGTGGCATTGAAACGTCACGTCCGCTGAGCAACAAGATCGTCGTGCGGCGCCAGATTCGAGGTCTCGTCCGCCCGCGGCAAAACAGAAAGGCCCGTTTAAAGCCATTTTGCTTTCTTAAGATCGGGGCGCCATAATCTCGCGGAAGGCCGCCGCGAATACGGCGCGGATGTTTTTCGGGGTTGGTGGCCCGCTACCTGTGTTGGTAGCCGGGACGGGCACGTGAGAGACCTTTCTTCAATTGAAGAGCGCCCAACTCGCGTCCGATCGCATCACATTTCAGGCCCAACTGCTGCACTCTCTCATCCATTCCAGACTGGACTTCCGCTAAACCTTCCGCCATGGCAAGCGCACTGAGGTCGACAGGCCGCCCCTCTTTCAATTGCTTGAACAGAAGTTCTCTTGTCCGCCATAGCGAGTAACGGCTCTCGTCGGCGTTATTGGCAGCCTGGACGTACTCCTTCCATGCCGCATGCGCCTCGGACTTCTTGGCTTCGATCTCTTGATCCAGGTCCTTCGCTTCCTGGGGTGACATAGCGAATCACTCGGGACGAGGAGCGCTAGCAGGACGGCCCAAGCGGCCTCTATCACTTACGAGGCAAGCCTACACTCTTTTAGTGAGCCGAAGCTCGCCTCTTATGTGGGTAGGTGGGAGCTACAATGCGGGGAGTCTGGTTCAGGTGCGGAATTGCCGCGCATTGGTGCACAGGATTCAGCACGCCCGGACAGAAAGGTCACCGTCTATCAGGTGTGACATCAGGGACTCCCTACGCGTCAATAGTGGTTTCCACGAGTCTTAAAACAGGGTTGCTCCGCTTGGAAAGATCCTTGTTTTAGAGTTGAATAAACCTGCATAGTCTACTCCAAGCCGCAGCAATGGCACCCACCGCCAGGATTGCGGAACGCGCGCAAGCACACAACACGAAAGGGAGCCACGTATGCCCGCCGACACCATTCCTTATGGCCGGAAGACTCAAACGGCCTCTCCCGTCCCCGAAGTTCACGTTCTCTGGATGACCGCCGGGTTGGGTTGTGACGGAGACTCCGTCTCGATCACCGCCGCCACCCAGCCCAGCATTGAAGACGTGATTCTGGGGGCGATACCGGGCCTTCCCAAGGTCCACCTGCACAATCCCGTGCTCGCCTATGAAAACGGCGACGACTTCCTGAAGTACTTTCACCTGGCGGCGGAAGGCAAGCTGGAGCCGTTCGTTTTTGTGGTCGAAGGGTCCATTCCCAACGAGAAAATCAAGAAAGAAGGCTACTGGGCCGCGTTGGGAACTGACTCCGAGACTGGACAGCCAATCCCGACCACCGACTGGATCGACCGCCTTGCGCCCAAAGCCCTGGCCATCGTCGGCTGCGGCACCTGCGCTACCTACGGCGGCATCCATGCCATGGAGGGAAATCCCACCGGTGCAATGGGACTGGCCGACTACCTGGGATGGGATTGGCGCTCGAAGGCGGGCCTGCCGATCGTCAACGTTCCGGGCTGCCCCGTCCAGCCCGACAACTTCATGGAGACGATTCTCTACCTGCTGTATCAGGTGGCGGGTCTGGCTCCGATGATCCCGCTGGACGATCAATTGCGGCCCAAGTGGCTCTTCGGCAAGACCGTCCACGAAGGCTGCGACCGCGCCGGCTATTACGAGCAGGGAGATTTCGCCGAGGATTACAACTCATCGAAATGCATCGTCAAGCTGGGCTGCTGGGGTCCGGTGGTAAACTGCAACGTGCCCAAGCGCGGGTGGATGAACGGAATGGGCGGCTGCCCCAACGTCGGCGGCATCTGCATCGGCTGCACCATGCCCGGATTCCCCGACAAATTCATGCCTTTCATGGCCGAGCCGCCCGGGGCAAAGGTGTCGGCCGGCGCCATTGGCGTTTATGGCCGCGCGATCCGCGCGTTACGCTCCTTCACCAATGAAACTGTCAACAAGGAGCCCAAGTGGAGGCATCCGCGAAATGAGTTGACCACGGGTTATCGGCCGAGCGCGTACTAAGCGAAAGGAGAATTCACAATGAGCACAATCACATCAGCCGCCATAGATACCCCCGGCAAGAAAAGCAATCTGGTGGAGATGAACTGGGATCCGATCACACGGATCGTCGGCAGCCTCGGGATCTTCACCAAGATCGACTTCGAGAATCACCGCGTGGCGGAGTGCCACAGCACCTCCTCGATCTTCCGCGGCTACAGCATCTTCATGAAGGGCAAGGACCCGCGCGACGCCCATTTCATCACCAGCCGCATTTGCGGCATCTGCGGCGACAATCACGCCACCTGCGCCACGTACGCGCAGAACATGGCCTTTGGCGTCCGCCCGCCCGCGCTCGGCGAATGGATCGTCAACTTAGGCGAAGCCGCTGAGTATATGTTCGACCACAACATCTTCCAGGACAACCTGGTCGGCGTGGATTTCTGCGAGCAGATGGTGCGGGAAACCAATCCCGGTGTTCTGGCGAAAGCGGAAAGGACGGCTTCCCCGCATTCCAACCTGCACGGATACAAGACTATCGCCGACATCATGCGCGCGCTGAATCCCTTCACCGGCGCGTTCTACCTGGAAGCGCTGCAGATGAGCCGCATGACGCGCGAGATGTTCTGCCTGATGGAAGGCCGGCACGTCCACCCGTCGACGCTCTATCCGGGTGGAGTGGGCACGGTCCCGACCATTCAGCTCTTCACCGACTACATCGTCCGCCTGATGAAGTACGTCGAGTTCATGAAGAAGGTGGTGCCGCTGCACGACGACCTGTTCGACTTCTTCTACGACGCGCTGCCGGGATACGAGGAAGTGGGCCGGCGGCGGATTCTGCTGGCATGCTGGGGCTCTTTCAACGACCCTGAGCACTGCGATTACACCTACAAGAACATGACCAACTGGGGACGGAAAATGTACGTCACTCCCGGCGTGGTCGTCGATGGCGAGCTGGTGACCACCGACCTCGTGGACATCAACCTCAACATCCGCATCCTGCTGGGCAGCTCTTATTATGATGACTGGCAGAACGGCCCCACCTTCGTCACGCACGATCCGCTGGGAAATCCGGTGGATCAGCGCCACCCCTGGAACCAGACCACCACGCCGCGGCCGCAGAAGCGCAACTTCGCCGACAAGTACACCTGGGTGATGTCGCCGCGCTGGTTCGACAAGCGCACTGGCGACTACCTGGCGCTGGACACCGGCGGCGGGCCCATCGCGCGATTCTGGTCCACGGCCCTGGCCGGCCTGGTGGACATCGGCTACATCAAAGCCACCGGCAAGAGCGTCAAGATCTACCTGCCCAAGACCGCTTCCCTTCCCGAGGTGGAATTCGAATGGAAGATCCCGAAGTGGAGCAACGCGATCGAGCGCGACCGGGCCCGGACTTACTTCCAGGCCTACTCCGCGGCGGCCGCGCTGTACTTCGCCGAGCAGGCGCTGAAGGAGCTGCACGCCGGCCGGACCAGAACCTGGAACGAATTCAAGGTGCCCGACGAGGCCATCGGCTGCGGCTTCCACGAAGCAGTTCGCGGCGTGCTGTCGCATCACGTCGTGATCCGCAACGGCAAGATCGCGAACTATCATCCTTATCCGCCCACTCCATGGAACGCCAATCCGCGCGATTCCTACGGCACCCCCGGTCCTTATGAAGACGCCGTGCAAAACACGCCGATTTTCGAGGAGAACGGGCGTGATAAATTCAAGGGCATCGATATTATGCGCGCCGTCCGAAGTTTCGATCCGTGTCTCCCCTGCGGCGTACATATGTACGACGGCGGCGGCAAAATTCTGGATACGCGCCATTCGCCGATGTTCGGTCTGAACGACTGAGCTGAATCACTGAGAGGGAAGCCAATGCCCCAGCCGGAGTTCCAGCAGCGCCTCGCGTCGGTAGAAGACCTGGTCGGAAAATTCGAGGCGGCCGCCGATCCCGCGATCCGGGCAACGGCGCAGGAACTGGTGCAGGCCGTGATGGATCTCCACGGCGCCGGCCTGGAGCGGATGCTGGAGCTCACTCACGCAATGGGTGAGGCGGGCGAGAATCTGATTCAGAAATTCGGCCGCGACGAGCTGGTGGCGAGCCTGCTGGTCTTGTACGGCCTGCATCCACTGGACTTTGAAACCCGCCTGGAGCGCGCGCTGGAGAAGGCGCGTACCCGCATTCAGGCGCACGGGGGTGAGGTGGAGCTGTTGAGCATCGAGGATGGCGCGGTCCGTCTGCGGTTACGCGCGAACGGCCATGGATGCGGCTCCACCTCGCAGTCTTTAAAAGAGACCGTCGAAGAGGCGGTTTACCGCGAAGCTCCCGACGTTGCTTCTCTTCTGATCGAGGGCTCGGAGGAGAAGCAGAGCTTCGTACCGCTGGAGATGCTGCGTGCGAGCGCAACGGCCTCGCACGCCTCCAACGGCCATGCGCTGCTGTCGAATGAAATGGCGTCGAACGAAAAAGGAGTGCTGTGAGCGAAACCACGCGGAACGGCGGGTCCTTCGGCGTTCTGCGCCAGTTCGTGCGCCGTCCTTCCACGGCGGAGAGCTGCGAAATGTGCAGCAAAGAGCTGGCTGCCAGCCATCAACATCTTCTGGAACCGATCAGCCGCAAGCTGGTTTGCGCATGCGATGCGTGCGCGATTCTGTTCAGCAACCAGGGCCAGACAAAATACAAACGCGTGCCCCGGCGCGTCCGATTTTTGCAGGATTTCCGCATGACGGACGGCCAGTGGGACGGTCTGATGATGCCGATCAACATGGCGTTCTTTTTCAAGAGCACGCCGCTTGGCCGCGTGATCGCCTTGTACCCCAGTCCGGCCGGCGCCACCGAATCCCTCCTGTCGTTCGATACGTGGGATGAGATCGAAGCCGAAAACCCGGTTCTGCGGGAGATGGAATCCGACGTCGAGGCGCTGCTTGTGAACCGCATCGGCCATGCCCGCGGATTCACCGATCCCGAATACTACATCGTGCCCATCGATGAATGCTTCAAGCTGGTCGGACTGATCCGCAGCCGCTGGCACGGCCTCTCCGGCGGCACGGAGGTGTGGCGGGAGATCGGACAATTCTTCGGCGAGATGAAGGCCAAGTCGCCGGGACTGCGGGAGAAAACCAATGCCTGATCTGGGGATCACAGTCGCCGGCGCGGAAGTAGTTCCCTTCGCGGCGTCTCCCACGTTGGCCTTCAAACTGCGAGTGGCCAACGCGGACCCGGCCGAAACCATTTATACCGTGGTTTTGCGGTGCCAGATCCAGATCGAGGTAACGCGGCGGCGATACGCCGCGCTCGACCAGGAACGGCTCCGGGATCTATTCGGCGAGCCCGAGCGATGGGGCCAAACTCTGCGCAATTTGCTGTGGACCAACGCCAGCGTCGTGGTTCCGCAGTTCACCGGCGTCACCACGGCCGACCTGCAAGTTCCCTGCACCTTCGATTTCAGCGTCGCCACGACCAAGTACTTTAACGGCCTTGCGGACGGAGAAATTCCCGTCCTTCTGATGTTCAGCGGTACGGTCTTCTATGCCGAGGCCGGCGGCGCGCTGCGCGTAGCGCCCATCTCCTGGGAGAAGGAAACTAAATTCCGCCTGCCGCTGAAAGTGTGGAAGGACATGATGGACGCCTATTACCCGAATAGCGCGTGGCTGTGCCTTCGCCGTGACATCTTTGAAGAACTGCATCGCTTCAAAACCGAGCGCGGCATTCCCACCTGGGAACAGGCTTTCGAGACGATGCTGGTATCGCTGAAGGAACCCGCGGGGCGCTCATGAACATCGGCGCGGTGGAAAAAATCGCCGATGCAGTGCTCTACGAAGGCTACATCCTCTATCCTTACCGTCCGTCGGCGGTGAAAAACCGCCAGCGCTTCAATTTCGGGGTCCTTTATCCGCGCCGGTACTGCGATCTGCAAGCGGGATCGGAAGCCTGGGAAATGCAGACCGAATGCTTGGTGCAGGGCAGCGTCTCAGCGACGATTGAAGCCAAGGTTCGATTCCTGCAAATGGCCACCCGGCGGGACTGGCAAGAAGGCCGGGAAAGGGATGTCGGCGTTCCGCCTTACTCTCTGGAATCCTTAGCGGCGCAAGCCGTATGGCGTCGGTTTAGGTTCGAAGGCGCCGAAGATGCCGAGGGACGAGTGTCGGAAGCTCTGGACGGGGAATTGGAGCTGGGAGCGTCGTGCCTCGAGGAAAATCTCTTCCGGGTCACGCTGAACATCCGAAACCTGGCCGATGTGGAAGATGCGAGCGACGGGAACCGGGACCGCGCCCTGTTGCGCGCCATGGTATCCGTCCACAGCATTCTCCATGTGTCAGGCGGCGAGTTCGTATCCCTGCTGGATCCGCCGGAGCCCCTTAAAGCCGCGGCCGAGAGCTGCCGGAGCGCCGGCACATGGCCCGTTCTGGCGGGAGAAGAGGGGCAGCGAGACTTGGTGCTGTCCGCGCCGATCATCCTCTACGACTATCCACAAATCGCCCCCGAGAGTACCGGAGACCTGTTCGACGGCACGGAAATCGACGAGATCCTGGCCCTGCGTATTCTGACCATGACCGACGCCGAGAAGCAGGAAGTGCGTAACAGCGACGATCGCGCCCGGCGGATTCTCGAAAGAACCGAGACGATGCCGCCCGAGCATTTCCAGAAACTCCACGGAGCATTGCGCGGCCTGCGCCCGAACACGGAGGGATCCCAATGACCGAGTGGGAGTGGCAACTGCTGGAGGACAAACCCGCCATGGAGCGGGTCACAGTGAATGGCGTCGAACTCGCCCAGGGGAATCGCATCCGGCTGCGGCCACGCAACGGCGGCGACATCATGGACGTCGCGCTGGCCGGCAAGATCGGAATCGTCGAGAGCATTGAGCAGAACTACGAGGGCAAAGTCCAACTGGCCATAGTCATCGAAGACGATCCCGGCAGGGACCTCGGGATGCTGCGGCAGCCCGGCCACAGGTTCTTCTTTAATCCTGAGGAGGTAGAGCCGTTATGACGGACTCGCGTATTCTCATCGCCTGCATCGGGAACATCTTCCTCGGCGACGACGGCTTTGGGACGGAAGTGGCGCGCCGGCTGGCCGGGCGTTCCCTTCCCGCAGGAGTCCTTCTTAAAGATTTCGGGATTCGCTCGCTCGACCTGACCTATGCACTGCTGGAGCCATACAAACTGGTGATCCTGGTTGACGCCTGCGCCCGAGGCGGGGAGCCGGGAACGGTTTACCTGATTGAACCCGACCCTGTAGAAGCGGAACCGCTGGCCGGCGGCCCACTCGCTCTGGATCCGCACGGTATGAATCCGGTGAGCGTGCTTCGCGTGGTGCGGTCGATGGGCGGCCCGCGGAGCCGGATTCTCATCGTGGGCTGCGAACCCGTCGAACTCGGATCGGACGAAGAGGGCCAGCTCGGTTTGAGCGCGCCGGTCCAGACCGCGGTGGATGAGGCGGACATCTTGATCGAGTCGCTGATTACTGAAATCGTCAGCTGCCTGCCGTGGGACCGGGTACTGCACGCCAGTTAAGGAATGAAG
>JACXTT010001064.1_pt1 | contig 46714 bp, 43 predicted proteins | sample 9270951 | NCBI WGS metagenome assembly JACXTT01 (sample SAMN15532306, study PRJNA645909) | rock metagenome | isolation source: weathered quartz diorite | place: Puerto Rico | collected 2017-06-21 | reverse complement strand
ACTCCGGCTCGCGCCTCCAGTAACAGCAAAAGCCACCTTCGCGGTGGCTTTTTTGTTGGCGGTGAACCGCATAAAACGGCAGGCACTGGCTATCGCAGTTGGCGTAGAATCCTTCGCAAGCCCGGGTGGTGAAACAGGTAGACACAACGGACTTAAAATCCGTCGAGGCTAAACCCCTCGTACCGGTTCGACTCCGGTCCTGGGCACCAAATGAAACGGCCCGCCGAATTTTTCGGCGGGCCGTTTTATTCTGCGCGCTGCTCAATCAATCTTGGCGCCGGATTTCCTCGCAACTTCGGCCCATTTGGCGATGTCGCCCTTCAGCATGGCCAGGGTTTCCTCCGGCTTGTTGGCGACGACCTCGGCGCCCTGTATCGCGAAGCGTGCCTGCAGCTCGGGCGACGACAAGACCTTGACCGAAGCCGCATGCAGCCTTGCAATGATTTCCTTAGGCGTGCCGACCGGCGCAAACAGGCCAAAAAAATTGGTCGATTCAAAACCCGGATAGCCTGATTCGGCAACGGTTGGCAAATCCGGCATCAGCTTCGAGCGCGTTGCCCCGGTGACAGCGAGCGCACGAACCTTGCCGGACTTGATCAGCCCGCCTATGGAAATCATCGAGTCGTACATCATCGAAATCTGCCCGGACAGCAAATCGGGAAACACAAAGGCGCTGCCTTTGTAGGGGATATGCGTAATGTGCGTGCCATTCAGGGCATTGAACATTTCACCGGTCAGATGCGAAATGGTGCCGTTGCCGGAGGAGCCGAAATTCATCCTGTCCGGGTTGGCCTTGGCATAGGCGACCAGCTCCTTGATGTTATTGGCCGGAATCGAGGGATTCACCACCACCACGTTCTGCGACACCGCCAGCACGGTGATGGGCGCGAAATCCTTTATCGGGTCATAGGGCAGCTTCTTGTAGAGCGCGACGGCAATGGCGTGATTGCTGGTGGTGCCTATGGTCAGGGTATAGCCATCCGGCGCTGCCTTGGCCACGAGGTCTGCGCCAATGGTGCCGCCGGCGCCAGGCCGATTGTCGATGATGACTTGCTGGCCGAGTTCTTCGGAAAGCTTGGCCGCGAAATCGCGAGACAGGGTATCGGTCGCGCCGCCAGGCGGGAAGCCGAGAACAATTTTTACGGGCTTGCTCGGCCATGTGTCCGCTGTAGCAGTATTGGCAAAAATAGAAAAGAGAATGAGCGGTGCGAGCAGAAAGTGTATGAGGCGAGACATGGCTGAAGGACTTTCCATAAAGATGGTTGGCATCGGGCTAATGATAGACTGCCCGGCGGTAATGCAATTAGCATGCCGCATTATCAAGTGTTGTTACGCCCGGCCGCTGTTGTCAGCGGCACCTCATTCGCTCGCAGGGTCCGCCAATATCCATGTCGTCAATCCGCTCTGAAACCCGTTCCCGGTGGATAGGCTATGCCATTCTCGCGCTTTCGGTTGTCATCGTTTCAAGCTCCTCCATCCTGATTCGCTTTGCCCAGGCCGATGCGGTGCCGTCGATGGCGATTGCCGCATGGCGAATGACCCTGGCAGCCATCGTGCTCGGCGGCGTCGTCAGCTTCAATTCAAACTCGCGCCGGCAGGTTGCCGCCTGCAGCCGCAGCGATCTTGGGCTGGCACTGGCCGCGGGTGCATTTCTGGCCCTGCATTTCGCGACCTGGATTGCCTCGCTCAGTTACACCTCGGTGGCCAGCAGTACGGCCCTGGTGACGACAAACCCGGTCTGGATTGCGCTCGCTTCCTGGCTGCTGTTCAAGGAGAAACTTGGCGCCTGGCTGATAGTCGGCATCGCCGCCGCCATCGGCGGCAGCATGCTGATTTTTTATTCGGATGTCAGCGCGGTGGCCGGGCAGGGGAGCGCCGGCAGCAATCCCCTTCTGGGCAACAGCCTGGCGCTGATCGGCTCGCTGTCGGTCTGCGGCTATTTGCTGATCGGCCGCCGTCTGCGCAAAACCATGTCGCTGCTGCCCTATGTATTCCTGGTCTACACCGCAGCGGCCCTGGTGCTGCTGGCCACGTCATTGGGCAGCGGCACTGCGCTGTTCGGTTTTTCCAGCATCGCCTGGGCATGTCTCATTGGCCTCGCCCTCGGCCCGCAGTTGCTGGGCCATAGCGGCATCAACTGGTCGCTGAAACATATTCCCGCGACCTTTATCGCCATCGCCATTCTCGGCGAACCGGTCAGCGCGGCCCTGATGGCCTGGGGGTTTTTCGGCGAGGGATTTGCGCGACTGCAACTGACGGGATTTGCGCTGCTGCTGGCGGGAATCTACATCGCCTCGCGCGATTCAGGAACAAGCTAGAGCGGCAGCGCAATGCCAGTCGCCGGCATGCCGGGATAGCGCGAAGGCAAACCCGCGAGCGCATCGGCAACGCGCGCCCAGACCATCTCGACGCTGATGCCGGACATGGCGATATATTGGTCCGCTGCCGGGCCGGCATCCGGATGATCGACCACATAAAGCGCCGGATGCTGCAGGGGCTTGTAAAGCGCACTGGGCAGGGAGGGGTGATACATCGGTACCATCGGTTTTCCCAGCGCGCCGAACAAATGCGTGGGCCCGGTATCGACGCCGATATAAAGATCGATTTCCTTCATGATTGCCACGGTTTCGCGCAGGCTGAGTTGTCCTGCGTAAACCGTGCTGCATTCGGCAAGGGCGCGCTGGAACTCATCGGTGCGCGGCCGATCATCGTCGCCGCCGAACAAAATGAAATGCGCATCGTGGTGCATGCTCACGATATGTTTTGCCAGCGCGATGAATTTTTCGATGGGCCAGTCGCGATAGGCCTTGGTCGGAAAGCTCGCCACTTGCAGGCCGATAACGGGGCGACGGCCACTGTCCATATCGGCTGCGAGGCGGCTGCGTGCGGCCGCCGTTTCCGCCGGCGTCACCACATAGTCCAGGCGATAGCCGGCTGCAGGGATGCCGGCGCCTTCGATCAGGGCCAGTTGCATCGCCACACCATGGCGACTGTAGAGCGCTGGATCCTGCACCGCCCGGAACAACCGCCGATTCAGCGCCGCATCCTTTTGGCGATAGCCCACGACATTTGTGGAGACGCGCAGTGCGTAGTCATGCAGCGCATGGTCATGGCCCCATACGAACGCCCAATCGTAATGCGGTCCGCTGATTTTATTCAGCCAGCCTTTCCACATCGCGCGACGCTTGTCGATGGCACCCACTTCGGCCAGATAAGGCAAATGCTCGATGACCTCGACCCGTTTGGCATGGCCCAGGCAGGTCAATTCCGCATCCGGAAAAAATGCGGCCAGCGCGCGCAGTGCCGGCGTATTGAGCAGCGTATCGCCAATGCGCGTGACATTGATCGCCAGGACCCGGCGCGCGGCCTTGCGCTGTTCCTCACTGATTGAAGGCGGTGTCATCGCGCGTAGCGGGCAAACACGGTGTGCATGCGATCGAGCATCACATCGATGCCGAAATTGCCTTGGGCGAATTGCAGCGAGGCCCGGCCCATGCGCTCGCGCAAGGCGGTATCGCCCATCAGGCGGCCCAGTGCAGCGGCCAGCAAAGGGGGGTCGCGCGGCTTGACCATGAAACCGGTCTCGCCTTCCTGCACGGCTTCGTTGATGGCGCCGACCGTGGTCGAAACCACCGGCAGGCCGCAGGCCATTCCTTGCATGATTCCCTGCGGCACGCCCTCGGCACCGTAGGAGGGCAGGGTCAGCAGGTCGAGCGCCGACAGCCATTCCGGCACATTGTCCTGGTTGCCGACCATGCGCACCACGGCTTGCAGGCCGAGCTCGGCGATACGTGCATTGAGGCGTTCGCGCTCGGGGCCGTCGCCAATGATGATCAGCCGCCAGTCCGGGAATTGCCCATGCAGAATCACCATGGCGTCGAGCAGGTCGCGATGGCCTTTCCAGTCGCGCAGCGTGGCCAGCACACCCAGCGTCGGTTTGTCGTCGATGCCCAGCTTGGCGCGCATCGCGGCTTTTTCGAGCGGCCGGTAATAGCGCAGGTCGATACCGGTGCGCACCGAGGTCATGTTTTCCAGCGCATAGCCATTATCTCGGTGCAATTGTTCGCGCAGGGCTTCACCGGTGGTGACTACGTGGGAGGTCGCCTTGGTGTACAGCCAGCGCGTCGAAAAATGATTGTTGATCGGCGTCGACACATGCCGTGAACGCACGATGGCCGGCATGCCATTCAGCGTGGCGCAGGCCACGGCGGCCAGCCAGCTGTCAGTAGAGCTATGCGTGTTGATGACGTCATAGTTGCGGCCATGCTGCTTGAGCCAGGCGCGCATGGCGAACAGTGGACCGAAACGCTTTTTGAAAATATTGACCGCCGTGACCGGCACGCCCATTTTTTGCGCGGCCGGAAAAATCTCCGCGTTCTGCGGCGTCAGCAACATCACCTGGTGGCCGCGATCGAGAAAACCCTTGGCCTCGGTGAGGATGCGGATTTCCTGGCCACCCCAGCCCAGCGAGGATTCGGTGTGCAAGATGGAAAGTTTTTTATTGTCGTTGTTCATTGCAATACAAAGTCCGGTTCATGGCGTTGGAACCAGAGTTCCAGCACGGTCAGGGCCCACAGGCGGCCGGCGTGGTTGCTGCGCCCGGCGCGGTGATCGGCCCACAATTTCGCCAGCGCGCCTGCGCGGAACAGGCCACGCTTGTCGAGGCCGTCGGCGCCAAGGGAATGTTCGAGGTGTTTTTTCAAGCCGCCTTCCAGCCAGGGCGACAGCGGCATTACAAAACCCTGCTTGCCGCGATGCACGATTTCATGCGGCAAATATTTTTCGGCCAGTTTCTTGAGCAGGTATTTGGTGGTCTTGCCCTGCTGCTTCAGCGCCGGATTCAGCTGCGCCACGAACTCGACAAATTTGTGATCGAGGTAGGGCACGCGCGCCTCGAGCGAAAACGCCATGGTCGCGCGATCGACCTTGGTGAGCAGATCGTCCGGCAGCCACAAACGCATATCGACGTACATGATTTTCTCGATATAGTCGGTCGCGTCGCATTGCTCGAACAACTGCGCGGCATAATCGGCGATATGGGTTTTCTGTGCGGCCAACAGCGCGTCCGAGAACAGGCCGCGATGGGTAGCGCGATCAAACACATTCGGGATGGTCGCATAGCGTTTGGCCAGCGGCTGGCTGAGCGCCTTGATGACGCGGTCTTTTCGCCAGGAGGCCGGCATCAGCGGGAATGCGGCGCGCAACGGCGAGAAAGGCGCGCCGAGAATCGACGTGATGCGCTCCTCGCTGACGCGCTTGCGGTAGTTGCTGTAACCCGAAAACAGTTCATCGGCGCCTTCGCCGGTGAGCGCGACGGTCACATGCTGGCGCGTGAGTTTTGACAACAGCATGGTCGGCAGCGCGGCCTGGTCGCCGAAGGGCTCGTCGAACACATCGACCCAGCTATCGAATGCGGAGAGTACATCGTCAGGTGTGACCATCAGCGGGTGATGATGGCTGCGGATGTGTTGCGCCACGCGCGCCGCCTGCGCATGCTCGCTCTGCGTGGTGTCGCTAACTTGCTGGTTGTCCTGGAAGCCGAGGTTGAAGGTCTCGATCGGCTTGCCGGTGATATCGGTCATCAGGGCCGCCACCAGGCTGGAATCGATGCCGCCGCTCAAAAATGAACCCAGCGGCACATCCGCCACCAGCATCGATTCCACCGAGCGGCGCAGTTCCGCATCAAGACGCGACAGCGATTCGGCTTCGTCCCAATCCGGCTTTTGTGTGTAGCTTGGATTCCAGTATTGCCAGCTGCGAATTTCGCCTTTTTCCAACTTGAGCGCATTACCGGCCGGCAATTTGCGAATGCCCTGGTAGATTGTCAGCGGCGTCGGAATGTACTGACATTCGAGGAACAGGCCGAGCGCATCGAGATCGATTGCGCGCGGCACGCCGGGATGTTCGAGCAGGGCTTTCAGCTCCGAGCCGAAGGCGAACAGCGCGCCGTCCCAGAAGTAATAGAGCGGCTTGACGCCCAGATGATCGCGCGCCACGAACAGGCTTTGCGCCTGGGCGTCCCAGCAGGCGAAGGCGAACATGCCCTGCAGTTTGTCGAGGCAGGCTTCGCCCCATTGCGCGATCGCCTGCAGCACGACCTCGGTATCGCCATTGGTCCTGAACTGCCGTCCAAGCGATTGCAGTTCGGCGCGCAGGGCCTTGAAGTTGTAGACCTCGCCGTTGAACACCAGGTTGAAGCGTCCATCCGCGGTGCTCATCGGCTGCGTGCTGGCGGCGATGTCGATCACCGACAGACGGCGATGGCCGAGATGTGCCGGGCCTTGTTCGAAATAACCTTCGGCATCGGGGCCGCGATGCGACAGCTTGCGCGTCATGCGCCGCAGCGTGTCGCTGCGATCATGCGATGCGCCGGTGCTCAGTTCGACATAGCCGCTCAAGCCGCACATGGCTGACCTTGCTGGTAGCGAACTGGCATCGGAAGCTGGGCTTGGGCGAACATCGGCTTGGACATTGTGCGAGGGAAGATTGGGAAGAATCGGCGAAACCGAGAGTTTACTTGAGTAAGCCCATGCGCCCTGAGAGGCCAGGCAGTATTTGCGTTGGGTGGCCGGCAAATAAACACAAATTCCAGAAATTGAAACTCCAGAATTGGCGCGGGTTTTGAGGCATTTTTGCTCCAAACACCGCGCCAATGCTGGAGTTTGGCATTTCTATTTTTGGATTTTTGGTGCATTGAGCTTGCACCGGAGGATGGCGAAAGGGTTCTTCACGTCGGCCGACTCTGGCTATACTGCACCGAACATTCCAGGAGAAACCCTCATGAGCACGCCTGAAAGTACCCGTCCGCCGCTCCCGCCCTTCACCCGCGAAACCGCCGCGCAGAAAGCGCGCATGGCGGAGGATGCCTGGAACTCACGCGATCCGGTCCGCGTGTCCCTGGCCTACGCCAGCGACAGCCGCTGGCGCAATCGTGCCGAGTTCCTCCAGGGTCGCGAGCAGATCGTCGAATTCCTGACGCGCAAATGGCAGCGCGAACTGGAGTATCGATTGATCAAGGAAGTCTGGGCTTGCGAGGGCAATCGCATCGCGGTGCGCTTTGCCTATGAATGGCACGACGATTCCGGCAACTGGTTCCGCTCCTACGGCAACGAGAACTGGGAATTCAGCGAGGCCGGCCTGATGCGCCAGCGTCACGCCTCGATCAATGATCTCGCCATCATCGAGAGCGAACGCAAGTTCCGCTGGCCGCAGGGCCGTCGCCCCGACGATCATCCGGGGCTCAGCGCGCTGGGATTGTGAAGCATGGGCTATGAAGCCACGGCCGCTGCCACAGCAATCGGTCACACCAGACAAAACAATAAATCGCAGCTTCATTTGATCGCGCACAAAACGCGCGCTCAAGGCGTCTGCAGAATGAGTTCAGGTATGCAGCGGACGGCTCGCGGATTGCTGCCAAAGGCAACAACAGTTTGCCCGGCAAAGTCAGCGGCAGAGGCGGCCGAGCTGGCCGAAAACAATTTTTTCGGCGTATGGCCAAGGAGCGACATGGTTGGCGACAATCCGGTTTCGATTGACCCTGTGCAACCCGATGCGCTGCAATACATGTCGACGACGCATGCGGCCATCCTGCTGAACTGCCTGCGGCTGGAGCAATATGCCCGCCCGCCCGCGCGACGGGCGGCGCTTCCGGCAGCGCTGCTGGCGCAAATCATCGCCTTTTTCGACAACGAGGTCGCGCTGCACCATCGTGTCGAGGACGAGGAACTGTTTCCGCGCCTGCTGGCTTTGCATCTGCCGCTGTCGGACATGCGCGAGTTGCGGGCGCTGGTCGCCGCGCTGGGCGATGATCACCGCATGCTTGATACTCTGTGGCGCGACACGCGGCCGCAGCTGATCGAGATCGCCGCTGGGAAGCCATCGCCGCTACCGGACATGGCCACCTTTGCGGCCAGCTATCGACAGCACTTGAAACGCGAGGACGCCGGCATTCTTCCGTTTGCGCGCCGATACCTTGATGGCATGGAATTGGCCGCGCTGGCGCGGGCCATCGGCAAACTTCGCGAGGCCCAGGGAGCGAAAACGGGCTACCCTGTCACTTGAGTGAATGTCGTGGTGGGCTCAGACCGGTGGCCGCGCCGGAATGCAAAATCGCAATTGGGTACCGGCCCCCGGCGCGCTGTGGATAGTCAGGCTGCCGCCCAGCGCGGTGGCGCGTTCGCGCATGCCCAGCAGGCCGAACGATCCCGGCTTGCGAATTTCCGCCTCACTCATGCCCACGCCGTCGTCGGCAATTTGCACAACCAGCTCGCCATCGTCAGCTGTCAGTTTTATTTCCACCCGGTTCGCGCCGGCGTATTTGGCGGCATTGTGCAGCGATTCCTGCACCATGCGATACAAGGCCACTGCGATCTTGCCGTCCAACGCCGGTTCGATATCGGAGGCGTCGACGACACATTGCAGATTCTGCTGACGGGAAAAATCGCCGGCCAATACGCGGATGGCCGCCACCAGGCCCAGATCGTCGAGCGGCCGCGGCCGCAGATCCGCCGAGATGCGGCGCAGCGCCGCGATCGTATCGACCAGTAGCCGATCGATATCGTCGGCGTTCTTGCGCAGGCGGGATTTGTCCTCGGCCGGGTTGTCGATACCCCGGCGCAGCAGCGTCAGGTCGTTGCGAAGTGCGGCGAGTCGCTGGCCGAGATCGTCATGCAACTCGCGCGAAATATGCTTGCGTTCTTCCTCGCGGACGGTGAGCAGATTGTCCGAGAGCTCGCGCAGCTCGCGCTGGGATTCGTTGAGCGCCGCCTGGGCGCGCTTTTGGGCGCTGATGTCGCGCAGGATGACGGTGAAAAACTTGTGGCCATCCTCTGAAAAATGCGAAATCGAGGCATCGACCGGAAATTCCTCGCCGTTCCTGCGGGCGCCGAAGACATCGACCTTGCCGCCCATACGCCGTGCACTTTTTCCGGTACCGCCGAATTCGGTTACATGCCGTTCGTGGGAATGCTGGAAGCGCGCCGGGATCAGCAGGTTCAGTGTCTGTCCCAACAACTCCGCCGGCGCGTAGCCGAACAACTGCTCGGCGGCGGGGTTGATCATGACGATTTTTTGCGCTTCATCGATCGTGATGATGGCATCGGTGGCGGTATTGATCAGGGCCAGCAGGCGTTGCTCGCTGCGATTCAGCAAGGCAATGGCTTCGCTGCGCTCGGCGGCAACTGCGTCGAGTTTCTCCGACGTATCGACGAGACGCGCGGAACGTTTGCTTAGCGATCGCGCGACCAGCAGGGTGGACCAGATGGCGAGCACGGCCACGCTGCGGTTGGCGATTTCCCAGGCGCGGTCGATGCCTGCAGATGAAAAAAAGAAGCCGATGATGACCAGCAGGGAGCAAATTGCCGCGACGAAGGCTGCCGTCTCGATGCGGCTTCGGTAGGCACTACCCATGCAGGCTGGCAGGTAAAGCACCCAGCCGGCGACCCCATGCGGCAGGTAGAGATCGGCGAGAAAGGTGACCGCTATCAAGGCGATCAGGCCCACGTTGATCAGGGTGTTTGCGCTGCGTTCAATCATGGCTTTTCAGGGCTCGCGAGGGGGCCGCACAAGGACGGCCGGTCGAGGCGGATTCTCCCACTGCGTGGCCACACTGTCATCTCGCAGCATGAAATGCGCAGCACATGTTGCGTGCAGGCATGGCGAGGCAAGACCAGAAAAAGCCAAACTCCAGCATTGGCGCGGCTTTCGGAGCAAAAATGCCTCAAAACCCGCGCCAATGCTGGAGTTTCAATTATTGTTTGTCGGCCTTCTGTCCTGAAAAAATCTAGGCGGCAGCGTAGTGTGGCGTCGCGTGCAGCGAGGTCGCGGCCACCTTGGCATGCGCGCCGGCAATGACGTTGCGGCGTGCACTGCCGTGCTCTGTGTTGCCGATGCGCTGCAGCGAGCGCAGGGCCGCAATATCCTTGATTTCGACATCGCGCTGGTCGACCGAAATCAAGCCTGCGGAGTGGAGTGCCGATAGTGTGCGGCTGGCGGTTTCCAGGGTCAGGCCGAGATAGCTGCCGATATCCTTGCGCGTCATGCACAGATGAAAGGCCTTCGGTGAATAACCGGCCTCGGCGAAGCGCTCCGACAAGCCGACGAGGAAACGCGCAACCCTGGCATCGGCGCTGAGCGTGCCGAGCAGGCCGACCAGCGCATGTTCGCGCGCCAGTTCGCGACTGGTGGCGCGGTACAGCCAATTTTCCAGCGCCATTGTTGCCGGTCCCATGCTCGCCAAGTCGTGGAAGGGCAGCACCACCAACTCGCAATCGGTCAGCGCCACCGCCTGTGAAGCATGGCGGCCGCTGAACACGCCGTCCATGCCGAGCAGATCGCCCTTTTGCGGGAAACCGAGAATCTGTTCGTTGCCGGCGGCATCGATCAGCATGGTTTTCAGGGTGCCCGCGTGAATGGCAAACACCGCTTCAAGCGACTCGCCGGTGGCATAGACCCATTGCCCGGCCTTGACGCGGCGACGTTGGAACTTCAGCTCCTGCTCATCGTGGATTTCCGGGAAGCCGAGCAATTTGCAGATCTCGGGAATCGAGCTGCTGAGCATGTCCCTCGCGCCTGATCGGGCGCGGGCAGCACGTTGGCGGGCGGCAGCGAAATCAACAGGTCCATGCGAGGTGGTGGTCGTATTCATGGCGGGCTTTCGGCAAATTTGGCGGTTGGATTTCGAAACGGTCATTGGCAATAGGCGAGCGCGGCGGGCGCCCAGATGCAATCCTTGAAGTGCTGCAGGATTTCCGGAATGCGCTCGCATTCAAGCGACTTGTCCAGGAAATGGTCGGCGCCGGCGGCGAAGGCGGCGGCACGAAAGGGCTCTGTTGCTGAATTCGAGCAGACGATGGCAAGCATCTGCGGATGGGTGAGCGTTGCCAGCCTCATGTCCGGCAGGGCATTGCCATCGCAAAGGTTGATATCAAGAATCAGGGCGTCAGGGGCGCTGGAATCAATGCCTTTGAGGACTTCGGCGGCGGCCTCGGCAACGCCGCAAATGACGAGGCCATCGACCTGGAGTGCCAGCTGCGCAATGCGCGGTCTCATCACCGGAGAGTCTTCGGCGATGAAGACCCTGAATTTGCGTTCGCTGTCTTTCTTGGTGACCGATGTTTCCATGGCCACAGTATCGCCATACGAGCCGGGCGGCGATATCGGCGGAGGCTTAAAGAATGTTCGGAGCAGCCGAAAGCTCGCTCGGAAAATTCCTACCCTGGATTACGCAGAATCCTTCGTGAAAACCCTAATGTTTGCCGTCAAGCAACTTGTGCTGCAGCGCGTATTTGACCAGGTCGGCCAGTGACTCGGCGCGCAGCTTTTGCAGGATATGGGTCTTGTGGGTACTGATCGTCTTGACGCTCAAATGCAGTTTGTCGCCAATCTGCGCTGCGGACATGCCCGCCGCCAGCAGTTGGAATACCTCGAACTCGCGGTCGGACAGGTCCTTGTGCGGCAACTCGCCGTCGCCCGGCATCAGGTTCAGTGCAAGTTGCTCGGCAACCTCCGGGCTGATGAACAGGCGGCCACTTGCGACGCGGTGCAGGGCGGACACCAGCCGCTCGGCCGCGCTTTCCTTGGTCAAATAGCCGGCCGCCCCGGCGCGGATGGCGCGCACCGCGTAGATTTCTTCCTCGTGCATGGTCAGCACCAGCACCGGCAGAGCCGGATTTTCAGCCTTCACCTGCTTGATCAGGTCGACGCCGCTTTTCCCCGGCATGGAAAGATCGAGGAGCAGCACATCAAAGCCCCCTTTGCGCACGCCGTCCATGACTTCAAAGCCGTTGACCGCCTCGGCAACCACCTCGATTTCGGGCTGGCTTTCCAGAATGCGCTTCAAGCCATCGCGCACAATGGTGTGGTCATCGGCCAGCAGAATGCGGATCATATTGTTGTTTTCGGTTCGGTTGGCGGGGTGGATATCGGCAATGATTATATCCCCGTGTTTCCGAACCGTTCCGGCGCTGCCGCCGGACGGCTTGAGCTTGCAACTCAGATCAGCTTCGAGAATTTCCCGCCATCTTCTTTTTGCGCCAAATGCCGGTCGAACATCATGGCCACATTGCGCACCAGCAGGCGACCGCGCGGCGTCACCTCGATGCCGCAGGCATCGAGGCTGAGCAGGCCATCCTCGGCCAGGCGCTCCAATTGGCGCCATTCTTCGGCAAAGTAACGGCGAAAATCCACCCCCCAGGCTTCCTCGAAATTGATGATGACCAGCTTGAAATCGCACATCAGGGCCCGGATCACGGCACGCCGCAACCGGTCGTTGGCATTGAGTTCAATGCCGCGCGCGACCGGCAGCTCGCCGCGATCCAGCCTTTCATAGTATTCATCCAGGGTTTTGACGTTCTGGCTGTAGCTGGCGCCGATCTTGCTGATGGCGGAGATGCCGAAGGCGAGGAGATCGCTGTCCGCATGTGTTGAATACCCCTGGAAATTGCGCTGCAGCCTGCCGCTGCGCGCCGCCACGGCGAGCTCATCGTGCGGCAGGGCGAAATGGTCCATGCCGATATGCACATAGCCGGCCGCCGTCAATTTTTCGATGGCGAGAACCATGATGCGCAATTTGTTTTCCGCCGTCGGCAACTCGTCTGCATTGATGCGCCGCTGCGGCTTGAACAGGATCGGCAGATGCGCATAGCTGTACAGCGCAATTCGATCCGGATGCAGGGCCAACACATGGTCCAGCGTCAGGCTGAAGCCGGCCACGGTTTGGCGCGGCAGGCCGTAGATCAGGTCGATATTGATCGAGGTGACACCCGCGGCGCGCGCAATCGTCATGGTTCGGGCGGTTTCTGCCTCGCTTTGAATACGGTTGACTGCCTTTTGCACCTCGGCATTGAAATCCTGCACGCCCAGGCTCATGCGATTGAAACCCAGCTTTGCCAAGGCCTCGATCTTGTCGTCGTCCACCGTGCGCGGATCGATCTCGATCGCGTATTCACCGGGCAGCAGTTCGAAATGGCGACCAAGGCTGGCCATCAGCGCTTTGAGTTCATCGGCGTCAAGAAATGTTGGCGTGCCGCCGCCAAGATGCACCTGCTCGACATGACGGCTGCCGGAAATTTGCGACGCCACCAGGGCAAATTCCTTTTCCAGATAGCGCAAATAACGCGCGCTGCGGCCGTGATTTTTGGTGACGACTTTATTGCAGCCGCAGTAGTAGCAAATGGTGTTGCAAAAGGGGAGGTGGATATAAACCGATAGCGGCCCGGACGATGGCGCTCTCTGCCGCAAGGTTCGCGAATGGGAACGGGCGTCGTAATCCGCGGCGAAACGGTCGGCAGTCGGGTACGAGGTGTAGCGAGGCCCCGGGCCGTCATATTTCCGAATCAGCTCAGTGTCGATCAGGGGGCTCTGATCGACCGGCAGAATGGGCACGACCGGTCGAGCGGGCGCGGCCTGCAGCTTATCCAGCAGGGCGGACATTCTTTCAACACTCCCTTCAGCGGCAGACCAGCACGGGAAGCTTGGTATGGGTCAACACCTTGGTGGTTTCGCTGCCAAGCAGAATGGCAGACAGGCCGCGGCGGCCGTGCGAGGCCATGACAATCAGGTCGCATTTTTTCTTGTGCGCGGTATCGATGATGCCTTCCCAGGGGTTTTCAACGGTAATGGCGTTGAAGCTGACCTTGAAGCCTTTGGCCTGCGCGCGCTTTTCCACCGCCGCCCTGATTTTTTCGGCGTTTTGCGCGGTACTGGATTCCCACTGCGAAGGCGTGTTGAGATCCAGCATATAGCCGTCGCCGGTCACCATCATCGGGTAGGGCGGCGAGACGGTCACCACGCTGAGCCTGGCGCCGATCGCGCCAGCGAGCCCGCCAGCGACATCAAGTGCCTTCAGGGAAAGCTTGGAACCGTCGGTTGGTACCAGCAAGTGCTTGTACATGCTGCCTCCGTAGGCGATTGGACATGCACCGAGAATACAAAACCACCGGGAGGGGAGCTTGCGACAGATCAAGCCGTGAGCAGATAGGACGCGGTGCAATATGGCGCTGACGCAACAAACGCCATGCCCCTTGTGAGAAGCTCATGCGGGAATCCAGCCAGTTGCGATGAACGAGGTGGGGGAAATGAAAATCACGTTTGCCGGCGCTACCGGCACCGTTACCGGTTCGCGCTATCTGTTGAGCGACCAAGGCAAGCGCATGCTGGTCGATTGCGGTCTGTTCCAGGGATACAAGATGCTGCGCCTGCGCAACTGGAGCAAATTCCCGGTGCCACCGGCATCTGTCGATGCCCTGGTCCTCACGCACGCCCATCTGGACCACAGCGGTTATGTGCCGGCGCTGGTGCGCGATGGCTATGCGGGCCCTGTTTACGGCAGCAGTGCCACCGGCGAGTTGTGTCGAATACTCTGGCCGGATAGCGGGCATTTGCAGGAGGAAGAGGCGCGTTATGCCAATCGGCACGGCAGTTCCAGGCATCGTCCGGCCTTGCCGCTGTACACGCGGGAAGATGCTGTGAGTGCACTTGAACAATTGCAGGGAATGACGATGGAAAAATCCCGGGAAGTGTTGCCGGGCGTTCACGCCACATTGCGCAACGCCGGTCATCTGCTGGGCGCCTGCAGTGTTGAAATTTCTGCCGACCGCGGCAATATCGTCTTCAGCGGCGATCTGGGCCGACCGCGGGACTCAATCTTGCTGCCGCCGGCGCCGGTCGAACAGGCGGACTACCTGGTTGTCGAATCGACTTATGGAAACCGCCGGCACGATGCGGCCGACAGCGAGCGACAGCTTGGCGATATCATTCGCCAGACCGCAAAGCGCGGCGGGGTCACGCTGATTCCATCGTTTGCCGTCGGCCGCGCGCAGACCCTGATGTATGCCATCCACCGCCTCAAGCTGCGTCGCGAAATCCCCGATTTACCGGTCTTTCTCAACAGCCCGATGGCAGCCGATGCCACCTCGCTGTATCAGCACAATGCCGCATTGCACCGGCTGACGCCGGCGGAATGCAAGGCCATGTGCTCGGCCGCCACGATTGTCAATTCGGTTGAGGAGTCTGAGGCGCTCAACCGCCTTAAGCTGCCGGCCGTGATTATCGCCGCCAGCGGAATGGCCACTGGCGGAAGGATTCTGCATCATCTGATTGCACATGGCGGCGATCCACGCAATTCCATTGTGTTCGCCGGTTACCAAGCGGGCGGCACGCGTGGCGCGGCCATTGTTGCGGGCGAACCCACCGTGAAAATATTCGGCCAGATTGTGCCGATACGCGCGCAGGTTCACCAACTGAACAGCTATTCATCTCACGCGGATGCCGACGAGATCATGGCCTGGTTGCGCGGCTTCAAGCGCTATCCGCGCCGTACCTTTGTCACCCATGGCGAACCGGACGCTGCCGATGCGCTACGCAAGCGTATCCAGGATGACCTTGGCTGGGAAGTGCAGGTCCCCGATCATATGGAAACTGTCAACCTGAATTTCAGGGACTGAGATGGAGAACACAGCGCATTCAGCCGATCGCCATGATCACTTGCGCCTGCGCCGGCTTGGCATCGATACCTACCGGCAGCCGGTTGTATACATGCACCGCGACTGCCTCATTTGCCGTTCGGAGGGCTTCGCCGCCCAAGCCCGCGTGAAGCTGCAGTTGAATGGGCGGGAAATCATTGCCACGCTCAACGTGATCGATTCGGGACTCTTGCAATGGGACGAGGCTGGGCTGTCAAATTGGGCCTGGCGGGCGCTGGGCGCCAACGAGGGCGATGTGCTGCACGTAAGCCATCTCGAAGAGCTTCCGTCCTTGGGCGGCGTACGCGCCAAATTGTTCGGCGAGACCTTGGGACAGGCGGAATGGAGCGCCATCATTGCCGACGTCGCCGCCGGCCGCTATTCGGATATTCAACTGGCGGCATTCGTCTCGGCTTGCGCTGCCGGGCATATGTCGGTCGAGGAAACCATTGCCCTGACACGCGCCATGGTCGAAGCCGGTTCGAGGATGCATTGGGAGCAAACACCGATCGCGGACAAGCATTGTATTGGCGGCCTGCCCGGGAATCGCACGTCCCTGATCATTGTGCCGATCATCGCCGCAGCGGGGTTGACCATGCCCAAGACCTCGTCCCGGGCCATTACCTCGCCGGCCGGCACCGCGGATACCATGGAGGTCCTGGCACCGGTTGCCCATGACATCGCCGCCATGCGTCGTATCGTCGAGCGAGAAGGCGCCTGCATCATCTGGGGCGGAGCCGTTGCGCTCAGTCCGGCCGATGATGCCCTGATTTCAGTGGAGCGACCGCTCGACATCGACAGCCCGTCGCAGCTGGTGGCTTCAGTGATATCCAAAAAAGTCGCGGCAGGGTCCACCCATGCCATCATTGATATTCCGGTTGGCTCAACCGCCAAGGTCCGCAGCCACGTCGCGGCACACAAACTGGGCAACCTCCTTGAACAGGTGGGCGCCGTGTTTGGACTTTCTATCCAGACCATATTTACCGACGGACTGCAGCCGGTAGGTCGCGGCATCGGTCCCGCGCTGGAGGCGCGCGATGTACTCGCAGTGCTGCGCCGCGAACCCGGCGCCCCGTTGGACCTGCGCGAGCGTTCCCTGCATATGGCTGGTTCGCTGCTGGAGTTCTGTCATGCCGCGCGCGAAGGCCAGGGCTATGCCCGAGCCGCGAGGATGCTGTACACCGGCAGTGCCCTGGAAAAATTCATGGCGATATGCGTGGCACAGGGCGGATTCAGTGAACCATTGCGAGCTCGCTACACGCATACGGTTGAATCGACCGGCAAGGGACGGATAGTTGAAGTCGGAAACCGGCGGTTGGCACGGTTGGCCAAGCTGGCGGGGGCACCGCGGGCAGCCACCGCCGGGATTGATTTGCATGTGGCCTGTTGGGACCGGATTGATGCAGGAACCCCTTTGTTTACCTTGCACGCAGAGACGCCGGGAGAATTGCAATACGCACTGGGCTCACTGGCGTCAGGACCGGAAGTGTTTACCCTTGAGTCGGAATAGGGGGACGCTCCCGGCGCATTGCCGGATGCTCATTTCACCATCAATACCGGTATGGGCGAATCTGCAATCACGCGCATCGCTACCGAGCCCATGAAAAGATTCCCCAAGGCGGAATGGCCATGCGTTCCAAGAACAATCAGGTCGCAACCGTGCTGGCCAGCAGCGGCGACGATTTGGCTGGCGGGATCACCGACGACGCGCCGCTCCAGCACTTGGCATGGCGTATCTCTCAGCATGGACAGCGCCGGCGCGAGGGCCTGCTCGGATTCCTCGCGGTAGTACTGCTCAACGATATCCGCGCCCAACACTGCCTTGGCCCGGACGGAAGGAATCGGCAAATGCACATTGACCAGGATAATGTCTGGCGCCGCCCCGAACATGCCGGCATGCTTCAACACATAGCCGAGTGCGCGCAGGGCGCTGTGCGAGCCATCGATGGCAACGAGTATTTTCATGGCTTCCCCAGTTTGGTTGCAAAGCTCCTGGGAACAGCATGCGATTTTCAGGCCAGTCAGCTTTTGATCTTTCGCAACAGGATGCCTATTGCGACCCGGGCAGATTTGAGCTCAGGGAAGCGGTCGGCCATCCTGATTGGACAGGGCGGCAAAGTAGGCGCGGATCCGCGCCGCATTTGCACCCACATCACTGCGGCCGACACGTGAAACCGAGCGCATATCGATTCGGCTGCCAGTGGCAAGCGGCGTAATCCGAATGACCACATCGTCCTTGAAACCGAACCATTGCGTGGTGGCGGTGGCTTCAATCATGCTCCGTCCCGCATCGGCATCGACAATTTCCCAGCCCATCGCCTTTGCCGTCGCCAAGACGCGCGCGAAGGATTCGGTGAGTGGCAGCGCCATATCGTATGCATGGATATCCGGGTAACCGGCCATTTGTGCCGCCGCAATTTCCGGTCCGCCATAGGTAGCTGTATTGGGCGCCATGGCCCGCAGCGGCAAAATTTTGACGAACTGCGGGGGATTGACCAAATCAGTCGAGATATCATGAATTTTCGGCAGCGCCTGCGCCTGTTGTTTCCAATGCCAAGGCATATAGGCGACAAACAAACCGATTGCCAGACTGAGGGGCAGGGTAATCATGGATGTTTTTCGTAGCCGTGGGACGAACAGTGCCACTAGCGCAAGCGCACCCGCCGCCAATCCGGCGTAGGCGCTCCAATCGAGGATTTGAAACCCAAGGCGGTAATTCCACCAGCCAAGACGCACGCCGAGACCGGAGATCGCCAGTGCAGTGCTAGCAAGCAAGGCAAACAGCAGGGGGATACGGGCGATTATTTTCATTTGAGTCTCGATTGTGAGTAGAAGACAGAGCAGAGCGCTCAGGATAGTGGCGCTTCAAGCAATTCCTTCAGATACTTTAGCCAATTCTGGGCAATTGCAAGCCTCGCCAACGGCAAATACGCTGCGCAAATAGGCGTCACCTCCGCGATCGGTGACTTCTTCAAGATCGACACCGGCGCCCTGCAGCTCCTGTTCTCCATGCTCGCCCAGGACAAACGCTTCAAGCTCGTCAGCTCCCCAAACGTCAGAACCCGCAGCGGATCCAGCGCACGCATCAGCGTCGGTGCCGACGTGCCCACCCTGGGCGCCGCCAACACCACCAGCGCGGGCGGAGTAGTGCAGTCCGTCCAGTATCAAAAAACCGGCGTCATCCTCGAGCTCAAGCCCAACGTCTACCGCGACGTAACCGAGCTCCAGCTCCGCCAAACACTAAGCGAAGCCGCCAGCACCGATACCGGCGTCAACAACAGCCCAACGCTGCTCAATCGTGAAGTATCAACAACCGTCACCATGAAGGACGGTGATGCGGTCATCCTGGGCGGCCTCAGCAGCACCAGGACCACAGACAACGAAAGGGGGCAATCCTGGCTACCTAAATTCCTGCGCGCATCGACCAAGGAAAAGGCATCGACTGAGCTGGTCGTTTTTCTCCAGCTTTCACGTGTTAAAAGCTAGAAGAGTGTTAAAGATTTGTGGCTTGTGGTATATTTTCATCAGCAACTATATTTTAGTTGCACACGCCCGGAAATGAGCCATAATGACAAAATCCGATTCCCCCTTAGCACGTTTGCGGTCAGTCCCTACAGACCTGCAATGGAGCGAGCTCGTAACTACGCTAGAGGGTTTTGGCTTTAAATGGTGCCAGGGTTCTGGCGGCTCTCATGGACATTTCTATCACGCTGACTCGAAACGCAAAATGGCAAGTTATAAGCCGCATAACCCAAGCGTCGTGAAGAGATACCAAATTCAGCAAATACTGAAAATTCTCGAAGAAGACGGTTTCATCTGAGGTGATGCAATGGCAAGGAATGGCGACAAAATCCTTAATTACAAGGGCTACCACGGTTCAATTGAGGTTTCCGTAGACGATGATCTGATCTACGGAAAGGTTCTTTATGTGCGCGATTTGATTTCTTACGACGCTAGCAGCGTTGCCGGAATTAAGGCGGCGTTTGAAGAGGCCGTCGATCGATATTTGGCATTTTGTGCCGAGGTTGGCGACAGTCCAGAAAAACCATTTTCTGGCTCTTTCAACGTCCGTATCGACCAGTCATTACACAGAGAGGCAGTAATTGCCGCTGACCGTGAAGGAATAAGCCTGAATCAATTTGTTGAAAATGCTGTGCGAAGTGCTGTCTTTGATAAGAAGCAAAAACGACTGCTTTTAGATTCTGTTCATGCATCGTCTTCAAGTTCGCAGTCGTTTCACGCATCTCTTAACCCGGTCGATTTTGATCTTCCTGGTAAGTCACAGCTGAGGAGAGTTTCGTGAAGCCTGTTTTGATTTTATTTCGGGTTAAAAAAATCGTCGCTGAGATTCCCAATGAAATTACTCCGCAAGGCAATATTCAGCTGGAGGGTGGTGTAAACCAAACTGGTGAAACGTCGTATGGTGAGAACGAAAAAAAGGAGCACATCGTTCGGTCAGCAATGACGCTTGATGCATCTCTTCAAATCGCCGGCACGAGCACGATGTTATGCAAAGTCCATACGGAAGTTGAAGGTTTTTTCTTGGAGATTGAACCTGCGCTTCAAGACGAATCCGTTAGCGAAGAAGCAAAGAGGAAAATTGCCGATTTTTACGCTTCTATGGTTTATTCCCATGCTGTTTCTCATATAAATCGCGTGTATCACGATATGGGTTTTGGTGCTGCCAGTATCCCCTTGAAATATGCAGGCCCGCTTTAATTGTTTCTTCCTTTTTTGCCTTAAGTAATTTCGGAGTCTATATGTCGAACAATTTTATTGCTGGGACAGTAGTTGTTTTGAAGTCAGGTAGCCCGAAGCTGACTGTTATCCGAGAAGCAACTGGATCGGTTGTTCCTTCTTTTATCGTTGGCTGGTTTGATCGCAATACGGAAGGTGAAAATCACTATCGGGAAGCCACAGTATCTAAAGAAGCTTTGGAGATTTTTAGGTAAGACGTTTTTCAGTCGGTGTTTTTATCCTCTCCGCTTGCACTTTGTACTTAATGTCTGTACAGTTATGACTCCCAGTTCGGGAATCCAAGAAGGAGGTGCATTTTGACCAAGTTTTTGAATTTCCCTACCTCACGCAATGCGTTACGGCGTTGAGTGCTTAACCTGATGGGAGATATACCGGAAATAACGTGAGAATGCCCCATCGTGAGCTATCCCTACGGACGTGAGCGAAGGCAGCTAATTACCGCGTAACCGGGAGTTAGTCTCAATTACTTGAGATATTGCGGAGGGCTGTAGGTTAAGCCATGCATTAATGAAGCCCCGTTCGGGACAACTTCAAACCTGCATGTCGTGCAGGGCGCCCTTATTTCCACCTCAATAAAAAACCCGCCTCATGGCGGGTATTCTATTTCTTGTAGATCTTTTTCCGATCGCCAACCTCGATAACCAGGACGCACAGAGCCCCGTCCTGAATATCGCAGATGACCCGATAGTCACCGACCCTGTACCGCCAGTAAGACCCGACAGTAGGGCCCGTCAACGCCTGGCCGATACTTCGCGGCTTTGAATCACCGGCGATCCGTTCATCCATAAAATCCAGGATGCGCCGTGCTACCTGTCGATCGATCTTCTTGAGCTGCTTTCTTGCCGTCTCGGTGTACTCAATCTTCCAGGCCAAGTTCTTTCCTTATTTTTTCGGCGGAATGCACCTTTTCCTGGCCCTTGCGCACACGCTCCATCGTCGCATCAGCCAGGTAAAAATCCTCTAGGTCTTCCAGCCCATTGGCCACCAGCTCGCGAAGATAGTAGGCCTTAGTCCGGCCGGTTTGCGCCGCTAGGTGGTCCAGCCGTTGCTCGATAGCCGGGTCTAATCTGATAGAAGTTGCCATATTATGCCTTAATGAAATACATGTATTCAATGTATTCATGATATAGCAAATTGCTATGTTTCAACAACCTCGGTTGTTTTTTTTCCTGCTAGACGGCCTTTTACTCCTTTGCAGGTCTCTGCACTCCAATCAGCGGCATGTGCCCATAGCCCCGAAGGGGTGAGGCGGTAGGCGAGGGGTTGTTTCATTCGCCGTATCCCGCCGAAGGCATGCCGCTGGCCGCGATCATCGCCGATCCTGGCACAGTGTTTTCCAGGCCGGCTCAATAGGGAGGCAAAGCTGCACCGGCAAGTTTTCACCTGGTGGCCGTGCCCCAGCCTCCAGTCTGTCCAGGTATTCCAGCCGCTTCCTGTTATAAAAAATCGCCCGAATTTCGCACTGTCCATAGCGATTACCGGCGTCATCGACCAGCTCATCACCAACAAATTTCCATCCTTCCCAAAGATTCTTTTCTGCATTTTTATTTTCCCGAAATAGTTGTAAGCGTGAAAAAGCCGCCTCAAGGGCGGCTTCCTCCATCTTAGTGGGTCGCTTCATGGGCCCTTAGTGTTGTTTGAGGAAACGCCACGTTGGGTCCAACCGTATCAGATGGGCAACTACACGGTCAGGTAGGTTCGCAAATATGCCTAAGGCACTGATTATTAACACCAATGCAATTTGACATAATATAAATTATACGCAGAATGCAGCGAGCGATCAGAGCAGCCCGAGGGTCAGCTGGTCGATATGGTTGAGTATTTTCGAAGGTTCGATCGGTGGCTTAATGACGTCAGCCAGCAGGATATCGGCAAAGCGGCCGATCGGCGAAACGAACTCATGCGTCCCGACAAACGATGCTGCGACGAGGCAACGCGCCGACGCCCCAAGCCCTTGTTCGAGACCTGCAAACCCATGATGTTTTACAACGATCATGCGGCGCAAAAATGCTGGAATTCTCAAACCGTTTGAGATTCAAAACAAAACGGCCCCCTGAGGGAGCCGTAAGTCATTGATTAATTGGTCGGGGCGAGAAGATTCGAACTTCCGACCCCTTGCACCCCATAAATGAGTAAATGCGTTCCAATGAAGCTCATCTTGTTTCATTCAATGTATTTTCAATTTACGAATCAGCTTGTTAGGCATACACTACTTTCCAAGCTGTTCCGCGTTTAACCACGGCATGCAGTTATTAAACCGTACCGCCTACCGTACCGCAAATCCGCGATCTACCCAATTGGTCCTTTTGGCTCGTTCGAATGGCAGAAAATAAACTTACGGATAAACACCTTCGAAAGCTAAAGCCTAACGACTACGAGCGTGTAGTTGGCGATGGCGGTGGCCTGTGGATTAGAGTACTCCCTGTAAGCAAAGGCGGTGCCATCAATTTCTACTACAGGTACGAAATTGGGGGGAAAGAGCGCCGCTATAACTGTGGCACCTATCCTGCAACAACTTTGGCCCTCGCACGCACTCGGAGAAACTCAGCACGGACCCTTGTGAAATCGGGAATTGATCCGAGTCTAAAGGACGAGAGTGATAGAGCAGCCAGGGCTGCCGCTCAGGCCCTCGAGCAAATGGAGAAGACGGTTTCAGAATTATTCATGGATTGGAAGTGGGTATACCTGTCTGCTCATAGAAAGGATGGCGGTAAAGAGGTAGAAGCCACAATCAGGCGAGATGTCCTTTCCCAGATTGGCCATATGAAGGCCAAGGACGTAAAACTAGCCAATGTTGTCCATGTGATCGATAAAGTGTTGAACAGAGGTGCGCGGCGCACTGCAAATTTAGTGCTCTCATTAATTCGACAGATGTTCCGTCACGGGCTGGCAAGAGGGATAGTTGAAACTGATCCAACTGTGGCGCTCTCGCGAAGCCAAGCTGGTGGCAAAGAAAAAACAGCGGACCGCAATTTATCGATGGGGGAAATCGCGGAGCTGCGCAATAAAATTCCTGCGGCTCGCCTCCACTTAAAATTCGAGGCCGCGATTTGGCTTTTGCTGGCTACGGGCACAAGGGTCGGTGAACTGCTCAAGGCTAAATGGGAACATATCGATTTCGACGAGAAAATCTGGACGATTCCTTCTGTGAACTCGAAGAACCGCCGCATCCATCACATCCATCTATCCCATTTTGCAATTACTCAGTTGCGAAAGTTGCATGATCACCGGTCAGGTCCATTCTTATTGAATGGACGGGATTCCGAAAAGCCGATATCAGATAAGTCATTATCTAAAGCCGTTCGAGACCGTATAAGGGAGGAGCCCTTAAGTAAACGATCGTCAAAATCAATGACACTGCTGCTTTCAGGAGGCGAATGGAGTCCTCACGATCTTCGGCGCACTATGGCCAGCAGAATGGGTGACCTTGGCGTTGAGCCCCACGTTATAGAGCGATGCCTTAATCATATTCAGCAGGGAATTGTTGGCGTGTATCAAAAGCAAGAATACCTTTCAGCTAGAAAGGCGGCTTTTGAGGTTTGGGGACAGCAGCTTGAAATCATATGCAATGACGCGGCGTGACTAAAATTTGAAGCCGGCAGATTCATACCCAGGTATCTCTGACCCCCAACACTTCAAAGAGTGGATGGCGGAATTCAAAGAATCATACGGATGGATACGTTCAGTAACGCCCAAATCTGAAGCGGTCAAAAGCCCGATCAGTCAGATATTTGAAAGGGTAAATGAAATACCACTGAAACGCGGAAGCCACCAGCAACTTGAGTTAAATTTGCTTTATGCATGCTATATGGCGTCGAAGGCGCCGCCCCCAGACTTAGACAGCTCAGCAATTGCAAGACGCACTTTCGCCGCAGAAAAAAAAGTGCGCCCGTCTGTAATGATCGCGATCTCCAAATTGCGCGAATACTGTGACGCGCACCCGCAGACGGCAAAAAAAGCACTGGCGGAATCATCACTTCCATCACCGTTATTCAATTCCCCAGTTGCCGCTGCAATTGCCTATAAGTTTGATCAGCTGAAGGAAACCCTAGCTGAACTTGAGGCGGGCCTAGTGGCGTTTGAACATGACGTCGACCATATTGCACTTATCTCTAGTGACGATTTCCAATACGGACCGTTTGAGTTTCACCGTGCAATCTCGGACTGGAAAAACAAGGGCACCAAAAAAGAAGACCTAGGCAAAAACGTAATTCAAGTGGGCCTTATGTTTCACCTGACTTATTTGTTTAGGTATTTCAGTTCTCCTGATAAAACCACCGCGCCTATCTCACTTAGTGGAGACATCCTTCTGCTCAATGGCGTGCAATCAATTGCAATTGGCCGCCCTTATAGTCATTTAGTTGCCGCCCTAACAAACGCTGTTTTTAAACAACAATTCTCGTCTGGAGATGTAAAAAGCAGGCTAGATAATCTTAGCTATGTAACTCCAGGCGCGAAGACCCAGCGAAAAGCAAAACCGCTATTCATCGGGTGGTGAACTGATGCACCCAATTATCGAATTCAGTTTTCTCCTTAACTGATCATTCAAAATAAGGCTTTCAAGTGCTCGTGGAAACGCTAAAGCCCCTCGGTTTTAATACGTGGCAAAAAGAAACGTGGGAGCAATACTGCCTTAGACTTAACCTCCCCGAAGCCGAGGGAGTACGCGAGTTTTATCGACAGGTCGTTTTCGATCATTTTGACCATTTCAACGAGCACTATCCCGAATTCACTCTCGAAGATTACGAGATCGTCATTTGCAATCTGACAGCTCAGGAAGCAAATAATCAAATAAGGTTTTTTCGCGGGGAAATCATGGACCAATGGGGCTGGCAATACGATGAATACGCTAGGCAAGGCAAGAAATATATCATCTACCAAGAAATGTCGAAGTTACTTACGTTTCCATTTCCTCCAGTTTTGGTTGACCCTATCCATCTAGCATCTGCTGGCAGAAATGCATGTGGGAGGCCGCTTCATTTGATAGAAGGAACTCATCGTGTCAGCTACCTGCGCCATATGCTGGTCAAGGGCTTGATCACTCCTTCTAGTGTTCACAAATTTGTTTTGCTAAAACCCCATGCGTAGTCGATCGGTGTTTGACCTTTCAGACATTGGGGGCTCCGCCCTGCGATTTCAGCGAAGGTAAAAAACGCGACCGAAGGACTTTGTTGGCCTGAATCGCCACACCATTCTTCATGGCGATGCCTTGGACTACGACACCGAACCGAACAGGCTAAAAGCGATTTCACTGCTGAAATATGTGGCCAACCTCCTCCGCACGGAATGAGCGATTTGTTTTGACGTTTGAGTTGCGAAAAAGTTGCTGTTTTGTATTGATCACAGCTGCTGATGCAATTGCCGCTGCACAAATAACGGCTGCAGTGAGCGTACTAATAAGCGCAATTTCAATTTACAAACACATCCGTCCATGCAGTTCCATCCCCAAGCATTGGATGGCGAGGCTCGTCGTCGGGACGGCCGGATTCAATCCGCAAACATTCCAACTCGGCCAGAATTCGACGGCAATCCGCACTCACGTTTCCACAATTCTTAGCTCGAATGTAGATTTGCTTTCTAAACTCATTAAGGGCAATCGGTGCCACTTCGTAGTAAGAGTCATCTGACTCGATCTTTCGCGTGAACATGGTCACGATCGCGTTAAAAGCCGGAGTATTTGAGGAGGATGCTCGCCCTGCATCCAGTGCCCCAAGCAGATACGTTTGTCGCTCCCCTTCGCGCAGTTTCAAATGCATCAGGACTTCGTTCGCAAGCGCGTCAGCCAGGTATGAATGAGCGCCATGACACGCTGCAATAAATCCATTCACATTGCCGCCTGCGTCGGCAATTACCGATGCAATGCCAGGTGCAATTCTCCCGATCATCCAAGTATCAGCACACCACGAAAGAAAGGTTCCATCTCCTATCAAATTAACAAATTCATTTAGGCGACTTGGCGTAAGTGTTGAAACTAGCAGCGATACGAAATCCTGCGGTGGGCGACCATTCTCGGCATCTCTTGCAATGACAAGAAGTGCATCCCAGCCAACGTCAGATCGACTCGTCCCTAAACGTCTTGCGATGTCTTCGGGATAAGAAAACTTACGCCACCTTTCTAAGTAATATTCGACCGATTTGCTTCTTAGGTGCGGGGGAACCATGATTAGTAACAATTCGGTGAATTCCGACGCTGAATATTGGGCGTGCTGATCCAACCATTGCTCACCCTCCATGCGTTTGTGAAGGGCCTCTAGTTGCGTTATCACTTCGGTACTCGAAATGTAAATCCCCTGTCGCAATAGGCCTCTTAGAACCCCGACAGTCTTAAAGAGGTCCATCAAGCCGCTGGCGAGCGCACTATTAACTGGACCAACGATTTCTGCGCTCGGTATGTTTGCAACAACGTTCGCCAGGCTGCCTACTTGGTATTCCGCTTCGCGGCTATTCCATTCGCGGCCCGTGGACTGTTTCTCCTGGTAACTTGCCAAGAGTTCATTTAGCTTTTGACCTAGAGCGATAGCCGAATCGTCAGTCCATTTCTGGAAGGACTCATCAGGCTGCTTGAGAGAACGCCCTTTTTCCCTGCGACTTGCGCCTTCTCGAATGTCGTTGTTTAGGCTTTCGATATCCCTCTTTTGCAAGCTGGCCCAAGGCAATTGAACGACACGCGCGATTGCGTTAGGAATGAAATCAAGCGCGCTTGGATGCGTCACCATCGTTAACAGTCCGGGCAGCGCATCTGGTCCCCATTTGATAAATGCAGCGGCGAGGTAATTGCCTAAGGACGGATTGCGAGGCCGCTCAGCGGCCCCTCTGTTGTTGGACCATTGAGCAATTTGTTCTCGGAACACCGCCCATGAGTCTAAATGTCGTCTGCATGTATCCAGCAATAGGCCCCCGAAATGAGCTGGCGCAACGTGGGAAGCTATTCCACACAGGTATATCCGAACACTATCTTGTGGAGGGATCGCAGATTCAACTTTCTCATCATATGCTGCTATCAGCTTCGCAACTTGTTCAATCGTTGGTAGCCAAGGAGCAGTTGAATTAGGTACGCCATCTTCCCTGTAGATTCGCATCCTTACGAGATCAACAAGTTGTTCAGACTCTTTGTAAGTTGCATTAGGTGCGCGCTGCAAAACCGACTGCAGCAGATTCTCTCCATTGACGTGCGAGAGCATTTGACCAAGAAACCTTCGCCGCTCGGAGCCAAGCGCTGGCAGCGCCTGGTAATTCGTCATCGCAAGGTTGAGCCAAGAGCTAATTGCTCTTTCGATCTGCCCGGAATTCGCTAGGGTCCCGACGTCTTCGTATGAGAGTTGCTGAACAGAGTCTCCGTGTAGCGCAGTCCAAACTTCCTCAAATATCTCCGATTGAACCTCTGCGCTCCTGTCACGTAAATAGTCGCCAACCCAGCCCGGGGTAGCGCGTCTATGAAGAACAAGATCCTTAGCGAGATTTAGCACGCGCTCTGGTGCTTGCTCTTGAGCAATTTCCAATTGCGATCTAATATCCTCGCGAGGATTGACATTACTCAATTGCTCGAAAATAGCGTCTAACGTAGACGCAGAAAAATTGCCTTGAAAGAGAGTGGCAAGACGTATTTGGTACCCAGGATCCAAGTCGCCGGCAGCAAGGGTTTTCAAATGAGCTATTACTGCACTATTCGCATTACTTTCCTCTACGACGTAGAGGACCTCATTTAGGAGGCTTGGATTTACCTGCACATCGTAAGGAGCTTCTAGCCAAATTTGTAGAGGAACATCCGATGCCGGAAAACTCCATAGCAACGCAGAAATTGCCTCAACCTTCACAGCGGCATCTTGCTCTTCACGGGCAAGCCTCACGAGAAAATCGTAATTGTCCGCGTTGTCGACGATGTGACGCACAAACTCCAAACGACGACCTAACGGCCATGCTTTGATCCTATCGGGCGCATCATTCCCCAGCTGAGAAATCGATAGCACAGGTCCGCATAATTGAAGTGCCTGTTGGCGAATTTCCTCATCTTCATTTTCAAGCACCCGCCATAAACCGGCCGCAAATACCGGCAGTCCAGAAGATGTCTGATAGGCCAAGCCAAGTTTTCGTACTTCCTCGACAGACGCCTCTGCAAAAGCATTTACGCGGTGAACAAGTTGATCATGTAGGTTTGGGTCATCCCTCACTGAAAAGCCACACAGACCACACAAACGGCACGCGACTCCCAAATCAACGGTGGCGGCCGTTTTCACCAATTTTGCTCGCGCATGCGCTCGGGGACTATCGCCCTTGAGCTTTCCAGAGATGAGCGCAAGTGCCTCAACCCATGAAGGCTGATTAATCACTTGTTGCAAGAAAGTCGAAGATTCTGCGTCGGAAATGCATTCCTGCAGTAGCCGAGTCGCAGCGAAATACTCTTGAAAGCGATGGTGCACGAATCTGACATTGCCGTCGCTAAGATGCAACAGATGATGGCTTGCCAATATTTCCAATACAGCGCTTGGACTGGGAAGCGGTGAGCCAATGATATTTCGCTCCGTGAGCTGAGCCGCCACAGTATTAATGGCTATGAAAGCTTCATCTCTTGAGCAACTTGTCGAAATTTGATGTGTGAGATGACACGCTATTTCCTCAAGGTATAGGCGCTGCTGCGCTTCCATTGGCGCGCCGCTAAGTACGACATTTCGTTGATCGCTCTCCTCAAATGCCTGGACAGCCGAACCGAGCAAATCAAATACGCTATCGCCTGACAACATTCCCCGTTTCGCTTGGGCAACTAATCCGCGCAAAATGAGCGGGCTTCTTGCTGCATGACGAAGGCGAGTATTTCTCGCAAGCAATTGAATCAAAGACTCTACGGCGCCACTTTCGAGTTCCGCGCGAATAACTGCTACTTGACCAGGCCAAGTAAGGCCCTTCACTTCAACCAGTTTCGCGTTTGTAAAGACAGGTGCGTCGCTAGTCGCTCTCGTTACCGCGACGATATTCAATGCGTTCGTGGCGGCTTGTAGCTGAATCAGTAATTCTCGACAACGTGATTTTGATTTCGCCGGAATTTCATTCCAACCGTTTACCATTACAACCAAGCCACCTCCTTCGGCCAAATTGATCAGATGTTGCAGAGTCACTCTATTAGCTTGGGCAGCTGGCGTCTGGGCAAGATACTCAAGGACGGACAAATTTGATTGTGCCCAAACGGAGGCATCGACAAAGACTGGAATCCTAGTTGTCAAATCTAGGCAGACCGTACATAAATCGAGCAGAAAGGTCGTTTTGCCGATGCCCCCATTGCCCGAGAGAACTAAATTAATGCCTGCACTAATACTTGCAGCCAATTCTGGAGCATTCGTCGGGCGCTGTTTCTCCTTCTCGTCTATTTCGTTGGCTTCTAGCGTCAATGGAGCAATAAACTTAGGCATTTTCCAACTACGCTTGCCTGCCTCTAAAAGTGCACATGCCATTGATCTCACTCGGCCTACTTCAGAGGCGGTTAATGCATGTGGTAACTGGTGGCGGGCTATACCAAAGAGTGACGCCGCAGTACGCTGGGTGAGAGCAAGGCCTAATGCCTGCTTTCCCGATGAAGTCGCCCGCAACTGCCCATAGACATAAGAGATGGTGTAGTCGATTGGTCCGGTGGCCAGTTTTCTGGATTCGCCGGTAATTCGCGCATACTCTGATGCCAAGTGCTCAATCGATTCAGTCGAGACCTCTGGTTGGTTCGCGGAACGTGCAATGAGCAAAGTAACAAAATGCTCTAAGTTGCCGCCGAAATTCAGCCATTGCTTATATTCGTGTGACTGAACCCCAAGTGGCAAATCCGTTTTTTCAGAAAGCTTGCTGAGTTCAACACTAACTAGGTAATCGAGGCTCGCTTGGTGCGCGAGGTCTTGGCCGCCTACTGCCTGTCTACTAGCTTTCCGACGAGCACTAGCGTCTCTTGCGACTTGATATATTTTGCGCAACAGAGTTCCAGCAAACGGGATTTTCGACAGATTCTCTAGAGTCATTTTAATTGCGATTTTTTATCTCTCGTTATTCTGCCGTACAAAACGCGATCGTGTGGCTAGTTTACGAGGCGCGCTGGCGATTTCGCGCTGAAAAGCAATTCGCTTCGAGGACTCAAGGGGAGAACGAACAGCGAGTAGCCGCCAGCACACAGAAATGCTCCTTGTCGCTTTGGCGAGGTGGCGCCGCCTGTCCTTCTCGTCTGCTATTCTCAGCATTGCAAGTGGAACTGTTCAACCATCGGGTTTGTAGTCGTTCAGATTTTGAAGCAATTACCTCATGCTGCAATTCCGCCAAGACCGGTGAACTGAATCCTCTTTTGAGAATTTTAGGGATAGGTTCAACTAACTCGCGCACCCTTCCCCTATTCCGCCGTCGTCCCAAATGATGTTCGTCCTGGATCGCGCTTGAATGCGCTGGGCCAGTCCGAATTGAATTAAATTGGATCTTAGGAGGCGGAATGAAGGTGCTCAGATGGCGTGCTGTTCGCGAGAAAGTTCAGTTAGGCAGGACGACAGTCTGGCGGCTTGAGCGTGACGGAAAATTTCCGAAACGATTCAAAATCGGCCCCAATTCTGTCGGATGGCTCGAAGCTGAAATCGACGAATTCCTGCGCGCCGCGCGGCAAGCTGTTGAATAAAGCTTGCGTATGTCATTAACCAAGAATTTGGCAATTAATTGCAGCGGACTTCAATCTAATGCCTCGCCGGCAACTTGCATAGTATTAATGTTGCCCAGAAAGGTCGATATCCGCGAGCCCAATTGGGCACAAACTACCATTTGCGTTTGAATCGATGCAAAGCGGCAAATTCACCTCCGAGGGCGTCTGGTTTCAGCGTCAATACGTCGATTTGCTCGATGGGGATATTCCTGCTTCCCTAATGTTCAGCCAGATCATTTACTGGAATAGCCCAAGCAAGACGGGCAATTCAAAGCTGCGTGTATTTTCGAACGGCAAGCGCTGGCTTGCCAAATCAGCGGCTCATTGGAACGACGAGCTGGGCTTCAGCCAAAAGCAGGCCCATCGCTGCATCAAATTGATTGAGAAAAAGGGATTGATTCAAACGATGATTAAGAAGTTCGATGGTTCGCCCACAACTCATATTGCACTCACTGATCATGGCCTTACCTTTGCAAAAGGCCAACTTGGGTTTCCGAAATCTCCCATCGAGGTAAATGGATTTACCTTAGCGGGCAAATCCATAACAGAGATAACCCCAGAGAATACGGCAAAGACCACGACATACTCAGCGGGAGAACCCGCTGACCCCATACTTCCCTTGGAATCACAGGACAACCAAATGGGGGAAAACAAAAGCACAGTAAAAGTAAATTCTAAAATGGGGAAACTCTGGATGGAATTGGTTCCCGTGCACTATCCACAATATTCAAAAACATTAACGAAAAAAGAATTGGGCCAACTAAAGCAAATTCAAACTAAAGTAGGCGAACGGACGCTCCACCTGTTGGAATATGTGGCCCAAAATTGGTGGAGGCTGATATTTAAAGCGCAATCGGATTGCGGAGCCAGCTCCTGCCCAAGCGTGCCCGATATTGCTTTTTTAGCGAAGTACTTCCATTTGGCTATCGAACTGATGGAGACAGCCGAGAATGAAAAAGCACACCAAGCGGCGGTAAAACTGGCGGCATTGAAACTTGCGACACAGAAGGCAGTCGAGCCACTGACGGAAGCTGTTTTGACGGAGGAACAAATTCAAGCCGATTTAGAGTACTTTGCGAACAAAGCAAAGGCAAATTAGGACGTTGATTGATCGACTAAAGTTGCAATCAATTGCAGAATCGGTCATTCATTATTTTTGCCAATTATCTGTACTTTAGTGCAAACGGTTCAAGATAATTTCTATCCGAAATGTTACATAAGTATATGTTTTTATTGATAAAATAATTGACAAATTCAATAGATTGTGTGAAAATGGGAGGTGAAAAATTACCCATTGCCCCAGATCAGCTCACAAGGCAATTTGTCGCTCCCCTGCCCTTTAAGTCACGGTAAAAAATCCCGGAGAAAGAGGGTTGAAGAGTACGAGGCCTTAGCTAGAACCCGTCTCTCGAAGAATTTCATCCTCAGAGATTTTCTATTCAGCACCGAATCTGCCTCACTTGGGCTTTCCAATTTTCCCGAGCGTCCGGACTTGGTAATTGCTGCAGGACGCGCACTTTGCGAAAATGTCCTGGAACCAACCCTAACCCGCTTCGGCCGATTTGCAATTATCTTCGGCTACCAGTGCAGAGTTGCCATCGACGCTGAGGATTCAAGCCCGCGCACGAGCAATCCGCATATGTGGGATCGGCGCACGTTTGGCGATCAGCCCTTTGCGCGAGTAGACATCTTGCCTTTCTGTGTTGAAGATGGAGAGGTCAGCAGATATGACTTTGCCCACTGGATGATGCATGAGCTCGATTTGGACCTGCTTATGCAGTTCAAAAGGTCCAATGTCTACTGCATCACGATCAGCCCTCTGCCCCGCCGGGTCTGGCTTGAATGGGGGCGACCTAGTCTCGGTGAAAAAAGACAGCAAGTATTCATGGGACTGGACTACTGGCGGAAACTATACCCATCACTGCCTGACAGCCAGCGCCCCAAATTCGGGCCGTCATGCACCGGTGGAAGCATGCAATGGCGAGGCAACAAGTAATGCCAGCCGATTTGACTAACGATAATATTGTGTTATCGATAACTTCAAACTCTGTCGCCCAAGCTCCATCGCCGTATGTCAATGGCGTCACGGCGCTGCAATCAATCGCACAAATTAGCCAGCAGTCGCCTGAGGTGAAAGCTTTCCTCAGCGCTGCCCTATCCGACAACACCAGACGCGCTTATCTGGCGGACTTGGCAGACTTTCTGCGGTGGGGCGGCTGCATTCCTTGCTCGTCAGAATCACTTGCCCAATATATTGCTAACCGCGCGGCTAAACTCTCTCACTTTACGATCACCCGGCGGGTCGTAGCTATTGGACGAGCTCACACTTCGCAGGGCCTCCAAAACCCTGCGAGTACTGATCTCGTGCGAACAATTTTACGAGGTGTCCGCCGGCTAAACGGAAAGCGGCAACGACAAGCCGCCCCTCTGCTAAAAATGGACCTTTTAGCCCTACTTCCGTATATGAAAGGCGTGAAAGGGACCCGTGATCGGGCCCTAATAATGCTTGGATTTGCTGCTGCATTACGCCGCTCGGAGCTAGTGGCTCTTGAATACGCAGATCTCCGCTTTGTCCGAGAAGGACTGATCCTTTATATCTGTCGGAGCAAGACTGATCAGCATGCCGCCGGCAGAAAAATCGGTATACCAACGGGCAGAACTGAAGCATGCGCAGTCAAAGCAGTTCAAAATTGGTTAGAAAGTGCCTCAATCAATTCTGGTCCAGTCTTCAGGTCAGTCAGCAAATCTGGCGTCGTTGGTGCGCAACTTTCAGCGCAGTCGGTATCTCTGATCATTAAGGCGTACGCCAAGGCAGCAGGATTATTGGCATCCGACTTTTCCGGGCATAGCTTGCGAGCAGGCCTCGTAACCAGTGCCAGTCAAGCCGGTGTTGCCCCTCATAAGATCATGGCCCAGACAGGGCACCACTCAGTTGAAACTCTCAACCGATATATTCGTGATGCAAACCTCTTTGAACAGAATGCAGCGGGGTCTCTATTGTGAGTACAGCCGTGAATTACGCACCACTTTCTGATCGCGAACTATTAGGAATGCTCATCGGAAATCGTGCTGCGGCAAAGGTCTACAGCGGAAAATTAACGCCACTATTCTGCAATGAAGGAACAGGGCCGGAAAAATGCTCCGTCGCTAAGGAATTGGTCAAACGCTGGCTCAATGAGGAAATGAAGCGGGAGTCGGCGTTATCCAGTCCGAACGCAGTTCGCGATTTTTTGCGACTGCATTTCAATGGCCGGGAGTACGAAAGTTTTGTGGGTATTTTCCTCGATGCCCAGAACCGGGTAATTTCAACGGAAGAACTTTTTCGGGGCACTCTTACACAGACATCTGTCTATCCCCGTGAAGTAGTGAAAGCAGCCTTAAGGGAAAACGCAGCAGCGGTGATTTTTGCTCACAACCACCCCAGTGGCACACCAGACCCAAGCAGCGCCGACAAAGTCCTTACCCAGGGGCTCGTTAATTCGCTCGCACTTGTCGATGCACGGGTACTTGACCACTTCATTATTGCTGGCCCAAACATTATGAGCTTTGCCGAACGAGGACTGCTTTGAGCAGCGATGGCTTGTTACGGCATTGCAATCAATTGCAATTGGACACTTCGCTAGAAATGGTTTGTTACCTAACGATTTTTTGTAAAGTTTTTGATGGCACCTCATCGCCGTACACGTGGTTCAACCATAGAAATCACCTCTGCCGCCGGCAGCTCAAGCGCACGAGCAAGCGCCAAGATAGTTTCAAGCGTAGGTTGCCGGAGACCACGTTCCAGCATCGAAATATAGGTGCGGTCCAAGCCAGCATCGAGGGCAATAGTTTCTTGGGTTTTGCCAGTTCGCTTACGAAGTTCTCGAAGAACAGAGCCGAAGGCTTTTTCCACTGTTAGGGCAGTTTTCATGCATGGGAAGCATGGGGACTGCGCGCGATCACGTCTTCGGACAGTTGTCTACATTTGCGCTATTCTATAAAGTTGGTACGTGCGTCTTTTTACATTAAAGAGGGAAAAAAATGGCACTTATAAAATGCAAGGAGTGTGGCGCAGAAGTAAGTTCGAGCGCGAAAGCTTGCCCTAAGTGCGGCGCCAAAGTTAAGAGGCCGATAGGTGCTGCAGGAGTCTTAGTTGCTATCGCAATAGGCGGATTTGCCTACTTAATGTTCCCAGCAAAAGAAATTGTGTCAGCCACCAGTTCAGCAGTTGGCCCCAGTCCTAGCAACGAGTCCCCCGTGCGGCAGCGAGGCTGGAAATACAGCTTGTCAGACAAAGATAAGATGACCGGGAAGGCCGTCAAATCCGCTAGCCTGATATCTGATACCGTCCTGAAGTTCAAATTTCCATATGATGGCGGCTCAATTCCGGAACTCTCATTAACCCAAACTGTTGGTAATGGGCCAGCAAACGATTCGATACTTCTATCAGTTAGCAAAGGTCAATTTGTTTGCGGTGTCGAAGAATGCTGGATATCCGTAAAATTTGACGACGGAGAAGTCATAAAGCATAGCGCTCGACTATTAAAAGGATTTCCACCTAACGTGATCGAGTTTGACGACAAAGACTACCAAACTTATCTAAATGAGGCACGTCGGACGAAGGCACCGCATAGGGATACATTTGTCGAGGGGCTTAAGAAATCGAAGCATTTAATTATTCAAGCCAATTTCTTTGAGCAGCCCTATGAGCAAATGGAATTCTCACCAGCTGGCCTGACCTGGTGATGGCATACCCGTCTAGATAATGAACACTATCTCCCGAGAAACATCTTCGTCAATTGGCAATTTTTCGGGGCGGCTAGACAATTTTAGTTATTAGGGCCTTGCAACAGTAATGGTTCTGACTGTGCCGCTGACCGCCTAATCTAGACGCTGCAATCAATTGCAATCGATGGGTCATTCTCAATGAAATACTCGATTCGCTAATTCTTCTACAACTAATGGTGGCGTCACAAGCTAATTTAGTTCCTCTTCATATTTTTCAGCATTTGTGAATTCTTTATTATCGTCACGGTACGCCCGCTTTATAGAAATACGCCGTTTGGTTGGCTCGAATCGGTCACAGATCATTTTAAACGCATGCGGCGAGGCGATTACAAGCCAGCCACTTCCGCATTGCGTATTTACACGAGGTACAGGTCGACCAATCGGCCCGTCTTGCCAGAAGACGGAGCGGACCATTAAACGGCCATCGGAATCGCGCCAGCCGAAAAGTTCGTCATAATCTTGAATCCATTCGAGAGCCCGACAAACCGCTGGATTTACCGCGAGCCATTCGTCGTTACAGGTAATCGACAAAAGTGGCTGGCCTCGAATCACTGCTGATGGGGATGGCGGAGGATTCAAACTGGTTGGATAGTCGCTTGCATACCATGTTCGATAAGACTCGATGGTTACGTCGCTCATTCCATTTGGAATTTCGACGCCTCCGATTGGGACAGAAGTCGGAAAGCAAATAGCTGAACTTCTTTTCTCTTCGGCCGACGACCAGGAATAGTCAACCATGATCGTTGTTTCGCCCAATATCACCCCTAGTTCGCTCTTCTGTTGATGGGCAAACTTCGACGACCGCATATTTTCGCGTTTTATCCATTCCTCGCATTCGGCACGCTCAGATGGAATAGTCAATTCGAGAAAACTTGGCCTTAAATCTGGTCTCACAATAAACGCATCGCCAATGCGAGACATTAGCGTTACTGAGAACGAACTCCTATGCAGCCTGCCACCTGCGATCAGTTCACCGATGACGTGTCTTATTGCTCGATATGCAAGTGTTGTCCGAGGCCGCCGAAATGGCAACTTTAAATCAAGCGAATTAAGTTGGCTCCGAACTCCCACTTCGGCTTTAGCGTTCCAATTATCTTGCGAGGATAGGTTCCGCATTACCTGGAGAACTCGTTCGAGGATATTTTCCAGGGGAATACTAGCGTCTTTTGCAACTTGGGCAGCCTCTGAATTGAAAGGCGCGATCATCTCAAACGCATCGCCAAGATCAGGCAATGGTTCACCTGGAACAATCATTGATGCGGTTATGGTGCGATCGCTTGTTGCTAAGGGCGGTAATTTGATTTGATAAATCGTTGGCAATTCTCTTTTTTTATTCGATTTCTGCACCGACCCCTCATCAAGCCGCATGAGTACATTCCAGGCCAGGCGTTGAATACCTACATCATCGTGTTCAGCAAGCGTATGCAACATCGGTACTGCCCTTGATAAATCAACCGATAGCCGGCTAATCGAAAGATTTAACGCGTCTAAAAGGTAGGCCAGACGATCGGATTTTTCGTCATACTCAATTTTGATAATCAGACATTGCACCGCCTCAAATTGAAAATCTGTCGACAAAATATCTAACAAACAAATTTGTGCCTCTCCTGCTATTTCACTAACAGGAGACCCCATTAAATCAATGACGGTGTCGACGACTACTTTGCAATCGGATAAATCGCCGCCATTGGTTGGCAGTAAAGGGACCGGCTGATGTTGGGAGAATTCATTGAGTTCTAAAAAATGCTCTTCAATTTCTTTCCAAATTTCTTTATGTGGAATCCCTTGGAAAAGAAATGGTAGAAAAGGCTCAAGGTCCATAATCCTGTCGCGCGCCTGCCGATAAGATGATATGTAGTCTTCAACTAGCGACTTTTGCAGTCGACCTCGCCATCGATCCTGTGAAATTTTGAGTAATTCCTTCGCCGCCTCAATTCTAGAACCACCATCGAAACGCTTCATCCAACCGCCAGGCTCAGACCGGCGGAACGCTTCCTCAGCGGCTATCTCTGCAGCCGCAATATCTCCTCGTTCAAAAAGTAATTTCCCAATTGTCGCAAAGAGCGTTCTTGGACTCCCAATACCGTTCAATAAATTAGGTATTTGAAGCAATTCATCCGTGGTCATCGAATTTAGTTTGTCTTTTAATATTCGATCCCACGGTAAATAAGAAACTTTCTTAGTTTTCTGTATTAGGTCCCTGAGGTCATCAAACGATTTGACACGCGAAACTATCGCTTCTTCCGAAAGGGACTCACCATCATTCAGTATCAGCGGATTATCCGAAGTGTGACCCGCCTCCTCTGGACTTTGACCAATACATTCAGTTAACAATTCTATTGAATCGTTGTCAGTCGCATGCTCTAGCATTCCCTTAAACCAGCCTGCCCGATTGCCAGGAAACTCCTTTGTATTCACGATTTCAGAAAAGAAGTTGACGAACGCTGGTGCTAAGTCGCTTTGTTGAGCTTTATTTGCTGCCCTCATAAGTGCTGATCCAACTTCAGTCCTCAAGCTCGCGTTAAATGGAACGAGTTGGCATGCAGTCAATGGAACAGCAAGATGAAAATTCAATGGTGACCTGTCTAAGATGCCAAGAATTAGCCCTTCGATACCCGAGCAATGTTCCAAACTTCGCTTGTCTAATAGAGTCTGACGTATGCAGTCGCCTAGCCTAGGGCTGATTGCAAATCCAACTCGAATAATAGTCGTCGCCGCCTCTTGCACGCCTGAGCCGCGATGTCCATTTGCCAGCGCTACTATCGCTGTAATAAATTTCTCAATCTTATCGGCTGCGATTTTAGGGTCAACTTTGCCAACTCGTAATAGCCAACGTGCCCACTCTAGGATTTGACTATCTCCATCGTGGTACACGCCAAACGATGAAGCTAAAGCAATGTCAAATTCGGATCGTGCGGCATTTTGGTTTCCTGCGTAGGTCCAGGCTATTGCCTGCGCAAGATGGCTTTCAACGAGCTCAGAGGGCCCCTCGTATTTGGATTGAATCGTTGAAATAAAAGTTAATCTCCGAGTAAGATTTTCTCTTGCATCTCCTTGGCGCCAAAATTCCAATGAGAGTGAGCGCATTAAAGAATAGGGCCAATACTTGCGAAGTTCCTCAGATTGCCAATACGATTCCAACTCCACCCCTAAAGCACTAATGCAATCTATGCCATGACAAGCTACTGCCTTGATAATAAATTCGAAGTATTCGCGGCGACTTGAAAGGTAATGATGCCAAGAGTGGGGAGACCGATCTATATTTCGATGAAAAAGCCGTAATGCTGGCTGAAGAGAGTGAACAATAGCGCCCCCGCTAATAACGTCTCCACGATTTGCTTGCCCCCAAATATTTGCGATCAGGACAAGCATTCTTTCAAATAAGACGGCCGCCTCGCGCCGTTCATCGTTCATGTTGGGAACTGCAATTTCGGGGGCTTCAGCCTTATTGAGAACCGACAGTAATTGATTTAATCTAATACGAAGCTGAAACGGTACCAACCCTTTTTTTCCCAGGAAATCATTTCCTAATTCGGCTATTGGTGGCTGTTTAATTCGCTCCAATACCTGATTGGCTAACGTACTCATTCCCCGTATTCGAAGTTCCGCTTCGGCTAGGGCAATATTCGTCGCTGGATACTCATATTCCGCGTCAAACGCGGAAAGGGCGATGTCTAACTCGCGCTCAACATTGATTCTCCCAGATGGCGAAATCACATAACGCCTGGCAATATGTGGGCGCAAGTGACTAAAGGATTCGCTGCCCTCAAGTGCAGAAACGAAGGCGTCGTAGCTCGCTTGGTCATCGCGCTCAATGAGCGCCATCGCCACCCTCCAAACATATTCGGATTGCTCCTCAGCCTCAACGTCTTCGCGTACTTCGAATTCATTGGACTCGATTCTTATGCTTCGAATTGCCTTGAGGATTTGCTCGGGCTTGCGAAAATAGTGCGCAACATCGCACCATCTATTTAGCAAAGTACTCTCGCCGCGGCGATAATTTTGAAGTGCGTCCGCGCCAGTAAGCAAATTGAGCGGTTCGCACTTTTCAAATAATGCTGATGCAGCATCAAGCTCGCCAGACTTTGCCATATCGAGGCAAAGCTCCAATGCGTCTTCGTCAGAAATCCGAAGTTCATCGTGGTTGAAAACAAGCCCTAGCGCTTCGTCAACGCCAGATAATCTAAATACATGCGACGCTAAGTTGTGGCCGTCTAATGCCTCTGTACGTTCTGATAACTCATGCTCAATGAACCAACCACGCAGAATTGAAATGCCTTGATCGATGTTTGCTGCTGACTTCAATAGCAAGTCAATATCGTCACGAATCAAGCCTATAGGCCTAGACGACATAAATTGGGACCGAAAATACGATTGAGTTCCCAACTGAGTAACTGATTGATAATCCTTGGCTTGATATTGGTGATATAGCAGTTCCCACCGGAGTGGAGATGACGAATCCGCTCGCTTGCAAAGCGTAACCAGCAGTTTTTGCAATTCAAGTTCGCGCTCATTCGCATCAGCACCGACTACATTTTCTCTACTAACGCGAATTAAGAACTGTTTAAAACTATTGTGAAAAAAACGCCAATAATGTTGGCCAGGTTTCTCAAAAAAATGTTGCGCCTCCCGCGCAAACTCCTCTATTGCGACAGGTGCGCATATACCCCTTAGCAAGCGCATATCCACCCCCTCGCGAAGGCGGCAAATTAACGCGCAAAGCTCCTTTGTTTGTGCGGATCGAATAGAAATCCAAAACGTTTGATAATCCTGCTCAATATTTCCTCGGAAGGGTTCTGCACTGGTCAGAACAGCTTTGCGTCCGTTATCGTCGGGTGCGGCGATTAGTCGTTCGAGAAGGTACGACAGTGCTAGCGGGTGTCCATCTGAAATTGTGAAAATTTCATCGTGAGTACTTTCTCCATTGACCTGCCCAACTTTGGCAGCATCAACTATGGAAAACACAGACTCTCGTGCCAAGCGTTGAATTTGAATAGTTCTGCCGTCAACCTCCAAATGCGCAAGGATTCGAGGACTGAGTCCCTCCAAGGACAAGGTTTGTGAGCCGCAAACGATTAGAACTCCCTCTGGAAGGCTGTCCGGAGCGGGCAATTCAGATACCAGGGATTTTGTTGGATTTTGCTCACGCTGAATGTGGTCTAGACCATCGATGAGAATCACAGTCTTGATTCCACGTTCCTTCCACTGTTCGCCAAGGGCAGCCAGCTGAGAAAAGAACGCGATTTTAAATTCCTCGGACGTAGCTGGAAGAGTTCGACCATGCTCCTCAACTGGATGGATACCAGCGCCAATCAGCATCAGATACAGGTCATGCCAAAGTTGAGACGCTTCGCCGCGTCCTTGGGCAGGATCATTTCGAACGTAGGCGTAGTATTTAAATACTCTAAGGTTCTGCTGGTACCGGAACGTCTTAGTCAATGTTGTTGATTTTCCTGCACCAGGGCTACCTAGCAAGGCAATGTAGCCACGATCAAACTTATCGACCAAAGCTGTTAACGCCGCCACCGTGCCCTCAATCGGTCGATAAAGCAGCTCTGAAACTGGAAATTCATGCCGGAAACGTGGCCTGAAACGATCAGTCCATTTGAGTTGCTCTAGAAGTTCCGCACGGTTGATCGTAACTTTTTTAGTGGGATTTGCAGTTGTCTCAAACAGGAATTGAGAAAGTTGCCTTATATCAATCGAACGACGCCCTAACTGCGTATTTGCACCTCGTATTGGATCTTGGAAGCCAAAGTGGCAAGTCAATGCCGCCCAGAAATGTTCAAATTCATCTCCAAGACCAGACTTTTGTCGAAGCGTTTCAATTGCCGTTTCGAAGATCGGATCAGCTTCTGGGCGCTTAGAACAATCGAGAGCATTTCCCCGCACGAATTCTGCGAAGGTTGGCGCCGACATTCCTGGCCGGGCAGGAACTTTCGCTCGATTTGATGGATATTCATTTGAAATCAAGTGGACACGCACGCGAAGGTGCGGGTGGTCGGCGCTGAGCTGCTTCCAGCCAGTTGCCAAGCCAAAAACGAGGGACGAGTTTGGGCGGCCTGGCCGCTCGTAAGTCAAACTATTAAACGGATATAGTCCTGGCGTTGCCGCCCATTTAACCTGATAGGCATCAAGTCGCCCAGATGATCCAATTACGATGTCGTCGGCTTTCTCGGCACGCGGATCAGATACACGTATGAAATCCAACTCACCAGCCAGCAGGCGGTCGTAAATAAGCGATGCGGCGACAATGTATTGCGCAAAGTAGCCGCCTGCGGAAGACCTCTCACCATCTGCCGGTGACCTACCTTCACCTGTTCGTTTAGGCATAGTTCGCCACTCGTTTTTTATGAGCGCCGCAGAGAGAGGAATGGACGGATTCTATAGGAGCAATAAACTCATGTCCCTACTTGAATAGGTTGGATTCCGTGCATTCCAGTTACTTGGCGTAGAAGCTGCGGCTCCTACGTGGCGCTTGCGAAGGACTTTTTTAATTTTTGAAGCGCGCTCAAAACACTACTCAAATTCCATTCCGTACCGCCGACCGTACCGCAAAACAAAATAGCCAGCATGAGCTGGCTATTTGCTTACGATAACTTATTGATTTAATTGGTCGGGGCGAGAAGATTCGAACTTCCGACCCCTTGCACCCCATGCAAGTGCGCTACCAGGCTGCGCTACGCCCCGACCGAGCCATCAATTATAACGTGATACTCCGTCGAAACTACGCATTCAACATGGAAAGTATACTGCGCAGTTCGCTGCGAATCTGATCATTGCCAATTGCACGGCCAGCCTTGTTGACGTGGACCGGCGCTGCCTCGATGACATCAAGCCGATTCCTGGCCCCACTTATCGTGAAACCATGCTCGTACAAGAGCTCGCGAATGCGGCGAATCAGCAATACTTCGTGGTGCTGGTAATAGCGTCTGTTGCCGCGGCGTTTCAAGGGCTTGAGTTGGGTGAACTCTTGTTCCCAGTAGCGCAGCACATGGGGCTTCACACCGCACAACTCGCTAACTTCACCTATAGTAAAGTAGCGCTTTGCCGGAATTGCCGGCAAGCTACTGGTGGGCAGTAGTTCCATTGAATGACTTCTCCACTAGGCTCTTGAGTTTTTGGCTGGCATGAAAAGTCACTACTCGGCGCGCAGTAATCGGTATTTCTTCCCCCGTCTTAGGATTGCGACCGGGTCGCTGCGGCTTGCTCCGCAGTTGGAAGTTGCCGAAGCCGGAGAGTTTTACGCTATCGCCCTTCTCCAGCGCCTGGCGAATTTCTTCAAAGAAAGACTCGACCATGTCCTTGGCCTCACGCTTGTTGAGGCCAACTTTTTCGAACATTAAGTCCGCAAGCTCCGCTTTGGTGAGCGTCATTGTCATTTTATTGTTTATTTTCTGATGGTTGCGCCATGTTTCTGTGATAAAACTTCAACTATTTTTGACACGATAATATCGCATTCCAAATCTGTTAAAGTTCTAGCAGTATCCTGCATAACTATACGAAATGCAAGGCTTTTCAGGCCATTTTGAATCGTATTGCCACGGTAAACATCGAACAAGGCAAAATCGATCAATTGGGGCAATTTAAGCGTATTTACAGCATCCACCAGGGCCTGAACCGGCTGATTTTCGGGCACCAAAATTGCAATATCACGCCGTACCGCTTGCATCTTTGAAATCGCCTGATACCGCGGTGGCAACGATTCTCTTATTGCCTCAACCGATAGTTCCCATACGACCGGCGCGAACGGCAAGCCATACTTTTGCTGCCACTGGGGATGCAGTTCGCCAACAAAGCCGATGGATACGCCTTGAACCTCGATGGTCGCGGAGCGCCCCGGATGCAAAGCCGGATGGCGAAAACTTACAAAGCGCGCCTCAGTTCCCGACAAAATGGCTTCGACATCGCCCTTGACAGCGAAGAAATCGGCTTTTTCCGCTTTGTCCTGCCCCCATTGCTCGGGGAATCTGCTTCCATAGGCCAGCCCGCCGATATGCTCAGGCTGCGCAGCCACAGACGCTTCTGCACTCATAAAACAACGCCCAAGCTCGAACAGCTTGAGACGGGTTTCACCACGATTCAGGTTATACGTCAGCGAACCAATCAGACCGCCGATCAGCCCTGAGCGCATTACTTCCATCTGATTTGAAATCGGATTAAGTAGTGTGATTGGCGCCCCATTCCCGGCAAAATCCCGCTCCCATTCCAGAGGTGTGAAGCTGTAATTGATGACTTCCTGATAGCCAAGCGCAGCCGCTGCATGACGGAGGGCGAATCTCGATCGTTTGGCTTCGCTGATGCTGAGCATTGGGACCGATGCCACCGGCGCCATGGCTGGCACCTTGTCGTACCCGTGGATGCGCGCGACTTCCTCGGCAAAATCTTCCTCGATGGCAAGGTCAAATCGGAAACTGGGCGGGGTCACCCGCAATCCGGCTTCGGAATCATCAACCTGGCACAGCAAACGACTGAAAATATCCTTCATGCTGAGTGTGGCGACCTTTATGCCGATGAGCTTTGCGACGCGTTCCGGGCGTACCAGAATGGGCGATCGCGATGGCAGTTTGCCGCGCGCATCGCTTATCGGTCCGATACGCGTATCCGGCGTTCCACAGATGTCAAGGGTCAGACGTGTCGCATATTCAAGTCCAGGGGCTGCTGACTCTGGATCCACACCCCGCTCAAAGCGAAATGCGGCGTCGGAATTGATGCCCAGAAGGCGGGTTTTGCCCTGGATGGCCGAGGGTGAGAAATACGCCGACTCAAAAAGCACGTTTGTGGTTGCGGCAGTCACCATGCTGTCTAACCCACCCATTACGCCTGCCATTGCCACCGGGCCAGCCTGGTCGCAAATAAGCAGCATATCCGGTTGCAGCTCAACTTTTTGCTCATTCAGCAGGGTCATGTTTTCGCCGGCTCGCGCAAAACGTACGTCGATACCGCCCTTCAATTTGTCCAAATCGAAGGCGTGCATAGGCCGGCCATATTCAAGCGTCAGGTAATTGGTGATGTCCACCAGCGGCGAAATGGAGCGAAAGCCGGCGCGCTCCAGCCTGCGCTTCATCCAGGCAGGTGTCTGTGCCTGGGCGTTGATATTGGTAATGACCCGACCGAGGTAACGGCCGCAGGCTTCGGGCGCAGAAATTGTTATCGCGCGCGTTTCCGTCGACGTAGGCGCAAATGCAGATATTGCGGCAACCTTCAGTTTTGCACCTGTGACCGCCGCCAAGTCTCGCGCTATGCCCACCATCGACAGGCAGTCGCCGCGATTGGGGGTGAGCTTGAGTGTCAAATAGACATCATTGAGATCAAGATAGTCGCGAATGTCTTTCCCCAATGGCGCATCGGCGGGAAGTGCGAGCAATCCTTCGTGATCTTCGGAGAGACCGAGTTCCCGCGCCGAACACAACATGCCTTGGGAGTCAACGCCACGCAGCTTTGCCTCCTTGATTTCGAGGCCCGGCAACCTGGCACCGACCAGCGCGACCGGCGCACGCATGCCTACTGCCACATTGGGCGCGCCACACACGATCTGCAAAATAGCGCCCTGCCCCGCGCCTATATCCACCTCGGTCACTTTCAGCTTGTCGGCGTTGGGATGCGGTTGAACGCTCTTCACCTCGCCCACCACAATCCGCTCAAACGCCGGCGCCACCGGGGAGATATCCTCCACTTCGAGCCCGGCCATGGTAAGCGCATGCGCCAGGGCATCAATGGACAAATCGGTTTCGACCAGTTGCCGCAACCAGTTAACGGAGACTTTCATTGAATTACCTTGTTAGCGAAACTGGCTCAAGAACTTGATATCGTTCTCGAAAAAGAGGCGCAAATCATTTACGCCGTATTTGAGCATGGCTAGGCGATCCAGCCCCATGCCGAATGCGAATCCGGTGAACTTCTCCGGGTCTATTCCGCCATTGCGCAGAACCTGCGGATGCATCACCCCGGCGCCGCCGATCTCCAGCCACTTGATCTTGCCGCCCTTGTTTTCCCATTCCATGTCGACTTCCACGCCCGGTTCGACAAAAGGAAAATAGGACGGACGAAAGCGGATTTGTATATCATCGCGCTCGAAAAAGGCAGCCAGGAACTGTGTCAGCGTACCCTTCAGGTCGGCAAGACTGATTCCCTCCTCGACCCACAATCCTTCCAGCTGGTGGAACATGGGGGAATGCGTCGCATCGTGGTCGCAGCGGTAAACGCGCCCGGGGCAGATGATGCGAATCGGCGGCTTGTTGCCGAGCATATGGCGAATTTGCACGGGTGAAGTGTGGGTGCGCAGCAGATTGCTCGACCCCTTGATATAGAAGGTATCGTGCATCGAACGCGCCGGATGATTTTCCGGTGTGTTGAGCGCCGTGAAATTGTAGTAATCGGTTTCAATTTCCGGACCGTCCGCAACGGCGAAGCCCATGGTGGCAAACAGCGCCTCGATGCGCTCCTGGGCGCGTGTCACCGGGTGCAGCCCACCCTGGCCGAAACTGCGCCCCGGCAAGGTTACGTCGATCGCCTCGGCGGAAAGCTTTGCCTCCAGTTCGGCATTGAGTATGCGCGCTTTTGCGGCGTTGACCAGGGCTTCGACCTGGGACTTGATCTCGTTGATGGCGGCGCCAGCCGTCTTGCGCGATTCGGGGTCGAGCTTGCCCAGCGATTTCAGCTGCTCGGTAATGGCGCCCGCCTTGCCGGTATACCTTGCCTTCACTTGTTCAAGCTCGGGCACGCTGGCGGTCGCGGACAAGGCGGCGGTTGCCTCTTTCAGGATCGCTTGCAGATCGCTCATGGGTCGACTTTATCGTTGATCAAAAAAACAAAAGGCCCGCTCATTCGGGAAGCGGGCCTTTTGCGCGTTACCTTGGGATGCTGTTACGCGCTGCGGGCCGCTTTCGCCTGCTCAATAAATCGCGCGAACGCCGGCTTGTCCATCACGGCAAGGTCGGCCAACACTTTGCGGTCCACTTCGATCGCGGCTTTTTTCAGGCCGTGCATGAACGTGGAGTAGTTCATGCCGCCGGCACGGACCGCCGCGTTGATACGGGCAATCCAGAGGGCACGGAACACGCGCTTCTTGTTGCGG